>Ga0079995_1069515_pt1 | contig 19191 bp, 17 predicted proteins | sample FaiFalFF_MnMetaG_2_FD_69198 | JGI IMG/M metagenome (GOLD analysis project Ga0079995, IMG submission 69198) | Freshwater microbial communities from Yellowstone National Park, Wyoming, USA - Fairy Falls C (FF_Mn_C) (SPADES assembly) (version 4) | ecosystem: Environmental > Aquatic > Freshwater >...
GCTATTGTGAGAACAATGCTGGATGAATTCCTTGCCGGCTTTGCATTTTGGGTCTCACCTGGCAGCTTTCCTGAGAAACGCGCGTACAGGAGTGTCATTGCCATGAGCCGTAGCATGCCTTACACGCAAGCAGTTCCGGATTGGAGGTCAGAAATTCTGTCCCACAAGGCAAAGCGTCTCCGCTGCCTAATATTACTTTTGATTGCCTCGCTTTTACTTTTCAACTATCAGCCAACGTCTTCCAATGAAAGGAAGGATTCCTTCTATTACGATTGCGATTTTCTCTCCATGCAGTTTTTCGACTCTTTCTTTGCCATAGATGGCCAGAAGGAGCTGTTGTATGCGCTTGCCCCATACAAGCCGAACCATTTGGAGGAAAAAGACCCGGAGCTCGGAGTGCCGGCGAATATTGTCACCCGCTGGAATCTTCGCACTGGTCAATGTGAGCTGAAGCGCCCGTTCACTCCCGTCCTTGCCACGATCATCGGCATTTCACCCAATGGTCAATGGTTGCTAATGAGCACCGTTAGCGTTTCCGATCCCAGTAACATCACTCCGGAAACTTGCCAGTATGCTTACGAATTGTTCAACACTAAAACGCTGGAAAAAGTTTATAGCTGGAGCGAAAAATCACTTGAACCTATGGAGATTGTACCGCCGGCACACCTAAACTACGTGCGCGACGACGAACTGGATTTGTTCCTTGAAAGGGAAGACCCGAAAACGAAACAGAAAAGTTACTATATATCCGAATGGCAACTGACGCCCGACATTCGAGAATCCAGGAGGTTGCCTATTAGTTTACCGGAAAATCATCGGCTAATTAGTTTGGGCAGGTTAGACCGGAATCGCGTTCTATGCGTGACTTATCTTCCGGCAGATAAGCACTCCAGGCAATTCCCTGTTTATTTGGCAGTGTATGACCTCAGTAAACGGGAGATCACCTCATGCAGGAAAGCGATCGAGGTGCAGGAGCCTCCCGAAGGAATGCCTAAAAAAGCACTGGCTTCTGTCCTGCATGAGGAAATTGGTTGGCTAACCATATGGCTACGCCCTGAACACGACCCCTCGGGAACATTTTACCTCTACGACAACAAGTTTCAACAAGTCCGTTCCAAGCAGCCTCCAAGAGATAATACAGACCAGGGTCTTATATTCGGGTCATGGAGTCGAGACGGAAAGAAGCTGGCGTTCAGGTTTCGTCGTGTAGCGGTATATGACCGAGACAAGGACGAATTTCGCACGATTGATACTTCGCTTGAGGAGCTGTACGAATCCTGGTCACGGCCTGCGCTTTTTACAAAACTGGCCAGGCTGGCTTTTCATCCACTGGGGCACATGCTTCTAAAGCGGGCAAGAAGCTTCTTAGTCTGGTACGGGCTAAGGTTTTACCCGGATAATCGTCGGCTCGTGGGCATGACGACTTATGGCAAGGTGGTGATCTGGGATGTGGACGAGGGTAAGGTACTAAAGAGCTTTCGCATTGCACGCAACCGGCATAACGCAGAAATGGACCGAATTCTAGGTTTAGAATGAGGCTTCATTAGTGTTAGTGCTGAATCTGCTCTGGCGAAAACATAGCTGGGTGCAGGTGCATATTAGGGGCGAACAGCGTGGGCGTCCTGTTGAACAAGATAAGCGACGTACCTGCAGCGTGCAGGCGCAAACTAAGGGCGAACAGCGTGGGTGAGTAACCGCAGAGCTATTTCATGGTTCGGCCTCCGCTCCTCCTATGCCCTCGAGCCACATTTTCGGATGTGGACCAGCAACCTCGCGTGACATTTCATGGTTGAGCCTCCACCAAGGTTTATTCTGTTCACCCCTCAAGCTGGAAAAGTCGCGTGACATCTCATGGTTCGGCCTCCGCTCCCCCTATGCCCTGAAGCCACATTTTCGGATGTCGACCAGCAACCTCGCGTGAGATTTCATGGTTGAGCCTCCACCCCCGCGCTGGCACCAGTTATCAGCGAGCATCTGGCCGCCGCGGGACATTTAATGGTTGAGCTTCCACCAGCTAAGTTATTGCGTCATTATTAAAAACCTACTAAGCCGCGGGACATTTAATGGTTGAGCTTCCACGCCCCCTATGCGCTCAAGTGTGGCTGACAGTGTGGAGCCTGGTTGCCAGTCCCGTGTAGCTTTTCTTTGCAATCGCTGCATATCGGCCTCAAGTCTGGCCGACGGTGTGGCGCCTGGTTACCAGGCTTAGTTTTTCCCGCCGGGCCGGGTAACTGCGACCCAGTGGTACGGTTCAACTCACCTCTGAAAGATTCCACGTGCCGACGCGAGCTACTATTTTGCAGCGACGAATTCCTGGCTAAATGCTCTATGAAAGATTCCACATGCTAACGCGAACGGTATATGCTGGGCATCGGTTTCAGCCGGCCATCATCCGGGAACGCCAGCGGCCTAGCGCTCGAGCATCCAATTACGCACCGCCAGCGGATTCTGGTTTTGCTTCTAATAGTTCAAGACTTAATAACTCGCACTCGACCATCCCGACTATGTACCGCCAGCGGTATCCGGTCTGACTTATGCCCAGTTTTGGCAGTGGCGGGGGCTGGCTCATCGCCAGCTTTGCTCGGCGCGGGCGATTTTCCAACACAGGCTGGATAATCGCTTACGAACAGCCCCGTTTTTTCAGCCTCGAACACCACACGCTCACGACGTTGCGGCGTTCGGCCCAGCCGATTGGAGCCAACCGCGTGCTGGCGATGAACGAGTCCCTTGCGGGCCTCGAAGCAACTCGGACGGGTTTTCCGTGGTTACCACTGAGACCGGACCCAGTTCCAGCTGGAGCTTTTCCAAGCCCCCGAAGTAAGTTGGGCGGGCTCTCCGTGCTCCCTCTGTGCCCGAAAAACTGGGCACAAACTTGGCGAGTATCGCATGGCAACTCTCTCTCCGTGCTCGCACTGTGCCCGAAAAACGTCTGCTTGCACCAAGTCAAGGACACCCACTCACGGGTTCTCCGTGCTCGATAAGCCCCCGAATAACAAGCCGGCCGACGTAACCAGGATGATTCCAAGGCCGTAGATGCAGGAGCGCCTCCGTGAAAGCTGGGAATAGGTCGAAGGTAACGGCTGTTGAATGCGACTAAACCGCATGATGACGCTCGACCGCTGATGCAGTTTAAAGCTGTGCGTGTTGGCCTAAAACTGGCTGGTAATAAGCGCGGGTTGGAGACATGCCAGTGTTCGTTGGGCAGGTTGTGGATGGGGTTGGGCCTCCTGGCTAGGGGTTGGTATCGGAGTACAGTATGGGTAAGCAGTGAGTCAAAATGCCGGCTGCCAGATAGGCGAGTACCGCGCGTATGGGGTGGGCAGAGCACGCGTATGGGTAAGCAATGAGTCAAAATGCTGAGTGTCAGAGGGTTAGCCAGGTTGGTGTCGGGGTATAGTATGGGTATGCAAGTGGGCGAAGCAATGACGACGAGCGATTGCGGGATGACTGGGATTCAGGTCAGGCGAGCACGTGTGCTTGCCGCTGCAGCTGTATTGGTTCTGGGGCTGATTGTGCCGAGGGTGCACGAGCGCTTCGCCGGGGATGCAAGCGCGACGGCTCGCGGCACGGATGGGTCGAATAGTCTGGCTCTTTACCTGAAGGAATGGTCGCCGATGGAGGCTCCGCTGGGGCGTTTCGTTGGCGTCCAGGATTTCGAGCGTGTTCTCAGCACCGTAGAGTCTGCCGGCAGCTTCGAGTTTGGTCCCGTAGCTGGGGGTATGCTGGAGTTGCGATTGTATCTGGAACCGGGCAGTACCTGTGTACCGGAATGGAAACTCGCCTGGGTGCCGGTGACGGTGAGCGATGCGGATCAGGAAGCCTTCTGTTTGAGCCTGGATGCGTTCCTCAATGTGCACCGGATGCGTGGCGAAGTGGAAACGTGGCAGGATGGTCTGCGAGTGATCTGGCGGTTTCCAGAACCGGCCAGGAAGGTGCGGATCGCTTTGCCGAAGTTCTGTCGGTTGCGAATAGGCGGCTGGCAGGCGGTGGTCACCGGCGATGCTGGTAAGTGGACGGCTTCTGCGTGGCAACAGCGTGCCTGGCGACTGACCGGGCTGATTCTGGCTTGTACCTGTGCGGGACTGGCGGCGATGCTGCTGTGGCCCGGAGTGATCCATACGAAAATGCTGGAAGGATTCGGGCTGGTGGTTGTCGCTGCCAGTTTCCTCATTACCGTTTTCGGGCTACCACCGTTTCAGGGCCCGGATGAGCAGGACCACTGGCGCGACGCATTGCTTCGCTATCGGCGTCATGCTGTGGAGGAAAAGCTGCTGTATAACCTTCCGGAAATCACGGGCTTCGATCGCGTTCGCTGGCGGGCAGAAACTGGAGCTTCCCCGACGCTGTTCCGTGCCACAGGAGCGGACATTACGCCCATCACCGAGCGGAAATTTGTCAATTACGCCTGGTATCACTCCTACCCGATGGTGGCGGTGGTAGCGTGGTGCTTCCCGCGTGTGGAGACGGTGAACGAGGCGCTGGTCTTTTACTATTTGTGCCGGTTGTTGCCGGTGCTGATTATCTTCGCGTTGCTGTACTGGTTCTGGCGTCGGGAACATTTGCCGGCTTTCGTGCTCGCCGTTTTCTCGATTCCGTATGTGCAGCAGCAATGCACGGTGATCAGTACGGATACGCTGGCCAACCTGGCGGCCATGTCGGCAGGACTAACTTTTCTGGCCCTGCGTCGGCAGGATGAAGGAGCGGCAAATGGCCGAAACTGGCTGGCCTGCTATACAGCGTTGTGGCTGATGGCTCTGCTAGCTTTTCTGGCGAAACCGCCCATCTACGTGGGCCTGTTTTTGCTACCGCTGTGGGCGACTTTCTGGCGGCGCTGGCGACCGGAGTTGGTGCTGAGCATTGGTGGATTGGTTGTGCTGGTTTTGACCGGACTATTGGTGCTGGTAATCTGGCGGGCCTACCGGGCGATGCACGAACTGCCCGTGGCCGACCAGTTTCGCCAGCAGCTGGAGTTTCTGATTCAGGAAGGCGGCTGGCGTTATTTTCTGCAGCAGCCGCTAGCCACCACTCTGGACATCCCCCTGCATTTCGACAGATGGTGCATGCCGCTCGGCTGGGTGGATACCTATTTCCACCCGTATCATCTGGGCGTGTTGCGGGGGCTGGTCGCTACGGCGATAACCGTGGACCTGCTGCGGGCATTCTTGCTTGCCCCGAGCTGGCTGAACTGGCGAGCGCTGCTGCAACTGGTCGTGGTCATGGTTGTCGGTTTGCTGCTGTTTGCTGGCACGTGGGTGCTGACCGCGCTGACCATGTACCTGGCGGTTACGCCGCCCCGGTATCCTTTCATTTACGGCATGCAGGTGCGGTATTTATTTCCGTGTTTACTGGCGTGGGTCTGGTTGCCGTTGATAATCCGATACGCTTCGCCGCGAACAAAACTGGCTGCCGAGCTTCCTGAGCATGAGGCGAAACACCGGAGTGACGCTCATACTCCTCCCGAATCTGCCGGTATGCGGGACGGCTCTGCCGGAGAAGTTGCGACCGCGGAAACGCTCACACCGATCACTGGCCAGACCGGGCTTGGGGAGCTTTTCAACCGTCATTGTTGGGAGCGTGTGAGCGATTGGCTGGTGCGAATCCTCACTGTTGGCTGGACGGCCACGATGCTGGTGCTCACCGTGGCCAGGCTGGTGGGATTGGTGGGTGATTTGCTGGCCCGCTACTGGTAATGCCTTCCAAGAGCAGCAAGCGTCAGCCCGCCGTAGGTGACAAACCGCGTCGGCAAGTGTAATGCGCTGCATTTCCGCATTGCGAGTTCGCACGTCGAATGCACTCCACGGGGAGCTTACGCCCCCCGCTCTTGGTCGCACGTGCAGACGCCGTTGCAGATGGGCGATTCTCGCCGACGAGAGCGATACTTTTCCGACGGGGGCTTACGCCCCTCGCTCTTGGCGCTGGTACAACGACCATCCACCGGAAGAACGACGATTTTGCGGTGCACGAGCGCACGTTCGACCAAGAGCGGCGGGCGTCAGCCCGCCGTGGTTTGGTGAAACCAACGCTGCGCGGCGAAAATCGCGCACTGTTATGCGACCACGCGACGGACGTGCAAGAGCGGCGGGTGTCAGCCCGCGGTGGTTCGCAAACGCACCCGCAGTGGCAGACGTTTTTTCCGAATGGTAACACGTGCGTCCCCGGCTGGTTCACGCCAGCAGCTCTTGGTTGGGCGTGCGGTAGTTGTTGCAGGTGGCGGTTCGTTTCTGGAGTTGCGTTGGTGTTTGCATGGCTTGTTTACGTCAGCCGCTGCTGGAAGTTCGTGTGGCGTCTATAAGTGCGAGGCGTTCCGGTCGAAGCAAATCGGGATGTACCGTTGCGCGGGGAAACCGTGCGGAGCGGTTCTGGCGTCGAGAAAACCCGAAGCCAGCGTTAGCTTCGCGGACGCCGGCTTTCCCAGGCTTCCTCGGCTTCGCTGGGACGCAGATAGAGCGGCTCGAGTTTCCACAAGTCCGCGGTTTCCTGCCGCGACCACAAGTCGAGCACCAGCGACAGCATGGCTGACAATTGTGGATGCCACAGCGTTGGCAACAGCGGTGTAACGTGAGCGGGCAGTGCGGAGGCAAACGTTTCCAGAGCCGGGCCAGTTACTCGTGCCCCTGCTGGCACCGTGGAAGACCAGGCGGCGAATGGCTGAATGGTCAACAGGCTAATCGGTTCGGGGCGTGATTGGCCTGGCTCGAAGCGAAAGACCTGCGCGTAAACCTTATTTTGCTGGGCGTCTTCCAGGACATGCAGTTCGGGGCCCGGGCCGGCTTGCAACGCCAGAATGGCAAAGGTATCCACGGCCAGGATGGGAATCTGCAGGGCATAGGCCAGCGCTTTGGCCGAAATGATGCCCACTCGCAGACCGGTGTAACTTCCCGGTCCGCGACCAACAGCGACGGCTTGAAGATCTCCGGGACGCCAGCCTTGTTCCCGCAAGAGTTGCTGAACGGTCGGGGCCAGGTCGCGGGCATGCCGACGGGCGATGGGCAGGCTTGCGGAAGCCAGGAGCACTTCTCCCTGAGCGAGACCGACCTGTCCCGGCTGCCCTGAAGTTTCCAGGAGTAATAGTCGCGGATTCGGTGCGGGCGTCATGGTGAGCGATTCCTGCGCAGGCGTTGCCATTCCATGGTCAGCCGCACCAGATTCCACGCCGCCAGCAGCAATGATACTACTCCCATCAACCGCGTATCCAGACGCCAGATTTGCTCCGGGCCGTGGTAAAGCCACAGCAGATAAATTCCCAAGGCTAACCATATCAGCGCAAAAAAGCCGCTAACGATGAGCTGCGGCGTCATGGTGTGGAAGACCTTTCTGGGTAATCACGGAATAGAATTCCGGCCGGCGGTCGGCGATGCGATTGATTTCGTGTTTGCCGGGAATCAGGACACGGTGTTTCTGGCGGGCGAGTTTCGGTTCGATCTCGGCGTAGAGAATGGTTTCGCGGTCGTGATCGGCTAACGCCAGCGTATCCCCCGTCGGACTCACGATGCGACTGTGGCCGATGAAGCGAAAGCCTTCTTCCTCGCCGACACGGTTGACGGCTACGAAGTAAACGTGGTTTTCCATCGCCCGACAGATCGGCACGCATTGAGCCGTGCACATGGAGGTGTGCGGCCAGTTGGTCGGTAAAACGATCAAATCCGCTCCCAGAAGTGCCATTACTCGTGCCGATTCCGGAAAACTGCCATCGTAGCAGATGTGCATCCCCAACCGCAAACCGGGAAGCTCATGCACTGCAAAGGGCCGATCGCCGGGCGTGGCGAATCGGTCGGCTCCGATATAGGGCAGATGGATTTTCCGATACGTTGCGACCACTCCCTCCGGGCCCAGCAGCACGCAGCTGTTATAAAAGCGATCGCCGTCGCGCTCCAGCAAGCCGTAAATCACGTAAAGCTGATGTTCCCGACATAAAAGCGATAACTCGACCGTACTGGGTCCGGGAATCGGCTCGGCCACCTCCAGTGCGGCAGCTTTGTTTTCAAAAGCGTAGCCGGTCAAACTACACTCGGGGAAAATGACCAGCTGTGCCCCATGTTCCGCGGCCTCGCGGATCGACTGCCGCAGACGGTTCAGGTTGGCGAGCTTGTCGCCGAAAGTAACCGCCATTTGCACTGCCGCTAGCTGCCAGCGCGTCCGCATAACCATTCCTCCTGTGATACCGGTTGCAATCATTGTGGGAAATTCCCGGCTCAGTTGCAATATTCCCAGCCGAACAAAGACCGCGATAAAAATGAGTTTTCCGAATTTGACAGGCGTGTAAACGTAAGCTAACTTTCCGACGAGCGAGCAGACGCCAACCGCATCGGTGACAAAAATTTTCGACCAGACAAAAATCCCCTCAGAGGCGTCAGGGCCACCGGCCACAAAGTCGGTGGCTGGAAGGCTTCGGGTTATCGGTTGTTTGTCTCCCCTCACACCAGGAAGGGCAGGTTCTCCCCGCTGACCGCCAAACTCCCCGTAATGGGTCGCCTCGACAAAACCGTCCAATTCACGAAAGGCAACCTGGCATGGCGCGACTCGCCCGCTGCTTACGGAAGTGGCGGTCAACTGAAGATGGAACAACCAGTATCGAGTACGCCATTCTGCTGGCGCTCATCATTCTGGTCTGCTTCAGTGCCATTGCCAGTATCGGCAATCCCACTCTTTCGGGATTCCAGCGAGTGATTAGCGAAGGCGGATTTGGTCCGCCGTCTCCCGCTCCCTCGCCTTCTCCTTCACCGTGAGCGATCGAGCCTGGCAGACGGTCTGCCGGGAAAAGATGAGTCTGGGCACCCATCAAGTGGAGGGTACTGCCATGAGGTCTGTGCTGCATGCGGTGAAACGCTTCGTGCTAAGCGAAGATGGCCCGACCGCCGTCGAGTACGCGGTGATGCTGGCCCTGATCGTCGTGGTCTGCATCGCGGCCATTACCAGCCTCGGCCAGAGTGCCAAGGACAAATTCAATCTCGTCAGCGACACCGTCAGGAACGCGGCTCCGCAGTAATGCATGCGCGCTCTGCGTCGCGTAAGTCAAGCCGACTAACTTGCATCGGCGCAGCGGTACGGTGGTCGCAGCACGCGGCAGGGTTTCGTCAGGTCGGGTCAATGCAAGCCCGGCCTGCGAAACCCTTGCGGGCTATGGCGAGTGCACGGTAGCCCAGATTGTCAGCGACGAGGCCAATGCCGCGAGTGATGCTGCCCGGTCTGCAATCGGCGCTTTTTTCTAATCTTCACGGTAAAGCAACCTGGCACTTCGGGAGCCATTCCATGAACGACTGGGTGAACGTTTTCTACGAAAGCTGGCCCCTGGCTTTACTCAGCGCCCTGCTGATAACCGGCGCGGTCATTGACTGCTGGAAGCTCAAAGTGCCCAACTGGCTGACCTTCGGCATGATGTTGAGCGGTTTGGGTCTGGCAGGATGGTGGCACGGCTGGTCGGGATTGGGAGCGAGCCTGGCGCTGCTGGTCTTCGGCTTTGTGTTGCTCTGGCCAGTTTACGCCATCGGCGGCATGGGCGCGGGCGATGTGAAAATGCAAATGGGATTCGGTGCCTGGATCGGGGCCCTGTATGGCTGGACGGAGGGATTCTGGATCGTGCTGTACGGGTTCTGCCTGGCGGCGGTGATCGGGGGCGTGCTGGCCATTGCCATGATGTTCTGGCACGGTCGCTGGCGGGAATACCGGCAAAACACCCGCGACATTCTCAGCGACCTGGGACAGGCTGCGAACTGGCAGCAAATCACCCAACGGGCGGCGGAACGCAAACGGCGAATGGTGTTGCTTCCTTACGGCCTGCCGCTGTGTCTGGGCTTTCTTGGCTACCTGGCGTGGCGTGGCCTGGCCCTGTGAATTGCCAGCATCATGCCGTGCAGGTGCTCAGCTTCATAGCAGCGGGGCCGCCAAAACCGACGCAAACCTGGTAACTCTGGCAAATTCGATTTTTTCCTCAGAACCGGAAAATCTCAAGTCTTCGGTAGATTTTCGCCGAAGCACAAATCGGGCAGGGTCTGACCAGGGGTAAATCCAGCCCTGTCCGGTCGGAATGAAACCTGCCCCGTGCGATAGGTAATCCCCTCGGTGCATCTTGGACCAGCTCCCTGGAAACGAGGCGGACTCATGAGAATCAAGCCCAAAATGATTCTGACCGTGGCATTAGCAGTGCTGGCTGGACTGGTCGCCAGCGTGGCGACGAGCAAATACTTCGGTCGCCAGGCGGAACCGGCCCCGGTGGAGGAAAACGTAACCGTGCTGGTGGCAACCCAGCGGGTGCCCGGTTACACCACTCTCGACGACCCCAAACAGTGGTTTGAGCTGAAGACTTACCCCAAAGGTGAAGTGCCCGCTGACGCGATTAGCGATATTCGCAAAGCTCGCGGTCGGACCTTACGTGCTGCTATCGAGGCGGGGAAGGTGCTCACCGAGAAGGATCTGTTGCCGCCGGGACAGGAGCCGCTGGTTGCCAAACTCCGTGAAGGCGAACGTCTGATGACCGTCAAAGTTACGCTGGATAGTGCCGCGGGTGGATTCATTCTGCCCGGTTCACGGGTGGATGTGGTGGCGACGCAGATGCGAGGAGAGGGAAATCAACCGTATGCCCACACCATTTTGCAGAACATCGAAGTCCTGGCGATTGACCAGCAACCGCAGATTCCTGAAGGCACCATCGCCAAGACTTATGATCGGGTTACGTTGCGGGTGACGCTGGAACAGGCGGAGATTTTGAGCGTTTATGCGGACACCGGCAGCTTGCGGCTGGTGGTGAGGCGACCGGACGACGCACAGGAGGTGAAAACGAGTGGGGCCTCGCCGAGCTGGCACAAACGCCTGGCCGGACTGGCTACGGAAGCTCCTGCGGAAACCCGACCAGCGGTAGCCAGCTTGCCTGCTTCGGCGCCGCAACCGAGTGTCCGCCAGCGCTTCAAGCAAACCATCATCAACAACGGACAGGTACGTGTTTACGAATACGACGCCGAAGATGCTCCATGAGCTGGCCCGGGTCAGCGCCGGATCAAAAGCCCATGCGCCGACCGGTGCCGTAACCATTGCCCGCGGCCGCATGCTGGCTCTGGTGGCCCCGATTAACGCCGCAATTCCTTGTCAACAAGCGAGGTGAATGGATGCGCCCGAAGTTGTTCAGGAAACATGTCGGCATGGTGGCGGTGGCAGGACTGGCGGCCCTGATGGTGACCGCTTTGGCTACCGCTCAACCTCCAGCCACACCTGCCGCTCGGGGAAGCGGCCCTGACGAGACGCTCACTATCGGGGAGACCATCTACATTTGGGCACGGAGTGGCTTACGAATCAAAGAGGCGGCCACTTCCCGCGACGGTATCGTGGAACTGCGGCCCGTGCAGAATAAACCGCATGTTTTGCAGGTGGTTGGCATAGGCGTAGGCAGTACACGCATCACGCTTACCGATGAGAAAGACCAGGTAACCACACTAGTGGTGGCCGTCGAACCGGATTTGCAGTTCATCCGCAGTGCTGTCGCCAAACAGTTCCCCCGTGCCAATCTGGAAATCACGCAGGGACCCGATCGAACCCTGATCGTAGGCGGCACCGTGGAATCGGCAGAAGACATTGAGCCGCTCATGCGTTTCCTCGAGGGTTATGCCGGCACGGGTCGGGTAGCCAACAACCTGCGGATCACCGGTCCCAACCAGGTGCAACTGGAAGTGATCGTGGCGAAGGTGGACCGCACGGAACTGCGCCGATTCGGGTTCAACTTCCTCTGGTCGGACCGCGCTGACTATTTCGGTAGCACGATTGGCTCGCTGATCAATCCGCAGACGATCAACCTGCGAGGTGGTGTCAGCACGTTCGCTACCGATCGGCCGATCTTCGACGCCGCGACGAATTTCCTGTACGGCGTTACCGATGCCAGTTCGGCGTTTCTGGGCTTTGTGGAAGCGTTACGGCGCGAGGGTCTGGCGAAAATTTTGTCCAGTCCGGTGATCGTGGCGCGGAGTGGTCGTCCGGCCCGTATCACCGTGGGCGGGGAACAACCTTATCCGACACCAGCCGCGCTTGGCCAGCCACCAGGGGTCGAGTTTCGCCGATTTGGTACCATTGTGCAATTCTTGCCGGTAGTGCTGGGCGACGGGCGGATTCGCATCCAAGTGCGTGCGGAAGTCAGCCGACTCGATTTCAGCCAGCCGGTTCTGATTTCGGGTACGGTTGTGCCTCGTTTCCTGACACAGGAAGCGGAAGCTGCGGTAGATTTGGAAAGCGGCCAGAGTCTGGTGCTCGGCGGACTGATCCAGTCGGAAGTGGATGCGGCGACGAACAAGGTCCCGGTGCTCGGCGACTTGCCGTTCGTCGGAACGGCTTTCCGTCGGGTGCAGTACGAGGAACGCGAGCAGGAGCTGATCATTCTGGTCACGCCGCGGCTGGTAGATGGTTTGTGGCCGCACCAAAGGCCAACTTGTTTTCCTGGTCAGGAAACACGCCGACCTACGGATTTTGAGCTATTCTTGGAAGGCATCCTCGAAGCGCCGCCGGGACCGCGGTCGCTCAAGCCAGATGGCTGCTATCGTCCAGCCCACTGGCATTTTACTCCCGGGCTGGCCGAGGCCGAGATGAGCTCTCCTGCCGAGTCTGTCTTGCCTCCGCCGCAACCCATGAGCAGCGAGAAGAATCGCCCGACCGGCACGCTACCTTTGAAAACCTCTCCGGAACAGCCGCGAATGAAGGGATCGCAAGCACCGGCGGTGCAGCAGCTACCGGAAAGTCCACCGCCGGTGAACAAGCCTCCTCAAACGGATACCCGGCCGGTCGAGCCATCAGTGAGCTCATTCCCAACCATGACCGCAACCGGAACGGAACAGGAACCACGCGAACGGTCGTCTCCACCGCCGGCGGTAGCGGAGACGGTAGTGGTCGAGCCAACCGTTACGGGACCGCCGCGAGCTACTCTTGGCCGACCAACTCCCCGGCCACTTTATCGTCCTTTGCGCGAAGATTGACAGCTCCGTGTCATTTGCCCACGCGCTTGCGCGATGGCCAACGGTGCACAGACATGAATACGCCAACTGATTGGGTCCGCCTGGCGCTAGTTGATCCCTGCGACCAAACCCGCGATGCCTTGCGGGATAGCCTGCTGGGGCTGGACACGGTCTGGCTGGAAGCGGAGTGCGCCCGCTACGAGTTTTTTGCAGATGTAGTTCGGCAATCCCAGCCGGACATCGCTCTGGTGGCTATGGATAGCAATCCCCAGGTGGCCCTGTCTCTGATTCAGCAACTGGCTCAGGAATTTCCACAACTGGGGATTCTCGCCGCCAGTTCACGCACCGATGGGCCGTTCATCCTTCAGACCCTCCGCAGCGGTGCCAGAGAATTTCTTACCCTGCCCGTGGCGATGGATGAACTGGTAGCGGCGTTGCAACGGGTAAGGCAGCAGCTGCTTCCTGCGGAAAACAACGGAGTGTCCCACGCTTCGAGTTCGCGGGTGATCGCGCTCATCGGCTCGCGGGGGGGTATCGGTTGTACCAGCATCGGCATCAATCTCGGTGTGGCGCTGGCCCAGAATCCGCAGCACAACGTGGTCTTCGTGGACCTGGATCTCGCCCTGGGCGACGCCGACGTTACCCTCGACCTGATTCCCAGCTACACGCTGGCGGATATCGCCTTGAGCGTGGAACGACTGGACATGACTTTGCTCAGGCGATCGTTGATCCGGCATAGCACTGGTTTGTCGTTATTACCGCATCCGGTGCAACTCGAAGACGCGGCGGCGATCCAGGAAGAACAAATCAATCGTGTGCTCGGCCTTTTGCGGGCGGCGTTCACTCATGTGATTTGCGACCTCAGCAAAGGATACCGCCAGACCGACCTAGCTGCCCTGCGTCAGGCCGATGTCATCCTGCTGATCACGCAACTGGAACTGACAGCTTTGCGGAACGCGGTGCGGCTGTTAATGTCCCTGCAAAGTCTGGATGGGCTGGACCAGCGGGTGCAGGTGATCCTCAACCGCGTGGGTGCCGATCATCAGGAAATCACGGTCAAAAAAGCCGAGGAAACTCTGGGCCGCCCCATCTTCTGGCAGATTCCCAACGACGCGAAGGCGATGCTGGCCTCGCGCAATCTCGGTGTGCCTCTATTGCAGCAGGCACCGCGTTCCAAAGTCTGGCAAAGCATTCAGGACCTGGCACGCGCTTTGTGCGGCGAACCGGTCTCCCCGGAAGCTGCCACCGTCAAGAAAGCACGCAAAGGATTCTCCCTCTTCTCCTGACCGCAGCGGTTGGGATACCGCGGGGATGGTTCGACCAGGGAAGGCGGAAACGCTGAAGCAGTGGGCTTGTCCGCGAGCGATTCGGCTTACCTCGCCTGGAAGCTTTCGCCATATCCCCCTGCTCAGCTGTCCTGCGACGGAAGGGTGATCAGTCACTTTTTCAAGGAATCGCAGCGGACAAATTCCCAGCCGCCAGGAGCAGGAACCAGCACCAGACGGGAAACCCCTACCGCCTAAGCGCGGCAGGGCGATAACCTGGCCGTCAATCCCATCCACCGTTCGAACCGATCTCCCCAGCCAACGCAGGAGCAAGCACCCATGCCCCCACTGATTCGCGGTAATACTCCGGCGACACAAACGCCGAGCCGACCCGTGACCACGCCTGCGGCCAATCCGCGGGATGCGCAGAAAAGTTTCGAAGAACTGAAGCGACTCATTCACAGCAAGCTGGTCGAGAAGCTCGACCTGTCGCGGGTTTCCGACCTGGCCGGCGATGTGTTGCGTCGGGAAATCCGTCTCGTTGTCGAACGCCTCTGCGACACGGAAAATCCGCTCCTGAACCGCATGGAACGGGAACGCCTCATTGACGAGGTGCTGGACGAAACGTTCGGTTTCGGCCCGCTCGAAGTGCTCCTGAAAGACCCGACCGTCAGCGATATTCTCGTCAACGGCCCGTACAAGGTGTACGTGGAGCGGCGAGGAAAACTGGAGAAAACCGATGTCAAATTCCGGGATAACAAGCACCTGATGCAGATCATTGACCGCATGGTGTCGAAAGTCGGTCGGCGGATTGATGAAACCTCGCCGATGGTGGACGCTCGTTTGCCCGATGGTTCCCGCATCAACGCCATCATTCCGCCTCTGGCTCTCGATGGGCCTTGCCTGAGCATTCGCCGATTCGGTTCCAATCCGCTCAAACTCGAAGACCTGCTCAATCTCAAAGCTTTCACGCCGGAAATGGCCATGCTCATGGAAGCGGCGATCAAGGCCCGGCTCAACATCATCATCAGCGGTGGTACCGGCTGCGGTAAAACGACTTTGTTGAACACGCTCTCCAGTTTCATCCCCGCCGAGGAACGCATCATCACCATCGAGGACGCTGCGGAATTGCAATTGCAACAGGAGCACGTCGTCCGTCTGGAGACACGACCGCCCAACATCGAAGGCAAAGGCGAGGTGACCACGCGCGACCTGGTCCGCAACGCTCTGCGCATGCGCCCTGATCGCATCATCATCGGCGAGTGCCGTGGTCCGGAAGCGCTCGACATGCTGCAAGCCATGAACACCGGCCACGAAGGTTCACTCACCACGCTCCATGCCAACAGTCCGCGCGATGCCCAGGCACGACTGGAAACCATGATCATGATGGCTGGCTTTGAGTTACCCGTTAAAGCGATGCGACAGCAGATCGCTTCAGCGGTGGATTTGATCATTCAGGCCAACCGTCTGCAAGGAGGCCCGCGCAAAGTTACTTCAATCACCGAAGTGGTGGGCATGGAACAGGACATCATCATCATGCAGGACATTTTCCGCTACCGTCAGCTGGGGATTGACCAGAACGGCCGGGCTTTCGGTCAATTTGAAGCGACGGGAGTGCGCCCCACTTTCATGCATCGGCTGGAAGCCGCGGGTATCCGATTGCCGGCCAATCTCTTCCAGGAGCGAGTCCTGCTACGCGACTGAAACGCCTGGTGACCGTGGCAAAGCCAGGCATCCGCAGGCCTGGCTCCTGAGCTGAGCAACCCGGAATCTGCAAACACGAGCGACGCGAACAATGGACGCCATGCTGGCCAGTTTTCTTGCTTTTATTCTGGTGAGCGGCACCATCGTGCTGCTGGCGTATCTGGTGCGCAACCCGAATGCTTCCGTAGAAGAACGCCTGTCCGTCTTCGCCTCGACCAAAACGGTACACAGCACACCCTCGGTTTCCGAGCCGATCGAAATCTGGCGGAAAATTCCGTTTGAAGAAGACAAGAAATCCCTGTGGACGCGGCTGATTCAGGCGATGCCGCGTGTGGAAAAGCTTTTCCTGCAAGCAGATTGTGGCATTCCACCGGCGCGATTACTCGGTATTGCGGTAGCTCTGGGGCTGGGCAGTAGCGTGCTCCTGACCGTGGTCGGGACACCGCTGTTTTTGGCCCTGGCGGTCGGTCTGGGATTGTTCGCTGTACCATGGTTGTGGCTATGGAACAAACGCCGTACGCGCCTGAAAAAATTTGCCGCTCAGCTGCCCGATGCCCTGGAACTTATCGCTCGGGCGTTGCGAGCCGGACACAGTTTGGCCTCTGGTTTTCACCTGGTCGCGCAGGAATTGCCGCCGCCTCTCGGCACCGAATTCGGACGGGTGTATGAGGAACAGAACCTCGGTGTTGCCATCGAGGATGCGCTGAAATCCCTATGCGACCGCGTGCCCAATCTCGATTTGCGCTTTTTCGCCACCGCCGTGGTCATTCAGCGTCAAACCGGCGGTGACCTGGCGGAAATCCTCGACAAAATCAGTTCTCTCATCCGCGAACGTTATCGCATTCAGAACCAGGTCAAGGCACTGACCGGCGAAGGCCGACTCAGTGGCGTCGTGCTTATCGCTCTGCCGTTCGTTCTGTTCCTGGTCATGCTGTATCTGAATCCGGACTACATCTCCATGCTCTGGAAAACGGAAATGGGGATCAAAATGAGCCTGTTCGGATTGTTGATGCAGATATTTGGGGCGCTGGTGATCCGCAAGATCGTGAACATCAAGGTGTGAAGCGGCCATGCTCAACGAACTGGTGAACCCGCAGGATTTGCTGACGGTGCTGGCGTTTGCAGGCACGGCATGTGCGGTGTGGCTGCTGTTATCGTGGTTGGCTCGCCGTAGCGAATCGCGCGTCGAAGACCGACTCGCACGCCTCAGTCGTGCCGCCAGTCAGGCGGAAATTCAGTTACCGGATCCCTCCTCCAAAACTTCCACGCCGAATCTCCGCGTCAAGGAATTGCTGGAAAAAGCGGCGGCGTTCTCCAAACCGTTAATGCCCAAATCCGAGCTGGAACAAAACAAGCTGCGTCTCAAACTCGCAAACGCCGGCTTCCGACAGGAGAGCGCTGTTCCCATTTTTATCGGTTTGAAGTTTCTGTCGTTACTGCTGGGTGGATTGCTGGGGACGGTGATTTTTATGCCGGCCACCGGATTGGGACTCGACGTTGTTAAATGGGCGGCGATCTTCGCGGGAGTCGGATTATTCCTGCCCGATGTGGTATTGTGGTGGCTGGTGAAAAAACGCCAGGAACAGATTTTCCTGACGCTGCCCGATGTTCTCGATTTGCTGGTGGTGTGTGTGGAAAGCGGATTGGGTCTGGATGCAGCCATGCGGCGAGTTGTCGAGGAAATGAAACCGGTGGCGCCTGCGATTTGCGAGGAACTGGCCGTGTGCAATTTCCAGATGCAGGTGGGCCGACCTCGCCGCGATGTTCTGCACGATCTCGGTGTCCGCACCGGTGTGGATGACGTGCGAAGCCTGGCGGCCATTCTCATTCAGGCCGAACGATTCGGCTCCAGCGTCGCTCAGGCTCTCCGCGTTCAATCCGACGCTATGCGAGTCCGCCGACGCCAGCTGGCCGAAGAACGCGCCCAGAAAACTGCGGTGAAGCTCATTTTCCCGCTGGTGCTGTTCATCTTTCCGGGGGTATTCGTGGTGCTGGTGGGACCGGCGGCGATTCAGATTTACAACATCATGCTCAAATAACTGGCATACCTGAACTGGCCCGGCTATCGGCGAAACAAAAGAATGCATGTCCGGTGAAATTTCCACTGTGTCCAATTCGGCGAAAAGGAGGTCGCACATGGGCAAACGCGAATGGCTCGGACTTGGCCTGGCCGCACTGATCACGCCCCAGGTTGGCTGCGTGAACTGCGGCTACCACTGCTTCAACGATCTGGCCGACCCATGCCGATTACCGCGCTACAGCGCCCTGGCCCGACAGGAAGTAGCTGCCCCGCTTTTGCGGCAAGCCGGCAATGGACTGGCCCTGGAACAAACGGTCTGGGTCAGCCATTTTCGGGCCGGCTCCGATGAATTAACTCCCGCGGGCATGGCTCACCTGAGCCGACTCGCACGCCGGCAACCGGAACCTGTCCCGTATGTCTTCGTGCAAACCGCTCACGATCTGCCACTGCAACGTGGCAAGGAACAAGAATGGGCCAGCCAGCGTGCCGAACTCGACCGCAAACGAGTCGAGGCAGTGCAGGCCTATCTGCGAACGATTCGGCCGGAGGTGGCATTTCACGTGGCTGTCCACGATCCGCCTGAGGTTCGCACGCATGGTCGGGAAGCCGAGCAGATTGTCCGCTCGATGCATCGCGGTGCCACCGGGCAGGCCGTCTTTACCAGCTTCACCGGGAGCGGTACCGGTGCCGGCGGTGCAGGCACTGCCACGACCACTACTTCCACCAGCACAGCGGGCGGTAGCAGCTCGCGGTGAGGCTGTCGGCCCGCGATTTTTCTGGCGGCTGGCGTCTCGCTCACGCGAACACGCTTCCCCGACTTCTAGCCCGACGTCCACCCCGGTCATCCGTGTCTGACCTCATGCGATCCACTGCCGATGGCCCAGGGATGAATGCCAACCGGGACTTAGGGAGTCCACTCCGATGGCAGGCTACACCGCTGCTCTACTGGCTTCGTGGACGAACTGGCTCAACTAGCAATGGCAATTGACGCTGGACGCGCTGCATAGTCAGCAGCGGCTGGTGCTGGTAAGTGCCATCGCCGTCCTGCTCGCCCTATGGGTACTGGTCAAAAAGTAAGAACCTGCTCGCGCCATTCCCGTTCACAGGCAAGAGCCGAAATGGACTGGGCTTTCCTGACGGGGATGGCTACCGACACGAGCAAGGCTTCCCTCAGCGACAGAGGATGACCCTCAACAACGCACCAGGAGCTAAGCTGCCATGCATGGCCTGAATCAGACCTCAGTACGCCGATTTCCTCTTCGCGGAGTGTGTTACT
>Ga0079995_1083063_pt1 | contig 19167 bp, 19 predicted proteins | sample FaiFalFF_MnMetaG_2_FD_69198 | JGI IMG/M metagenome (GOLD analysis project Ga0079995, IMG submission 69198) | Freshwater microbial communities from Yellowstone National Park, Wyoming, USA - Fairy Falls C (FF_Mn_C) (SPADES assembly) (version 4) | ecosystem: Environmental > Aquatic > Freshwater >...
GGGGTCTCCACTCGAGGAGCGTTGGCTTTGGCAAGGGCAGCGCGAGCCAGGGCCCTCGTAAAGGGACGCAGCTTCTGCCTGCCCGAGGATCTACAGGCCTTGTTCGTGCCGGTGCTGGCCCATCGTGTTTCCCTAGCTAGAGGGGGAGAGATGGCAAGTAACCGCCGGCAGGAAGCCGAAGCCATCATCCGCGACATTGTGGCCACGGTCGAGCCCCCGGTTTGATATTCCAGAAGACAGTCGAGGCGCTTCTCTGGCCCAGGGGCTGGCTAAATGGGGGCTGGCAGAGCTAGGGGGCCTTTGCGCCGCTTTTCCGGTAATGGAGAATAGGGGATAGATTCTCACGGCTTCAGGATGAGCCAGCTACCTCAGACCACTGCCCATGTGCAGATTACCCGCCGCTCCTGGCAGGAGGGTGCCATTGAAGGGGAAGTCAGCGCTAACGGCTGGGTTTGGCACTTTTGCTGGCGCTTTCGAGGTGGAGGGCTTAGGGTGGAGCCCTCAGTGGGGCGAGCCTTGATTTGCGATCCCTTGAGCCGTTTTTTGGAGAAATCGGATTACCTGCTAGAGCCCGGCAGCAACTACTCATTTGTTATTCGTAGCCGCCTCTAAATAGCCGTTTGGAATCCTCACGCGGGAGAGGCTGGCGCTGAGCAGACCTCCCTTTCCTCGTCATGTCGGCTACCTCTGTGCTGCCGGCGGACAAGTTCTAATATTGGGATGGTCGTTCTAGGAGCTGCCTTCATGACCTCTTCCTCCCACCTAGCGGCTGCAGAGCAGGCCAGTGGTTCTGCTAACGGCCTGAAGGAGGCCTCTCTCCTGGCGCAACGGGATTCCTTGGACCGGGCCCTCCCTAGGGACGAGGTGCTCGATCGCCGGAACACCTTGTTGAACCAGCGCCTGCAACTGGTTGAAGAACTTTGGGAATCGGTAATCCTGCGGGAGTGCGGACAGCCGTTGGTGGATCTGCTGCGGCGGCTGCGCTCCCTGTGTTCTCCTGAAGGGCAGACTCTAGAATATCCAATCCCAGAAGTCTTCCAAATTGTTGAGAACCTTAGCCTTGAGGAAGCCATTCAAGCAGCGCGCGCCTTTGCCTTGTTCTTTCAGCTCATCAACATTGTTGAACAGAATTACGAGCGGGCAGAAGAGTCGGATATGCGCATGGTGGACAGCCAACAGCGCACCGTGCGGGAAAACGAAAAATTTGAACGGCTCTTCCCCTACCTGCGGGCTCAGGGAGTGCCGCCTGGCTTGCTGCGCCGCCTGCTGGAGCGGCTGCACATCCGCTTGGTGTTTACCGCCCACCCCACTGAGATTGTCCGCCACACCATCCGCGAAAAACAACGGGTCTTCTCCCGTCTGCTCAGCCAACTGGACTGGGCAGAGCAGTTCGACCCTCTGCAAGCTCAGATGTTGAGAGAACAGCTGGCAGAGGAAGTTTTGCTCTGGTGGCACACCGACGAGTTGCACCAGACCAAGCCGACGGTGCTCAACGAAGTCGATTACACCCTGCACTATTTTGAAGAGGTACTGTTTCAGGCTATCCCTCTACTGCACGAGCGCCTCAGGCGCAGCCTGAAAAAGTCCTTTCCCACCGTCGAGCCGCCCCCTGCAGGATTTTGCAACTTCGGCTCCTGGGTGGGCGGGGATCGCGACGGCAACCCTTCAGTGACTGCCGACGTAACCTGGCAAACAGCCCGCTACCAGCGCAACCTCATTTTGGGCAAATACATTGAGTCGGTGAAAGCGCTCACCAAAACCCTAAGCGTCTCTTTGCACTGGGGAGATGTGGACAGCCAACTGCTGGACGCCCTCGAGCAGGATCGCCGCCTCATGCCTGAGGTCTACGAGACCTTTTCCTTGCAATACCGCCAGGAGCCCTACCGACTGAAGCTCAGCTACATCCTGCGGCGGCTAGAGTTGACGCGGGAGCGCAACCGCAACTTGGCTGATTCCGCCTGTCTGCCCGCTCCTCCTTCCTTGGGCAACGCTTACGCCAGCGCCGAGGAGTTTTTGGCCGACTTGCAACTCATCCAAAGAAGCCTGAAAAACAGCGGCCTTTCCTGCCGCCAGTTGGACTACCTCATCGAACAGGTGCAGGTCTTTGGCTTTCACCTGGCTCACCTAGATATCCGCCAAGACAGCAGCTACCACGAGGCCGCGCTCACGGAGATCTTCGAGTACTTGCGCATCTTGCCGCGGCCTTATAGCCAGATGACGGAGGAGGAAAAAAGGGCTTTTCTCCTGCAGGAGCTGCAAACCCGGCGGCCCCTGATTCCGCTGGAGGCTCCTTTTTCTGAGAAAACGGCGGAGCTGATTGCCACCTTGCGTACCCTGCGCCGCCTGCAGCAGGAGTTTGGTCGAGACATCTGCCAGACCTACATCATCAGCATGAGCCGCCAGCTGAGCGATCTGCTAGAGGTTTTACTGCTGGCCAAGGAGGTGGGCCTTTATGATCCCATTAGCGGGCGCGGGTCTCTAGCGGTAGTGCCGCTGTTTGAGACGGTGGAAGACCTGCAGCGGGCGCCGGAGATCTTGCGGCAGTTGCTGGAGATCCCCTTCTATCGCCAGTACCTGGCCCAGCAGGAAAATTTACAGGAGGTGATGCTGGGCTACTCCGATAGCAACAAGGATGCCGGCTTTTTGAGCAGCAACTGGGAGATCTACAAAGCCCAGCAGCGGCTCCAGGCGGTGGCCGAGGCGTGTGGGGTAAAGTTGCAGATCTTCCATGGGCGGGGTGGCTCGGTGGGTCGCGGCGGCGGGCCGGCTTACGAGGCCATCTTGGCCCAGCCTGGGCGCAGCGTGGGGGGCCGCATCAAGATTACCGAACAGGGAGAGGTGCTGGCTTCTAAGTATTCCCTCCAGGATCTGGCCCTTTTCAACCTAGAGACGGTTACTAGCGCTGTCATTCAGGCCAGCCTGCTGCGCACTTACCCCAATGACCTGCACGAGTGGTCGCGCCTGATGGAGTCCCTAGCGGAGCGCTCGCGGCAGGTGTACCGCAACCTGGTCTACGAGCAGGAGGGCTTTGAGGAGTTTTTCCACGAGGTCACTCCTATCGAAGAGATTAGCCAACTGCAGATTAGCTCTCGCCCAGCCCGCCGTAGCAATGGCTCAAAGGATATCCGATCCCTGCGGGCCATCCCTTGGGTATTTAGCTGGACGCAAAGCCGTTTTCTCCTGCCAGCCTGGTATGGAGTGGGCACTGCCCTCCAGGAATACGCCGCCCAAGGCGAGCACCATCTCACCCACCTGCAACACCTCTACCGCGAGTGGCCCTTCTTCCGCATGGTGATCTCCAAGGTGGAGATGACTCTGGCTAAAGCGGATTTGCAGATTGCTCGCCACTATGTCCAGGAAATGAGCTCCCCCGAGCGTTTGCCGCGGGCAATGGAGCTGTTTGAGCTCATTGCCCAAGAAATGCACCGCACCCGCGAGATGGTTTTAAAAATTACCGGCCATAGGGAGCTGTTGGAAAGTGACCCCTACCTAAGACGCTCAATCCAGTTGCGCAACCGCTCCATTGTGCCCCTGGGCTTTATTCAGATCTCGCTGCTCAAGCGCCTGCGCGGCAAGCAAAGACCCCCCCTTCACCCCAGCCAGCACAGCCGCGCTGAGCTGCTGCGCGGAGCCCTTCTCACCATCAATGGCATTGCCGCTGGCATGCGCAATACCGGCTAAAGGCTTCTAGGGGTCTGCTGGGTCAGCTAAAACAAGTCATCCTCGGATTCGTCCGGCTCTACCTCCTGAACCTCCACTGACTCCACCTCGACGACGCGGCGAGAGGAAGGGCGAGGCTTTTCTTCGGCGTAGCTCTCCTCTTGAGTTTGGGGTAGACGGGGAGGGCGACGTCGGCTACCGACGTCAGTGCTTTGCTCCTCCTGAAGATCTTCCCGGTACTCCTCGGGGCTTGGGCGACGAGGGCGACGGGCGGAAGGCGGAGGGGAAGACTCAGCCTCCTGCTGCAAGGTTGTCTCTAGCTCTTCCTCGTCATCCTCCGAACGACGACGCGGGCGCACCTGCGTACTGCTGGTCAACTGTGGCCGCGGGCGGCGCGCTGGTTCCTCGCTGCGCTCAGGAATGGAGCGGCTAGAGGAGGAGGTATCGCGAATGCGGGATCCGCTGGCCGCGCTGGCAACGGCACGTCCTTGGCCATAGCCATCGGGCGGATAGGTGCGGCTAAAGCCTTGGCGCCGCATAGCTGGACGAACTCCAGTTATCTGGCGCACCTTCTCGTTTAGGAGAATGCGCAGGCGGAAGGTCTGGATGGCAAACCAGCCCGCCATCACCGCCAACAGCACCTGGGCAAAAAACAGCAAGGGGATTAGGCGCTGACCTTCCAGGAGCAGAGAGATGGAGTAGATCAGGCCCATCGTAGCGAAGATTACATCTGACTCTTCCGAGGCTTCGGGCTTGACAAAGCGGACGGCAAAGATGGCTCCACTGGCAATTGCCACCAGGGCTGCCATCAAAAAGTAGGGGCTTTGGGTGAGAAACATGCCAGGGATCCCCAAACGATAGGAGCGGGAAAGCTGTAAGCTTTACCCCTTTCAGAGCCGATCCTAACACCAATCCTTCTGCTGGCACGGCCCAGGATCAGGATGCTTTGGTAGGGAGGGGTTGGTGCTAGAATCGACGGCAGCTCCCAGTAGGCTCCATGCTGTACCTGGCACGGGTAGACAAGAAAAGTCTTTTTGGCCCAGCGAAGTTACAGCTTCTAGCCCAACAGGGCGAGAAGGGGATTTGGACACCGCTGCCTCAGCCGGAGCGGATTACTCTCAAGGAGGCAGCCCCTTACAACGTCGGGGTGTTGCTGCTGGTCGAGCTGGGAGAAAACCGGCAGGTGCAGCAGGTGGAAGAGGCGGCGATGAAGCTGGTGGAGATGCTGCACAGCCTCTCCCAAGCCTACAGCCTAGTTGACTGGACAGAGATTGAAAACTGGCGTTTTTCCCTAACTCGGCAAAGCCAAGAGTTAAGCCGTCGCGAAGCGGAGATAGCTGCCCGTCAGGAGCAGCTGCAACAGTGGGAAGCTCAACTGCGGCAAAAGCAATCTTCCTAGACGGGGCTGAGATCGGGCCGTAACTCGCGAGCGCCTCTTAGATAAACGTGGTGCATCTCCGCCTGGGTCAGGGGAGTGTTCAGTTGGATTAAAACACGGATGCAGCGGGGCAAAGCGCCATTGACCTCCATCTGTTGCACGTCCAGCAGAGGCACTGCCTCCCAGCCAGGACGGCGGCGGGCAAATTGGGCAGGAAAGGCGGCATCTAGGTCAGGGGTAACGGAGAAAATGACGCTCACTACCTCTGCCGGATCAATGGCGTTGCGATGTTCTAGGGCATCCAGCAGCTCGTTGACTGCCGCACCAATGGCCTCGGCAGTGTTGGCCGGCACGGTGATAGCTCCTCGAATTGCTCTCACCCGCCACCCCAATGGCTTGGCCCTCGTGCCTTTGAGCTCGTCTTGCTTTCACAAGATTATACAGTTTGTCTCTTTGGGATCCCACCCCCTCCTTGCAAGCTAGGGGGCAGGCTGCAACACCTTCTCTAGGATCTGCTCGTGGCTAAGGCCCGCGTCCACCCAGGTTTCTGCCTCCTTGAGGCGGTTGGCAGCCGTCAAGATAAACAAGTTGCTTTTTGCCCCCAGAGCCTCGCTGGTGGTTTGCACGCAGGCCAAGTCCTGGCCAGTCAATTGGCTAAACCAAGTGGCCAATAGCCCTGCCTCCAAGAAGCCCATTGGGCGCTTAAAGTGCGGAGGTGTGGCAGCGGCGAAGGGAGAGTTGCGAATCGACACCACCACTACCCCCTGGTCTTTGTAGGTCCAGTCGAGGTCGATCAACCCCCAGCCGTGGGTTTTCCAAGCCTGTTTGAGACTCTGGAGAAAAAGGCCCATCTCCAGCTCAGCTAGGGGCTTTTGGTAGTAGTCGGAAAGCTCCTGGGCAAAGCGGCGGAAAAACTCCTTGCCCCACATGCGGCCACAGTGGCGCAGCACCAGACGGGCTGCTTGTCCTGTCTCGTATTCCAGACCAGTGTAGATGGCTCGCAATAAGGTCTCTGGAAGGGCTAGGAGACGGTCGCCGTGGCGACTCTCTAGCAAACCCGACTCCAGATCGCTTTGCAGGTAGACGCTGGGCGCGTAGTAGTTGGCCAGAACCGGCGTGTAGGGATCAAAGCCGGCAGAGCCGTTGGCAAGGGAAACGGTGTCAGCCATAGAGGATCCCTGGGTCGGCGATGGGAATGGAAGCCACCGCTAGGCGGCTGGGAGGCCGCTTAAAGCTAGCAAAGCTGCCTGCACGCGGGTAATCAAGGGACGGATGAACTCGAGTTCGCCAGGTTGTAGGCAGTCTTTGAGCTCCTGCTGGAAAAGCCGATGGGCAACTTCGTAGACGTTCTGCAGCCCATACAGGCGCACTTCCTCTTCCATCCAGTCGATGAGCCGCTCTTTGAGGAGGTTTTCGTCCTGCAGCAACATGGCCAGGGCGCTGTGCCGCAGCAACAGCAACAGGTGGCGCCGGCACAGATCCACGACCTGGGGGGAGAGGTTGGGCATCTCCTTCTGCAGAGCCTCCAAGGTGCGGCCCACCATCTGAGCCTCCCCCTCCCGCAGAGCCCGGTACACGTGCTGCCGTTTTGGCCAGCCGAGGACATAGGCTTTAAGCTGATCCAGTTGCTCCGAGGTGAGGTAGCGAGCCTCTGCCTCGATTAGCATTTGCTCCAAGGGGCTGACCATCTTGCTTCTCCTAGAAAGCTAGCGTTCAAAACAGGCCAATAGGTCGTCCAAGGTGATCTGCTCTTCCTCTGGCCCAGCTTCCGGTACCGACCCCAGGGATGGCCAAGAACGGGCCGCCAAGGCCAGGGGATCCCCGGGCCAGGGGATGGAGTTAAGGTACTCCCGCACTTGTAAGAAGGGCATTGGCAGCAAGCGGCTTTGCCGTGGACGGTTATCCCAGTTCAAGCGGGCAAAAAAGCTCTGCACCGACTCCTCTAGAAAGCTCTCTGGCGTCATGCCTTGGCCACCCCTTGACCAGAGCGCAACTTTTGGGCAATTTCACTAGCCGTGGCCCCCTCGTTGAGCCAAAAGGCAGCCGCGTCAATGCGCTCTTTGCTGCCGAGCAAAAACTTGCAGTAGCTTTCCCCCATGGAGTAGCACTGGATCTCGATGCAGTTGAGCTGCCGCTCTACCATCGTGCTGAAAAAACCGGCAAATAAGCCGGCGTAGAGGTGGCAAACGGGTTTGCCCACATCCCCCAAGGTGCGGGCCACAGCCGAGTCGAACAGGTTGATGAAAATAAACCCCTGCCGCCGGCTTTCGAGCTCGACTTCCCAGCGCCCCCAGCCTTGCGAGGTCAGAGGCCACCACCAGGTTTCCAGGAGAAACATGAGGTGGGTCTGCTTGGGCTTGCGCCGATACTCCTCCTCGAACCAGCGGGAGAAGTGGAGAGCATCGTTGCGCCCCCACTCGCGGCCAATGGTATACATCAAAGAAGCAGAGGCATCCCCCACCTCTTCTTCCAGCCCCTGCTGCAAGCCGAGGATAAAGTCTTCGCTGACCAAGACGTTGCGCGCGCCCGTCCAGTCCACTAGAGATCCCCGCGAGGGGTCGAAGCGGTAGAAGTCCTCACGGCTGTAGTGGTTGTGTCGCTGGGCAGCGGGCTGCAGGGCGAGCTCTAGGGTGCCGGTTGTCATGGCTGGAGGGGAGGAAGGTTAATTGTTTCACCCTTCTTGCTGAATCATAACCTTTCTGCTAGAAGCTTTGGCTAGAGCTGTCGATGGATGCGCCAAGAGCTCCTGCCGCTGGGAAGCCAGCGACAACAAAGAGGCTAGGGGAATTTGGGTTTAGGGGTGAGGTCGGACTTTGACAAAGGCGATGGCGGAGCGCCACAGCAGCGATTCTTGCCCCTCCGCGTCTGCTAGGCAGAGACAGTCGGGATCCTGCCAGCGTAGCTGGCCGATGAAGACATCTCCCGTATTGAGCTTAACCTCCAGGATTTCTCGATCCCGAATCACCTTCTGTAGGCGACGCACACTCGGGATCCCAGTGTCAAAGTCGGTCACGGCAGTCCTCTTGGCCAGTGAACGGACGGCGTATCGGCAAGCGCACTGCTCTCAGTATAGGGGATCCCTGCCGGCCCGCACCTTGGCTTAGCCAACGCTAAAAAGCGCTCTCGCCCTTTGACCCACTTTTTCTGCCAGCGGCTACTATGTAGGGGGGTGCGCTTAGAGAAGACGGCAAGCCTTGTCGACCTGTCGTGTTCTTCTGTTCTCCCCGGAAAAAGCTAGCGGAGTAGCGCTGGGGTGGCAGAACGTGCACCTGTCGCCCTAGGGAGGGCCAACCCCGTTTGGGATCCCTTCCATCTACCGCTTTGCCACCGAATTGTTGTCCTTTTCAACCATCATCCTTGCAGGAGAGAAGCTATGGCAGTTGAGAAAGTGAACTCTTCTTCGAGCTTGGCCGAGGTGATCGATCGCATCTTGGACAAGGGCATTGTGGTCGATGCCTGGGTGCGGGTTTCGCTGGTGGGGATCGAGCTGTTGGCCATTGAAGCGCGCGTCGTCGTGGCTTCGGTGGAGACCTACCTGAAGTACGCCGAGGCTGTGGGCCTAACGGCTACTGCTGCCGCTCCCGCTGTCCAAACCTCCTAATCGACTTCCCAGCTCCCAACAAAGCCTCAGCCTTTAACTAAGAGAAATGCAGTCGGCAAGTGAGGCAGGGGTTCAAAAGAATCTCTGCCTCCTCCCCCTTCAAGCGATTGGCTTGCGGTTGGAGGGGAAGTAAAAAACTGCCAAGGAGAGAACGCCATGAGTTTGCAGGAGCAGTGGGCCGAAGCCCGCAGCCGACGGGTGGCTCAAAACCTAAGTTTGTTGAGCGGATCCCGGCAGCAGCGCCTGGAGCAGCACCGCGCTCTGATGGCCGAGCTGAGACGACGTCGCCAGGAACGCCAAGAGGCAGTACGGCAGCAGAGGGAGCAAACCCGCAGCCAACTGCGCAGCCTGGAGCAGAACCGAGCGGCGCAGCGGGCTTTGGACAAACATGCCCGTTTAGAGGCTGCAGCGCAGCGGGCCCAAGGAGTGGCGGTGCTTCTCTCTCGCCTGGCCCAAGAACGGGCCGCCCAATCGCAGGCGCAGCGGCAGGAGCTAGAGACTTTTCAAGCCGACTTGACCGCGATGGTGAAGAGCTTGCTAGCCACCTATGCCCAGGCGCGGCAGGCCATGGCCAACCAAACCCGACAAGTGCGGCAGGCTTTCTATGCCGACTTGCGGCAACGGGTACGGCAGGAGCTGGCTCGGATTGCCCAAGAACAGCGGGCAGAAGCCCAAGCGCTTCGGCAGGCTTTGGCAGCTTTCCGCAGGGCGTTGCGCGAGCAGGTGTGGGGGGATGGGATCCCTGTCCGCCTACCTGAAGATTCTGGGGCTGTTGAGAAGAAGCAGTTTGAGTGTTGGGACAAACCCCCAGAAATAGCTCCAGGTGAAGCTCCTCAGCCAGAGGCTACAAGCAAGAGCGAACCCCCAGGGGATACTCCTGTAGCGCCGCCACCCCCTGAGCCCTCTCAAGATCGAGTTGCACCCCCACTTGCTGGCGAGGAGCAGCCGGATCCAATCCTGAACTACGTCAACAACTATGTGGCAGCCCTGCAGGCGCAGGATCCCAACCTAACCTTGCTGCAGGTGATTGGCGATCGGGAGCGGGTGCGGGATCTGCTGGCCCGCGGCGCCGTGGATCTGGGGGTGGATCCCTCGGAAATCTTGGCCACCTTGCGGCGTATGGTGTCAGCGACGGCTGTGATCTCAGTTCCGCCCCCGTCTCCGTAAGCGCAAGAAGACGGTTACGGCTTACGGCTATAGTCCAGGCAAGTTAAGCGTTGGGTATTGATATGGCTACGGTTTTGCAAGCGCGTCCCCGCCAGTTTGTAAGCACTCCCTACATTGAGCGGATTACCCGCCGCGCCTTGCGCTATCTGCAATCCGGTTTTGCCGTGCATCTGCGGGGGCCTTCGGGCACAGGCAAGACCACCCTGGCAATGCATTTGGCCAGCCTTCTAGGTCGCCCCATCATGCTGATCTACGGCGACGATCGCTTCGATTCTTCCGACCTCATCGGGGGGCGCACTGGCTTTACCCATCGGCGGGTGGTGGATAACTTCATCCATTCAGTGGTGAAGGTAGAGGAAGATGTGCAGCAGCGCTGGGTAGATGCCCGCCTCACCTTGGCCTGCCGGGAGGGGTTTACCCTCATCTACGACGAGTTCAACCGCTCCCGCCCCGAGGCCAACAACGCCCTCCTAAGTGCCTTGGAAGAAAGGCTGCTGGTTTTGCCGCCGGGCAGCCACCGCTCCGAATATCTGCGGGTGCATCCCCAGTTTCGGGCCATCTTCACCTCCAACCCCGAGGAATACACGGGGGTTCACAGGGCTCAGGATGCGCTGCTGGATCGGATGATTACCATCGATATTGGGGAGCCCGACATCGAGACGGAAAAGGAGATCCTCATTTCCCGCATTGGCCTATCGGCTTCCGACGCGCTTAAGATTGTCCACCTTGTCCGTACCTTCCGCCGCAGGTTGGATCTGACTCGCCAACCCAGCCTGCGCAGTTGTCTGATGATTGGACGCATCGTCAGGGAGCACGAGCTGGCGGTGAGTAAGAACGATGCCGATTTTCGTGCTCTGTGTGCCGACGTGCTGTTGCCTAGGGCCGGCAAGCGCTACGAGGAAGGAGCCCAGGTGCTCAACTACTTGCTGGATCAACTGCCCAACTGATATTGGTTTGCACGCTTTGGAGGAGAATTCCCAGTGCCCATTGCCTCTCAACCCCTGGCCACGGCAACGCATGGCTCTTCTCTGGCCGATGTCCTGGAGCGGGTTCTGGACAAGGGCATTGTCATCGCCGGAGATATCACCGTTTCCGTGGGCAATGTGGAGCTGCTCAGGGTGCGCATTCGGCTGCTGATCTCTTCGGTGGACAAGGCCAAGGAGATTGGGATCAACTGGTGGGAATCGGATCCCTATCTCAGCAGCCAGGCGCGGGAGCTGCTGGAGACCAACCGCCAGTTGCTGCAGCGGGTTAGCGAGTTGGAAAAGCAACTGGCTCAAGTCCTGCCCAGGGGAGGGGATGGCAAGGACCAACAGGCTGCCCCAGCAGCGGGATCAGGGATCCCAGGCTAGACTGGCTGCTGGAGTGGTTTAACCAGGGGAGGGAATGGCGAGGGGGATCGACCTTGACCAAAGGAGCTTGGGCCGCCAGAGGAAGGTGGGTTGGGCGGTGGGCATAGGGTTGGCCCTTGCGATCCCCGGCCCAGCGTGGGGGCAAAATCCACGCGCCATCAGCATTAGCGCCGATGTTCAGGAGGCCAACGCCAATACAGGGGTGTTCGTAGCCACTGGCAATGTTACCCTCCGCTTCCCTGCTGAGCGCCTCACGGCCCGCGCTCAAAAGGCAGTCTACTACAGCCAGGAGCAGCGGATTGAGCTGGAAGGCCGGGTCACCGTCCGCCAAGGAGAAAATCAACTCCAGGCCGAGAAAGTCATCTATCACATTGGACAAGGGATCCTTCAAGCTGTCCCCTCGCCCGGACAGCAGGTGGAGTCGATCTACGTGTTGCCAGCGCCCACCGCCAGCCCTTGACCCAATCTCAACTAACGCCCACGAAAGGATTCGAACCTCCGACCCCTGGGACCGGAACCCAGTGCTCTAGTCCGCTGAGCTACGTGGGCAGCCTTCAGACCTTATCCTACCCTCCCACTGGCCTGCTTGCAAGTCCCGGACAGGGGCAAAGCTATGGCGATGCTGGGGGCTTGGCCCCAAGCGCTGCAGCGCTAGCCAGTGCTCCCGTGTCCCATAGCCGACGTTGGTGCGCCAGCCGTAGCCGGGGTACTGGGAGTCCCAGCTCTGCATCAGGGCATCCCGCCAGACCTTGGCCACGATGGAGGCAGCAGCGATGGAGAGGCTGAGCTGATCCCCTTTGACCAGCGCCGTCTGCTGGGATCCCAGCTCCGCTAGCGGCAGCCCATCCAGCAGGATGTGCCCCACTTCCCCCACCTGGGCCAGAGCTCGCTGCATGGCTAGCAACGTCGCCTGGCGAATGTTGAGTTGGTCAATTTCGGCAGCAGAAGCACTGCCAATGCCTACGGCCAGGGCTACTTGACAAATCCGCTCTGCCCACTGGGCACGCTGCCGTGGGCGCAGTTGCTTGCCATCCTTCACCCCTGCCAGCACCTCGGGATCGAGGTAGGGTGGCAGGATGACTGCCGCTGCCACTACCGGCCCCGCCAAGGCTCCTCGCCCCACTTCATCCACGCCTGCTACCCGCAGGATCCCCTCTTGCCACAGGGATTCCTCGCACCTTAAGCTTGGCTTCGTTGCTCTGTCCATACGGCCACAGCGCTATCTCAAGCAAGAGCGCCAACTGGCTTGGCTAACTGCCGCGAGAGCGCCGTCGTCTGGAGGCTGCTGGAGATTGGTGAGAGGGATCAATGACCACTTCTGGCGGCGCCTCTGTTGTCGGTGGCTTTGCTATTGATTCTGTAGGCAACCGTTCAGGCTGGGCAACTTCCGCCAAAGGCGCGCCGTTGGTAGAAGTTGTGTCGGTTTTTGCCTCCACCGGGCTGTCCACCTTGGCCGTGCCTGGCAAAATGACCCTAACCACCGTGTCTCGGCCCGCCGGCGGCGGCTGATCCAAAAGCAACAGGGGTGACAGACCCAGCTCCGAATAGACCCGCTGCTGGAGAGGAGTCATCTCCACAGTGATGGTTTGTCGAGCTGGCTGGATCTCTGGGGACTCTATCCCACTGGCGCGCCCAGCATCCTCCCCCCGGCCAGGGCGATGGACTTCCTTGCGCTTCTGCTCTGCCCCTGCCACCGGCAGTGGCTGCGGGCTTTCCTCTTCTACCGCTCCCTCTTCGCGAGGCCGTTTGCGCACCGGCTCAGCCCTGGCTTCCTCTGGCTCCAGTCGCTCTCCTTGAGCAAGTCGAGAGCGGTCTAGACTTGGTGGCAATGCCCCATTGCTTCCTAGCTGCAGGCGCGCCCGCTGGGAATCACCATTCCGGGGCAGAATTGGAGCGCCCTCCTCTTCGCCCTCCTCAGCCTCGCCAGGCAGCGTTACCGGTCGTCCACTTTCGACAGTTAACAGCCGCCCTGGCTCGGATCCCGGCAGTCGGGCCAGGATCCCTAGCCCCTCACAGGTGGGGCAGGGGTGGCCAAAGATCTCATAGAGGCTCTGCCCCTGCCGCTTGCGGGTGAGTTCCACTAGCCCCAACTCTGAGAGCTGAACCACCTGGGGTCGGGCCTTGTCATGGGCAAGGGCTTTGTTGAAGTGTTCCAAAACCAGCAGCTGATCCTGGCGGGAGTCCATGTCGATGAAATCCACCACGATCACGCCGGCAATGTTGCGCAGCCTCAGTTGGCGGGCAATCTCGGTGGCAGCCTCGCAGTTGGTCCACAGCACCGTCTCGCGGGAAGTGGCCGACTGGGTGAAAGAGCCAGAGTTGACATCGATCACGGTCAGGGCCTCCGTGGGCTCGATGACGATATAGCCCCCGGAGGGTAGATCCACCCGCGGCCGCAGCGCCTGGCGAATAACCGCATTGACCCGGAAATACTCCAAGATGGGGGTGGGCTCACGGTGAACCTCGACCACAACGCCGGGCGGCATTTTTCCTTTGTTCCAGCCTTGCAGATAGCTGCGCACCCGCTTCGCACCGGCCACCGAGTCAGTAACGATGCGGTTGACATCGTCTGAGTAGACGTCCCGCAGCACCCGCTGGATAAAATCCTCGTCTCGCCTCAGTAGACCCGGCCCCCGTGCCGCCTGGTACTGCTGTTGAATCTCTTCCCAGAGCTTTTTCAATTGCTCCAGGTCATCGATCATCGCCTCTTCGGCTACTCCCTCGGCCTCAGTGCGCACCAACAGGCCCATCTGGGGAGGCTTAATCAAGATGGCTAGCGATTTCAGGCGATTGCGTTCTTCTCGATCCTCGATGCGGCGAGACAAATACACCCCTTTGCCGTAAGGTCGCAGCACCAGGTAGCGCCCTGGAAGAGCCAGGTCTCCCGTAAGACGCGGCCCTTTGTTGCCAGTGGGCTCTTTCATGACCTGCACCAGCACTTTCTGTTGCGGCAGGACCAGTTCGGAAATGGGAGCCTGGTTGCGTTTGAGGCGCAGCGGGCCTAGGTCACTGACGTGAATAAACCCGTTGCGTTCTCCAGAGCCGATGTTGACAAAGGCGGCATCGATGCTGGGCAGGACGTTCTCGATGACACCCACGTAGATATCCCCCACCTGGTGGGTGCCACTGGCGATGATCAGCTCTTGGACTTGGTCTTCGGCAAAGACAGCGGCAATGCGGTGTTGCTCAGCAATAACGATCTGCCTAGGCATGCATTTTCCTCCCCGCCCCCACGGCCTGCGGTTTTGGATTTGCCCTCGTCTCGGAGAAGTGGTGTTCTAGGATTGGCTCGATTTGACAACACAATTGACTCATCGTGCAGCTGTCCATTACCCTAAGCTCTGCTCCAATGGCCAACGACGAACTTTATAGACAGGCAGCAGGAAAAAAGTAGCCCAGCAGAGGAGCCTGTGGCAGCCTAGCCACCTCTTGCCCGTAACTTGCCTGCAGGAAAGAAGCCTGTCCTCGGGAGAAATGAAAAGCTAGGTCTAACTGGAAGAGGCACACCTCTTTGTAGCACCTGGCGCCTGGGCCCTGTTGCGGCTGCTGCCTGCTCTGGATAGTGAGCTCAAATTTGGCCCGACTTTTGCTGGCTGCTCATCTTGCCTTGGGTCAGGTTGAGGGCTAGCAAGGGTGGCAGCGGCAGAAGCCAGGGGTAGCAAAATTATAGCGCTTGCGGGATCCCTCAGCCCAGCTAACCCTGATACCGCAGCCTGGCTGGGGATTTGTCCAGGGGATCCTGCCACCCGTCCTCAGTCGGAATTCAAGGTGCCGTCCTCCCACAACAAGCGCAGCCGTTTGGCCGCCTGCAGTGTCCAGCGAGGCAAGCCCAGAGCCTCGGCCATTTGCAGCAGTTGGTTGGGCCGCAGGTAGGCGCCGTTGTTGCGGCAACTGCCGCGGTAGAAGAGGTAGGCGCTGCCGTCGGGGGCCAAGCCCTGGAACTCCAGGTAGTATAGCAGGGGACGGGCATTGAAGAGAGAAGCTTTGCCCGACTTGGAGACTTTTTCAATCCAGATCTCGCGCGCATCCAGGATCTGGGTGACCCAGGCCGGCCAGTCGGCAGTGGGCGACTCGCAACTTACAGTGAGCTGATACTCAGCGGCATAGACGGCTTCGGTAGCCGAGGGATCTCGCAGGCCAATCTCTTGGATGGCCCGGATGGAGATTTCTGGCGGCAGTTGTTCGACCAGCAGGGCGCGCAGTTCGTCAGGGGTGACGGGCCCCTCGGGGCGCTTTAGCAACTCCAGATCGAGGACTTCGCCGTAGCCTTCCTGGCCGATGGGTAGGGCGTTGGCGTTGGCTAGTCGAGGCATGGGGTGGTAGCCGCCGCTGAAGGCTAGGGGCAAGCCGGCGCGCCGACAGGCCCGCTCCCATAGGCGCATGAGATCCAGGTGGCCTAGCCAACGCAGATCCCCGGTTTTGCTGTAGGTGATGCGGAAACGCTGGGCAGGCGGCTCTGGCTCGAGAGGATCGGGGGTGGAGGTGGGGCGGCTTTGCAAGGGCGGAACGGGCGGGGGCGGGATGACAATGTTGTGACCAAAGCCGGGACCGCAGACGCCGCAGGCGGAGCACTTCTCGAAGGAGCAGTCTTCTACCGTGATCGCTTCTAGGGCGCGGCGGTAGTCTTTCTGCAGCCATTGCTTGTCGATGCCGGTATCGATGTGATCCCAGGGCAAGGGATCCTCCAGGCCAAATTCGCGCATCGGGAGATAGGCGCAGAGGGCCACTGGATCGGCGCTGGGATCTACTGCCTCGCCGCAGTAGGCCTTCACCCAGGCGGCATAGGCGGCGTCGATGTTTTCCCACCAGGCATCCAAGCCGGCGCCAGCTCGCCAGGCCTGCTCGATCATGCGGCCCAGGGAGCGATCCCCTTTGCCAATCAAGTCCTCCAGGATGCTAAAGCGAATATCGGTAAAGTGGGCCTTGACTCCCCGCAGCCGCCGCAGTTCCCTTTGCAGCAGATCCTGCTTGCGCCGCACGTCAGCGTAGTCCACCCGGTGCCACTGGAAGGGCGTGTGGGGCTTGGGGACAAAGTTGGAGAGGGTGAGGGTAAACTCCACCCGCTTGCGGCCCAGGGCCGCACATTCTCGCTGCAGCATCTCGACCGTGCGGGCAATCCCAATCACATCGTCGTCAGTCTCGCCGGGCAGGCCAATCATGAAGTAGAGCTTAATTTTGTCCCAGCCCTCCTGGACTGCAGTGCGAATGCCGCGAATGAGGTCAGCATCGCTAAGGCCCTTGTTGATGATGTCCCGCAGCCGTTGCGTGCCGGCCTCCGGAGCAAAGGTCAGCCCCGAGCGGCGGGATCCCTTCATGATGGCGGAAATGTTCTCATCAAAGCGATCCACCCGCTGGCTGGGCAGGGAAAGGGCAATGTGCTGGCCAAGGAGACGGTTATGTAGCTCTGCTCCCACCGCTGGCAGGGAAAGGTAGTCAGAGCAGCTGAGAGAAGAAAGAGAAAACTCGTTGTAGCCGGTCTTGCGCAAGCCCTGCACCACCGCCTCCACTACCGCTTCCGGATCGACATCGCGGGCAGGGCGGGTGAGCATGCCGGGTTGGCAAAAGCGACAGCCGCGGGTACAGCCACGTCGCACTTCCACCACCAGGCGGTCGTGGACAGTGGCCACCAGCGGTACTAGACCAATGGAGTACTGCAGTTGGGGCAGCGCTACGCGGCGGCGAATGCGCTCCGGCACCCCAGGCACAATGGGCCGCGGGGGGATCCCCTCGTAAAACTGCGGCACATACACTCCTGGCACCTGGGCCAGCTCCAAGAGCACCTCCCGGCGGGGCTTGTGCAGGGATCCGGCCAGCACCTGACCAATTTCCGGCAGCACCTCTTCCCCATCCCCAAAGACGAAGAAATCGAAAAAGTCGGCAAAGGGCTCGGGGTTGGAGGTGGCAGTCGGCCCACCGGCAAAGATGAGGGGACACTCTTGTGGGGTAAAGGCTTGCCGTTCCCACCACTTGAGCGGGATCCCGGCCAGATCCAGCATCTCTAAGATGTTGGTGCCCCCCAGCTCATAGGCCAGGCTAAAGCCGACGATGTGGAAAGCGCGCAGGGGGCGACGCGATTCTACGGCAAACAGCGGGATCCCCAGCTGCCGCATCCGAGCCGCCAGATCCGGGCCTGGCAAGTAGGTGCGGTCGCACAACTGGTCTGGCTGGGCGTTGAGGATGTTGTAGAGGATGATGTGGCCCAGGTTGGAAGCCCCCACCTCGTACAGCTCCGGGTAACTTAGCACCCAACGCACCCGTGCCGAGTCCCAAGGGCGATGGACAGCCCCGAATTCTTTGCCCAAGTAGCGAGCTGGCCGCTGGATTTCAGGCGTGAGCAAGCGATCCAAATCAACGGGTTCTAGGTGTGCTTCCGTGGCAGCCGCAGCAAGCATGGGGATCCTGGCAAGAAGTAAACGCAGCTACTAATTTTGACTCTAGCCGAACTTTTCCAGCAGCCCAAACCCGGCGTGGTTTCTGTGTAGGCAACGGGCGCAACCCTCAAGAAAAGGACAGCTCGACGGGAAGTGATCCCGTAAAGATCCCTCCAGTGGGGCAGTGGAGATAAACCCCGCTCCTAGCTAGGGGTCGTGGAAAAAGTCCGCTTTTGTCTAGTGTTGTATCAGTCTTCAGAGCGGTCAATCCTGCTCTTCCTCCGCCTTGAGGGAGTACCCAGAAGCTACGGCCAAAGCTTCCAGCGAGCGGAGTCCCACGTAACTGCGGCCATTGATAATCCAAGTGGGATAGCTGGTGATCCCTGCCTTCGTACATTCCTCAACCTGAGGCGTGCCGGGCCCGTTGGGCGAGCACTCCACGTAGGGTATCTGGGCAAAGGCCGACCCAAACAAGGCCTTCTGCTCTTGGCAGTGGGGGCACCAGTAGGCCCCGTACATGGTGGCGCCAATCTTGCGCAGGTGGGCTGCTAAGCCTGCCGCTAGGGGGCTGGGCGGAGGAGCCTGCTTGGCGTACACCCCAAGGGTAACTACCAACGTAAACAGGCCCACGAGAATGTAACTGAAAGCCAGCTTGGCCCAGTCCAGCCAGCGGTGGCCAAACACCGTGACGAGCCACAGCCCCGCTACCAACCCCATCGCTGCCGTGCAGTACAGGCAGAATTGCCGTAGCACCGCCACCATCAGGTAAAGCATATACATCTCAAAGACAGTCATGGCGGAAACCAAGCCAAACAGGGCTGGCCATCGCCACCGCTTCACTCCTGGGATCTCTTCCGGCAGCCCTGCCAGGGCCAAGACGGCTAGAAACCCCAGCAGGCCAATGGCTGCGGTTGGGATCCCCAAAAACTCTGCCCACCGACTGGAGAGCACCAGGTTACACCCCCCATCCCCCCCACAGAAGGCAGCGGGCTGCTCCGTCAGCTTGGTGTAGGTAAGGTAGGCTGTTAACAGAACTCCCAAGCTGGACAAGAAGACCAAGATTGGGCGCGCATGGCGCTGCAGCCAGGTTTCTTCTGGGGTTCTGAGATAGGAAGCCATAGGATCGTTCCAGCAGCTTGACACCCCTGAAATTATAGAGGGGCAGAATTGACCTCGTCCGTGGGATCTAACACCGGCAAGCCGGCTGAACGACGTACTTGAGCGGCCAAACTGTCTCCCAGCCGCAGGGATCCCAGCTTGGGGTCAGAGAGGGGGCGGTCGCAGATCCCCCAGCGGCGGCGAAAGTAGCGGGCCAAGTCGGCTTCGGCCAAAACTAGATAAACTGGACGGCCATGGGGACAGGTGTGGGGGTTAGCCGTGCGCTGCCAGGCATCCAGCAACTGCTGCATCTGCTCCAGGGTAAGCGGGATCCCGTTGCGCAAGGCACCACGACAGGCCAGGGTTACCTGAGCTGCTTCTAGATCCGCACAGCGGCTGAGTTCCAGAAGGGATCCCTGCACCTCTTCGGGGTCTTCCGAGCAGAGAGCTAGCGGCAGGCGGCGCACCAAATACGTAGCGGGGCCAAAGGGTTCCGGCTCTAGCCCCAACTGTTCCAGCTGCTCCACGGCCTGGGAAGAC
>Ga0079995_1059032_pt1 | contig 19135 bp, 12 predicted proteins | sample FaiFalFF_MnMetaG_2_FD_69198 | JGI IMG/M metagenome (GOLD analysis project Ga0079995, IMG submission 69198) | Freshwater microbial communities from Yellowstone National Park, Wyoming, USA - Fairy Falls C (FF_Mn_C) (SPADES assembly) (version 4) | ecosystem: Environmental > Aquatic > Freshwater >...
GGCCCCCGAAAGCCGCGGTGGAACTGTGCCGGTGTGTGCCACCATTGCGGCTGACGCTCGATCCAAGCCATTACCTGTGCGGACCAAATGCCGGCCAGTCGTTCGACGGGGTGTTTCCTTATGTGCACCATGTCCACCTTCGAGATAGCGGCACCACTCCGGATAAAATCCAGGTGCGTGTGGGCCAGGGCAAGATGCCGTTCAGTCGCATTATCCAGCAACTTCGCCGTTACGAATACGACCGCCTGATCACCATCGAAATGTTTGACAAACCGGAACCGCCCTACCCACTGGAGCCGGAGTTACGCACGTTGCGTCTGCTGCTGGCCGGGATGCTCTGAAATTTGTCCAGAACCCCTCGCTCTTTCATCACAAACCGCATCAGCTTTTTGCATCATACCCGGGTCGGGTTTGGCCATCTTACGACACCGGCGCGCTGGTTTGCATGGCTGGAAACCGCAAGGACTATTGCTTTTAAGCCACATACTGACAGCTGCACAAAAGGGTTCAATAGGCCAACAGCGATAAAAGCGACGCGCTGGCTCAGGTATCGGAATGTGCATCGGCGAACTCGGCGCCATTCCGCTGAGCATTTTGTTCACGGTTAAGCTTGTCTGCAGATAAGACCTGGCTGCTCCTCAGTGATATACGGGTATTTCGGTGGGCGTTGTATTCGCGGCTAGGCTCGCCCTCACTCAACCGTGCCCATTGGACTGTTGCGATTGCGGCGTTCCCGTGGACATGCAAAGGGCAGTAACACGGCTAAAGGGTTTCCCGCGGCAAACGCAGATAGGCAATGTCCAGTTCGTCTTCGCTGTCGTCGCTATCGTAGCGAACTGTAACGGAATCCTCATGTACGGCGGTCAGAATGGCTGATTCGTACACCTTTTCGAAGCGTTCTCGCCGGGCCTGCACACGCATGCCCACTTCCAGGTGCAACGGAAATAACTCCGCCAGAGCAACCTGGCCTACGTCGCCATCGTCGTAGTCAATCAAGGCGATGCCCGATGCAATCTCCCGAATAGTACCGGGATAAAGAAAGTGAGGTTCCCAAGGAGCTAACACGCGATCGCCTGGTTTCCAGAGTGCCGCTAACGCTTCCTCCTGCTCACGGGGCAGGCGTAGCAGCACGCGGGGAATCCGAATCCGACCGACGGGAAGCGTTTCTTCGCCGTCATCTTCCGAATAGCGAACACGAACCATCTCACCATCTACCGCGAGCACCTCAGCCCAATAATAGCGATTGACGTCCGGGTCTCGCCGCACCTGGACCTGGGAACCGACCTGTATCTGCAAAGGCCGGAGCGTGGATTCCGGTACGTACCCCTCGTCGCCATCGTCATATTCGATGACCAATCCCCGTTTGCCAACAAAGACCACCGTTCCGGGGTACAAAAAGTCCGGCTCCCACGGTGCCAGCACCCGATCCCCAAGTCTCCAGCGAGCAGTCTGCCCCATGATTCACCCTCGCACAGTTCTAACACTCAGCATTGTATAAACCTGCCGCTCGCGTGAAAAATTCGACGTTACCATGATTCTCCTGGGTCTTAACTTCGACCCGAATGGCTGTTGAACATCCAGCGGCAGTTACTATGGGCAACGTTGCTTCCGACACGCTGGCAGCCAGGGCGATTGGTCTGCAGAGTGCTGCATGCGCTGGCTAGCCGAACGTGGGAGCCACTTCTACATTGAAGGCGGTTTTTATGTCGGGCAGTCGGAGCGCAAGCCTGATCGTGCGCCCGTTTCCCGATAATTCCCCGTAAGACTGGAGAACGACAGAATGAAAACCTATGCTTACGGCTACCCGAGGCTGGGACAGAACCGCGAATACAAACGGCTCATCGAAGGCTTCTGGAAACAGGAAATCACCGAACTGCAACTTCGTGAAGGTCTTGACCGATTGGAACGCGAGCGGCAGCGAGCTTATCACGCCAGCGTGGACTTTTATCCTGTTGGCGAGATGACGTTTTATGATGCCATGCTGGATCACGGCATCATGTTCGGTCTGGTACCGGAAGCCGTTACCGATGGACTGCGAGTTGGACGTTCCTGGGACGCGCCGCTCAATCTGGCAGTTTATTATCGCCTGGCTCGCGGTAGCGATGCCTGGGAAATGACCAAATGGTTCAATACCAACTATCACTACCTGGTGCCGCCAATCGGCGATAACACCGAGTTTCGCCTGGTGTGGGCAAAACCGTTGCAGTCCTGGCAACAATACCAGAATGGCGTTCCGTATCTGGTTGGCCCGTACACCTTTTTGAGTCTGAGCAAGGGCTATCACGCTGATTCCTGGCCCAAATTGTGGGAGCGTTTGGTCAGCGCTTATGCCGAGCTATTGACCCGGTGCGCTCAAGCAGGAGCCAGTTACGTTCATGTGGACGAACCGGCTCTGGCTGGAGATGTCCCATCGCAACACTGGCCCCTGGTGCAGCAGGGCTATGCCCAATTGGCATCGCGAGCCCCGATTTTGCTGTTCACTTACTACGATACACCAGCGGACTGGCAGGCATTCTTGCAGTTGCCGGTGCGCGGTTTCGGTGTGGATCTGGTGCATGGCTCTGCCAGCGTAAAAGGGCAGGGCAATGCTAGCGGCGAGTTGCAGGCTGCGCTACAACGTCAGCCGCTACGCCAGGACCAAATCCTGATCCTGGGCGTAGTGGATGGCCGAAATGTTTGGAAGACCGACCTTCGTCGAACTGCCGACTTAGTGCAACGTTTGCGGCAATGTACTGCGGCCGAGGTCTGGATCTCGAATGCCGGGCCGCTTTCGCATTTGCCCGTCAGTCTGGCCGCAGAAGACAAAATGGCGTCGCCCTTGCGGCAAAGGCTGGCTTTTGCGAACGAGCGACTTACGGAACTACGCTTGCTGCGGCGGTTATTGCTCGGAAGCTCGCACGATGTTACCGAGGGCGATGACGAATCGCTGTTGCGGAACTGGAACGCATATTCTTCCGGAAACGAAGATTGGCGGAATGAAAGTGTCCGGCAACGTGTGGCCAGTTTGCGCCATGAAGATTTCCGTCGCACTGCTGAGTATCCTGAACGCGATGCGTTACAGCGCCAGCGTCTGAAACTGCCGATGTTTCCCACCACTACCATCGGCAGCTTTCCGCAAACCGAGGAAGTTCGCCGCATGCGGAACGCCTTCAAAAACGGGCGGATTTCTGCTGAAGAATACGCCAGTTTCATCCGCGAGCAAATCCGGCATGTTGTACAGGTGCAAGAGGAACTGGGTCTGGACGTGCTGGTGCATGGGGAATTCGAACGCAGCGACATGGTGGAGTTTTTCGCGGAAAAGCTGCACGGCATAGCGCTGACGCAACATGGCTGGGTGCTTTCATACGGTACCCGAGTGTATCGCCCGCCGATCATTTACGGCGATGTTAGCCGGCCAGCACCAATGACCGTTTCGGAAATCACCTTCGCACAGTCGCTCACCAAACGACCCATGAAAGGCATGCTGACCGGGCCGGTTACGATACTCGCCTGGAGTTATGTTCGCCAGGACATTCCGATGTCTGAAGTGGCCTGGCAGATCGCTCTGGCTTTGCAGGACGAAGTCCGCGACCTGGAGGCCGCTGGTATCGGCGTCATTCAGATTGACGAACCGGCCTTTCGGGAAATGGCTCCGCTACGCCGAGCCCGCTGGCCGGAGTATTTCGACTGGGCAGTGAAAGCGTTTCGTCTTGCCTCCCGCGCTCAGCCGCAAACGCAGATCCACACCCACATGTGCTATTCCGAGTTTAACGAAATCCTGCCCTACATCGAGCAGCTCGACGCCGACGTCATTACCATCGAAGCCACGCGGAGCAAAGGCGAAGTGATTGAGGCGTTCGAGCGGCATAGCTACCCCCGGCAAATCGGGCCTGGCGTTTACGATGTCCATTCGCCGGCTATTCCTTCGGTGGAATCCATCGTGCAAATATTACGGCGAGTCATCCGGGTAATTCCTCCGGAACGTGTCTGGGTCAATCCGGACTGCGGCCTGAAAACCCGTCGCTGGGAAGAAGTCCTCCCCGCCTTGCGAAACATGGTGGAAGCCGCCCGCCAACTCCGCCAACAACTTTCCAGCAGGTAGCAAACGCGCATTTGCCACAAGGTTCGGAGTGGACAACAGCGCGACTCCCGGCCGAGCGCCAGCACACACAGGAAGCGAATTATTACCCGGCTGTTACGAGTGGAAGCGGGGTGATGCCGTGTTCGTCGGCCAACATTGGAGTACGCGCATCTACCGGCAGCAAGATGGCTGCGTACTGAGGATGGGTCTGACAAAACAAGCCGGTCTTTTCCACGCCCAGGATAAAGAACGCGGTGGCCAGCGCATCGGCTTCGGCAGCGGTGGGAGCAATAGCGCTCGCACTCCACATGCCGGAGGCTGGCCAACCAGTGCGCGGGTCGAGGATGTGGCCGAGGCGCTTGCCTTGCCATTCTAGGTGCCGGTATGTAGCGGCGGAGGTACCGAGAGCGTTATCTTTTAGATGAATTTCCGCCAGCACCTGGTCTGGCTGGTGTGGGTGGCGAATGGCGACGTGCCAGCCCCGAGGTTCGCCGGGTGGATTTCCGATAGCGAGCACCGAACTACGCCCGCCTTGCAGAAGCGCGCAGGTGCCGTGCTCGCGGATTAACTCGGCTGCCCGGTCAAGCGCGTAACCTTTGCCGATGCTGCCGAAATTCAGGGCCAGGTGCGGCCGGAGAAACCGCACGGTTCGCCGTTCTTCGTCAAGCTGAACCCAGCGGCTGCCACTTTGCGACAAGGCGAACTGACGCTGCTGCGGATTGGGTACCCGGGGCGGTCCGCGGAAAAAGCCCCAGCATTCGATGAGCCGATGAATGGCGCAATCGAATGCTCCTTCGGTCTCGCGGTGCAAACGGAGAGCTGTTTTCAGGAATCTCAGGAAGGGTTCATCGAGCGGCACTGCTTCCAGGAAAGCGCGGCGGTTGAGTTCGGAAACGAAACTATCCTCGCGGTACACACTGAGTTCGGCCTCCACGGCGTCAATAACGTCGAAGACCGCTTCCGCCAGTTCGAGAGCGTTCGGCGTACCGTAGGGGACGATTAGTTCAAACGTGGTCGCCATAGCTGCATGACTGAACCGCAGCCAAACCAGTTCCTGGTCGAGCTTTGCCTGATCTTCTCCGGATACCTCTTGTACCAGGCCGAGGATATGTCCAGCAGAAGTGGCCAGATTGGGCAGGCTCAAAAATTCACGGCGATGCATTTTGTGGACACGCTGAGAGACGCAAAGCGAAGTAAACGAGTCCAGTTCAAAGGGCGTTTCTTGTGTTGAGCCTGACGACGGTTACACGGATACCATCAAGGCGATGAGTAGCTTCCGCAGGCTTTTCCCTTGATATTGCCTAATGACCGCCTGAATGCTGTGAGCATCAGGACGCTCGGCGCTGCCGCGGCTTTCCGGGGAATCAGGCTTCAGCAACTAACTCACGTAACACCGGTTCGAGAGTTTTGGTGTTACGTTCGACAGCGAGGACAATGGTGCGCTCTTCCAGGCCGTCAGGAGAAATCGCCACGGCGGGAATAATCTGTCGGCCATTGGGTAACGCCATTCGCACGGTGAAAGTACCGTCAGGCCGCAAGGTAACCGGTTCCCCCTGGAGAGTTACTTTTGCACCGGGTTCGGTGGCTCCGTAAACGATGAGCTCAGCTTCGACCTGGAACCAGAAACCACGTGCACCACGCCGTCGCGCCAGTACTTCGGAGGCCATGCTGGCCAGCATTCCGGAAGCCAGCGGTCGCTGCAACCGTTCCCGAATCAAACGCCGGACTTCTTCGCTGCTCGTGCCCGGTTGGAATCCAGCGGACATAGCGAGGATACGCTCGTAGTTTTCCGGTAAATCGGCCCAGGCTTCATCTATGCGTTCACTGACGCCAGCTCGCGGGGTGGTCACCACATTGGAGCGCAACACCGTGTGGAAGCGACCGGAAGGAGTCAGGTAACCCAGGTCCACTCGAAAACTCCGAGGCGGATCGCTGACCTCGATATACCAGTTGCGGGCCTGGTCGTTGATGGGAATGTCGCGCAGGACGGTTTCGCTGGTTGGTGTGCTATCACCACTGGTAACGTCCACCAGGCGCAATGCCGGTCGAGAGCCGTGCCATTCTGCTCCCAGCGCAGCTGCCGCTCGTTCAATTGTGGCCGGGGTCAATTCCCAATAGGCATGGAGCCAGAATGGGTCGCGCACCAACAAAACCAGCCGATCCACGCCATATCCTGCGGGCAGGTCACGCGGCAATTGCGGCGACAATTCCCGCGTCGGGACACCGACTTCGTATTTGCTGGTTTCGACCTGCTCTTCAGGAGTCGCTACTCCACTTTCTCCAAGTCTGGCTGCGGAGCGTTGTCGTGCTGGCATAGCTTCACCAGTTTGCGACGAGGAAGCCTGAGAAGCATCGGCTGTACTTTTCTCTGCCGAGCGAGCTGTGCGAGACCGCGGGCCTCTGGTTTGCTTTGTTTCGGTGGGCGTCGTGGTTTGTCGCCGTTGAGAAATTCTTGACGGCGTCCGTTCCCTGGTTGGCTCACCGGTCAGGGCTGCGATCAGTTCTTCTTTGGTCATGCGGGAATAACCGCGGATTTTACGTTGGCGTGCCAGTTCCACCAATTCCTTCCGTGTCAACCGCTGCAACCGCTCTTGAGATGCCATCGCTGTTGATCTCCGTCTGGGAGGTGAATGGCTCGGCCACTCACCCCGGTTGCGTGATCTCGTGTATTTATTCCTGTACTCAGCGAGCTAAGAGATCCCGTTAGTCTCGAAACCCTGCCCTACCGGCATTACGCCAGGGAATTCTTGGGTCGTGCCCCTAGTGATTCACCCGTCTGCCCAGGTGCGCCCTATCCAAATTTAGCGACCTGACCAATATCTGAATAGGCATCGCAAAAATTGTACCGGAATCACGCTCAAACGTCAACGAACCGGCCGTTCGCCTATATACCAGACACGGACATAACCGTCGCGGTCGGCGGTTAAAGCGAATTCGCCGTCAGCGGTCAACACAAGATCGCTAAAGCCTCGGCGATCCTCCCACAGGTTTTGATTGGGCTGGTACATGACCCGCAATGGCCGGCCGCCCTCAAGCTCCCACAGTATCAATCGTCCAGAGCGATCGCAGGTGACGGCAAATTTTTCATCCGGCGTAAACTCAGCGGCGGTGAAATTCGAGTCCGCATACCAGGGCCTTGTACCGTGCTCCTGGGTCGGGAACAGTTCCCTGTGCAGGCGAAGTGCGCCTTTTTCCAGCAGCGCTCTCCAGTATCGCGCCATCGGCGACTTGCCCCCTGTCAGCAAGTTTTTGCCGGAAGCGTGGGCGAGGGCCCAAACCAGTTCATCGTCAGCCACCTGAACCGCGATCCTGTCACCCTGGCTGGCGTTCCAGACGTGCACATTCTTGTCGGCATCGCCAGCAGCCAGGATTACGTCGCCGTTTTGCAACCAGGCTCGCAGCACGCAGATCGGGCCAGTGCTCATTTCGAGCTCCCTTACCTGCTTGCCGGTTGCGGTTTCCCACATCGTGCACCGGCCGCTACTGTCTCCGGTGAAGCAAAATTTGCCATCAGGAGAAAAAGCGACGGCATTGACCGATCCGCGATGTCCGGTCAAGATACGCTCGTCTTTCTGTTTCTGCACATCCCAAAGGCGAGCGGTGCCGTCCTGGCTTCCAGAAAGGGCAAGCATTCGGCCATCGGGCAAGGTTATCGCCGCTATGTCCCAAACTGGGTGTTCCGCAGAATGTCCCGGCCACAGCTTCACTTCACCCGTTTGCCAGTCGAGCCAGCCAACCAGACCAGCATCTCCTGCAAAGACCAGCCGGGTGGTTTTGGGCACCAGCGCCAGCGCGTGCAGAGACGGTCGTTCTCGCAAGCCACCGAGTTGGGCAACAGGGAACGATGCAACCAAGGGAGAAACATCCCAGCTGGCCAGCAGCGAGGACGAAACGTCACCGCGTTCATCCACCGCTCGAAACTCAACCGACACCTTCAGCGATGTTACTTTTGCGAGTTTCCATACCCAGTGAGGTTTTCCTGCCAGTGCTGGCAGCGTCTTCCAGGCTGTTTCGCCAGGGTACCGCCACTGAACCGTATGGATGGTGCGCAGCAAGGGCGATTGTGCCACCAGCTGCACCGCAAACGGATGGCCATAGACAGGGCCTTCTGGTGGCTCGATTCCGACGACTCGAACCAGTGGCCGGGGTGAAATGGTCGGGCGAACCAATTCCACCACCGGCGAGCTTCGACCGTGGGCATCTGTCGCGCGAAATTGCACATGGAGTTTTTCGGGCGGTGCTTGCAGCAGGTGCCATTCACAACTGGTCAGCAGTTGCCACTGTTCGGAACCAGCCCACCGCCACTGCAACTGTACCAGCTGCGCAGATGCCCAGGGGTGAGCCAGGATAACTTTTACGGGGGCACCAGCAATCGGAGTATATGGCTGCACGGAAACGATATGTGGTGGAGGCAAAACATCTCCGGCCGGCAGCCGGGCATCTATTATCCAGCCCGACTCTCCGATCAACCAAAGGCTGGCGAATAATCCCCACCACACAATTGGGTGCCTTTTCATGGTGATATTCCTGCCGATGAAATGCCCTTGTGAAGCAAGCCCATGCCGTTTGCCGGTGCGGTCGAGTTAGCCAGGCCCGACGCACACATCGAGGCGGTGTCTAAGGATCGCTGCGTGCGCCAGCAAGATATTTGCTGCCGGACGTTGCTATTTCGAGGAAGTTGCCAGGTTGACGCCGCTTCGGTTACCCTGACCGGTATGCCGGCTATATGCCAAGCACCGCAGGGTCTTCCGATTTCAGCTTAGGTTGGCTCTGGCGTCGTCGCAAGCCGGAAGGACGCAACAGGAGCAAAAATCGCTCCGCAAAAACCGTTCAAAAACAGGATGCGGGAAGTCCACAACCCACCTGCTGGCGCGTGCGGAACGGCGTTTATCACCGGCGATCCGTCTGCGTGCTAAGGTTGTCGTTTCAATCTGGCATTGGTTGCCCGGCATCCGTCGTATGGGCCACGTGTATGCACCAGAGACATCTGTGGCCGCGTCCGTAAGCTGGCCAATGGCGCAATGCGGTTTTCGTTTGGCGATAAGCCAGGATCGGACCTGCTGGCTCAGTCGGGTAGTCAGTGGCATAATCGCACAATAATGTAGCTCCAGACCAGCCATTGCGCACCCCTCCATCTTACCAACCTGCCGAGGAGCAGCACGATGCACGCCCAACTGAGAACAGCGATGAGCCTACGGTGTCGAAAACGGTGTGCCCGACTGGAGCCCAGATCAATGCTCGTATCTCTCTGGTTCCTTCCTTTGGTTGCCCTAACGCTGAGTGTGCAGCTTCCGGTCTGGACTTCGCTGGCTGAGCAAAATGAGCCAGTTGACTCTCGCAAACAGCTTTACGACTTTTTGCTCAACGAGTGTCGCAAGCACTTTCAGCATCGGCGTCAGGAAATAGAGCAGTTGCAGTCGGCGGAACAAATCCGCCAGCGGCAAGATCGCCTGCGGAAACAATTCGTGGCGGCTCTCGGTGGTTTTCCAGACAAGACACCGCTTCGCCCGCAGGTAACCGGCACGCTGAGCGGCGTTGGTTTCCGAGTGGAGAAGGTGATTTTTGAGAGTCGGCCGGGACACCACGTTACCGCAGCGCTTTACGTGCCGCAGGGCCAAGGGCCGTTCCCTGGCGTTTTGCTTCCCTGCGGGCATAGCGCCAATGGCAAGGCAGCCGAGGCATACCAGCGGGCATGTATTTCGCTGGCCAAACACGGTTTCGTTGTGCTTTGCTACGACCCGATCGGCCAGGGTGAACGTTATCAGATTCTCGATGATGAAGGCAAACCCCGCATCCGCTCCAGCACCACGGAACACACGCTTACCGGTATCGCGGCGCTGCTGGTTGGCTGGAATACTGCCACGTTTCGCATCTGGGATGGCATGCGTGCACTCGATTATCTCTCCAGCCGACCCGAAGTAGATGCCCATCGTCTGGGATGTACGGGAAACTCCGGCGGGGGCACCCTAACGGCATACCTGATGGCACTGGATGACCGCATCCTGGCGGCAGCTCCTTCGTGTTACATCACCTCCCTGGAACGGTTGTTTGAAACCATCGGCCCACAGGATGCCGAACAAAATATCCCCGGCCAGGTGGCCTTCGGACTTGACCACGCCGACTACATCACCTTGCGGGCTCCGAAACCGACCCTGGTGTTGACAGCCACCTATGACTATTTCGACATTCGCGGCAGCTGGGAAACTTTCCGCGAAGCCAAGCGACTCTACGGCTTGCTGGGGTTTCCGGAGCGTGTGGAGCTGGCCGAATTCCCCACCAAACACGGCTTCCACAAGGGTCAGCGGGAGGCTATGCTTCGCTGGATGCGCCGCTGGTTGCAGGGAAAAGATGATGCCGCTACGGAACCTGATTTTCCGGTCTTCACAGAAGCTCAGTTGCAATGCACCAAAACCGGCCAGGTGCTGGCAGACCTGAAAGGGGTTTCGGTTTTCGATATCTGTCGCCAGGAAGCAGACCGCTGTCGCCAGCTCAGAGCAGACTGGCTGAAACAACCGGCCGAGGCACGGCGAAAGATACTGGCAAACCTCCTGGCCTGGCGAGAAGTGACGCCAGCCAAAACCGTCTCGGTTCGGACTGGTGGAACTCGCCGGCTTTTGGAGACCGAGCCAGGCATTACCGTGTCGCTGCAACTGGTACGTTCCTCGCAAGATGGCCCATTGACCGTGTGCGTGGTCGAAAGCGAAGCCCAGCTGGCGGATTTGTTGAAAGAGGGAAGTGCAATAGGACAGCGGTTGAATGGCACCGTCTGGGCCATGGTTCCGCGCGGCATGACTGCGCTGCCGAAGGCCAAACCCGGCAGCATGGAAATGGCGGGCCCGGATTGGCGTGAGGCGTTCCTCGCCTTGCACTTGAATCGGCCGCTACTCGGACAGCGTGCCTGGGACGTGGTGAGTGTGACAGACACGCTACGTCAGGAGTTTCCTTATCGCTCTGTTCAGCTGGTCGGACTGGGACGCTGCGGGCCAATTGTTCTGCATGCCGCCGTGCTTGCGCCCAAAGTGGACAGTCTGATCCTCGCGGACATGCTGGCTTCCTGGGAAACGATTATCCGCGACCGAATCAGTATCGGCCAGCTAGCCAATGTTGTGCCTGGTGCACTGCGTCATTACGATCTGCCAGAACTGATGACGTTGCTGGCACCACGACCTCTCGAAATCTTCCATCCCGTTTCGGCCGACGGCTCCGAGCTGAGCGAAGAGCAAATCCGAGCCATTTTTCGCCCTGCTCTGGAAGCGTATCGCCGTGCCGGCGCTGCGGACCGTTTCCATCTCCGCACGGGCGGCAAGTAGGCAAGGCTATCCTGACCGGAGCTAGCGCGAGGAAATGCCCAGGCTGCTCAGGTGTTCGTCCAGGAGGCGGATTTGTGCCAGCAACTCGGATTCGAGCTGGCGTTGCTGCTCGACGACTTCGGGCGGGGCTTTGCTGACGAACTGATGATTGGCGAGCTTGGCCCGCACCGTTTGCAGCTGGCGTTCCTTTTCCTGGCGCTGCTTTTGTAAGCGGCGAGTCTCGGCTTCCACATCCACCAGTCCCTGCAAGTGCAGGTAAACTTCAAAATCGGCATGAACAGAAGTGGCAGCCAGTGGTGGTTTTGCGAATTCGGGGCCACAATGCAATTGGCCGATCCGGGCTAGCTGAACGATGAAAGGTCGGAGCAATTCCAGTTGCTCCGCTGTCTCCCGATCCGTGCGCACGGTAACTTCCACTTCGGCTTTTTCCGGTATCTGGAAATTGCTGCGAAGATTGCGGATGGCCCGCACCAGTTCCTGCATCCGTGCGATTTGCCGCTCGACATCGGGTTGGTGCCACTCAGACGGAAATTGCGGCCAGGGAGCGATCATGACGCTCTCGGCAGCTGGTTGCGGTCTCGTTAAACCACGCTGGGGGGCTGATTCTGCCAGCGCTTGCCAGAGCGATTCGGTGACAAAAGGCATCAATGGATGCAACAGCCGCACAATGGCATCGAGCACGCCTACGAGAACTCGCTGAGCCAGCTGCCTGGTTTCCGGCTCGCGCAACCGGGCCTTGCTCATCTCCACGTACCAGTCGCAGAACTCACTCCAGGTGAAATCATAAAGCTGCCGGGCCACGTCGGCGATCTTATAGTTTTCCAGCGCCGCGGTTACCTCCGCACTGACCTGTGTGAGGCGGCTGAGGATCCAGCGATCCTCGATGGGCAGTTGCGTTGGCTCGACGGGCCCGGGCGTGTAATCGTCAAGATTGAGCAGGACGAAACGTGCGGCGTTCCAGAGTTTGTTGGCGAAATTCCGGCCAATCTCGAATCGCTCCGAGGCTTGCCGGGCTGTTGGCAGTTCCGGGTCTTCGGTTGGCCAGGGACCGCCGGGACGGAATGGCTTTTTGCATTGCGGACAGATCACCTTGCGCGTTCGCATGTACAAGTGTTCGAGCTTTTGCGGCACGAGCGTCTGGCAATGGGGGCAAACGTTGGCCACCGGCATCCGTACATCCTGCGTTTCCGTCGCCAGTTGACACAAACCGAACCGCAATGCATCCGTCCCGTACAAACTGATAATGTCCAGCGGGTCCACACCGTTGCCCTTGCTTTTGCTCATTGTTTCGCCGAAACCGTCCAGGATTTTCGGGTGCACGTACACATGGTGGAAGGGAATCTGCCCGGTGTTGTACAGTCCGAGCATCACCATGCGGGCCACCCACAGGGTGATAATGTCGCGGCTGGTAACGAGCACGCTGGTGGGGTAGTAATAGCGAAGATCAGGCGTGTCTTCCGGCCAGCCGAAAACTTCATGCGGCCAGAGTGCCGAGCTGAACCAGGTATCAAGCACATCCGGGTCCTGCCTGGCTTGCAGCGGTGAGTCCGGATCGGTCAATTCAGGCAAGTCCGTCAAAGCGCAAACCAGCCACTGCTCGTGTTTGTCATCACGCTGCCAGGCGACATCCTGGCGTTGACCGAACAGTTTTCGCAAAAGGCTTTCGTCGGCGCGGGTGTACCAGATGGGGATACGGTGACCCCACCAGAGCTGGCGACTGATACACCAATCGCGTCGCTCACCGAGCCAGTCCAGGTAAGTGCGAGCGTAGCGTTCGGGGAAAAAGCGAATGCGCCCGGACTCGACGGCCGCGATGGCTTTCTCTGCCAGACTGGCCATCCGCACAAACCACTGTTCCGAAAGGTAAGGCTCGATCGGCGTTTTACTACGGTCGCTGTGAGCCAGCTCGATCTGCCGATCCTCCACACTCTCCAGCAGGCCGAGCTGTTGCATATCCTCGATGACGCGCTGGCGTGCTTGGTAACGATCCAGCCCGGCATACTTGCCCCCGTTTTCGTTGATGGTGCCGTCAGGATTGAGGATATTGATCATCGGCAGACCATGACGCAAGCCGCACTCGTAATCGCGGAAATCGTGGGCCGGCGTTACCTTGACCGCTCCGGTGCCTAAAGTCGGATCCACGAGTTCGGCATCTGCGATGATCGGGATTTCGCGATTTACCAGCGGGATCCACGCCTTCTTGCCAATCAGGTGCCGGTAGCGCGGATCGTCAGGGTGAACCGCGACCGCAGTATCGCCGAGCATCGTCTCCGGCCGCGTCGTGGAAAAGCTAATATACTCATTGCTGCCGACAATCGGATACTTGAACGTCCAGAAATGTCCTGGCACGGTTTCGTGGAAAATCTCGTCATCAGCGACGGCGGTCTGCAGGGTGGTGTCCCAGTTCACTAAACGGTAACCGCGGTAGACCAGCCCGTCCCGGAACAATCGGAAAAACGTTTCGCGGACCGCCCGGCTGCAGATGGGGTCAAGCGTAAAGCGTGTCCGTCGCCAATCGCAACTGCAACCCAGCTCCCGCAGCTGGTTCAGGATGCGGGCTTCGTACTGGTCTTTCCATTGCCAGATGCGGCGCACCAACTCTTCGCGGCCAAGATCGTGGCGTGTCTTGCCCTCCAGTTGCAGGATGAGCTTTTCCACTACTGCTTGCGTGGCGATGCCGGCGTGGTCGGTGCCGGGAACCCAGCAGGCGTTATACCCTTGCATTCGCCGCCAGCGGATCAGCACATCCTGCAGCGTGTTGTTCAAGGCGTGCCCCAGGTGCAACGCTCCGGTAACATTGGGGGGCGGAATCACAATGCTGAACGGTCGGCGTTTGGGATCCACGTCGCTGAAATAGTAACCTCGCTCTATCCAGAAGGGCAACCAGCGTTGCTGCGCTTCCTGCGGATTGTATTGCTTGGGCAATTCCCTGGGCATGGCGAGCGTCTCCCATCAGGAGCCGACAAAATTACTCACCTCAGCGCGACTTGTTCGCCTCTTTGTACAGTTTGTACTCGAAGCTATCCACGAGTGCCTGCCAGCTGGCCTCGATGATATTTTCGCTGACGCCGACGGTGCCCCAAACATCGTCTTTGTCGCCGGACTCGATGACGACGCGGACCCGGGCGGCGGTACCGGCCCTGGAGTTGACTACCCGCACCTTGTAATCCATCAGCCGCATCTCTTTGAGTTTGGGAAAATACGGCTCCAGGGCCTTACGCAATGCCGCGTCCAGTGCGTTGACCGGGCCATCGCCCTCAGCGACGACATGTTGCACTTCGCCCCGAACCCGTAGCTTGACAGTCGCTTCGCTGACCAGCCGACCGGCACTGTCGGCTTCCACGGTGACATGGTAATGGAGCCGCTCAAACCACGGCTGGTACAGCCCGGCCAGCTTGCGCACCAGCAGGTCGAACGAAGCCTCGGCCGCTTCGAATTCGTAGCCCTGGTTCTCCAGCTCACAAATGCGCTCAAGCACACGGCGCAGCAGGGTTTCGTCGAGCTGCAAACCTAAACGGCTGGTCTTGGCGGCGATGTTACTCCGACCGGAAAGCTCGCTAATCAGGATTCGCCGTTCGTTACCGACCAGGGCCGGGTCAATGTGTTCGTAGGTTGTCGTGTTTCTCACCACCGCGTGCACGTGCATCCCGCCCTTGTGGGCAAAGGCGCTAATTCCCACGAAAGGTTGATTGTTGCGATAGTTCATGTTGGCGGTTTCGTACACATAGCGAGAGACTTCCGTGAGTTTGCGCAGGCTGCCGGGGCGCAGCACTTCGTAGCCTTTCTTCAATGCGAGGTTGGCAATGATACTGATGAGGTCGGCGTTACCGCAACGTTCACCGATACCGTTGATCGTGCCCTGCACCTGGGAAACGCCGGCATCAACAGCGGCCAGGGAATTGGCCACGGCCACATCGCTATCATTGTGGCAATGGATGCCGAGTTCGGTATGTACGGCCTGCCGCGCCAGCCGCACATACTCCGCAATGCGGTCCGGCAGCGAGCCGCCATTGGTATCGCACAGAATAATGCAACTGGCCCCGGCTTCTTCGGCAACGCGAAGGGTTTGCAGGGCGTAGTCGCGGTTGCTGTGCAGGCCATCGAAAAAATGTTCGGCATCGTAAAAAACTGTTCGCCCCTGGCTGCGCAGGTAGGCAATGCTTTCGCGGATCATCCGCAGGTTTTCGTCCAGCGATACCCCCAGCACTTGCTCCACGTGCAGGTCCCAGGTTTTGCCAACGATGGTTACAATGGGGGCCTGCGAGGCCAGAAGCGCATGTAAGCCGGGATCGTCTTCGGGCCGGCAATTGCGACGCCGCGTCATGCCAAATGCGCAAATGCGAGCATGTTGCAACGGAATGCGGCGAATCTCATCGAAAAAGTCGGCATCTTTCGGATTGGAGTAAGGATAGCCGCCTTCGATGTAATCCACGCCCAGTTCGTCGAGTTTCCGGGCGATGAGGATTTTGTCCTGCAAGGAAAAGTTGACGCCTTCTCCCTGGCTGCCGTCGCGTAGTGTGGTGTCGTAAATGGCAATGCGTCGGCTCATGGTTGTGCTCGCTGGCAATAAAAAAGGCCCCGAGTGCTTCTCTCAGGGCCGGTTGCTGCTCGCGGATTCGGACAGCGGGAGCCTCCCGGCCCATTACAGGCCGGTAATAATAATCACTGCCTCGCCAATCCGACCGACTCGAACCAGCATCAATGCCGTTCCTTGTGGATTCAGGTAAAGAACGGGCTGCAAGCTGCTCCCGCTGTGGAGTTTGCTGATATGTTACCAGTATGCCTGTTACACGTCAAGCAAATCAGCCCAATCGCCTCCTTTGCAGGCATATACGCTGCGGTGCAAAAACCGGTCGGCGACGTGTCCGAGAAAAGCGGAAACACTTCCGCCTACCGATACACCATTTTCGACTTCCAGTTGGCCGACTGGTTTGCTGAGGTACGGGTCTGGTTGAATGGCAACCATAGGGGCCGTGCTCGGCCACTGCAAAAATCTTTACTGTTTCATCAGGCATTAATCTTGTTCTGGTAAGATCGGGATGGAGCTTCGTCTGCTCGCCGGAGGGCAAGCTATGTCAGCTAGTCGCGCGAGAAAGCGAATGGTAGGCCGTAAGAGTGGTTTCACGCTGGTCGAACTGCTGGTGGTGCTGGCGATTATCATGATGCTCATGGGGATGATGATGCCGGCCGTACAGCGCGTGCGGCAGGCGTTCAATCGCGTCAAGTGTATGAACAATCTCCGACAGATTGGTCTGGCTCTGGAGATGTACCGGCAGAACAACGGTATGCGTTATCCGGATGCAGCCCAGATGCCCAGCATCGCGCCGCAGCGACCCACCCTGGCTGATGAACTCTACCCATACGTCGAAGGCAATGGCTTGATTTTCCGCTGCCCCGTGGATCGCATGACGGATCCCAATACTCCGCAATATTACCACTACTGGGAACGTGAGCGGGCAAAAAATTATCCCGATATCGGCTTTAGCTACGAATATCCGTCCAGCGTGGCCGGGAAAACGCTGGAGGAACTCGAAGCGCAACGGCAACGTGGTAGCCACCAGATCATGCTCAGCTACGACTTCGACAATTTCCACGGCCCTGAGGGAACGCCCACCAGCCGGGTGATTGTGTACGCTGACGGCCATTGTCGGTAGGCCCTCGACAAAGGAGCTGGCCATGCGCGAGTATTTCGAACGTGCCTGGGAATGGACGCGCGAGAAGGCCCTTCGTGTCCGGGACTTTCTCCGTGAGGAACGGGAGAAGGTTGCCATTGTTGCGGTAGTGCTTATCCTGTTGCTTTTCCTGGGCGGGATGGCCTTCGCCTGGTGGTACAGTAACCGTCCCGATCCGGAACTGGAAAAAATTTTCGCCCTTCGTGAAAAAATTGACAACGAGACCGATCCGCAAAAGCGGTGGGAACTAATGCGGGAGATGTTCCAGAACATGCGCAATCTCAACGAAGAGCAGCGCACGATCCTCTGGGCCGAAATGGAGGAAAACAACCGGTTCAATGACCGTCTCCGGGAATTTTTCAGCCTCCCTTACGAACAGCGCATCAAACGCATTGACGAGGAAATTGACCGGATGCTGGAACGACGTCGGCAGTGGGAACAGCGAATGCAACAGGGAGGCTTTGGTGGTGGTCGCGGTCCGCGTGGCCCCAGCGGTTCGGGTAATTCGGGAGGCGGTGGCAAACCTCCGTGGGCTGGGAATCCCGGTGGTCCTGGCCCTGGCGGTCCGGCTGCAGGTCCCGGCCCAGGTGGCAAACCTGGTTTCGGTGGGCCAGGAGGGCGCGGACCGGGAGGACCGGGCCCACAGGCGGGAGGTCCAGCCCCATCTGGTCAACGCAGGCCTCTTTCTAGCGAAGAGCGTGACCGCCTGCGTCGCCTTTACCTCGATCACACCAGCCCGGAAATGCGAGCAATGCGTTCGGAATATCGCCGATTGATGCAGGAACGGATGCAACAGCGCGGTATCAGTTTTGGAAGCGGTCGCGGTTTTGGCGGACCACCTTTCGGCGGATTCGGCGGACCGCCGGGCGGATTCGGTGGCCCACGCCCATAGCCATTGCCCCAAAACTTACGGTCGAACTCGGCCGCGGGCATTCATTTAGCTTTGCACTTTGCAAGGGCTTCCAGCCCCCTCGCAAGAGACGTGCCACCTGTGGGCAAGTTGATAAATTTCCCGATGGCTGGGCAGCGGTTTCGCACTTTGCATCAATACGCGAACGCTGCCGAGGATTTCACGCCCTGGGATCAAAGTGCTTGGCCCTGGGAATGAGTCGTTAGGTCGGTAGCATACTCATTCATGCTGCCGTAACGCCGCAGTTGGGCAATGGCTTATGCTAAAAAGTGCCACCCTGGCCGCACCAATTTGCTAACCCAGCGGGTTTACCACACGACCGGCGAATAGTATCAAACCCGAGCGGATGTCCATTATCAGGAACAAAAATGGTCGGTTGACGCGAAACGCGACAGGTACGGCCTTGAATTCGACAGTTGTTGCCGCCGCGGCTTCTGTGCCCTGTTCGCTGACGGTCGTCAATGCCTTATGCCACATTCGGCCCACGTACAGGTCGCGGTTCCCCGTGATGCCGCTGAGATCGGCAACACCAGGAGTAAAAACGTCTTTGCAACCGAGTTCGGCTAACACGTGTTCCAAACGATAGCTACCCTGCACCTGGAAACGAGGTAAGGATAACTCGACTCTATCTACCTGGGCACGCGATAGCCACAGTTGTAACGATTCACTTTGCAGAGATTGCTCGAGCTTGCTCAGCTCAGTTTGGTTGCCTCTGGGCATCAGAATGGCCATATTCAGCCCGGTACACGAATAAGGCAACAGCACCAGTTGCACCTGCTCATCTGCATAATAGGGAAGCCAGAACATGCCGTGCATCATAGCAACTCGCACCGTTTTGCCGGAGTCGGTAACAAAATCCTGTTGCTGGGTCAGGCGCTGGTCAAAAGGAAACTTCCAGTTAGCCTGAAAGTAGTTGGCACTGGTGAGTAACAGAGGAATGTCTGCGTCGAGATCGTTTTCCACGAGCAATTGCGTAATCTTGCCTTTGGTTTGGCGCTCGGCCCACTGGTTAATTCGCTGTCGCAGCTTTTCGGGAGGATCGTCATGAGCCAAGCGGTGAAACTCAGCCCCATAAAACTTACGACCCAGTTCGACATAGCCGGGTTGCAAGTTCCGCTCACCGCGAGTCCATAACGCAACGGCCAAATGCAGTTCACACCCTGCTTGTCCGCTATAAACTTTC
>Ga0079995_1063313_pt1 | contig 19017 bp, 20 predicted proteins | sample FaiFalFF_MnMetaG_2_FD_69198 | JGI IMG/M metagenome (GOLD analysis project Ga0079995, IMG submission 69198) | Freshwater microbial communities from Yellowstone National Park, Wyoming, USA - Fairy Falls C (FF_Mn_C) (SPADES assembly) (version 4) | ecosystem: Environmental > Aquatic > Freshwater >...
CCTCCACCATGGCCCGGACCGTGCTCCCGTCCACCTCCAGGTGGAACAGGAGCCCGTACGCGCGGTCGCCATACCGGAAGGCCTGGTGGGGCGTCCGCTCGCTGCGGGCGAGCCCGGTGGCCCCGGCCGGGACGTCGAAGACGTCCCCGTGCCAGTGGAAGGCCACAAAGCGCCGCGGAAGCCCCGAAAACAGGCGATCCTCCGCCGCCGCCTCCTCCAGTTCAACCGGGAGCCACCCGACCTCCGGGTGCGAACCCGGCCGCACCCGCGCCCCCAGCGCCGCCGCGAGCAGCTGGCTCCCCAGGCACACGCCGAGAACCGGGAGGTCCCGCCGCAGGGCCTCCTCGATCAGGCGCAAACCCGCCCGCAGGAACGGGTAGCGGTCCTCCTCGTACACCCCCATCGGCCCTCCCATGAGTACGAGCCCCGCGACCCCCTCGAGGGAGCCCGGAACGACCTCCCCGAGGAAGGCACGGAGGATCCGCAGGGTGTGGCCCCGTGCCCGGAGGATCTCGCCGATGAGCCCCACAGACTCCACCTCCGCGTGCTGGACCACGAGGACTTCCGCCACCCCTCACCGCCCTGCCGCCGCAGGAGCTTCAAGACGGAACAGCCTCCGGGCGTTTCCGCCCATCACCGCGGCCCGCTCCTCCTCCGACAAGCCCAGGCGCTCCAAGATCTCCAGTTGCTCCTGCAAAATCTGCCCCCGGTACGGCCCCACCGCGGTGTCCGTGCCGAACACCACCCGGTGCGGTCCGAAGGCCCGGAGGGCGTCGGCGAAGATGGACTCCAGCGAAGGGTTCCCGGGCACGTACTCCCGCCAGTTGTTGGTCCCGGAGGTGTCCACGAAGAGGTTCTCCGTGTGGTAGGCGAGGAGCAGGGTCTCCCGCAAAAACCCGGCGCCGAAGTGGGCGATCCCGAAGGTCACCTCCGGGAACTGCTTGAGGGCCGCGGACAAGTTGAGCGGGTTGGCGTAGGTGAGGTCGTACAGAGGCGCCACCGTGACCCCGAAGTGGAAGAGCACCGGGATCCCGAGCTCCGCGGCCTTCTCGTAGACGGGGAACACCGCCCGGTCGCTGGCCCAGAACCGCTGGGTGGGCGGGTACAGCTTCAGGCCCCGCAGCCCCCACTCCGGGAACCGGGCTACGATCCGGGCCGCATCCGGGTGGAGGGGATCCGGAAGGCTTCCCCACCCGAAGAAGCGGTTGGGGTTGAGGGCGCAGAAGGCGGCGAGCTCCTCATTCGCCTCCCCCACCGCGATGAAGAACGCCGCCGCCACCCCGTGGGCGTCCAACTGGCGCTCCCACCACGCGGCGATCTCTTCCAGGGTCTGGCCCGCGAGATCCCGCATCCGGCGCTGTCGGGCCTGGAAGGCGGCTTCCAGGGCCCGGGCACGCACCCCCGCGGTCCACCGGGTAGCCCGTTCCGCCATGCGGGGCGTCACGAGGTGCACGTGCGCGTCAATGATCTCCACGCCGGCCTCCTACAACTTGTATCCGAACCGCCGCAGGAGATCCTTCCGCCAGGCCACCTCGGTCTCGTCCTCCACGCCGAGGGGGCCAAAGCCGTCCATCACCCCCAGGATCCCCCGCCGCTCGCCCTCCTCACCCACCACCACCAGGAGGGGGTTTGCGGTGGCGGCGAAGATCCGCACCACCTCCGGGCAGGCCTTCACCGCGTGCAGGACGTTGATGGGGTAGTAGCCCTCCCCCAGCACGATGAGGAAGGTGTGGCCGGCGCCGATGGCGAGCACGTTGCGGACCGCTAATTCCACCAGCTGCGGGTCCGTCCCGGACCGCCGCACGAGCCGTTTCCCGGAGGCCTCCGAGAACGCGAGCCCGAACTTGATCCCGGGGACCGCGGTCACCAACGCCTCGTGCAGGTCCTCCACGGTCTTGATGAAGTGCGCCTGCCCGAGGATGACGTTCAACGGGTCCGGTTTCTCGATGGGGATCAGCTTGAGCTCCATGCTTCTATTGTAGGGGAGCAGGGGCGGCCGGACGGCAATCCCGCCTGAGGCCGCCGGCAACGCGCCATGAACCGGGACGAAATCGCACGGCCGGACCTCGCCCTGCGCTTCGTGCTCCTCATGGGAGCCGTGAGCCTCTTCGCGGACGCCACCTACGAGGGAGCCCGGGGCATTACCGGGCCATATCTCGCAACCCTGGGTGCCTCCGCCGCGGCCGTGGGAATCGTGGCGGGACTCGGAGAGCTTCTGGGCTATGCCCTCCGCTTGGGGAGCGGAGTCCTCGCGGACCGCACCCGACGGTACTGGGCCCTCACCTTCCTCGGGTACCTGGTGAACCTGGGAGCCGTGCCCGCCCTGGCCCTGCCGCGCCGGTGGGAGGGGGTGGCCGTGCTCCTGATCGTGGAGCGGGTCGGAAAAGCCCTCCGGACCCCACCCCGAGATGCCCTGCTCTCCCACGCAACTGCCCAGGTGGGACATGGTCGAGGATTCGGAATTCACGAGGCCCTGGACCAGGTCGGCGCGGTGGCAGGTCCGCTCCTGGTGGCGGGTGTACTGGCCTCGGGCAGCGGATACCGGATCGCGTTCGCGGCCCTCTCGGTTCCCGCTCTGATCTCCCTGGTCTTCCTCGCTGCCGCCCGCGCGGCCTTCCCGCAGCCCCGGCTCTTCGAGGCCGCCCGCCAAGGCCCCTCGGATGCTCCCCTCCCAGCAGGGGTCCGCTGGTACCTTGCTGGGGTAGGGCTTGTGGCCGCGGGATACGCGGACTTCTCCCTCCTGAGCTTCCACTTCGTCCGCGCGGAGACCGTTTCTGCCTCCGCCATCCCCCTCCTCTACGCGCTCGCGCAGGGCTCGGATGCCCTGGCCGCGCTCCTTGGGGGTCGTTGGTTCGATCGGGCAGGACTCCGGGCCCTGGTGGTGCTCACCCTCGTCGCGGTTCCGTTCGCACCCCTCGGGTTTCTGGGCGGGGCTTACGCCGCCCTCGCAGCGGGCGTCCTGTGGGGGATCGGGCTGGGCGTGCAGGAATCCCTGCTCCGGGCCGCGGTGGCCAGGTTGGTGCCGTCCCACCGCCGGGCGTCCGCGTTCGGGCTGTTTCACGCGGTCTTCGGCGTCTGCTGGTTCGCAGGCAGCGCCCTCATGGGCGCGCTGTACGAAATCAGCCCGGCGGCGCTCGTGGCCTTCTCCCTGACCTGTCAGGTCGCCGCCCTCCCCTGTTTCGCGGCCGCAGGCCGGGCCATCGCCTCCCAGGACTTGACGGGCAGAGGACCTCGAAGGTAGGCGCCTCGGCTGCCGGGGTCCCGCTCCAATAGGCCAGAAGCGGCAGGTTCTCGAACCCGTGGTCCGGGATCGTCCCAAGGTGAAGGTGACCCGCCACCTCGTGGACGGGGAGCGCCTTCCCCTGTGCGGTGGCGTGCGGGTGGTGCACACCCCAGAGCACACGCCTGGCCATCTGAGCCTGTTCTTGGAACTCCCCAGCATCCTGATCTCCGGCGATGCCTTGGTGGTCGTGGAGGGCCAACTGCAGGGCCACGACCCGAGTTCACCTCGGACATACCCACCGCCATGGCCGCCGTACGCAAGCTGGCGGGCGGACGTGGTGGTGTGCTACCAAGATGGGGTTTACGGCCACCCGGCGACCGCGCGTCTACGGGAGCTGGCGGGTCCTGGCTAGATCCCCTCAGCCAGCCTCTGCCCGCAGGTAAGAGAGGACGCGATCCGCGTCCCGCAGAGGGTTCACCCGCCGCCAGATCTTCGCCACGCGTCCTTCCCGATCGATGAGGACCGTGTCGCGGCTGCACCGGCCCAGCTTCCGCCGCACACCGTACGCCTGGGCCAGCGCACCCTCCGGGTCCGGGATCATCCCGACACCCGTGCGCTCCGCGAACCGGCACTGGACTTCGGCCCGGTCGGTGCTCACCCCGAACACGGACGCACCCAGCCGCCGGAACTCCTCCCGCAGAGCCGCGTAGCGCCGGGCCTGGAGAGAGCAGCCCGGGGAGCCTGCTTTCGGGTAGAAGAACAAAACAAGCCACCCCCCACGGGCACAGGCCGCGAGATCCACCTCCTCCCCGAAGGCATCCCGGACCCGGGGCAGCGGCGCCAGATCTCCCTCCCGCACGGAACCCAGTATACTCCAGAGAGGCGGCCCGTGGGCCAGCACGTGGACCAATACGTCCTGGATGCTGCGGTGGACGGAGGCGGCTGTGGGACCGTCCACAATCAGCAGGAGCGCCCCCTCCGGTGAGGCATTGCCGTGAGCCGAGCGGTGCTGGACCTCCTGGTCCTAGGGAGCCTCATGGCCGCGCTCGGAGGTGGCCTCCTCACCTATGCCCTGCGCAGGAGGCGCAGGCCGCTCGCGTGGGCGGGAGGGCTCATCCTGACCGTCGCGGGGCTGTTCGCGATTGAGGCGGCCCGGCTCCCCAGGTTTCCCCACCGGAATCCCGTCCCCGCCACCGCGCAATCGGTAGCAACCGGGCAGCGCCTGTACCGGGCCCACTGCGCGGTCTGCCACGGGCACCAGGGCCGTGGGGATGGCCCAGCCGCGGCCGCCTTGAAACCCAGACCCGGAGACCTGCGGCGGACTTCCCGGATGTCGGACGCCGCCCTCTTCGAGCGGATCACCCAGGGTCTGCCCGGGACCGCCATGCCCGCGTTCCGCGACACGCTCACCGAGGAGGAGCGGTGGCACGTGGTCAACTACCTGCGGCACCTCACCGGGGGACCTTGAGAGGACTCGCGAGTCGGGCAAAGACCGCCACCGCCTACTCCCGCCGCAGGACCCGAAACGCGAATTGCGCCCCAATGAGCAGGACCGCGGAACCCAGAGGTACCAGCCGCAATCCCAGGTCCCTCCCCGGCGCATATCCCAGAGTGAGGAGGAAGCCGCTCAGCGCCGCGGCCAGGGCATTGGCCAGGTTGAGGATCACCCCCTGGAGGGCGAAGTGCAGGGCCTCATGCCCTCCGCGCCGGGCCGCCAGGTCCGCCAGCACCGCGTTGGGGAGAGCGTACAGGCCCGCGAGGGGCAGACCCGCGAGGGCGATGAGGCCATACCCGTGCCACAGAGCTGGGATCCCCGGCACGAGGCCGATGAGGGAGAGGAGCGGGAGCATCGGCACCGCAACTCCCAGCACCCGCACCAGGGCCCCGCGGGCGCCGAGCCGCCGGCCCCAGGCCAGGACCACGGGAAGCCCGCAGAGGGTCGAGAGGAGCGCGAGACCTAAGACGCTCCCCACCGATTCCCGCGCCACGCCCATGAGCACCGTGGCGAGGAACACCAGGACCGGCGGGAGCAGGCTGAGCCCGGTCCAGGCGAGCCCCAGGCTCAGGAGGTACGCCCGGAGGTCAGGCCGGCCCAGGACCGTGGCCAGCGCCCGTCCGAAGGACTCGGAGTGCCCGCGCCCCTCCTCCCGCACCGCGAGGCTCGCGGCCCACAGCAGCAGGACCGCCGCCCCCGCGAAGATCCCGCCCATGGCGAGAAAGCCGAGCCGGTGTGCGAGCCAAGCGGAGAGGGTGTAGGCAATGCCCGTGCCCGCCACATTTCCGGCCGCCTGGGCCACCGCGGCGGACACCCGTCCTCTTCCCCCGAACTCCACCAGCAAGGCCAGGTAGGGGTTCACCACCAGGGAGAACAGGAAAAAGAAAGCGCACAGCAGCGCCGCCAGGTACGCGAACCGGTGCACGGCGGGCGGCACCCACACCAGCACGAAGGCCAGGGCCAGCAGCGGCGCCCCGCCGATGACGAACGGGCGCCGGCGGCCCCACGGGGATCGGAGGCGGTCGCTCCAGGAAGCCACGAGCGGCTCGGCCACCGCGTTCGTGAGGCGACCCAGGGCCAGAGCCAGCCCCACCTGCTCCGGCGGCAACAGGCGGTCTCCCGTGGGCGGCGCGTAAAATGGGTAGACCCAAAGGACCAGGGTCTGGATCAGCAGGGACGCCCCGAGGCCTCCCAGGGCGTACCGCCCGGGTCGCGTCCGCTCCTCCACGCGGCCTCAGCCTGCGGTGAATACGGGGAGCCGTTCCAGGTGGATGAGCTCCGGGTCGTGGTATGCATCTCCCTCCAGCAAGACCGCGGCCTTCGCGGAGATGCGGGCCCCGAGCTGCTCCATGAGGGCCGCCGCGGCCCGGAAGGTCCCGCCCGTGCTCACCACGTCGTCCACCACCGCCACCCGCTTGCCCCGAACCACCTCCGCATCGAGGCCGTTGAGCACGAGGGTGTGGACTTCAGGCTCCATGATGGACTGGGCCTCCACCGCCACGGGGTTGCGCATGTACCGTTTCACCGCCCGCCGGCACACCACGTACGGGAAGAACTGCCCGTGCCGAGGCTCCGAGAGGTAGGTGGAGATCATGTGGGCGAGGGCGGCACTCTTCATGGCCAGGGCCACCAGGACCTCGAACTCGCACTGCCGGAGCTCCGCCGCGAGCGCCCGAGCACAGGCGTTGGTGAGCTCCACGTCCCCCAGCATCCGGAAGAACGGCACCCACACGCCGGGCCGCACCTCCTCCACGGGCAGGAGCCTCCGGACCCCCGCCACCCGGAGTTCGTAATGGGTTTGGCCTTCGTAGCGCATGGTCTTCCCTCGGAAGCGGAGCCGTGAGGGGTATCATTATCCCGTAATGTTAGCACCCCCACGCCTTCCCTGTCAGCCCCCGTGGTCGGCGGAACGCCTTCCGCGCACGCTACCCTGGGAGCGCCTGTCGCGGATCCAGGACCTCGGTGGGTTTCCCGAGGTTTTCCCGGATCTCGCGGTGGAAGTCCACCAGGACCGTCACGGCTTAAAACGGCTTAAAATGGAAAGCAAAAGCGATGGAGATTCCACCCGGAACGCAGCTGGTGGCCCTGCTGGGCGACCCCGTGGCCCACAGCCTCTCGCCCCGGATGCACGCCGCAGCCTTCGCGGCCCTGGGGCTGCGGTGGGCGTACGTGGCCCTGCGGGTTTTGCCCTCGGATCTGCCGGAGGCGGTGCGAGGGCTGCGGGCTTTGGGGTTCGCGGGAGCCAACATCACCGTTCCCCACAAGGAGACGGCCGCGCAGCTCGTGGACCGGCTGGACGAGGTGGCCCGGGCGTGCGGGGCCGTGAACACCATCGTGTTCGGGGAGGGCCGGCGGGCGTACGGCTACAACACGGACGTGGCCGGCGTGCGCCGCACCCTCGAGCACATGGGCTTCCGGGCCGCGGGGAGCCGGGCCGCGGTGCTGGGCGCCGGCGGATCGGCTCGGGCGGTGTGCGTAGCCCTGGCCCAGGAGGGCGCAGCGGAGATCCTCCTCTTTGCCCGACGGGTGGAACGCGCGGAGTTCCTGGCGGGGCAGATGAGCACGCTCTTCCCGCGGGTACGGTTTGCGGCCCACCCCCTCGAGCCCAGCGCCCTGCGGGCGCACCTGCGGGAAGCCGACCTTCTCGTGAACGCCACGCCCGTGGGCATGCACCCGGATCGCGACGCGAGTCCCGTCTCTTCCCCGGACCTCCTGCACCCCCGCATGGCGGTGTTCGATCTCGTGTATCAACCCCCGCGCACGCGCCTGTTACAGCTCGCGGAGCAGGCGGGAGCCCGGACCATAGGGGGTCTCCTCATGCTGGCCTACCAGGGCGCGGCGAGCTTCGAGCTGTGGACCGGAAAACCCGCGCCGGTGGAGGTCATGCTGCGGGCCATCGGCGCCCCGGTGGAGGGATAGCCCATGGCGCTGCGTCTGGTGACCGCAGGGGAGTCGCACGGCCGGGGACTCGTGGCGGTGGTGGAGGGACTCCCCGCAGGGCTGCCGGTGGAGGTGTCGGCCATTGACCACCAGCTGGCGCGCCGACAGGCCGGTTACGGCCGAGGCGGCCGGATGCAGATCGAGCACGACCGGGCGGAGATCCTTTCCGGGGTACTGGACGGCCGCACCATCGGTGCGCCGGTGGCCGTCCTCGTCTGGAACCGGGACTGGCGCACCGAGGAAAACCCCATCACCCGTCCCCGGCCGGGTCACGCGGACCTCGTAGGGGCTCTGAAGTACGGGTTCGACGATGTCCGGTACGCGCTCGAGCGCGCGAGTGCCCGGGAGACCGCGGCCCGGGTGGCCGGTTGCACCCTGGCCCGCTTGCTGCTCCAGCAGTTCGGGATCCGGGTCTTCAGCCACGTGATCTCCCTGGGCGAGGTCACCGTGCGGCGCCTCCCGGAGTCGTGGGAGGCCATCGCGCAGGCCGCGGAGGCGAGTGAGGTGCGGTGTGCGGACGCGGAGGCCGCCGCCCGCATGCGGGAGGTGATTGATGAAGCGCGGGCCCGTGGGGACACCTTGGGGGGAGTCGTGGAGATCGTGGCCCTAGGAGTACCGCCGGGCCTCGGCTCCTACGTGCACTGGGATCGGAGGCTCGATGGCCGCCTCGCGCAGGCGGTGATGAGCGTGCAGGCCATCAAGGGGGTCGCCATCGGCGACGCGTTTGCCATCGCCGCAAAGCCGGGGTCCCTGGCCCACGACGAGATCCACTACGCCCCAGACCGCGGATTCTACCGGGAGACCAACCGGGCGGGGGGACTCGAGGCGGGGGTCACGAACGGCATGCCCCTGGTGGTCCGGGCGGCCATGAAACCCCTGGCCACCCTGCGCTCCCCCCTCCACTCCGTGGACCTGCGCACCCTGGAGCCGAGCCCTGGGGCCGTGGTGCGTTCCGACGTCACCACGGTGCCCGCGGCCGGAGTGGTGTGCGAGGCCATGGTGTGCCTGGTACTCGCGGACGCCCTCTGCGAGAAGTTCGGACAGGATACCCTCCAGGAGATGCGGGAGGCCTATGACCGCTACCTCCGCCGCATCCGCTGGAGTCCCCGGTAGTCCATGCGGAACATCGCCCTCATCGGGTTCATGGGAACCGGCAAGACCAGCGTGGGCCGGGAGGTCGCGCGCCGCCTGGGGTGGCCGTTCGTGGACACGGACGAGCTGGTAGAGCGCCGTGCCGGCTGCTCCATCCCGGAGCTCTTCGCGCAGGGCGGGGAGGCCACCTTCCGGGCTCTGGAGCGGGAGGCGGTGCGGGAGGCGGCGCGCATGCGGCCCGCGGTCATCGCGTGCGGGGGCGGGGTACCCATGGACTCCGCGAACGTCCAGGAGCTGCGGCGTACCTGCCGTCTTGTGCTCCTGGAGGCCGACCTCGAGACGCTCCTGGCGCGGGTGGGAGACGCCGAGTACCGGCCCCTCCTGCACGGAGATCCGGGGGGTCGGGCACGGCAGTTGCTCCTCGAGCGCGCGCCCCGCTACCGGGAGGTGGCCGACCTGGTGGTGGACACCTCGGGTCTCACGGTGCCCGCGGCCGCGGAACGCATCCTCGAAGGGATCGCAAACCAGGAGCGCCGCACCCTGGAAGTCGTCCTCCCGCATCACCGCTATCCCGTCCACGTGGGTTCCGGGATCCTGCCGCTCGTGGCCCTGGACCTGCTCCGCGCCGGCGTCCTTCGGGCGGCCCTCATAACCCACCCCCACCTCTTGCGGCGCTACGGCGAGGGGCTCGTCGCGTCGCTGCGGGCCTGGGGGCTGGAGCTGCACCCGGTTCCCGTGGCGCCGGGGGAGCGGAGCAAAACCCTGACGGCTGCGCGGCGGGTGTACGAGGCCATGGCCGCCGCCCGCCTGGACCGTACCTCCGGCGTGGTGGCCCTGGGAGGCGGGGTGGTGGGAGACCTCGGAGGATTCGTGGCCGCCACCTACATGCGCGGGATCCCGCTCTTCCTCCTCCCCACCACGCTCCTCGCGCAGGTGGATGCCAGCATCGGCGGGAAGACCGCCCTCAACCTCAATGCCCGAAACCTCATCGGGGCGTTCTGGCAACCCGCGGCGGTTCTCTCGGACGTGGCCACGCTGCGCTCCCTCCCCCGACGGGAGCTGCGGGCGGGCTTGGCGGAGGCCATCAAGCACGCGGCCATCGCGGACGAACCCCTCTTCGCCTGGCTCGAGGGAAACCTGGCAGGGGTCCTTGCGCGGGAAGCGGAACCCTTGGTGGAGCTCGTGACCCGCAACGCGGCCATCAAGGCCCGGTTCGTGGTCGAGGACGAGCGGGAAACGAGCGGGGCCCGGGAGGCCCTGAACTTCGGACACACGGTGGCCCATGCCCTGGAGGCCGCCCTGGAGTACCGGATCTCCCACGGGGAGGCGGTGGCCCGGGGCATGGTGGCTGAGGCCCGGCTTGCGGTGCGGCTCGGTCTGCTCGGGGACGAGGAAGCGGCCCGGCTGGAGGCGCTCATCGCGCAAGCAGGGCTACCGACCCGCCTCCCGCCCGTAGCCCCCAGGGACCTCCTGGACCGGATGTCCCTGGACAAGAAGGTGCGGCACGGCCGGCTGCGGTTCGCGCTCCTCGAGGGCATCGGGCGGGTGCGGACGGGGGTCACCGTGGAACCCGAACTCGTGCTGGAAACCCTTCAGGAGCTCCAGAGATGAAAATCCTCGTGCTTTCAGGGCCCAACCTGAACCTGCTCGGGGATCGGGAGCCGGAGGTCTACGGAACCGTCACCCTCGCGGAGATCCACGAACGGGTGCGGGAGCGGGCAGCGGAGCTGGGGGTGGAGGTGCGGTGCCTGCAGTCCAACCACGAGGGAGAGCTCCTGGATGCCCTGCACGCGGCCCGCGGGGACTGCGCCGCGGTGGTCCTGAACCCCGGAGCCCTCGCCCACACCTCGGTGGCCCTCCGGGACGCCATCGCCGCGCTCCGGATCCCCGTGGTCGAGGTGCACCTCACGAACGTCTACGCGCGGCAAGCCGAACCCTTCCGCCGACGGCTGGTGCTGGCTCCCGTGGTCCGGGGCGTCATCATGGGGTTCGGACCGGAGAGCTACATCCTCGGACTGGAGGCGGCGGTGCGGCTCGTGCGCGAGCAGGAGGGAAGCCGGTGATGGTGCGAGGGATCCGCGGAGCCATCCGGGTGGACGCCAACACCGCGGAGGCCATTCTCGACGCGTCCCGTCGGTTGCTCCAGGAGATGATCCGGGCCAACGCGGTCGCGCCGGAGGACATCGCCGCGGTGATCTTCACCTGCACCCCGGACCTCAACGCCACCTTTCCCGCGGAGGCCGCGCGGGGTCTAGGGTGGAACCGGGTACCGCTGCTGTGTGCTCAGGAGATCGGCGTGCCCGGAGCCATGACCCGGGTTTTGCGGGTTCTCATGCTGGTCAATACCGCCCTTGCCCAAGAGGAGATCGTCCACGTCTACCTGGGGGAGGCCGAGAAGCTGCGGCCAGACCTCAACAGCGCCCAGTGATGTCCGACCTCGTGATCCGCCCGGCCCGTCCGCACGGCCGCCTGAGGCCACCTCCGGACAAGTCCGTCTCCCACCGGGCGGCCCTCCTCGGGGCCATCGCTTCCGGCACCACCACCGCCCGGAAGTTCCTCATCGCCGCGGATACCCTCTCTACCGTACGTTGCCTGCGGGCCCTCGGGGTGGAAGCAGCACTGGAGGGGGACACCCTCACCGTGCGCGGGCGCCGGATCCAGGGGTTCCTGCCGCCTGAAGGCGTCCTGGACGTGGGCAACTCCGGCACCACGATCCGCCTGCTGTGCGGGCTGTTGAGCCAGCACCCCTTTGAGGCTTGCCTCGACGGAGACGACTCCATCCGCCGACGGCCCATGGACCGGGTGATCCGACCCCTCCGGGAGATGGGCGCGTGGTTCGAGGCGCGGAGGGACCGGTTCGCCCCCCTCCGGGTGAGGGGTGGACCGTTGCGGCCCATCCGGTACCTCCTCCCCGTGGCCAGCGCCCAGGTCAAATCGGCCATTCTACTCGCAGGCCTTGCCGCGGAGGGGAAGACCACGGTCATCGAGCCCCAGACCTCCCGGGATCACACAGAGCGTCTGCTGCGGGCTATGGGCGTCCCCGTGGAGAAGGACGGGCAAGAGGTCTCCGTGGTCGGCCCCGCCCAGCCCCGGGCCGTGGACCTCACCGTGCCCGGAGATCTCTCCTCCGCGGCCTTCTTCTTGGTGGCAGCCGCGGCCCGGCCCGGATCGGAGGTCGTCATTGAGGACGTGGGCCTCAACCCCACCCGCACGGGGATCCTCGAGGTCCTGACCGCCATGGGCGCGCACCTGGAGATCACCGACCTGCGGGAGGAGGGGGGAGAGCCCGTGGGGACCGTGGTGGTGCGGGGGGGAGAGTTGCGGGGAGTCGAGATCCGGGGCGAGATCATCCCCCGGCTCATTGACGAGATTCCGGCCCTCGCGGTGGCCGCGGCGGTCGCAGAGGGGGAGACGGTGATCCGGGACGCCGCGGAGCTGCGGGTGAAGGAATCGGACCGCGTCCGGGCTCTCGTCTCGAACCTGCGGGCCTTGGGCGTCCAAGCGGAGGAGCTCCCGGACGGCCTCCGCATCCGCGGGGGTCGGATCCGGGGCGGCGTGGTGCACTCCTTCGGGGATCACCGCATCGCCATGGCCTTCGCGGTGGCGGGCCTGCTGTCCGAAGAAGGGACGGTGGTTCGGGACACCGCCTGCATCGCCACCAGCTTCCCCGAATTCGAGCGGGTGCTGGGGTCTCTGTGCGGGACGTGAGGGAAGGCCGCATCCTCGCGGGCGGCGTGCCGGTCCGGCTCCTTGAGGCCGGCTCGGGTCCGCCCCTCGTGCTCCTGCACGGCGCAGACGTGGGCAGCGCAGACCTCACCTGGCGGCCCAGCATTCCCATCCTGGCCGAACGCTTCCACGTGATCGCCCCGGACCTACCCGGCCACGGCCATACACCCCCGCTTCCCGGCCCGCCTGCCACCGAGGCGTACGTGCGCTGGTTCGGGGCCTTCGTGGAGGCCCTGAGACTGGATCGGTTCTCGCTCGTGGGGCTCTCCCTGGGCGGTGCCATCTCCCTCGGCTTCGCCCTGCAAAACCCGGATCGGGTAGGCCGGCTCGTGCTCGTGGCCAGTTACGGTCTCATGCGGCGGGTGCCCCTCCACGCCCTCGCCTACCGCCTCGTGCGGATCCCGCCCCTCACCTCCTTCCTCGCCCGCCTGCGGTCCTCTGCGCACCCCCTCCTTCTCCGCCTCGCCCTCCGGTGGATCGTGGGAGACCCGCGGGTCCTGACCCCGGATCTCCTGCAGGAGGTGGCCGGGGCCGTTCGGGCGCGGGGGCACAGGAGCTTCTTTTACGCGTGGCTCGCTACGGAGCTCGGCAGACAAACCGTGCACACCTGCTACCTGGATCGGCTGCCCGAACTGAGGATCCCCACCCTGCTCCTGCACGGGGACCGGGATCGGCTGGTACCGGTGGGATGGGCCCTCAAGGCAGCTCACCGAATCCCGAGGTCGCGCCTTGTGGTCCTTCGGGGGTGCGGGCATTGGGTGCCCCGGGAGCGGCCGGAGGAATTCCACCGGGAGCTTTTGACGTTCTTGGTGGAACCAGACGGTGCAGGGGAGCAGAAGTTCTCCCTCAGAACTTAGATCCGATGTCCCTGTCCACCCAGGAACCCCTCTTCGAGGACCGACCCCCGGCCCGTCCGATCCGGTTGGGGCAGGCCGAGGTGTACGTGGGCACCTGCTCCTGGGCCGACCCCCACTTCGTGCGGGAGGGAGAGTTCTATCCACGGGGTGCGCGGTCTAGGCCGGACCTGCGCCTGCGGTACTACGCCTCCGTCTTCCCCACCGTGGAACTGGACGCCACCTACTACGCCCTGCTCCCCCCGGATCTCGCGCGTCGCTACACGCGGTGGACCCCGGAAGGGTTTTTGCTGCACGTGAAGGCCTTCGGGCTGCTGACGGGACACGGTGCGGACCCCCGGCGGCTTCCGCCCCACGTCCAGACCTTCCTGCCGCCGGAGGCCCTGCGCAAACCGCAGATCAGGTCGGGCGAACTCCCGGAGGAAGCACAGAATCTGTGCTGGGAGGCGTTTTTGGAGTTCCTGCGGGTCCTGCGGGAGGGCGGCCGGCTCGGATACGTGCTCTTCCAGTTCCCCCGGTGGACGACCTTCTCCACAAAGGCCCTCAAGGAACTGGAGCACATCCGCGCGGTCCTACGAGGGTACCGGGTAGCGGTGGAGTTCCGGCACCGCTCCTGGCTGGAACTCCAAAACCGCCAGAAGACCTTAGGCTGTCTCCGGGCCCTGGACCTGATCTATACGGTGCCGGACGAGCCTGAGCTTCCTTGGACCGTGCCGCCGGAGGTGGCGGTGACCTCCGATTGGTCCGTGGTACGGTTCCACGGCCGGAATGCTGCGGCCTGGAGCAAGCGGGGAGCCACGACCCTGGAGGTCTACGACTACTTCTACGCGGAGGAAGAGCTCCGCCCTTGGGCCGTCCGGGTTCGCTCCCTGGCCCGAGAGGTGGACCGGATTTTCTTGATGTTCAACAACCACGTGCGGGGCAGCAGCGCCAAAAACGCCCGGATGCTCCTGGGGCTCCTCCAGGAACCGTGAACCGACCCCACCTCGGCCGCGTATACTGGACGGGAACCCTTCGGAGGGAACGCCATGAGGAAGCGCACGGTAGTCGCGCTGGCTCTATGTACGGTCCTCGCCACTGGCGGGGCGCTCGCCTACGCGCAGGACATCGTCTCCCTCATCAAGGTGATCGGCGTGGGGGCCGCGGTGCGGATGTTCGGCCCTCAGATCAACGATTTCATCAACAGCCTCCTGCTCTCCCGGGATGCCGCCACGCGTCAGACCACGAAGGTCGTCCCCATCCTCAGCGTCTCCATCGGCATCAACAACCCGGGCCGGGCCGCCATCGGCGCAGCCCAGGTGGCGGGTCCGGCCGCCGCGGTCCAGCGGGTGCAGGCGGTGGCAGCCCTCGACGCCAACTACCAGGGGGTGTTCCAGATCCGGGCCCTCATCCCCGTGGACAGCCTGGAGCCCTGGCGGAGCCTCCGGCGGGTGGTCGGGGTCGGCGTCTCGGCCATCATCGACATCCAGATCTAGCGCGGTGGAGCGGGCGCTCCCGGGTCTTCCGGAGGTCCAGGACGCCGCCCGCCGGATCGAGGGGTGGGTGGCCCGCACGCCGGTGGTGCGCCCATGGGCCGCGGAGTTCCCGCTCTTCCTCAAGCTGGAATCCCTGCAGGTCACAGGGTCCTTCAAGCCGCGGGGGGCATTCAACCATATCCTCGGGAATCTGGAGGCCTGCGCGGGCGGGGTGATTACCGCCAGTAGCGGAAACCACGGGCAGGCGGTGGCATACGCGGCCCAGAAGCTGGGGCTGCGGTGCGTAGTGGTGGTCCCCGAAGACATAGTGCCCGCAAAGCTGCACGCCACGGAGCGCTTGGGGGCCGAGGTGGTCCGGTGCGGCCACACCACCGCAGAGCGCATCGGTCTTGCCCGGCGGCTCGCGGAGGAACGGGGCCTGCACTACGTCCCGCCCTTCGATGACCCCCACGTGATCGCAGGCCAGGGGACGATCGGGCTGGAGATCCTGGACCAGTGTCCGGAGGTGGGGACGATCTATGTGCCCTGCGGCGGTGGAGGCCTCATCTCCGGGATCGCGGTGGCGACAAAGGCCCTGAACCCCGGGGTGCGTCTTGTGGGGGTGGAGCCCAGTGGATCTGCCTGCTTTCTTGCCTCCTGGCAGGCCGGAAGACGGGTCCGGCTGGACCGGGTGGAGACGGTGGCCGACGGGCTACGGGCCCAGGAGCCCGGGGAGCTGCCCTGGGAGATCGCCTCCCGGCTCGTGGATACCTTTACCACGGTCACCGAGCCCGAGATCCTCTCCGCTATGCGCTGGCTGCTGGTGGAAGCCAAGATCGTGGTGGAGCCCTCCGGCGCGGTCTCCGTAGCCGCGGCCCTCCGGAACCCCTCCAGGAGCCCTTCCGTGGCCGTAGTGAGCGGCGGGAACCCGGACCTCACCCTGCTCGCTTCCCTCTTGAACCCTTAAGGCTAACGTCTGTTCGCATGCCAGCACAGCCGCATTTTCGCCCGCGTACTCAATAGGGCTTGACATGCGAACATATATTCGCCATCATCTAGCCAGGAGGTGCCTATGAGGATGCTTAGCCGGCGTCAGCGGGAGGTCCTGGAGTTCGTGACCCGGTGCATCCGGGAGCGGGGGGTGGTGCCGTCGGTGCGGGAGGTGGCGGAGCAGCTGGGGCTTCGGTCTCCCGCCACGGCCCAGCGCCACCTCCGCGCGCTCGTGGAGAAGGGATACCTGCGCCGGATCCCCCGCAGGATGAGGGCTCTTGAGCTCGCTATGCCCGGAGGCCCCTCCGAGGTGGTCCACTTACCGCTCCTGGGTCGGGTGGCCGCGGGCCGGGGAGCCGTGGCGGAGGAGATCGTCGAGGACTTCCTCCCCGTGCCGAGGCACCTCGGCTGGCAGGAGAACTGCTTCCTCCTCCGGGTCCGGGGGGACAGCATGGTCGGAGCCGGGATCTTCGAGGGGGATCTCGTGATCGTGCGCCGCCAGCAGACCGCCCTCCCCGGAGACTTGGTGGTGGCCCTGGTGGGGGAGGAAGCAACGGTGAAGCGGCTCGGAGCCGAGGCCGGGCGGTTCGTCCTCTACGCGGCCAACCCCGCCTACCCGCCCATCCGGGAATCCTTCCAGATCGTCGGCAAGGTGGTGGGGCTGCTGCGTCGGTACCCGGAGGTGCGGTCGTGACGGCCCCGGTTCGGAACGCCCGGCGTGACCTCGATCTGTGGTCCGCGTGGTGCGACGACCGCCAAGGGGTGGGATTCAAGGTGGGCTTAATCGGCCTGCTGTTCGTCCTGGGACTCCTGCTGGAGAGGTGGTTGTGAGGGGATGGAGGCATACCGGGTGCACGTCCTCGTGAGCGCCGTGGAGCGGGAGGGCCGGTTTGCGTACGGCATCGTGATCCGTTCGGGCCGGGGTCGGGTCCTCCGCCAGCTGGGCCGTGCGGTAGAAGGAGACGACGTGCGCGGGGTGTTGCTGCGGGCCGTGCTCCGAGCCCTGTGGATCGCCCGCCGCTACGGCCGGACCGTCCGCGTGGCCCTCGATCACCCGGAGGTGGTGCGGTGGCTCTCCCACGTGGAGGAGGTTGCCCCTCAGTTCCTCGGCACCTACCTCCAGATCCGTGCCCTCGTGCACACCTACCGCCGGGTGCACGTAGGACTCGCGAGCGAGGAGGAGCGGGGCCGCAGCCAGCGGGTGGCCCGCCACTTCCTGGGAGAACCCGCCCGCCTCGCGGATTCTCCCCTCTGGGCCGGTTCCTACGCCTCCACCGCGTAGGGGACCACCCCGCCTGTCGAGGCAAAACCCGGATCCGGAAGCGTTTCCTACTGTGGTTGCAAACCCCTTCCGATGCGGATCCGGAGGGGCCCGCATCGGCTGGTGCCGATGGGGATGTGGCACCGAGTTTGCTTAACCCGATTCTGGGGACTTGAACCCTCCCGGCCGCATCCCGAGCCCCGAGGGTGAGGGTGCGGCCGGCAGGAACCTGAGGGGCCTTGGCGTATAGGGGAAGCCCAGGGGGAGGCGTGATGCGCCTTGCGATTCGTCTCCGTCCGGAGCGGGCAGGTACACGGCTTCCCGTGCAGTACAACGAGCTCATCCAGGCCCTGATCTACACCCACCTGGACGAGCACCTGGCCCAGGCCCTGCATGACGAGGGGATCCCGGAGGGCAACCGCCGCCTCAAACTTTTCACCTTCTCACGCTTGCTGGGGCCGTGTCGGGTGCGGGGAGGTTGGCTGGAGGCCAACGGGGCCCTGCGGCTCGTGGTGGCCTCCCCCATGATCTCCTTCCTGGAGTCCTTCGCCCTCCGCCTCGTCACCAACTCCGACCTGCGTCTGGGCCCGGCCCGGTTCGCCGTCGAAGCGGTCGAGGTGGAACTCCAGCAGCCCTACCGGAGCCCCGTGCTCCTCCGGGCGCTTTCGCCCATCACCGTCTACAGCACCCTCAAAACCACCGACGGCCGCAAGAAGACCTACTACTACGCGCCTCAGGAACCCGAGTTCGGGCGCTTGGTGCTCACGAACCTCCGCCGGAAGGTGCGGGCCTGGACCCGGGAGGACATTCCCGAGGACGGAGCCTCCTTCCGCCCGTACCGGGTCAGCACCCGCGACCAGCACGTCGTGCTGTACAAGGGCACCGTCATCAAAGGCTGGACCGGCCTGTACGAACTACAAGCCCCCGAACCCTACTTCCGCATGGCCCTCGATGCGGGTCTTGGGTCTAAGAACAGCCAGGGGTTTGGGTGCGTGGAGGTGTGGGAGCCGCGCCAGGAGGGGTGAGGTTTGGTCGTCTTGTTCTTTGGCCTGACAACCGCGGGGAGTGGAGTATGCCACGCGATCCAAGGCTTCTTTCCCGGCTTGAATCCCTGGAAGCCCAGGGCGTGGGTCAGCGCACCGACGAAGGGCTGGGTGAAATCCTCATCTGTCATCCGTTCCACAAGGAGGTAATGCCGGTATGATGCCAAGTGTGAAGACTCTTCAAGTCGTTGAGCAGCGGTGGTTAGACCGCGTAGTTGAGTTGGCAGGAGACACTGTGAGAACCTCCAAAGTCTATGGCCGAATGTGTAGGAATAACCATTGGACATTGGAAAAAGCATGCCCGGAGTGCCGACAAAGAGCGTCTGATATCCTTCAACGTGCTCAGCTATCGAATCTCCAGAATCTTGCGAGTTCTACTGACTCAGTGAAAGCCCTGGAGTTGTTCGTTCGCTACCAGATGGGACGTAAGGAGGGGAAAGGATGGCGGTATCAGGGCGAAAGCGACCGTCCTTTCGGATTAGGGGTGATCGAGGACTTGAGTCAATTGGGCGAGTGGGCACAGCAAATTGCGCGTGAGACCGGTGAAAGCGACCCAAAGGCCATCCACCTTTGGCTCATTAGGCTATACACCGGTTTTCTGAGCCGTTGGTTTGTGGCTCTAAAAGGGAGCGAGGAAGAAGTAGAAGGTGCTGGGGAGGAGCAATGACGATTTCTGAGAAATACGCTGGAGTTCCATCAGTGCCGGTTGATATCAAGGTCCGGCTCCAGAGTCTACCTGCCCTTTTTGCCCACCATCCTACCCGGCTTGTGTATCTTTTCGGCTCCGCAGTCCACACCCCAGAGCATGCGCAGGACAGAGACCTGGCGATTCTCCCTGCTTCCGGCTTTCGCCTTCCGCCTTTTTATGCGGAACTCTCCGAACTGCTCGGCACCGATCGCCTGGACCTCGTGGAGCTTCCCCAAGCACCGCTCTGGCTT
>Ga0079995_1109312_pt1 | contig 19011 bp, 22 predicted proteins | sample FaiFalFF_MnMetaG_2_FD_69198 | JGI IMG/M metagenome (GOLD analysis project Ga0079995, IMG submission 69198) | Freshwater microbial communities from Yellowstone National Park, Wyoming, USA - Fairy Falls C (FF_Mn_C) (SPADES assembly) (version 4) | ecosystem: Environmental > Aquatic > Freshwater >...
GGATCCTCATACTCGTCGGCAATGATGGGGATAAGGCGATCCTTGATGGGCAGCCGGACAAACTGGCCGATGAGATGGCGGTAGCGCTCGTCTTGGGGGTTAACCGCCACGGCTGTATCCCCTAGCATCGTCTCAGGGCGAGTGGTGGCCACCACCAGGTACTGGCTGGGGTCGGCGGCCAAGGGGTAGCGGAAATGCCAGAGGTGGCCCTTGACCTCTTTGTTGTCCACCTCGATGTCGGAGACCGCTGACTGGGTGGCCGGACACCAGTTGACCAGATACTCGCCCCGATAGATGAGCCCTGCTTCGTAGAGGCGGACAAAGGCTTCCGTAACGGCCCGGCTCAGCCCCTCATCGAGGGTAAAGCGATCCCGTGTCCAGTCCAGCGACAAGCCCAGCCGCCGCAGTTGGCTTTTGATGGTGCCCTGCGACTTCTCCTTCCAGGCCCAGGCCCGCTCCAGAAAAGCCTCGCGGCCCAGGTCAAAGCGGCTCTTGCCCTCCTGGCGCAGTTGGTTTTCCAGAATGGTGTGCACGGCAATGCTGGCATGATCCGTGCCCGGCAGCCAGAGGACGTTGTAGCCGCGCATGCGCTTGTAGCGCACCACCACATCCGGCAGGGTAAAGGCAAAGGCATGGCCCATGTGCAGGCTGCCCGTAACATTGGGCGGGGGCAGGACCATGCTGAAGGCTTCCCCCGGCGCCTTGGGATCCGCCACGTAAAACCCCTTTTCCTCCCAAAAGCGCTGCCACTTGGGCTCGGTCTCAAAGGGGTTGTACTGGCTGGGCAGGTTGGCGAGGGAAGGTGCAGCAGTCATGCGGAGGCTGGGTTGCTCAAGGGACTACCCTAACTAGGTTAGCAAGCTTACTCCCAGCCGTCGGGTTTTCTTTTGGGGGGGTGGGCTTTGCTGGGGATCTCTCTTGACCCTGTAGTTAGCTACAGGGTTTAGGCTAAGAGAGCTTCTGGAGAGAGGGTAGAGAACCCGGCATGTCTGAGCTGCTGCGGGTGGGTCAGGTAGCCGAGAAGTTGGGCATCAGCCCCCAAACCCTCTACTTCTACGAGCGCCTGGGGCTCATCCCCAAGCCCCGTAGGACAGAGGGGGGCTACCGCCTCTACGGAGAAGCTGAGCTGGAGCGGCTAGCTTTCATTGCCCGCGCTAAGGCTTTGGGACTTACCCTGGCCGAGATCAAAGAATTGCTCCTGCTTCAGGAGAACGGGCAAGCCCTGCCCTGTTGGCAGGTGTACGTAAAGCTAACCGAAAAACTAAGACAAATCGACAAGTCAATTGCCCATCTCCAGGAACTTAGAGGGGAGTTATCGACACTCATTGAAAAGTGTCAACAAAAATTTTCTGAGCAGGAGAAAAGTTCCTCTTGCGCTATCTTTCAACAACGGCTCGATAACCCATGACAAAAGAACCCCTTGTCCCATTTTCTGCTAATGCTTGGCAGCCCTTGTGTCCAAAGAGCGGGGAGCAAGGGATCCCGATTCAGCTGACTACGCTGAAGAGCCTTCTGTCTCCTACAGCTTTGGAACAGCTTAACGCTAACGGCAGCTATGCGTTTTGTCGGGATCCCCTTTGCCCCGTCGTCTATTTTTCTGAGGAAGGTCAGAGCTTTGGGGTTGACGACCTCAAGGTTCCCGTCTTTCAAAAAGAAAGTGGCGAGGACGTGCCTGTCTGCTACTGTTTTGGATGGACGCGCCGGCGCATTTGGCAAGAGCTCCAGGGATCCAAAACGCCCCAGGCTATTCTCGAGGAGATTGCCGACCACATCAAAGCCAGGGGCTGTGGCTGTCAGGTGAACAACCCGCAGGGATTTTGCTGCCTGGAAAACGTCAGACAAGTCATCTTGGAGATGCAGCAAAGGAAGGCTGAGGAACAAAACCCGATTATTGACTGAAATAGGCGTTGAGCCATTCCAGACATTCCATAAAGTAAAACACCAGCGGCCCGGTAAAGACGTAGCTATCGCCCCGATCCAAAATGCCGCCGTGGCCGGGAATGAGATCCCCGGAGTCTTTTACTCCCGCATCCCGTTTCATGAGGGACTCGGTGAGATCCCCCAGCAGGCTAGTTAACCCAATCAAAAACCCCAACACGCTGCCGCTCAGCCAGCTCCAGGGCCAGTTTAGGTAGTGGGCTCCCAGCATAGCCAGGGCCATGCTGGCTGCGATCCCGGCCACTGCCCCTTCCACCGTCTTCTTAGGGCTGAGGGTGGAGAGCTTGGTGCGCCCAAAGGCCCGCCCCCAGAGGTAGGCCGCTACATCGGCAGCAATGACACAGCCAATGGCCAACAGCGTAATCCACAGGCCTTTGCCCAGCCCCTCCGAGAAAGACAAGGCCCTGACGCGGATCCAAAAGCTGGGCAATAGCGCGCAGTAAAACAATCCCAGGATCGAGGTGGCAATATCGGCAATGGTGGCGAGCTTAGGCTTAAAAAGCAGATAAAAGCAGATCACAGAACCGGCGACGATAAAAGCAGGGCTGGTCCACTCGGGCTTGACTTGCTGCAAAATCACCAGCACCTGGCTGGAAAACATGGTGGTGCGCATGGCCGGCGCATTGCCCTTAGCCCGCACCAGACGAAAGAACTCCAGTTGGGCCAGAAAAATAATCAGCCCAAGGGCTGCCGTGAAGTACCAGCCCCCTAGCAGGGTAACCGTCAGGGCAAACAGCACCGCCACGAAACCGCTAACCCAACGGGCTCCCATAGGCGCACCCCGCTATGTTGGCCAGCCGTTCCGGTTCGGGGGAGAGATCCCAGCCGCCCGAGACCCTTGCCAGGGTGCCTGCTCTTGAGGTCTTCGCCTCAGCGGGACGGAGTTTTGACTTCGACGTGGCTGCTGCAACGGCAATGCCTCCTGCCTTAATCTTCCAGTCTACCGCTGGGATCCCCCGCGATCTCCAGCTTGGCGGGATCGCAGGTGTTCCTGAGCGTGGGATAATTGAAAAACTGCAAGAACGGGTTACCCTCAATTGAATTGCAGAATGGTTCAGGAACTTACCCCTCCCGTGGCTAGTCCCCGCATCTCCGCCGAAGAGGCTCGAATGCTCTACGAAGACATGGTGCTGGGCCGCCTGTTTGAGGACAAGTGCGCCGAGATGTACTACAAGGGCAAGATGTTCGGCTTTGTGCACCTCTACAACGGGCAGGAGGCTGTGTCCACGGGGGTGATCAAGGCGCTCAAGCCCACCGACTACATCTGCAGCACCTACCGAGATCACGTGCATGCCCTCAGCGCTGGGATCCCGCCGCGAGCGGTGATGGCGGAGCTCTTCGGCAAGGCCACTGGCTGCAGCAAGGGTCGGGGCGGCTCCATGCATCTGTTTTCGGCAGAGCACAACTTTTTGGGAGGCTATGCCTTTGTGGCCGAAGGGATCCCTGTGGCTACAGGGGCAGCGTTTTCGGCCAAGTACCGCGGCACTGACCAGGTAACCGTCTGCTTTTTTGGGGATGGGGCCTGCAACAACGGCCAATTTTACGAATGTCTCAACATGGCCGCCCTCTGGAAGTTGCCTATCGTCTACGTGGTGGAGAACAACTTCTGGGCTATTGGCATGGCCCACAGGCGTGCCACTTCGGTAACCGACATCTACCTCAAGGGCCCAGCCTTTGGCATGCCTGGCTACCAAGTAGACGGCATGGACGTGCTGGCAGTGCGGGAAGCAGCTCAGCAGGCCATCGCCCGCGCCCGTGCCGGAGAAGGCCCCACTCTCCTGGAGTGCCTCACTTACCGCTTCCGCGGCCATTCTTTGGCTGACCCCGACGAGCTGCGCAGCCCCGAAGAAAAGGAATTTTGGCGGCAGCGGGATCCCATCAAACGCCTGGAGCGCTACGCCTTGGAACACAACTTGATGACTGAGGCGGACTTCCAGGCCATTCACGAGAAAGTGAGCGCCGTAGTGGAAGACGCAGTCCTTTTTGCCCTGGAAAGCCCAGAGCCCACGCTGGACGAGTTGCACCGCTTTGTTTTTGCCGAAGATGAGTAGCTAGGCATTGGGGCAGCGCAGCTTGCACTTGGGCCGCCATTGCCGCTCTCTTGCCAAGCCTTGATGCTTACCATCAGAGAAACCTTGTCCAGGTCTGCGCTCTTGCGCAGATTTTTTTGTAAAGGTCGCTTTCCATTTGTTTACATAGCTTCATATCATTGAGATGTTGAGTATAAGTACTTATTCTCAATCATGAGCAGTCCTCTTGAGTTTCCTTGGCTGTCGGCCCTGGTGCTGCTGCCACTGCTGAGTGCCTTTGGGATCCCCCTGCTTCCCCAGAGCTGCTGGGCGCGTTGGTATGCCCTTGCCGTGGGGGCTTTGGATTTGGGCCTGATGGCCTACATCTTTGGGTGGCACTACGACCTGCGGGATTTTTCGCTGCAACTGGCCGAGCGTTACGCCTGGGTGCCCCAGATCGGGTTCCACTGGTCGCTGGCGGTGGACGGCCTGTCCTTCCCGCTGGTGCTGCTGTCGGGCTTGATTACGACTTTGGCGATTGTGGCAGCTTGGGAGGTGGCCTACAAGCCGCGTCTATTTTTCTTTTTGCTGCTGCTCCTGTACGGCGCCCAGGTGGGTGTGTTCTTGGCGCAGGATCTGCTCCTCTTTTTCTTGATGTGGGAGATTGAGCTAGTGCCTGTTTATCTCCTCATCGCCATCTGGGGCGGGCCGCAGCGCCAGTATGCTGCCACTAAGTTCATCCTCTACACCGCCGCTGCTTCGATCTTTATCTTGGTGGGATCCCTGACAATGGCCTTTGCTGGCGAGGGCTTTAGCCTGGAGATGGCAGAGCTAGGTGCTAAGTCCTACCCGCGGGCCCTGCAGATCTTGGCGTATACGGCTTTCCTCATGGCCTTCGGGGTCAAGCTCCCGATTTTTCCCCTCCACACTTGGCTGCCCGATGCCCACAGCGAAGCCTCGGCGCCCATCTCTATGATCCTGGCCGGGGTACTGCTCAAGATGGGGGGCTATGGCCTCATCCGCCTAAACGCGAATCTCCTAGCGGAGGCTCACGTGTACTTTGCCCCGGTGCTGGCGGTGCTGGGGGCAGTGAACATCATCTATGGGGCGCTGGCGGCCTTGGGACAAAACCACCTCAAGCGGCGGCTAGCCTACTCCTCCATTGCCCACATGGGCTTTGTGTTGATTGGCATGGCAACTTTTACGGAGCTGGGGCTTAATGGCGCTCTGCTGCAGATGATCTCCCACGGGCTGATCGCGGCGGTGCTCTTCTTCTTGACAGGGATCACCTATGAGCGCACCCACACCCTTTTTCTGGAGAAGTTGGGAGGATTGGCCAAGCAACTGCCCAAGACCTTTGCCCTGTTTACGGCAGGAGCTTTGGCCTCTTTGGCGCTGCCGGGGATGAGCGGCTTTGTGGCCGAGCTGACGGTATTTTTGGGCTTGACCACCAGCGATGCCTATGCACCAGCCTTCAAAGCAGGGGTGGCGCTGCTGGCGGCAGTGGGTCTTATCTTGACGCCTGTCTACTTGCTTTCTCTGCTGCGGCAGACTTTCTATGGCCCTTCGGATCCCAGCCTGGTGCTGGAAGAGTACCTGGGCGATCTGCGCCCGCGGGAAATGGCAGTGGCCCTCTGCCTGCTCTTGCCAATTCTTGGCATTGGCTTCTACCCACGTTTGGCCATCCAGAGCTATGATGTGACAACGGTGGCGGTGGCAGCCCACTTGCGCAGTGCCCTGGCAACGGAAATTGCCCAGCGGCCCCTTTTGCCAGCGCAACCAGCTCAGGTAGCAGCGCTGCCCACCCGTAACTGAGAACTTTGCGGCTTGCTTAACAGGAAGAGCTGGTACTTTTCAGCTCTTCTTTTGCTTTTTTTAATGTTTGAGCTTGGACTTGAGGGGGAGGATGTCTTCAACCCTGCTGGGGGTGTTAACTCTAGCGAGGATCGGAAGGAATAGAGTTGTGTTCCATCAGGTTGAGTTGCACCACCAGCCACCATAGGGTGATGTCGGAGTAGGTTCCCCGCTGCTTCAGACGGGAGATAGAGTGAACCGGGTTTTGGCTGTCGATCATCCACTCCGAAGCAATGATTTGGCTACGTTCGCGGGCTTCCATTTTTTCTCTCCCCTCGCCAACTCTCAAAGCTTGAGATAGCTCCTATTTTCAGGATGGCGAATTTGGCGGGGAGCGTGTGAAAAAATATATTACGCGGGGATCCCAAGGAGAGCTAACTTTCTTAGCAATTGCAATCCCAGGGGCCAGTTAGTTGGGCGCTTGCCGACTGCGAGGGCCAGAGAAGCTTGACAAAGGGTCGAAATTTTTGCCAGGGGGATAGGGATACCCTGACGGTAAGCCGATCCAAAATCTCATCCACAGCTGTGCAGCTGCTGGGCGGCGCCGAGGAGAAAGCGGTTGAGAGGTGGTCTGTACGCAGACTAGATCCCGTCCTGAGAGCACCAAGAAGAAGCCCGCCAGTATCCCCCCTCCAGATACATCTTGGTCTAGCAGGGTTCAATGCTATCGACTCGGCGGAGTGCTGCCGCACTTTGGCAACGACCCTCTGCCCCACCCGACGCTGCCGAGCTTGGCGGTATCAAGCACTCTGGCTAGGAAGAAAGTCAAGAGTGTAGGCTTGCTGGACGTCCAAGCCAGCTTCGACGACTCCCAGGGCAACCATTTCCTGAAAATAGGTCTGCCAGCGCTGGTGGGTCATGGCGCCGATCCCCAGGGTAGCCGCGTCGCCGGCAGTGAGGAGGCCGTAGTCTTTTAGGGCCTGGTGGGCGTAGGCCAAGAGGGCCTCGCTCATGTTGGGGTTGTCCTCGCGGATGAGGCGGTTGCCGGGGCGGGGATCCTCTAGGTAGCTTTGCCACCCTTCAATGGAGGCGGCCACAAACTTGCGCACTTGGTCAGGGTACTGTTCGGCAAAGGGGCGGGTGGTCTCCATGGTAGTGGCATAAGGGGAATAGCCGTAGTCGGCCAAGAGAAAGACGACGGGATCAAAACCGCCCTCCTGGCGCACGCGGAAGGGCTCGGAGGTGACATAGCCCTGTTGGGCGGAATACTTGTCGAGCAGGAAGGGGGTGAGGCTGAAGTTGTAGGGGCGCTTTTGGTCGTCGGTGAAGCCAAATTTGGCCCGCAAGAACGGCCAGTAGGTGAGGTTGGCCCCTGGCGAGACCCAGATGGGCTTGCCCCGCAAGTCTTCTAGGCGCTCAATGCCCACCCCCGGATGGGCCAAGAGACACTGGGGATCCTTTTGGAAAAAGGCAGCCACGGTGAGCACCGGGATCCCGGATTGCAGGGCAGCCAGGGCGTCAGGGCTGCCGCCGAGGACGAAGTCTGCTGCCCCCCCCGCCAGGAGTTGCAGCACGTTGACCGCCGTTCCCCCCATGCGGATTTCCACCTGCAGGCCGTAGTCGGCGTAGATGCCCAGGGCCAGGGCTTGGTAGAAGCCGCCGTGTTCGGCTTGGGCATACCAGTTGGTTACTAGCCGCAGAGGCCGGGATTGGCGGGATCCCGCTCCCACCGCCAGTAGAGCAGCTCCAGCAGCCAGAAACTGCCGGCGCGGCCAAGGCTTTGCAACGGCGTTAGCCATGGGCTTCCACGCTTTTCCTTCAAGGGGCAGGGCTCTTCTTAGCCTAGCTGGAAGATTGGAGAGAGGGGGCTAAGACCGTGTTTTTGCGGCAGGAGGGGATAGTTGAGACAAAAGACAGCAACACATCCCCAGGGGAAGGGTGTTTGGGGGGGGGGCGGGGCTGGGGGGGGGGGCGGGTCTGACGCAAGGGGCGCTGGAGATCCTGCGGCAGGCCGAGGCGGTTTGGGTGGATGAGCTGGTGGACGAGCGCTTGTTGGCGGAGTTGTCCCCGCAGGCCCAGGTGTGGCGACGTTCCGGAGAAGCGGGTTTGCAGGAGGGCATTCGCTGGCTCATCCAGCGCTGCCGAGAAGGCAAGCAGGTGGTCCACCTCAAGTCGGGGGATCCCTTGATCTTTGGCCGCGCCCGTGAGGAAGTGCAGGCCCTGCGGGAGGCAGGCTGTCCGTTTGAGATCTGGCCAGGCTTGTCGTCGGCCCTAGCCGGCCCTTTGTGGGCTGGGATCCCGTTGACCGATAAACACCTGAGCCGCGCCTTTGCCGTGCTGACTGCCCATGAGCTGGAAGCTCTGCCCTGGGGCGCTCTGGCCCAGTTGGATACGCTGGTGATTTTGATGGGATCCCGGCAGCGGCAGCAGATTGCGGCCCAGTTGATGGCAGCGGGGATCCCGCCGGAGCGAGCGGCGGCCCTGATCTGGGGGGCGGGGCAGGCGGAGCAGCGGGTTTGGGTGGGCACCTTGGCGGAGCTGCAGCAAGGGGAAGGAGGAGAGCTAGAAGCTGGGGAGAAGCTGCCGGCGCTCTTGGTAGTGGGCGAGGTGGTGCGGCTGCGGCAGGAATTTTTGCTGGGGATCCCACCGTTGCCGCCACCGGCTCCTTTGGCAGGCAAGACGGTGCTGGTCACCCGTGCTGAGGGGCAGTCGCCGGCTTTTCGCGAGCTGCTGCGGGCTCAGGGGGCGCGGGTGGTGGAGATGCCTGCCCTGGTGATCCAGCCTCCTAGCAGTTGGGATCCCCTGGACACCGCCATTGCCAACTTGCAACAGTTCAACTGGCTGCTGCTGACTTCGGCCAATGGGGTGCAGGCTTTTTTCGAGCGGCTGCAGCGGCAGGGGCAAGATAGCCGGGCGCTCCACTCCCTGCAAGTGGCGGTGGTGGGATCCAAAACGGCGGCGGCGCTAGCGCAGTATGGCATCCGCCCAGATTTGATGCCTTCCGAGTTTGTGGCCGAAGCCTTGCTGCCCATTTGGCCGGAGCCGGTGCAGGGGCAGCGCATCCTCTTTCCCCGCGTCGAATCTGGAGGCCGGGAGGAGCTGGTGCAAGGGCTGCGGCAACGCGGAGCCGAGGTGGTGGAGGTGGCCGCTTATCAGTCGGCCTGTCCGGCAGCGGCGGATCCCCAGGTGGTGGAGGCTCTCAAAGATCGCCAGGTGGATATTCTCACCTTTGCCAGCTCCAAAACGGTGCAGCATTTTGCCCATCTCCTGCGCCAGGCAGGGCTAGGCCCTGAAGTCTGGGATCCGCCGGTCCAGATTGCTGCCATCGGCCCCAAAACGGCGGAAACCTGCAAGAAGGTCTTAGGGCGGGTAGATGTGGTGGCTCAGGAGTACACCCTGGAAGGGCTGTTGGGATCCCTCCTCCGGGCCACCCCCTAGCGGGATAATGGGAGGGCAGTTGGGACTCTGGACACCATGTGGCAGACGGCCAAGCTCTACGAAGACATCCTCTACGAGAAGACGGATGGCATTGCCAAGATCACCATCAACCGGCCCCACAAGCGCAATGCCTTCCGCCCCAAGACCATCGTCGAAATGATTGATGCCTTTCTGGATGCGCGGGAGGATCCCAGTATTGGAGTCGTGCTCTTGACGGGCGCCGGGCCCCATACGGATGGAAAGTATGCTTTCTGCGCCGGCGGGGATCAGAGCGTGCGGGGAGAGGCCGGCTACCTGGATGAGGCTGGGGTTCCGCGTCTTAACGTCTTGGATCTCCAGCGCATCATCCGCTCCCTGCCCAAGGTGGTGATTGCCCTAGTGGCCGGCTACGCCATTGGTGGGGGCAATGTTTTGCATCTCATCTGCGACCTGACCATCGCTGCTGACAACGCCATCTTTGGCCAGGCCGGGCCAAGGGTGGGCAGCTTCGACGGCGGCTTTGGGGCCAGCTACCTGGCGCGGGTGGTGGGACAAAAAAAAGCGCGCGAAATCTGGTTTCTTTGCCGCCAGTACACCGCAGCGCAAGCCCTGGAGATGGGCCTGGTCAATGCGGTGGTGCCGGTGGAGGAACTGGAAGCCGAAGGGATCCGCTGGGCGCGGGAGATCCTCCAACACAGTCCTCTGGCCATCCGCTGCCTCAAGGCTGCTTTCAACGCCGATTGCGACGGCCAGATGGGACTGCAGGAGCTGGCGGGAGACGCGACGCTCTTGTATTACATGACCGAGGAAGCTGCCGAGGGCAGACGCGCTTTTTTGGAGAAGCGTCCTCCCAACTTTCGCCAGTTTCCCTGGCGGCCCTAGGGGGCAGCAAACGATAGGCTGGACTCAGTTGTTGGTCTTGGCCGATGGCTTCCCACCCTCCGAGGCTGCTTTTGGTCGATGGCCACTCCCTGGCCTACCGCTCTTTTTACGCCTTTGCCCATAGCCGCGAGGGGGGCTTGCGCACCTCCACCGGGATCCCGACCAGTGTCAGCTTTGGCTTTTTGAAATCGCTACTGGAGGTCTTGGAGAAATACCCCCCCACCCACATAGCTGTTGCCTTTGATACCCGGCAGCCCACCTTTCGCCACGAGGCCGATGAAACCTACAAAGCAGGCCGTCCGGAAACGCCGCCGGAGTTTATTGAGGATGTGGAAAACCTCAGGCAGGTGTTGGCGGCGCTGCGCATTCCGATTTTGGCAGTGCCCGGCTTTGAGGCTGACGACGTTCTGGGTACGCTCTGCAGGCTTGCCCCCCAAGAGTATCGGGTGCAGATCTTAAGCGGCGACAAGGATCTGTTTCAATTGATTGACCGCGAGGGAAGAATTCGGGTTCTGCATCTCAACAGCAAAGATCGCGTCAGCGAATTTGGCCCCCAAGAGGTCAAAGAGAAATTGGGCATCTGGCCTTGGCAGGTGGTCGACTACAAAGCCCTCTGTGGTGACCCCTCCGACAACATTCCCGGCGTCAAGGGGATCGGCCCCAAGCGAGCGGCAGAGCTCTTACAGCGCTACGGCAGCTTGGAGGAGATTTTCAACCATCTGGAGGAGATCCCTGGCAAAGTCCAGCAGTACCTCAAGGAAGGGATCACCGCAGCCCAGCACTCCCAATTTCTGGCTCGGATTCACTGTGATGTCCCCCTTTTGCCCGACTGGGAGAGCATGAGGCTGACCGGGTTTGACCCGGAGGAAGTGCTGCCGCTTTTGGAGAAACTAGAGTTTCGCAGTTTCATTGCTCAAGTGCGCAAGCTGCAGGCCACTTTGGGCGGGATCCCAGCCCAAGCCTCTGAAGCCAGGACAGGTTCAAAGAATGGCTCTGCCGACGACGAGGCCCTTTGGTTTGATTTTGCTGCACATCCCCCCCCTTCTCTGCCGCCGGTACGCATTGTGGATACCCCTGAGCAGTTGGAGCGGTTGCGGCAGGAGCTGTTGGCCTGCTCCGGGATCGTAGCCTGGGACACGGAAACCACGAGTCTAGATCCCCGCGACGCCCAACTGGTGGGGATTGGCTGCTGTTGGTCGGAGCGGGATGTTGCCTATTTGCCCATTGGCCACCGCCAGGGATCCAACTTGGACTGGAACCTAGTCAAACAGAGCCTACAGCCCATTTGGGAGGATCCCAGTCGCCCCAAAAGCCTGCAAAACTGCAAGTATGATCTCAGTATTTTTCGCGCTCATGGCATTCGCCTACAAGGGATCCAATTTGATCCCATGTTGGCTAGCTATGTGCTCAATCCAGAAGCTAGCCACAACCTAGCTGATTTGGCAGCTACCTATCTAAATTTACCCACCACCAGCTATGAAAAGCTGCTGGGCAAAGCAGAGTCCATTGCCGATCTGCCTATCCCCAAAGTGGCAGAATATTGCGGAACTGATGCCTACTGCGCCTATCGTTTGGTGCCCATCCTCACCGAAAAGCTACAGCAAACTGACCCACGCCTCTGGAATCTTTTTATCCAGGTGGAGCTGCCCTTGGCTCACGTTTTGGAAGAAATGGAGTGGGTCGGCATCCGCATCGACACTGAGTTTCTCAAGCAGTTTTCTCAGGAACTGGAAAAAGAGCTGCAAACGCTGGAGCAGAAAGCCTACACTCAAGCAGGCGAGGTTTTTAACCTCAACTCTCCCAAGCAACTGGGATCCCTGCTTTTTGAAAAGCTAAAGCTAGATATCCGAAAAACTCGCAAGACAGCCACCGGCTACTCCACCGATGCTTAGGTTTTGGAGAAGCTGGAAGGAGATCACCCAGTTGTTGAAACGATTCTCCAGTACCGCACTCTGGCCAAGCTCAAATCCACCTATGTGGACGCGCTGCCAGCTCTGGTAAGACGCGATACGGGCAGGGTGCACACCAACTTCAACCAGACTGTTACCGCTACTGGCCGACTCAGCTCCTCTAACCCCAACCTGCAAAACATCCCCATCCGCAGCGAGTTCAGCCGCCGCATTCGCCAGGCCTTCATTCCCCAGGAGGGGTGGTTGTTGGCCTCGGCTGACTACTCGCAAATTGAGCTGCGCATCTTGGCCCACCTCAGCCAAGAGCCAACGCTCATCGAGGGCTTTCGCTCAGGGGAAGATGTGCACACCCTTACTGCTCGCTTGCTCTTTGAAAAACAAGAGGTAACTAGCGAAGAACGCCGCCTTGCCAAGACAATCAATTATGGAGTTATTTACGGCATGGGGGCGCAGCGTTTTGCCCGCACTGCCGGCGTGTCTCTGGCAGAAGCCAAGGAATTTTTGCGGCGATTTAACGAGCGCTATGCTGGTGTTTTTGCCTATCTCCGCGCCACCGAAGCCTTTGTGGAAGAACATGGCTATGTGGAAACCATCTTGGGCCGCCGTCGCTATTTCCCCAATTTGTCTCAGCTGTCGGGCCATCGCAAACAAGCTGAGCTGCGGGCTGCGGTGAACGCCCCCATTCAGGGATCCGCTTCAGACATCATCAAGGTGGCCATGGTGCGCCTGCAGGAAAAGCTGCAGAGCTTTCGCTCGCGTTTGCTTTTGCAGGTTCACGACGAGCTGGTGTTTGAAGTAGAGCCCTCAGAATGGCAGGACTTACAGCCACTCATTCAAAGAGAAATGGAAGGGGCAGTGTCTCTCTCCATACCGCTGGTGGTGGATATCCAAATCGGCCACAACTGTAAGGAGGCCAACTGAAATGTTAAGCTATGTGAAAGCGTTCGTTCTCTCCCTATGGCTGTTGAGATCTACACATGGCGTTTTTGTCCCTTCTGCATTCGCGCCAAGCAACTGCTAGACCGCAAGGGAGTCAAGTACATCGAATACGCCATTGATGGGGACGAGGCAGCGCGAGCGGAGATGGCCAAGCGGGCCAACGGGCGCCGTTCGGTACCCCAGATTTTTATCAACAACCAGCACATCGGCGGCTGCGACGACCTCTACGCCCTTGAGGCCCAGGGCAAGTTAGATCTGCTCCTGCAGCAGGCTACCTAGATCCGTCCCTTGCTCGGGGCCTCGGCTAGCTACTTGAGGCAGACGGATGCACGGGCAAGGAGACTCAGCCTAGACACTGCCCTGCTTAACCCGAGCGCGTGCTTGTTTCAACATGGCAATCAGGGTGTGGTGGGCATCTTCGGAATCCTTGAGAGGGTGATCAAAGGGAATGCGCAGCGTTTGTACGGCTCCGTCAACCTCTACCTGCAAGTCCATCCCTTCCGAGTCGATAGCCTGCATGCGGGCCTGGGTCACCCCTTCCACCTGACCGAAGACTCTGGCATAGAGCGCTAGGGCATCGGCGTGGTCTTCGTTCATGTGCTTGCAGATGCGCTCGCTAACCTGAGGGGTGAGAGGGTCGGCCATAGAAGTGAGAGTTGCAAAAGGGATGTCCAGGTTTTAGTCTAGCGGACTCTTGGCTCAAATTGTTTTTCACTGGCAAGGCCCAGCAGCTGAAACCAGACGGGGGTGGACATGCAGCTTTACGAGCGTGACTTCTATGCCTGGACCCAGGAGCAGGCGACGCTGCTGCGCACGGGCCGACTGGAGCAGCTAGATACTGAGCACTTGGCAGAGGAAATCGAGGCTTTGGGCAGACAAGAGCGCCGCGAATTTGTCAATCGACTGGGGATCCTGCTGGGACACCTCCTCAAGTGGCAGTTTCAGCCCCAGCTTCGCGGTAAAAGCTGGCAGGCTACGATCATCGAACAGCGGCAGGATATCCAGGAACTCATTGCGGAGAGTCCCAGCCTCAAATCTTATCTAGCTGAAGCGATGGAGAAGGCCTATCGCAAAGGACTGCTCCTGGTGGTGAGAGAAACGCCCCTCTCTCTACAGGATTTGCCTGATCAGTGTCCCTACACGTTTGAGCAAGTGATGGATCCCAGCTTTTACCCTGAAAAATAGGAGTGAGTATGCAGCTTTACGAGCGCGACTTCTATGCCTGGACCCAGGAGCAGGCGGCACTGCTGAGGTCGGGGCAGTTGGAGCGACTGGACAGAGTTCATTTGGCAGAGGAAATTGAGGCTTTGGGCAGGCAGGAGCGCCGGGAACTGGTCAATCGACTGGGGATCCTGCTAGGCCATTTGCTGAAATGGCAGTTCCAACCTCACTTGCGAGGTAAAAGCTGGCGAGCAACCCTTAGCGAGCAACGCCGCCAAATTCAGCGACTCCTCAAAGAGAGTCCTAGCCTCAAACCGGAGCTGGCGGCAGCTCTGGCAGAGGCTTACCAAGACGGGATCCTGTTGGTGGTGAAAGAAACACCGCTTGCTGAAGACGACCTGCCCGCCGAGTGCCCCTACACTCTTGAGCAAGTGGTAAATCTCGGCTTTTATCCGGGATGAGAACAGCTCAAAGGGCTTTGCTCGCCCTCGAGAAATGCCGCCTCTTGCAACCTGACAGAGAAAGCTGGGTTGTCCAGACCAATCTGTCCCCCAAGAGCTGCAACCAGAGCTTTGGGAGGGCCGACACCAGCAGGCCGAGAAGCTTATCACTGCTCATGCCAACACACTGAGAATCTTAATAACAACGGCAGGCCTCAAGGCTCACGAAAGCTGAAGTGAATTCCTCCTCGTGCTAGCGGGACAGGGTTCCTCTAGGGGGCAAGTGCTGCTAGGCTTTGCGCTCCGCGCCGCTAACGCGAGCAAGACTGAGCTCAGGCTCAACAACAAACAGCGGACACTGACAGCCCAACATGCCGGTGTAGCCCGCCGTGCCTACAACTAGGGCCTGGCCATCTGCCAACAGGCCATTGAGGCCAAGCCGAAACTACCCACGGCCAAAGTGCTCCGCACCGCTGTCGCGAACGACCTGCACAAGCGGCTGGTGGTGGGGGTCAAGAAGGCCAACCCCTGGTACTACCAAGTCTCCAAGTGCGCCCCGCAGCAGGCACTCCGCAGCTTAGAGCAAGCCTGCGCGCTACGCGCCGCTGACGCGAACAAACGCTGGCGGAGTGGACTGGGCCGGTTTCCCCGCTTCAAGCGCAAGGGGGTACGGGACAGCTTTTATCTCGAAGGCAACATCCACATCTCCGGCAACCGCATCAAGGTACCTATCTAAGGCCTCCGGCCCGCTTGGTGAGTGGCTGGTTACGCTGTGCGGAGATCCCCCCTACTGCCACCCCCCAGAACGTCGTGATCAGCCTGCGGGCTGGGCGGTGGTACATCTCTTAAGTGCTACGCACCGCTGAAGCGAACAAGTACGAGGCCCTGTCTCCGCAGGTTGAGGAGACGGGGGATGGGGTGGGGGTGGGCTCGGGCGTGAACCAGCTGGCCACCTGCGCCAGTGGGGAAATGTTTGACAACCCCAAGCCCTACCGCAAAGCCCAGAAGCGCTTGGTGAGGCTGCATCGGCGGCTGAGTCGCAAGCAAAAGGGATCCGCCAACCGCAAGAAGGCAGTGGTGCAGCTTGCTAGGGCCCACAAGCGGGTAGCGGATATCCGCCTGGACAACTTGCACAAGTTGACCAGCTATCTCGCCAAGAAGTACCGGGTGGTGGTGATTGAGGACTTGCAGGTGCAAAACCTCCTCAAGAACTACCGCCTGGCCGGATCCTTGGCCGATTGTGGCTTCTATGAGTTGAGGACTCCGTCCCGCTATCGCGAACGGCGACAGCTAGAGTACAAGGCCCAACTCTATGGCTGTCAGTTGGTGGTGGATAGGTTCTATCCCTCCAGCCAACTGTGTTCTCGCTGTGGGCACCGACAGAAGATGCTCCTTCACCAGCGGGTGTTTCGGTGTGAAAGGTGTGGTCTGGAGCTAGACCGCGACCTGAACGCTGCCCTCAACCTGGTCCAGTGGTATCTGGCTACCTGCAGCTCGCGGGGAAGTGACGCCTGTGGAGATCCCTCTGGCGGGGTGGTAGGGGTGAACTCTGCCACTAGTCATGGGTCGCAGAAGCAGGAAGAAAGCAGAGACGCGACAAACACTGCCCTATCGCAAATAGGAGTGTTTGTGAGCGTTTCGTAGGTCTTTCAGAGCGGCTTTCTGCACAGGCAAGGTTGGCCCATGTCTCCTGTGCTGTGGCAAGCCATTGGGTACGCCTGCGGGATCTCGGTGGGGATCCTGGGACTGGTTGCCCTTGTCAACTTTCTCTGGCAGCGCCTAGAGCAGCAGGCCAAAGAAGCCACAGCCCAGCCAGCCGAGCCGCCAGCAGCTCCAGAACCCCGCAGCACCTCGGAGGAGGGATCCCTGTCGACATGAGTAACACCGTTCGCGTTCACGTCTGGATCAGTGGGCAAGTGCAGGGAGTGGGGTTTCGGGCTTACACGGAGGCCATGGCTCGCAAGGCCGGTGTTGGCGGCTGGGTGCGCAATTTGCGGGATGGCCGGGTGGAGGCGGTTTTCGAGGGATCCCCGGCGGCGGTGGAGGCAATGCTGCGCTGGTGCCAGCAGGGCAGCCCTAGCTCAGTTGTAGAGGCCATCGAGCAACGGCCCGAGCTGCCGGAAGGCCTATCTACCTTCGAGATCCGCCCCACTGTCTAATCCCAGCAGCTGGCGAGATCCCACTAGAATGGGGAAACCCACTTTTCTCGTTTGGCCATGACGGTTGCCGCTCCTGCCAAAGTGCAATACGAGGCGGTGATCGGGCTGGAGGTGCACTGCCAGCTCAGCACCCGCTCCAAGATCTTCTCCAGCAGCGCAACGGCCTTCGGCGCTCCCCCGAACACCCAAATCGACCCTGTCTGCATGGGCCTGCCCGGCACCCTGCCAGTGCTCAACGAAAAGGTACTCGAGTACGCCGTCAAAGCCGCTTTGGCTTTGAATTGCACCATTGCCCCCTACAGCAAGTTTGACCGCAAGCAGTACTTCTACCCCGACTTGCCCAAGAACTACCAAATCTCTCAGTACGACCTACCCCTTGCTACCCACGGCTGGGTCGAGATCCAGCTCAGCGACGGCCGCACCAAGCGCATTGGCATCACCCGCTTGCACATCGAAGAAGATGCGGGCAAATTGGTGCATGCCGGCAGCGATCGCCTGGCGGGATCCAGCTATTCCCTAGTGGATTTCAACCGGGCGGGGGTTCCCCTCATCGAGATCGTCAGCGAGCCAGACATCCGCAGTGGCGAGGAAGCAGCGGAATACGTACAGGAGCTGCGCCGCATCCTGCGCTATGCCGGCCTGTGCGATGGCAACCTGCAGGAGGGATCCCTGCGCTGCGACGTCAACATCTCGGTGCGCCCCCTGGGAAGTCAAACCTTCGGCACGAAGGTGGAAATTAAAAACCTGAACTCCTTCAACGCCATCCAGCGGGCCATTGAGTACGAGTTCAGCCGCCAAGTCAAGGCTTTGGAAGCGGGCGAGCCTATCGTCCAGGAGACCCGCCTCTGGGAGGAAAACAGCCAGCGCACCATCAGCATGCGCAGGAAGGAGGGATCCAGCGACTACCGCTACTTCCCCGAGCCGGATCTGCCGCCCATTCGCATTACCGAAGCGCAAAAAGCCCGCTGGCAGGCGGAGCTGCCGGAACTCCCCGCCCTGAAGCGGCGCCGCTACCAAGAAGTCTACGGCCTCTCGGTATACGACTCCCGCTACCTCACCGATGAGCGCACCACTGCCGAGTACTTTGAGGCCGTGGTTGCGGCTGGCGCTAGCCCGAAGGCGGCCGCCAACTGGATGATGAGCGATATCGCCAGCTACCTCAACACCCACAAGCTGGACTACCCCGACATTGCCCTCAAGCCGGAAACCCTAGCTGAGCTCATTGGCCTCATTGAGCAGGGGGTCATTTCCAGCAAAATTGCTAAGGAAATCCTGCCAGAGCTGCTGGAAAAAGGCGGATCAGCCCGCGCCCTAGTGGAGGCTAAGGGCCTAACCCAAATCTCCGACAGCCGCCTGCTGGAGCAGCTCGTTGCCGAGGTGCTGGCGGAAAACCCCGAGCAACTGCAGCAGTATCGGGGGGGCAAAACCAAGCTCTTTGGCTACTTTGTTGGGCAGTTGATGAAAAAAACCCAAGGACGGGCCGATCCTAAGCTGGCCAACGAGCTGCTCAAGCGGCATCTAGATGGCTAGTTCCAGGCTTCGGTAAGGGAATAGCCCAACTCCTGCAGCATGCGCCGCAAGAGAGGAAGGCTTAGCCCAATTACGTTGCCTGGGCACCCTTCGATCCGCTCCACGAACAGGCTGCCACGGCCATCGATGGCGAAACAGCCGGCACAGTTCAGGGGCTCGCCGGTGGCTACGTAGGTGCGGATCTCCTCGTCGCTGGGCTTGGCAAAAAACACCCGCGTTACGGCGTAGTGGACGAGGCGGCGGTTTTGCTTCAGGTCAATCAAGGCATGGCCGGTGTAAAGTTCTCCCACCTCGCCCCGCATTTGGCGTAGACGCCGCTCTGCCTCCAGGGCATTGGCCGGCTTACCCAGGATCTCCCCATTGAGGTAGAGGACGGAGTCCGCTCCGATAACCAAGACAGGCTCCCGTTGCTGGGCTGCCACCACTTCTGCTTTTGCCAAGGCCAGCTTCTGGACGAGCTCCACCGGATCTGAGCTCTTGATTTGGCTTTCGTCAAAGTAGCTGGGTTGAACGCGAAAAGGAATCCGGGCAGCTTCCAGCAGTTGGCGGCGGGCAGGAGATTGCGAAGCCAGGACGATGGGCGGCAACATCGATTCAAAACTCAAGCCTAGAGTTGGCAGGATCGAAGTTTGCTCTACTACTAGTTTCCCTTAGCCTAGGCAAGGTAGGCCCACTAGGCGCTGACAGGAAACAACTGGATCCAGCTCTCCCAGTCTCCTAGCCCCTCCTCAAGCCGAGCTTGTCCCTCTTGGCTTCCGCCGCAGGTGCGCCTTGGCCTGGAGCTGCTGACGGTGCTGAGGATCTCGACAGGCGTGGCCCTCATCCCTTGGCA
>Ga0079995_1061116_pt1 | contig 18959 bp, 14 predicted proteins | sample FaiFalFF_MnMetaG_2_FD_69198 | JGI IMG/M metagenome (GOLD analysis project Ga0079995, IMG submission 69198) | Freshwater microbial communities from Yellowstone National Park, Wyoming, USA - Fairy Falls C (FF_Mn_C) (SPADES assembly) (version 4) | ecosystem: Environmental > Aquatic > Freshwater >...
TCGAACTGACCCGACCTCGGTGGTATGACATGCCCCAGCGGGAGGGCGTGACCATCGAGGTGACGACGGACCTGGCCAAAGACCTGCCGCCGACGGCGGCCGTCGGGGCTGAGGTCCGGGAGGCCCTGACGAACCTGGTCTTTAACGCCGTGGACGCCGTCCTCGCCAAGGGCGAGCCGTGGGGCCGGATCGTCCTGCGGACCCGGCAGGCGGGCGAGTGGGCCGTCGTCGAGGTCATGGACACGGGCATTGGGATGGACGAAGAAGTCCGGCGTCGAGCCGTCGAGCCGTTTTTCACGACCAAGGGGGCGCAGGGAAGCGGTCTTGGATTGGCGATGGTCTATGGGACGATGCGGCGCCACGACGGGGGCCTCGAGCTGGAGAGCGAGCCGGGGCAGGGAACGACAGTCCGTCTGATCTTCCCCATCCGGAGGGTCGAGTGGAGGACTGAAGCCGAGGAACCCGAGGTGCCGACGGTGTCCCGGCGCGTCCTGCTGATCGACGACGATCCCCGGGTCCGGCAGGTCTTGGGGGCGATGTTGCAGGAAATGGGCCACCGGGTCACGGTCGCCGGCGGGGGTGTGGAGGGCTTGACCCTCTTTGAGGCGGCCCTGCAGGCTGGCGATCCGTACGACCTGGTCCTGACGGACCTGGGGATGCCGGGGATGACGGGGAGCGAGGTCGTACGGCGGCTGAAAGCGATTTCGCCGACGACGCCCGTCGTCGTCCTGACGGGATGGGGTCAGGAGGCCAAGCCCCGGGAGGCGGACGCCGCCCTGGGGAAGCCCGTGACCTGGCGGGAGCTGAGAGCCCTCCTGGCGCGGCTGCTCCCCCCCCCGATAGGGACGAAGGCGTGTAAGGTAATCAGGCATTAGGGCAATCAGGCAGTAGGGCAGTAAGGCAATAGGGCAATATGGCAATCAGGTACCGGGTATCGGGTACCGGGCACCGGATTCGGTGTCCGGCCTTCGGTTCTCGGCCCTCGGTAAGGATGCGGGAAGGTCGTACCTCCCTGGCCCCCATCTCCTCCATGGCCGAGTCCCCGGGACCGAGCCGGGGCCGGGCCCGGTCTTCGGTGCTCGGTACCCGGCCCTCGGCGTCGGACCGCATCGGGTACCGGGTATCCGGTTCCAGGTGCCCGGTATCCGGTACCTGACACCTGGGACCTGGCACCAGGTACCTGCCTTCGAAAAACCCGCACACGGGGTCTGCATCCTGCATCCTACATCTTGCATCCTGCATCCTGTATCCTGCATCTTGCATCCTGCATCTCGCATATCCGTGTGCGTGTTTCTCGGGACAGGAACCGGGAATCCTGCTGGTATCCCGGCCTTCCCTGCCGGGTATTGGGACTCGGTATGGGCGCCAGGTCTCGGGTACCTGGCACCTGGGACTTGATACCCGGTACCGGAGCCGAATCGATGCCGAGGGCCGGATACCGAGCACCGAGGGCCGAACTTCGTCCCTTTGCCTCACAGCCCTACTGCCCGATTGCCTTCCTGCCCTACTGCCTTCCTGCCTTATTGCCCTACTGCCTTATTGCCCTATTGCCTTCCTGCCTTATTGCCTTCCTGCCTCACTGCCCCACCGCTCTATCCCCCTCCTTCCATCCACACGTACACGGCACCTTCCCGCTCCTCGACGGGGAATGTCGGGACGGAAGCCCCGGGGACGGTGGGAGACCGGCCCGTCCGTATGTCGAAGTCCCAGCCGTGTAGAGGGCACACGACCCGATAGCCGTCGAGGACACCCTGAGACAGCGGTCCGCCCTGATGGGGGCAGTCATGGCCGATGGCGTAGAGCCGCCCCCGTCGGCGGAATACGGCGATGCGCCACCGCCCGCAGAAGATGGCCCGGCCCCGACCCTCCGGGAAGTCGTCGACCGAGCCGACCCGAATCCACGTCATGGGCCGTCATGCCGGGGCAGACGCCGTGGCGGCGATAAGCTGTTCGATCTCGGCGTCCGTCAGGATGTGGTCGGACCGCTTGGCGTACTCGAAGATGCGCTCGACGAGCTCGTCGGTCACGGGATAGCCGTGGGATTCGAGCCAGTAGACGACGTTGGACTTCCCGCTGAGGGGGCCGACCTCGATGACCTGTCGGAGGCCAAACAGGTGGGCCGGCACGCCCGAATACACCATATTGGCCAGATGGACGTCGCCCCGGCGGAGGGCCTTGATGACGGCCGCGGCGTGGACGCCCGTGGCCGTGCGGAAGGCGTCCCGGCCGACGACGGGGTAGTTGTGGGGAATCGGTACGCCGACGGCTCGGGAGACGGTTTCACAGTATTCCGGCAGGCGGGACAGGTCGTTGTCGATGTACCCCAAGAGCTTCAGGTTGACGAGGATGAGTTCCATCGGGGTATTGCCGGCCCGTTCCCCGATGCCGATGGCCGCCCCGTGGACCCGGTCGGCCCCGGCCTCGACGGCGGCCAGGACGTTGGCGACGTCCAGACCCCGGTCCCGGTGGCCGTGCCAGTCGACGCGGGTGCCGGGCGCCGTGCGGTCGCAGAGTTCTCGGATGAAGCGGGTGACCCGGTAAGCGCCCCGGGGCGTGGCGTGACCGACGGTGTCGGCGATGCAGACGGCCTGGGCACCGCAGTAGATGGCCGTCGTGTAGAGTTTCGTCAGCGTGTCGGGGTGGGCCCGAGTCGTGTCCTCCGTGACGAACATCACGGGCAGGCCGTGGCGGACGGCGAAGGTCACGGCCTCCTCGACCCGCCGGAGGAGGAAGTCCAGCGTCCAGCCCTCGACGTCCATGCGCAGGGGACTCGAACCGATATACACGCAAGCCTCGATGGGACGCCCGATCCGCTCGGCGATGTCCACGATGGGCTGGATGTCGCTGACGACCGTCCGAGCCGCACAGTTCGGAGCGATGCGAAGGCCCGCCGTGACCGTTTCCTGGGCAAGCCGCAGGGTGTGTTCATACTCCCGGGGACCGGCCGCCGGCTGACCGACGTCGGCCGTATCGATGCCTAAGGCATCCATGAGGTGGAGGATGCGGATTTTGGCCTCGATGGGGGGATGACCTGCCGCCGACGGCGGCCGTCGGGGCTGAGGTCCGGGAGGCCCTGACGAACCTGGTCTTTAACGCCGTGGACGCCGTCCTCGCCAAGGGCGAGCCGTGGGGCCGGATCGTCCTGCGGACCCGGCAGGCGGGCGAGTGGGCCGTCGTCGAGGTCATGGACACGGGCATTGGGATGGACGAAGAAGTCCGGCGTCGAGCCGTCGAGCCGTTTTTCACGACCAAGGGGGCGCAGGGAAGCGGTCTTGGATTGGCGATGGTCTATGGGACGATGCGGCGCCACGACGGGGGCCTCGAGCTGGAGAGCGAGCCGGGGCAGGGAACGACAGTCCGTCTGATCTTCCCCATCCGGAGGGTCGAGTGGAGGACTGAAGCCGAGGAACCCGAGGTGCCGACGGTGTCCCGGCGCGTCCTGCTGATCGACGACGATCCCCGGGTCCGGCAGGTCTTGGGGGCGATGTTGCAGGAAATGGGCCACCGGGTCACGGTCGCCGGCGGGGGTGTGGAGGGCTTGACCCTCTTTGAGGCGGCCCTGCAGGCTGGCGATCCGTACGACCTGGTCCTGACGGACCTGGGGATGCCGGGGATGACGGGGAGCGAGGTCGTACGGCGGCTGAAAGCGATTTCGCCGACGACGCCCGTCGTCGTCCTGACGGGATGGGGTCAGGAGGCCAAGCCCCGGGAGGCGGACGCCGCCCTGGGGAAGCCCGTGACCTGGCGGGAGCTGAGAGCCCTCCTGGCGCGGCTGCTCCCCCCCCCGATAGGGACGAAGGCGTGTAAGGTAATCAGGCATTAGGGCAATCAGGCAGTAGGGCAGTAAGGCAATAGGGCAATATGGCAATCAGGTACCGGGTATCGGGTACCGGGCACCGGATTCGGTGTCCGGCCTTCGGTTCTCGGCCCTCGGTAAGGATGCGGGAAGGTCGTACCTCCCTGGCCCCCATCTCCTCCATGGCCGAGTCCCCGGGACCGAGCCGGGGCCGGGCCCGGTCTTCGGTGCTCGGTACCCGGCCCTCGGCGTCGGACCGCATCGGGTACCGGGTATCCGGTTCCAGGTGCCCGGTATCCGGTACCTGACACCTGGGACCTGGCACCAGGTACCTGCCTTCGAAAAACCCGCACACGGGGTCTGCATCCTGCATCCTACATCTTGCATCCTGCATCCTGTATCCTGCATCTTGCATCCTGCATCTCGCATATCCGTGTGCGTGTTTCTCGGGACAGGAACCGGGAATCCTGCTGGTATCCCGGCCTTCCCTGCCGGGTATTGGGACTCGGTATGGGCGCCAGGTCTCGGGTACCTGGCACCTGGGACTTGATACCCGGTACCGGAGCCGAATCGATGCCGAGGGCCGGATACCGAGCACCGAGGGCCGAACTTCGTCCCTTTGCCTCACAGCCCTACTGCCCGATTGCCTTCCTGCCCTACTGCCTTCCTGCCTTATTGCCCTACTGCCTTATTGCCCTATTGCCTTCCTGCCTTATTGCCTTCCTGCCTCACTGCCCCACCGCTCTATCCCCCTCCTTCCATCCACACGTACACGGCACCTTCCCGCTCCTCGACGGGGAATGTCGGGACGGAAGCCCCGGGGACGGTGGGAGACCGGCCCGTCCGTATGTCGAAGTCCCAGCCGTGTAGAGGGCACACGACCCGATAGCCGTCGAGGACACCCTGAGACAGCGGTCCGCCCTGATGGGGGCAGTCATGGCCGATGGCGTAGAGCCGCCCCCGTCGGCGGAATACGGCGATGCGCCACCGCCCGCAGAAGATGGCCCGGCCCCGACCCTCCGGGAAGTCGTCGACCGAGCCGACCCGAATCCACGTCATGGGCCGTCATGCCGGGGCAGACGCCGTGGCGGCGATAAGCTGTTCGATCTCGGCGTCCGTCAGGATGTGGTCGGACCGCTTGGCGTACTCGAAGATGCGCTCGACGAGCTCGTCGGTCACGGGATAGCCGTGGGATTCGAGCCAGTAGACGACGTTGGACTTCCCGCTGAGGGGGCCGACCTCGATGACCTGTCGGAGGCCAAACAGGTGGGCCGGCACGCCCGAATACACCATATTGGCCAGATGGACGTCGCCCCGGCGGAGGGCCTTGATGACGGCCGCGGCGTGGACGCCCGTGGCCGTGCGGAAGGCGTCCCGGCCGACGACGGGGTAGTTGTGGGGAATCGGTACGCCGACGGCTCGGGAGACGGTTTCACAGTATTCCGGCAGGCGGGACAGGTCGTTGTCGATGTACCCCAAGAGCTTCAGGTTGACGAGGATGAGTTCCATCGGGGTATTGCCGGCCCGTTCCCCGATGCCGATGGCCGCCCCGTGGACCCGGTCGGCCCCGGCCTCGACGGCGGCCAGGACGTTGGCGACGTCCAGACCCCGGTCCCGGTGGCCGTGCCAGTCGACGCGGGTGCCGGGCGCCGTGCGGTCGCAGAGTTCTCGGATGAAGCGGGTGACCCGGTAAGCGCCCCGGGGCGTGGCGTGACCGACGGTGTCGGCGATGCAGACGGCCTGGGCACCGCAGTAGATGGCCGTCGTGTAGAGTTTCGTCAGCGTGTCGGGGTGGGCCCGAGTCGTGTCCTCCGTGACGAACATCACGGGCAGGCCGTGGCGGACGGCGAAGGTCACGGCCTCCTCGACCCGCCGGAGGAGGAAGTCCAGCGTCCAGCCCTCGACGTCCATGCGCAGGGGACTCGAACCGATATACACGCAAGCCTCGATGGGACGCCCGATCCGCTCGGCGATGTCCACGATGGGCTGGATGTCGCTGACGACCGTCCGAGCCGCACAGTTCGGAGCGATGCGAAGGCCCGCCGTGACCGTTTCCTGGGCAAGCCGCAGGGTGTGTTCATACTCCCGGGGACCGGCCGCCGGCTGACCGACGTCGGCCGTATCGATGCCTAAGGCATCCATGAGGTGGAGGATGCGGATTTTGGCCTCGATGGGGGGATTCAAGACCGAGGGGCTCTGGAGGCCGTCCCGCAGGGTCTCGTCGTCCAGTTGGATACGCTTCTTCGGGCCTGGGGGCTCGTCGTCGGCCCGGTTCCAGTCATAGATCAGGTCGTAGACGTCGGGCATGGGAATCCTCCGTGGCGCTCCATCCCCCATCGTAACCCATCCGTCGGCCGAGAGCAACGAGACAGGTACCGGGTACCGGGCGCCCGGTATCTAAGACGGTTCGATGCCGAGGGCCGAACCGTTTGCATACCGGAGGTCAAGTCCTGTATCTTGCGGGTAACGGGCTTCGGGTTCCGGGTACCCGTACCGGGGACCCGACCATGAGTCGTTCCCATGCGAGTTCTCGTGACCGGCTGTGCGGGCTTTATCGGCTGGAAGGTCGCCGAACACCTCCTGCGGGTGGGTCATCGGGTCGTCGGCGTCGATAATCTCAACGACGCTTACGACATCCGCCTCAAGCGGTGGCGCCTCGACCAGCTTCGGTCCTACCCGGACTTCGAGTTTCGCGTCCTGGACGTGACGGACCGGTCGGCCCTCGCCCGTCTCTTTGCGTCGGCCGATGGACCCCCCTTCGGGGCCGTCATTCACCTGGCGGCCCGGGCCGGCGTGCGGCCGTCCGTCCTCGACCCTTGGTCGTATTACGAGACGAACGTGACGGGGACCCTGAACCTGCTGGAGGCTTGCCGGGCGACCGGCGTACGGACGTTCATCCTGGCCTCTACGTCCAGCCTTTACGGCGTCCGTAACCCTCTCCCCTTCCGGGAGGAGGCCGACACGGACGGCCCCCTGTCGCCCTATGCGGCCTCGAAGAAGGCGGCCGAGACGCTGTGCTATACGTATCACTACCTGCACGGCCTGGACGTGGCCGTCCTGCGGTACTTCACCGTCTATGGCCCCGCCGGCCGACCCGACATGAGCCCCTTCCGGTTCGTCCAGTGGATCGCCGAGGGCCGGCCGGTCGTCCTCTACGGGGACGGTCGGCAACAACGAGACTTTACATACGTGGACGACATCGCCCGGGGTACCCTGGCTGCCCTTGCCTTCCTGCAGGCCGAAGGGCCGGCCCTCTCCTCGGGCCCTCGCCCTTCGAAGTTCGAAATCATCAACCTGGGTTCCGACCGACCGGTTCCCCTGATGGAAGTCATCCGACTCGTTGAACGACTCGTCGGACGACCTGCCCGGGTCGAGCACCGTCCTCGGCATCCGGCCGACCTGCCGGCGACCTGGGCGGACATCTCCAAAGCCCGGCGGCTCTTGGGCTGGGCCCCGGAGGTCTCCTTAGAGGAGGGCTTCCGGCGGCTGGTCGATTGGTACATGGCCTGTCGGGCGTGGGCCCGGGACATCGCTACGGGTCCGGGTTAAGAATGGGTGCGCTTTGGGGGGAAAGGGGTTTGGACAGTGCGGGATTCTGGGTTAGAATAATGCGGGATGCGGGATGCAGGATGCAAGATACAGGATGCAAGATGCAAGATGCAGGATACAGGATGCAGGATGCAGGATGTAGACCCCGTGTGCGGGTTTTTCGGAACATGAACCGGGAATCCCACCCGTATCCCGGCTTTCCATTCAGTGTTGGGTATCAGGTACCGGGTTCCAGGTACCGGGTCCTGGTACCTGGAACCGGATACCCGGCACCGGATCGACGCCGAAGGCCGGATACCGAGCACCGAGGGCCGAGTCGGGTACCGGGTACCAGGTATCGGGTGCCGGCTACCTGGGACCTGGTACCCGGCACCTGAGCCGGTCCGACGCCGAGGGCCGAACAGCGAGCGCCGAAGACCGAGCCCGCCTACTGGAAAACGCGCACACCGGGTATGCAAGATGCAGGATGCGAACCCCGTGTGCGGGTTTTTCGAAGGCAGGTACCTGGTGCCAGGTACCGGGTTCCAGGTATCGGGTGCCGGCTACCTGGCACCTGGTACCCGGCACCTGAGCCGGTCCGACGCCGAAGGCCGGATACCGAACCCGGCACCCGACACCCGGTACCCGGTACCTGTTTTTACATCTGAATGGTAGGTTCTTATGATTCCGTCTCGAGAGTTATTGAGTGAGGAAAATCGGAGGTACGCCGAGCGGGCTCGGGAGGTCGCCGAGAAGTACGTCCTCCCTCGGGCGGCCGAATGGGACCGCACGGGCGAGTATCCCTGGGCGGCCATCGAGGCGCTTCGGGCCTATGACCTGATGGGGGTCTGGATCCCGAAGGAGTACGGGGGCCATGGGGCGGGGCTCCTGAATCTCTGTCTGGTCGTCGAGGAACTGTCTCGCGTCTGTGGGGCCGTCGGGGTCGCCTACATGGTCAATGCCCTGGGGTCACTCCCCCTCATCCTGGGCGGGACGGAGGAGCAGAAGCGTCGGTACTTACCGGCCATCGCCCGGGGGGAGAAGCTCATCGCCTTTTGTCTTTCCGAGTACGGGGCGGGTTCCGACGCGGGGGGTCTCAAGACGCAGGCCGTCCGAGAGGGGGACGACTACGTCATCACGGGCGACAAGAAGTGGACGACGAATGCGGAAGCCGCATCCATCTACATCGTCTATGCGACGACGGACCCTGAGAAGGGCACGCGGGGCATCAGCGCCTTCATCGTCGAGAAGGGCATGGACGGCTTCATCATCGGCAAGAAGGAGGACAAGATGGGCATCCGGGCGGTGCCCGTCCATGAGACCCACTTTCGGGCCTGCCGGGTGCCGAGGGCAAATCTCCTGGGGGGGCAGGAAGGGATCGGCTTTTACAATGCGATGATGACCCTCGACCGGGCACGACCGGGCGTGGCGGCCCAGGCCGTCGGTCTGGCCCAGGGGGCCTGGGAGCTGGCCGCCGAGTGGGTCGCCAAACGGGTTCAATTCGGCCAGGCCCTGATCGCCCAGGAGGCCATCCAGTTTATGTTGGCCGACATGGCGACGGCCATCGAGGCGGCTCGTCAGCTGGTGTACACGGCGGCCCAGGCGGCCGACCGGGACCTCAAGACGCTGAGCATGCTGGCGGCCATGTGCAAGGTCTTCGCCTCGGACGTCGCCATGCGGGTGGCGACGGACGCCGTTCAGCTCTTTGGGGGTTACGGCTATGTCCGGGAGTACATGGTCGAGAAGTACATGCGGGACGCGAAGATCACCCAGATTTACGAGGGTACGAACCAGATCCAGCGGCTCGTCATCGCCCGACACATCTTGCGGTGGGTATCGGGCCGGGACGGCCTGCTCAGCGAGTTCCTGAACGTCACGGGTGCCCGGAAACCCGAGGACCTACGGAGTGGCGAATGGATACCCCTGTGACCCATCCGGCGGACCCGTTGGAGGAGCGTATCCGTCGGGTCCAGCACATGTACAAGGTCCTGTGGACTTATTACCAGACGGCCCAGAGTCTCCTGCGGACTCTCCTGAAGCTCCGCCGTCTGGAGGATATCGGCCTGGACCAGGTCTATCAGCAGTTGCAGGCCCTGGACCAGATGACAGACCGGCCGCCCGACTTGATCGAGCCCGTCCTCCAGTCCCTCGAGGCCCAGCTCCAGCGGGCTCACTACGTCCTGGCCCAGTTCGATTCGAACATCTCCCCGAGCGTCACCCGGCGCTATATCGAACGGCTCGAGTCCTTCGACGACCGTTTCCTGGTCTATCTCATTCAGTTCCTGCTCGGCAAGTACCCGATGACCCAGGACGACTGGGACAAGGTCGACCTCCTCCTGACCAAGCTGGCCATCGTGCGGAATCCCAAGACGGATCAGTACGAACTCCGACCCGAGAGCCGCCTGCTTCAGCTCCGGGCCCAGATCACGCAGTACTATCCCATGCCGTATACACCGCCGGAGCGCATCAACGAACTCGTGGCGGAGGCCGACGCCATCGCCGCCGAAGTCCGCAGGGTGACGAGCTATCAGGACCTGCTGGAGTGGGGCCTGCTGGCCCGCATCCGGGAATTCAAGAAGAACGTCCAGCATCTCATGCTCCACCCTCAGCTCATGATCCCCTTCCTGCGGCTGAACCTGACGACGAAGAAGAAGTTCACCGTCCTGTACTCCCAAGAGGTCGAACGGATTCAGGCCTCGATCCGTCTGCTGGAGAAGACGACGCCGCCGGTGGGTGTCACCGGCCCTGAGGAGCTCCCGACCGAGGCCGAGCCGGCCGGTGAGCTCTCATCTTCCCGGGTAGGCGGTCTATCGGCCGGGGTCGCCGCCCTGGAAAGCGAGGAGTTCGTTCAGATCCTGGCCAATCTCGAGAAGCGGATGGAAACCATCGCCGAGATGGTGGGGAACGCTCTCCGGTCGAGGACCCCGTCGTCGACACCCGTCGAGACGCCGCCGCCCGTCGAGCTGGTCGGGGCCGAGCTGGCGGACACGACGACCCTTCAGGTTCCGGAGATGATCCGACCGGAGATGGAGGCCCTCCTGCAGGCCTTCCGGCGGGTGGACTGGCGGAAGAGTCTCTCCGAGATCGCCTTCTCGGAACCCCTCAGCGCTTATGCGATGGAACCCTTCGAGGTCGAGGCCTTCCAGATGGGGTTCCAGAGGGACTCCGTCGGGGCGGAGGCTCGGGTCGCCTACCGTCTGATCGTGATGGCGGCCCTGTGTCGGCATATCATGTCCCGGCTGGCCCGGCAGGTCCTGGACCTTCAGCGGGCCCATCCAGACGGGTGGGTTCAGCACCTGCCGAGGGAAACGGTCGAGCGCATCCGGGCCATGCTGGATCAGTCGGAGGTCTACGAGGGCCAGTTGACCCGTCTGCAGGGCCTGGCCTCGCTGGATGCCTCGGTCCGCCGGCGTCTGAGCCGGGCCTTGCGAAAGCTTCAGCGGGCCCGGGTCGGCCTGTCGCTCTTGTACGACCAGGTCGAGGAGGCCTGGACGCTTCAGGTCGGCCCCGTCCCGGCCCCGAGCGGTCCCCCGCCGAAGGCGTTCATTCGGCTTCGTGCGGAGCCGACGTCCCTCCTGACATGGTTGGGCTGGATCGTGGCGGCGGCGATGTTCCTGCTGACCCTGTTTCTGATGTCGAGGGGTAGGTGAGGGTCGGCTCGATGGGAGGCGGTCCAAAGGTGTTGCGGGTCCTGATCGTCTGCACGGGAAACCTCTGTCGGAGCCCCATGGCGGCCGTCTACTTGACCCATCGGCTCCGGCAGATGGGAATTCCCCACGAGGTCCAGAGCGCCGGTATCATGGCCTGGGCGGACCGACCGGCCTCCGAACTGGCCCATCAGGTCGTGGCCAGCTCGGGCCTGTCGTTGGACGGCCACCGGTCCCGACCCCTGACGGCCGACCTGGTCGCCTGGGCCGACTGGGTCCTCGTCATGGAACCCTGGCACCGGGCCTGGATCGCCCGGCATTTCCCGGCTCATGCCGCTAAGACCGTACTCCTGGGGACCTTCGTCGACGGGGCCGACGACTCCGTCATCCCGGACCCCTATGGGGAGGACCGGACCGCCTATGTCCTCGTGTGGAATCTCCTCCGCCATGCCATCGACGCATGGCTTGACACCCTGCAACGTTCGGCTAAATTAAATCCCTTCCGCACCTCGCGTTCGTCTTAAATCCGGTCACGCCCGAAGGGAGGTTCCTCGATGTCCATCGAATATCTCATCATTGGGGCCTATCTATGCCTCATCCTCGGCCTATCGCTCTTTGGGTTTCATCGGTACATCATGGTTTACCTGTACCGGAAGTACGTCCATGGGGATCCCCCGCCGCCCCCGCCGCCGTCCGAATGGCCGACCGTGACCGTCCAGCTCCCGATCTACAACGAAAACCACGTGGTCGTCCGTCTCCTGAAGGCCGTCGCCTGCCTGGACTATCCCCGGGACCGTTTGGAAATCCAGGTCCTGGACGATTCGACCGACGAGACGACCCAGACGATCGCTTACTGGGTCGAGCACTACCGGCGCCAGGGCCTGACGATCCACCACATCCACCGGAAAGAGCGGACGGGTTTTAAGGCCGGTGCCCTGGCCCACGGACTTCGCACGGCCCGAGGCGAGTTCATCGCCATCTTGGACGCCGACTTCGTGCCGCCCCCCGACTTTCTCCAGCGGACGATCCCTTACTTTCAGGACCCGACCGTCGGCCTCGTCCAAGTCCGGTGGGAATACCTCAACCGGCACTTTTCGATCCTGACCCGCGTCCAGTCCGTCATGCTGGACGGCCACTTCGTCGTCGAGCACACCGCCCGGAATCGGTCGGGCCGCTTCTTCAACTTCAACGGGACGGCCGGCGTCTGGCGACGAGCGGCCATCGAATCGGCCGGTGGGTGGACCCAGGACACCCTGACGGAGGACCTGGACCTGAGCTACCGAGCGCAGTTGAAGGGGTGGCGTTTCATCTACCTGAAGGACTACGTCGTCCCGTCCGAACTACCGGTCGAGACGGCCGCCTTCATGCGGCAACAGTTCCGCTGGGCGAAGGGCTCGACCCAGACGGCCCTCAAGCTCCTTCCTCGGATTCTTCGGAGCGGGGTCGACCCCCGGGTGAAACTGGAGGCCTTCTTTCACTTGACGGCCAACGTGTCGTATGTCCTGATCGTGGGAATCGGCCTCCTGCTGGGTCCCGTAATCTGGGCTCGTTACCGCCTGGGGTTGTACCACCTGCTATGGCTGGACGTTCCCCTCTTCTGCCTGGCGACCCTCTCGGTGGCGACGTTCTATGTGCTCTCCCAGCGGGAGAACCCGACGGGCCTGCGGGGCTGGTGGAACTGGCTGTGGGTCATTCCCATGTTGATGGCCGTCGGCATCGGGATCTCCCTCAACAACGCCCGGGGCGTCCTGGAGGCCCTCCTCGGCGTGACTTCGCCCTTTGAACGGACGCCCAAGTACGGCATTACCCACGCTTCGGCCCATCCGGGCTGGACGCTCTCGGCCTACCGGCTGAAGAACTGGCTCATGCCCCTCCTGGGTCTGGGGATGGGCCTATACTTCCTGGCCGTGTTGTACCTATGCATTGAAGAAGACCTATGGTATAGCATTCCCTTCGTGGTCCTCTTCATGGTCGGGTTCCTGTATACTTCCGGCACGACGCTCTGGCAGACCTGGGTCCTCCCGTGGACGGTCCGCCGCCTCGGCGTGGCCCCGGCCCGACATCCCTTAGGGATGTAGCTTACCCCGTGTGCGGGTTTTTCGAAGGCAGGTGCCAGGTACCGGGTACCCGGTATCGGGTACCGGGCACCGGATTCGGTGTTCGGCCTCCGGTTCTCGGCCCTCGGTCTGGATGAAGAATGCGGGAAGGTCGTATCTCCCTTGCCCCTCATCCCTCCATGGCCGAGGGCCGGATACCGAGCACCGAAGACCGAGTCTGGCCACCGGAAAACGCGCACATCGGGTTAGCTTAGTACCCGGCCCTCGGCTTGAACGAGGGATGAGGGAAGATCCCATCTTCCCCACCCCTCACGCCTCGATGGCCGAAAACCGGATACCGAGCACCGAAGACCGAACCCGGGTACCTGCATCCTGCATCTTGCATCCTGTATCCTGCATCTTGTATCCTGCATCCCCTATCGTGTATCTTGCATCCTGCACCTGAGGTCCTGGGATGGAAATTACGGCCGTTCGACCGGCGGTCGCCATCGAGGGCGGTGAAATCACGATCGAAGCGACGGACTGGCCCGTCGACCGATATCGGGAGGTGTCCGTCTGGTTCGGCGACCGGCCCGGCCACATCGTCTTGCAGAAGCGGAACCTGTGCCGCGTTCGAGTCCCGACGGACGCGACCGGTGAGGGGCAAGTCCGCATCCGGGACGAGGTCGTCGCCGAGTTTCGGCTGACCGTCGGCCAGCGGGTCCTATCGGATATTCACGCCGTCGACAATCCCGTCATCGATCGGTTGGGATACGTGTACACGACCTACAGCGGGACCCGGGACGAGACGCCGCCTGTATCCGTGTTCCGCCTTGGGCCGAATGGCACGGTCGAACACTACGTGACGGCCATCCGCAACGCCACGTCCCTGGCCCTGGATGTGAACGACCACCTCTACGTCAGCAGTCGGTTCGAGGGTCGGGTCTATAAGGTCCTGGACCGGGACCAGCTGGAGGTGTATGCCGAACAGCTGGGGACCCCCTTTGGCCTGGTCTTTAACCGGGACAACTATCTCTTTGTCGGAGACCGGGAGGGGAAGATTTATAAGATTTCGCCTCAGCGGGAAGTGAGCGTTTTTGCCGAACTCCCCGCCAGCCCTATCGCCTACCACCTGGCCTTGGACCCAGACGGGAACCTCTTCGTGGCCGTTCCCCAGGTCGCTTCAGACACCCTCTACATGATCGACCCCCTGGGGAACGTGATCCCCTACTACAGCGGTCTGGGCCGTCCCCACGGGATGGCCTTTGACGAGGCCGGCAACCTCTACGTCTGCCAGGGACGGGTCCACGACAGCGGGGTCTTCCGGTTTGACGCCCGGGGGAACATTCAGAAAGTCATCGCCAGTCCGCCCGTCGTCGGTATCGCTTTTGACGAAAACCGCCGGGTCTGGCTGGCGACCTCCCAGGCCCTCTACCGTATCACCGTCCCCCCGGAATTCTTCGCATGACGGCTATCCCCGGGGTCGGGGACGGTGTTCGTAAAAGAAGCGGGCCGCCTCGGTCCGATTGGTCGCCCCGATTTTCGTGAATATGTTTTGAATGTGGAACTTAACCGTACTCAGGCTCAGGCCCAGCGTGCGGGCGATCTGCTTGTTGCTCAGGCCCCGGGCGATCAGCTCCAGGACCTCCCACTCCCGTCGGGACAGGTCCCGACCCGCCTCGCCTGCCCCGGCTGACCCCGCCAGCCACCGGTGGGCCGACCGGGGAAAGACCAGATGGCCGTGGTAGACCTGCCGAATGGCCGCTACCGTCTGCTGGGGGCTGTCCGTCTTAAGGACAAAACCGTCCGCCTGATGCTCGATGGCCGCCCGGATCGACTCGCTGTCGCCGAAGGCGCTCAGGATGAGGACCCGCACGGGCCAGCCCTCGGACCGGATCTGCTTCAGGCAGGCCCACCCGTCCATACCGGCCATCTGGAGGTCCAGGACGACGACGTCGGGTCGGTAGCGATGGAGAGCGTCCAGCAGTTGCTGACCGTCGGTGGCCGTCGCCACGACCTCGATGTCCGGCTCGTTTTCCAGAAAGGACCGCAAACCCTGAAGGACCAACGGGTGGTCGTCGGCCAACATGATCCGGATGACCCCTTGGGGGAGAACGTCACTGGTGGCCTGCATGACCCGGTACCCAGACGGTGATGCGTGTGCCTTGACCGGGGCGGCTCTCGATATGGACGGTGCCTCCGACCAGGGCCGCGCGGTCCCGCATGCCCCGGAGGCCGACGCGCAAGCGGCGGTCGGCCGCTACCTGCGTCAGGACACGTTCCACGTCGAAGCCGACGCCCTCGTCCCAGACCTCCATGCCGACCCCGCCGTCCCGGGGATAGAGGTGGACGTACTGACGGTCCGTCCCGGCGTGACGGTAAGCGTTCGACAGGGCCTCCTGCAAGATTCGGTACAGGACGATCTTAACCGGCGTAGCCACGTCGGGGATAGGCGGCGTGACGGACAGCTCGACCCGGCACCCCGTGAGTTCCTCGTGCTGGAGGATCAGGCCCTCGAGGACAGAGACCAGGTCCCGCTTTTGAAACTCGGGCGGGGCGAAGGCACCGATGAAGTTCCGGATGCTCCATAGGGCATTCCGGATTAGGGTGCTGATCTGGGTCAGGCTGTGGGCGATGGCTTCAGGACTGGGCCGACCCTCCTCATCGGCGCCGGTCAGCCTCTTGTGGAGGGCGTCGATCTGGGACAGAGCGGCGTACATGTCCTGGACAGGCCCGTCGTGGATGTCCAGGACGATCCGGCACAATTCCCGCTCCGTCAGCTCTAAGAAGTCCGAAACCCCCGGTCGGGTCCGGGTCCGACGGATCACCTTGGGAAGCTTCATCGGTCCTTCTCTCCGCTTCTCCGGGATGGCCTTACCTTTCTCTTGAACGCTCCGACGGCCTCGGGACCGAGTCCCTCACGCCCGCATGGACCCCTTGGGCCAAGGGCTCCTCTTCGTCACTCCGTCACATCGTCCCTTCGTCACCCCCGTCACTGTAAATAATAAGTCCCCCCTCCTTCGAAGGGAAACCATTGTCGTCATCCCCGTCCAGAGGGTTCGGGGATTACCGGTAGGGCAACCGGCCCTCGCCGGTATAGTCGATCTGGCTGAAACCCATCAGCTTGTCCAGGCGGTGGAGGGCCCGCACGTACCGGACCGTCCCGGTCCGGGCCCGCATGACGATGCTGTCGGTGACGACGCTGTCCCGATGAAACTGGACGCCCCGCAGGAGAGCACCGTCGGTGATCCCCGTGGCGGCGAAGAAGACGTCGTCGGAGCGGACCAGGTCGTCGACGCCCAGGATTTCTCGGAGCCTCGGTCCAAGGGTTGCCTCCAGGCGGACCCGTTCCGTGTCGTCCTGCGGGGCCCGCCGGGCCTGCAGGGCTCCGCCGAGGGCCTTGACGGCCGTAGCGGCCAGGACGGCCTCCGAAGCGCGGGCGATGCCCATCAGGACGTCGACGCCGGTCCCGTCCATGGCCGCCAGGATGGCGCCCAGCACGAAGCCCCCGGGGCTCCGCCGCACGTAAACCCCGGCGGCCTGAAGCGTTTGGACGAGGGCCTCATGGCGGGGCTCATCGACGACGAAGACGGTCATGTCCTGCGGACTTCGGTTCAGGGCGGCGGCGATCGCCCGCAGGTTTTCGACGGGACCCCGGTTCAGGTCGATGGCGTCCCGGGCGGGGCCCTTAGCGGCGATGACCTCCAGGTGCCGGCAGGGGCCGGGGTCCCACAGGCTCCACCGGTCGGCCAGGGCGACCATCGCCAGCGTGTTGGGTCGGTCCAGGGACTTGGTCGGCGGACCCTCGATGGGGTCGACGGCCACGTCGACGGCCGGGGGCCGTCCGGTTCCGACGATTTCGCCCCGGAAGAGGACGGGGGTCTCTCCCTTCTCGCCTTCGCCGATCACGATGGTGCCGTCCATGTCGATCGTCTGGAGGACCAGCCGCATGGCCTGAGCCGCCGCCAGGCCGGCCGCTTCCCGCTCGCCCCGCTCGCCCAGGCGGGCGGCGACCATGGCGGCGGCCTCGGTGGCCCGCACGAGCTCCAGGGCCAGGTTCCGTTGGGGTCGTTCACCCATCAAGTCCCCTCCGTAGAAAGATTACCGGGTCGAGAATGGAAGCACCCCGGTCCTCGGGTTCGGACGGGGTCCCGCGAGACCGAGACCCAGGGATACGGGAATGTCACCGCCTTTCATCCTCGGTCTTCCCCCCTCGGCGTCGGGGCATACCGCATGCCCTTTCGCTGACTGCTGTGACCGTGAAAGACCCGGGCCTTGGGATAGATGAACCGGGCCGCGTAGCCGACGGCCAGGGCCGCCTGCGCAAAGCCGCAGGCGATCAGGTACATCTTCTCGACGCCCTCCTGAAAGGCGATGTCGCCGGCCGCATACACGCCGGGCAGGTTCGTCTCCTGGCGCGAGTTGACCAAGACGTGACGCCCGTCTAACAGAAGGCCCCAATGCTGAATCGGACCGAGATTCGGTTTCAGGCCGATACAGATGAGGACGTCATCGACGGCCAGGACCTTCTCGACGCCCGCGGCGTGGTCCACGATGACGGCCTCCTGGACCCGACCGTCGCCCCGGACGGCACGGAGCTCATGCCGGACGAGAACGCGCACGGGGGACTCAAAGAGGGCCTGGACGCTTCGGGCGTGGGCTTCAAAGTAGTCGAAGCGGTGGATGAGGGTGACCTCGCGGGCCCAGCGGTGGAGCTCCAGAGCCCAATCGACGGCCGTGTCGCCGCCCCCGACGATGAGGAGGCGCCGACCCAGAAAGTCTTCCCGCCGGCGGACGGCGTAGTGGACGCCCTGGCCTTCCAGCTCGGCTACGCCCGGAACGGCGAGTCGGTTCGGCTCGAAGGCGCCCAGGCCGGCACAGACGATGGCCGTTCGGCTGAAGTAGACGCCCTCAGTCGTCGTCAGCCGCAGGCGGCCCGGTTCAAGGACTTCCAGGGACTCGACCCGTTCGTTGAAGCGGAAGTCGGCGCCGAACTGGCCGGCCTGCTTGAAGAGCTCGGCGACGAGGTCTCGTCCCAAGATGGCCGGGTACCCTCCAACGTCATAGATGTACTTTTCGGGGTACAGAGCCGTGATCTGGCCTCCCGGTCGGGGCAGGGCCTCCAGGACGAGGGTTCGGAGGTTCCGCATACCAGCGTAGAAGGCCGCATACAGGCCGGTCGGGCCGGCCCCGATGACCGCCACGTCGTAGGGATCAGCCCCTGTCGGGCGCATCCGGGCCTCCCAGGCACAGGGCACTCAGTGTCTCCAGGTCCAGGTATTCCAGGCTCCGAGCCACCAGGACGGCGCCCCGGAAGTCCTGGCCGAAGGTGTAATCGTTGTAGATCACGGCACACGGGAGGCCAGCCGCCCGAGCCGCTCGGAGGCCGACCTCCGAGTCCTCGATAGCCAGGGTCGTATCGGGCGTCGTTCCCAGCTCGGCCAGACAACGTCGGTACAGAGGGGAATCGGGTGCTGTTTTGAGGCCGGCCTGCTTGCCCAGGATGGGCTCGAAGCGATCGGCGAAGGCCGGGAGACGGTACTGCAGGAGGGCCCGGACCTGGTCCTCGTCGGACGTCGAAACGATGGCCAGGCGGACGCCCCGCCGGACGGCCTCTTCGACGATCCGGGCGACACCGGGACGCAGGGGAAGGCGGGGCGCATACTTTTCGATGTAGAGTTGCTTTTTGAGGGCGACCAAGCGGGCGACGGCCGCCTCGACCTCTTCCGGCGACAGGGGCGGATTCAGCCGTTGAAGGGCCAGACGCATCCGTTGGGCATTGCCGGGGATGGCCAGCAGGGCCTTAAATTCCTCCCACGTCCAGCGGATAGGGAATCCCAGGGCGGCGAAGGCCTCGTTGCAGGCCGGCAGGTGGCCGTCTCGTTCCGTATAGGCCAGCGTCCCGTCGACGTCAAAGATGAGAGCCTTCAAGCGCAAGGAACCGGGCATCGC
>Ga0079995_1101305_pt1 | contig 18942 bp, 9 predicted proteins | sample FaiFalFF_MnMetaG_2_FD_69198 | JGI IMG/M metagenome (GOLD analysis project Ga0079995, IMG submission 69198) | Freshwater microbial communities from Yellowstone National Park, Wyoming, USA - Fairy Falls C (FF_Mn_C) (SPADES assembly) (version 4) | ecosystem: Environmental > Aquatic > Freshwater >...
TCGCGGAAACTCCCCTTCCAGCAGGGCCCGGGCCTCCCTGAGGGTAGCGGGCACCCGCAGGGTCCAGGAGAACCCCTCCAGGGCCCGGAGGTTCTCCCGGCTGTACCCCGCCCCGTCCAGCACCACCACCGCCCCCAGGTCCAGGGCCTGGCGGTAGCGGGCTAGTGGAGGCGCCAGGGCCTCCCGGTCCGACCGGTTTCCGTCCCCGGGGGCGAAAAGGGGGGAATCCCCCCGGTGTCGGCCCAGACCAGGTTCATCACCCACCGCTTGAGGTCCGGGCGGTGGTCCCGGCTGTAGCCGTGGGCGACGCGGATGGCCCCCACCGCTTCCCCCAGGCCCTCGCACCGCCCGTGGACGTGGAAGCCGGTAGCGTCGGCGTGCAGGGCCCTTACCGGAATGGGAAAGCCCCGGCGGGCCTCCCTGGCCACCTCCAGGAACACCTCGGTGACCCCGGCGGCGTAGAGGGTGTCCGGCATCCGGCCCACGCGGTCGTCGTTGAGGAGGTCGGGGGTGATGCCGGGACCCAGCCGCCAGAGGTGGCCTCGAGGGAGAGAAAGAACTTCGCGCATCTCCTTGTCCTCGATAGCCCCTCGCCGGAAGGGGGAACGAGGAGGCTTCTCCGGCTTGCCACCTCTAAGCGTTACCCATTTCGGCCGATAAGCCGCTACCCACACCTCGCACCCCACCAACCGGCGTTTCCGAGGAAACGCCCCTTGCGGGACCGAGGGATTTGGGTGCCGAGGTTTCAGGAGCGTAAGGTGTCGGGGACGTGTAGGCGTGGAGGAACTCGAGGGGAAAGGGCGCATCCCCTATTTGCGAAGGGCAAGGTTGGCGTGGCAGTGAACCTGCCGAGTGTTTGTGGAAGGGGTTGAGGGGGGAGGGGGGTGTACTACCGGTTTTTGAAGGGGGTGGTTGGGGTGGTTGAGAAAATCGTGAGAGACAAACCCAAGGGCCAGAGACGATTATTACTTTTATGCAATGGCATCAATGTGGGTAGAGGAAGCGCAATAATAGTGCCACTAAGGTAGAGGAAACAACGCTAGCCGGCGAGGGGGGGCGGTTTCTCACTTCTTCTCATAGACTGGAAAGCGCCAAAAGGCCTAGCTTTGCGTAGGGGCTTACAGGGGCAACATGCCAAGGGTAGAGGGCAAGGGCGGGGCTTCGGCGGGGCGTGCATTGTCGGGCTTTGTCTTGCCCCTTTCTTGAGGGGTTTTGGTCTTTATAGGGGCAAGACCCTAACCCGCATCTTCGCTGGAGCGACAAGGAGGAGAAGGTGGTTTCGCCGGCGGAGGCCCTGGCGGGGGTGATGGACCTTTTGGAGGGCAAGGGTTAGGCCCATGGGCCGAGCTTCCCCCTTCTCCGACGGGCTGAGGCGGAAGCGCCCGGCGCCGCCGGGTCTGTGGGCCACTTTGGGGCCCCCACCCCAGACGAACCGCCCGCCATTGGGCCAGGGGAAAGCGGCCGGGCGCCCTCAGGGGAAGGAAGGGGCCAGAACAGCCCCGCTGCCCAAGCCACCCCCCGAGGCCCGCCGAGACGAACCCCCTTGGCCATCCCCTCCGGCTCCTCCAGGGTGGCCCGTGGCGGCCTGGAGGGGCTGAGCCGGGAGGTGGCGGAAGCTTGCGGTGGCCTACCTGCCGCGGCACGAACCCGGTGTCAAGAGGCTGAGGGAAGGGGTGGGGCAGGGGTGTCGCAAAGTCTATGAATGGGCACCATGAGGTAGCATGCGAAAGGATTCCACCTGGAAAGCGGGGTTGCGGGAGGCTCCTGGGGAGAGGTGGGCCCTCGAGGGGAGGTTCCTGTGTAGGTTGTGCGTCACCGTGAGGGAAAAGCCGGGGACCCTGCTCGGGGTGGGGAGCTCGTCCTGGGAGTGGGTTTCGCGTCTCCCTCCCCTTCTTGCCCCTTGGACAAGCCTAGACAGAAGGCGTGGGGGCAAGATGGGGGTCTCAGCGCCCCCGGCACCCCCTCCTTCGCCCCCTGGGACGTGGGGGTTGATCACGAGCCAGAAAGGGTCCCCAAAGCATGGAAGAGCTTTCCCCCCGAGGGCGGGGAGGAAGTCGCCGCCTAGGCCGCCTGCGCCCTGACCGCCTGGCTGATTCTGGTCAAGAGGGGCAAGGGGAGGGGAGGCTTTCCGACTCACCCTAGTATGGATGGGCTGTCAAAGATACCCCTCGAGGCCTTTCCCGCCTTGACCTCCGGGTGCCCGAGCCTTGCCCCGTCCGGCGGGGGTGGGAAGGTTCTTGCCCCCTAGCAACGCCAAGACAGGGAATGCAGGGGCAAGACGAGGCCGTTCACCGCTTTTGGAGGGGTTGACCCTTGTGGAGCCTTGAAGACCCCGGCCGTGGGTGCCCCCTTACCCCGGTCCCAGGGACATAAAGGCCAGCGCGGGGGCAAGGTGGGGCACGGGAGGGGGTCTCCGCGCGGATTAAGGCCATTTGGAAGGGGATTCTACAACCCGGCGCAACCCAAACTAGGGATGAGGTGGGACCACTAGCGAGCTTGAGGGCAGCGCAGAGGGGACCTTGAGCACTTGGAGGTAGAGATGGAGGCCATTAGTTCCAGGCCCGCCTTGGGTCCAGGGGACGGCCTAGCCTCGTGGTCCATACCACGGGAGGCGGGGTAAAAGTGTCCAGAGTCCCCCAGGATGGGGGCCCTCTTCAAGGCGCTGGCCAAGGCGGAAGACCCCTTGGGATTCCCGAGGAAGGGAAGGCTCTACCCCCATGCGGTCGCGAAACCCTTCATCCAAAGCTTGGGACTGGCCTTAACCCTGTGTGCGAAGAGGCGAGGGGATCACAGGGGCAAGACGGGGTCGTGCAGGGATTTATGGATAGAGACCCGCTTCAGCGTGGTGGTGCGGTCTTTGGGGCTCTACCGGATTGTCCCTTTCCCGTCAGGGAAACATCTTGCAGCCCGCTCCCACTGGGGCCTGGTAGTCCGGGTAAACCCCATTCGCAAGGTAGCTCCGCTGACGCTGGTCCACGACCCCATTCGAAGCAGGGTCTCCCTCAGGATGGCCGGGGTAGAGGCATCAGGTAGCACACGAAGGTATTAAACATAGGCCCTTACACACAGGGGGTGGCTTGACGGGTAAGACAGTATCCTTACACGACTCTTGGCGCTCGAGGGTCAAAGTTGGCAGCAGCGCTTCTCAACATCCCCTAGACTTAGCTTGGGTGGGAGGTGAAATGGGCGTGAACTACGGCCCCCTAGGTATACGCTACTGGGTGCTTTTATTCCTTATCATCGCCTCTCAGGCTATCGCACAGGGTTGCCGTCCTGGCGCACAGTCAAGCTCCATCCCTGCCAGCGCAGTCCCCGATCGGGTTCACTACATTTTTGTCATCGACACCTCTGGCTCAATGAGGGGGCTGGGAGACGGGAAAGGCCGCAACATCTTTCCCAAGGTAAAGGCAGAGCTGAAGCGGTTCATAGAGCGTCTTCCTCCAGAGAGCCGGGTAACCATTCAAACCTTTGATGCCGGCCCTGGACCAGCGCGTACCTTTACTTTCGCCAAGGAAAAGGAGAGCCTTCTTCGGTACATTGATGGCCTCGAGGCCAATGGCTCTCAAACCTATCTCTACGCGACCCTTCTTAAAGTCCTCCAAGAAGTGGAGAGGAGCCGTCACCCCAACGAGGCGGTGAACATTTACGTCTTCACGGATGGACAGGACAACGACCCCGCGCCCCTCACCATGGAGGACGTGGCCCGGAAGTACCAGGTGGTCCGGGGCCCCTACGACTGGCTCTTCTATATCAGCTTGGGTATCGCCGCCCCTCAGGAGGTGAAAAGCGCCCTTAAAGACCTGGCCAACGCGAAGGTCCTCGAAGCGACCCCTAACAAGGTACCCACGCTTGGAGAGGTACAGTTAAAGCCCTCCACCTTGGACCTTGGGAACTTTTGGACCTCTAAGGAGGTCAGGCGGGATGTCCGCGCGGAGGTTCGGGGCCCTCTGCAAGCGATCCGCATCCAGGTCCAAGCTCCCAGCCTGGAACAGGCAGGAGCGCTCTTGGAGGTAGAGCCTACACAGATTCCCGCCAACAGGACCTCTACCCTCACCTTTCGGCTCCGAAATGGGGAAAGCCTTCCTCCAGGGGCCTACACAGCTTGGCTATGTCCCGAGGTCCCGGAAGGCGCCGCGGTCGGGTTCCAAGAGGTTTCCCTTAAGTTCTCTTTCCACCCCCCCGCGGAGTACACACTGGTACCCTTTAACGCTCCGGAGGCCCTCTCCCTGCGCCCCGGTGAGCGGGCAGAACTCACCTACAAGCTCCAGGGCAACGCCTGGGCCAAGGAGCCCGTGAGCGTCGCGGTGGAGGCCCCCAAAGGCCTCAAAGCCACCCTAAACGATCAGGAGGGCCCGGTTTCCCTCCTCCCCGGAGAGGAGGTCAAGGTCACCTTGGAAAACACGGGCCTTGGAGGGGGAAACACCTCCCTGCCCACCCTGCGGGTGAGCGCCCCTGAAGGGAGCACCGTCCAGGAACCACCCAGCCTGCCCCGGGTGACCCAGCCCCTTAGCCTGTGGGACTGGCTCAGGCGTTTCTGGTTGCTTTGGTTGCTCCTGCTTCTCTTCCTCCTCTGGCTCCTTTGGCGATGGTGGCAAAGCAGGCAACCCTGGGGGGAGGGGGTGTTTATCTCCGCACCCCCGGAGTGCAATGAATCAAAAGAGCCGCTCAAGGGGATTGTGGACGTGGGTAAGCTCTTCAAAGAGGAGCGCCTCGAGGGGGTCAAAATCAGCTTCCGGAAGGGACGGGTTTACTTGGACCGCACTCCGGGGAACGTGAAGGTGGAACAAGAGGGCCTCATGGTGGAGGATGGGGATCACCTAGAGTGGGAGGGAAAAATCACCTTCCGCTCGTTGGACAAGAAGAAGCTGGGAACCCTGACCATCCGGAACCAGCGGCGAAGGAAAGAATAGTTGCGAGGAGGAAGCATGTTGGAAAGTGCCCTCTATCAAAAGGCACGGAAGCTCAAACGCACGGTGCTCATAGGGCTTGGCGGAACGGGCAAGAAAGCCCTTCTCCACGCCAAAAAGAGGTTTCTGGAAACCTTCGGCGAGGAGCCGCCCCTCGTCAAGTACCTGCTCATTGACACCACCAGCGCCAACACCGACACCCTTTACGCCCGTGCACCCGGGATGGAGAAGCCCGTACCTGTGCGCTTGCGGGCAAGCGAAATCCTGCACATTGAGGCCCGGGGGGCGAGCCTCCTCCCCCAGGTGCACGATGAGATCCGGGAGTGGTTTCCCCCTAAGGCGGACCTCAAGGCCAACATCCTCTCCGGCGCAGGCCAGATCCGGGCTCTAGGCCGCCTGGCCCTCTTTGCCAACGCCACCACCGTGTACGAGAATCTCCGGGACCTCCTGGCCTTGGCCCGCGACTATAAGGATGAGCGGCCAGGTGGCGAGCGCAGGCACATTTATGAACCTTACACGCCACACCTCACCGTGGCCCTAGTGGGGTCTTTGGCTGGGGGAACGGGGTCGGGCATCTTCTTGGATGTGGCCTTCCTCCTGCGCCAGCTTATGAAGGACGAGGATCAGCTCTTCGGCTACTTCCTCCTCCCCGACATCTACGTGAACCGCCCGGGCACGCAAAACGTGGAGGCCAACGCCTACGCCGCCCTCAAGGAGCTGGACCACTTCATGAGCCTCCAGGGCGCCTTCCGCTACCGCTTTGGGGGAAGGGAGATAGAGGTCCGCAAAAAGCCCTTTGATATGGTCTTCTTGGTCAACCGGGAAAACCGGGCGGGCAAAACCTTCACCGAGGTGGAGGACCTCATGGAGCTCTTGGGTCTTGGCCTCTACCTCCTGGCTGGCCCCCTGGGCAAGGAGCAGGCCGATACCTTTGACAACATCGTCCACCAGCTGAACGAGCAGAAGGGCAGGTACTATGGCAAAATGGCCCACTACGCCAGCTTTGGGGCCGCCGAGCTCCGGTTCGCACCCGACGGCCTTATTCGCGAAGCGAGGCGGGAAGGGCAAATCAAGGCGCTGGAGGCCCTTCTCGGCCCGGGCTACCCTTGGCCCATTTCGCCCATGGAGGCCAAGCTGCGCGAGGTGGAAACCCTAGCGGGACCTGAGGAAGCTTCCACGTGGCAGCCTTCCTCCAGCCCCTCCCGGGAAGAGGATAGGGAGGTTTGGCGCAGTCTCCGAGAAGGCCTGGAATCTTTACGACGTAACCTTCGTGAAACGCTTCTCAGAAAGTACGAGGAGTCCGTTAGGGTTCGGGACCTGGTCCTCCGGGAGGCGGCGGAGGCCCTCGTACATCAGGGAACGGGCCTCGAGGGGCTAGAGGCGGGTTTACAAACCCTCTTGCAATCCGCGAGGGAACTTCATAGCCAGCTCTCGCAAGAGGCTCAGCGAGAGGAAAAGGGTTGGCAAGAATTGCTTGAGGGGACAGAAAGAAGCGTTAACGCCCCCCTGAGGCGAGACCTCTTTGGGCGGAGAAAAGAAGACCCCGTTCTCACCCGGAAAAGGGTCTCCTCTTTAGGCGACAAGGCGAAACGGCTCGGCATCCTCGAGGCCCGAGCGGACATCGCCGGAAGGTGGGAAAAGACCCTACAAGGCTTGCTTGAGGCGATTCAAGGCGTCATCCGGCATGTGCGCGATTACAAAGCGCGTCTTGAAACCGAGGATGCCCAAAAGGCGGGTTCTTCCCGGGACGTGGAGCCCTTCACCCTCACCCTGCCCCCGGCTTACGTGGAAGCCCAGGGCCGGGTGGAGGCTGAAGCCGCACAGGTCCGGTGGGACCTCGAGGCCCTCCTCCGGACCCCCAAGGAAACCCTGGAGCAAGCCCTCGCGCTTCAGGAGTCCGCCATCTCCTTGGCCCAGTGGGTCAGACAATGCCTCCAAAGCAAAGAGGTAGACCAGGAGCTCTGGGAAGCGGTGGAACGCACCTTGAGGGAGCTGGACCAGATCTCCGACCCCGCTTGGGATTACGAGGACGCCTGGGTGTCCAATCCTGGTCTGGGCTATAGGGAGACGCCTGGGTGTCCAATCCTGGTCTGGGCTATAGGGAAAAGGTACACATCCTCGGCGTGGCCGACGCTACCGACCGCAAGGACCCCTTCGTGGGCGAGGAGGAGATCCTCAATCTCTTCGCCTCCAACCTCCACGACCGCATGCGCCTCCAGCGGGTTTCCACCGGAGACCCCCACCGGGTCCTCCTCTACAAGATTGAGGCTTCCATACCTGCCTTCGCCTTGAGGGGCATCCACATCTACCGGGAGAAGTACGAGAAGCTGTCCACTGACCGGAGCTTCCACATCAACCGCGACTTTGAGGGGACCCTCGAGGACCTCTTCCCCCTGCCCGGGGAGGAAGAGGTGATGGAGGTCTGGACCAAGGCCCGGGCCCTTGGTCTTCTCACCAACGAAAATGGCTACGGCTTCGTGGACCGGAGGCAGGGCACCGAGCAGCGCCATCTCCTGGGGGCTAGCCCAGCCAAGGCCTTCCGGGCCCTGAAGGAGGACTTTTTCGCCTTCAAGGAACTCGAGGTCCAGGTGAAAAAAAGGGAGAGCGAGCTCCGGCGGGATCCTCAGCGCCTCGGGGAGATCCGAGACCGCCTCGCCGAGACCATGGCAAACCGCGAAAGCAAGTTGGCGGACGACGGCTTTGACCCGGAGGACAAGGAGGTGTTCCAAAAGGAGCTGGAGGCCCTCCGCGCCTGGAAGGAAAGGCTGGAGGCCCTAAGGCCGGACTCAGGGAACGACGACTTCCCTGCGCTCCTTTAGGCCATGGTCCACCCTACCCTCCTGGTGGCCTTTCCCGGGCTCGCGGAAACTCTGGTGCGAGCGGCGAAGCCCTTGTGGACGGAGCGCTTGGGGCCTAGGGCCTTGGCGCTGGAGGTGGTGGGGCCCAAAGACGTGGCGCGGGGGCTTGTGGTCCTGCTTTCCCAGGACCGGCAGCTAGAGCTCAAGCGCAAGGGCCTCGAGCCCGACCCCGCCCTTACCCTGGTGGTCCTGGCTGAGGCGGAGCAAGAAGGCCTCCTGGACTTTCTGGATGCCCTGAGGGAGGAGAGCCAGCGCGGGCCATGGGCTGGGATGGAACTCCGCCTCCACTTGGTCCTCTTCCTCTTGGGGCCTGAGGGTCTGGAGGTCCTGAAGGCCCTTCCCCCTGACCCCGGCTTCCAACCCCCTACCCGGGTCTGGCCGGTGTCCCGCTGGGGACGGAACGGCCTCTACCTGCCCCGCGAAGAGCACCTCTCGGTCTGGCTCCAGCACTTTGTGGAGGCGCTGGTGGCCTCGAGGGCCCCTCTCCAGCCGGAAAAGGGCCTGGACTGGGTGGGCTTGGGCATCGCAAGGCTGGAGCTGGAGCGCCCAAGCCCCGGAGCCCTGGTGCCCCTTCTCTGGGAGACTGTGAAAGGAGTCCGCATCGGCCCCACCCCAGCCCTTCCCCCGCCCCCTTATAGGAGGTTCGCCCCGGGCCCGCCCCCTGAGCGCCCAGAGCGCAAAAGCTGCACGGAGCACCCCGATTGGCGCAATCTGCTCGGCCGGTGGGAGACGTACCGGGAGGAGGAGACCCGTAAGGCCCTCCAGGCCGGGGAGGAAGCCCTCTTCGCCCTGGACCCTCCCACGCCCTATGAGCTGGGGCGCCGCGCTCTCCTGGCGGGGCTTCCTGTCCTCCCGGAAACCCTAGTTCTCCTGGAAGAGGCGAGCAAGGCCGCCGAGGAGGAGCGGAAGGGGCTTCTAGAGACCCTGGACCGGGCCGCAGGTCTGGCCGAGAAGCGGGCCCGGCTTCACCGCTTGCGGAGCCGCAGAGGCCGACCGGAGCGCGAGGACCTGGAGGAGGAGGCCCGGGAACTGGAGAGAGAGCTAGAGCCCGTGGACCAAGCCATTGGGGAAGGCAACGTGGCCTTTTTCCTCCGAGGTGACCCCGAGGCCCGTGAGGCGGAGGCAAGGCTTGCCGAGCTGGCGAACGAGTTCCAGAAAAACGAAAGCCGCTGGAAAAGCGAGCTGGAGGACCGCCCTCCTCCACGGGGTCCCTTCTGGAGAACCTGGCTTCAGGGGATTTTGGTTCGCTTGGGGCTTGCCAAACCTAGGGCAGGGCAGGGGGGCGAGGAAACCCGGAAAACCCTTTGTGACCGGGCGTGGAAGCTCCTTCACGAGGCCTGGGCCGAGGAGGCGAAGCGGACCCAGCGTTACCTCCACTACGAGGCGCTCCTGCATCGCTTCACCCTCCTCACCGAGTACCTCAAGGCCCTCTCGCGGGAGCGGGAGCGAACCCTGAGGGTCAAGGCTCTGGCCGAGGCCTTTGCTCCCACTTCTCAGGCTCCTGAAGAAAACCCCCTGGTGGTCCGGATCCCCAAGCCCATCCCTCCCGGACATCCCCGCCTCCAGGAAGCCGCCCGGCTCCTGGTGAAGGAGGGGGCCCTCGAGGCCCTGTGGGATGGCGACCCCCAAGGCCTGGAGGGGCGTCTTTGGGAAGCAGCGGAGCGGCTTGCGGCCGAGCTCGGCGACGTCCAGCTTTCAAGACCTCAGGAGGAGCTCTGGTCCACCCTGGTGGCGGCCGCCGCCCCCCGCGTCCTGGCCCGCCACTGGCCAGAGCATCACCAGTACGCCTACGTCCTGGGTCCGGCCCCCGGAATGCGGTGGGGCGAGGCCTACGATCAGGAGGGTTGGCTTCCCGGGGAAAGCGTCCTCCTGCGCCTCGTGTTTCCCCTGGCCCCAGACCACCTCCTGGAGGACACCGTGAGGCCCGCCCCGGAGGCCACGAAGGAGCCCCCCGAAGGGCAAGAGCCTCCTGCGGCCTCCCAGGAGGGGGCCGTGCGACGGGAAAACCCCCTTTTGGACGAGCTTTTAGCGTAAGGAGGTGCCGTGAGTTTCGTGGAAAAAGCCCTACAGGCCTTCCCCGGACAGGTGGTGGAGAAGCGGCTTTTGCAGGAGGCCCGCTTCCACCGGGTGCCCCGCTTTGTGGTGGAATACCTCCTCGCTAAGGCGGGAGGCGGTCCTGAGGCCGTGGAGAAGGTGCGCCGGCTTCTGGAGGAGCGCTACGTGGGCTCGGGGCACCAGGAATGGCTTAAGGACCAGCTCCTGCGCAAGGGGCGCCTCGTGCTTATTGACCGCCTCGAGGTCAAGGTGGACCTGACCACGGCCAGCTACCAGGCCCGGCTCCCGAGCCTAGGCGAGTACACCGCAGACGTGGACCCCAGCCTTCCCGAGCGGTACCCGGGCGTGCTCTACGGCCTTTGGGGTACCCTGGAGCTCTCCTACGAGGCGGGCACGGGAAGGGTCAGGGTCCGGCAGTTTATCCCTTTCCAAGCAAGTCTTGTCTCCTTGGACCCCTTTCTTCGGGGAAGGGCGGCTTTTAGCGAGGAGGAGTGGACCGACTTCCTACTCGCCAGCGTGGGGCTGAACCCGGAAGGCCTCACCCCGAGGCAGAAGCTTCTCTACCTGGCCCGTATCGCCCCCCTGGTGGAGCCCAACCTCCACCTCATGGAACTTGGCCCCAGGCAGACCGGGAAGACCTACCTCCTCCGTAACCTCTCCCCCGAGGCCCACGTGATCTCTGGAGGGAAGGTCTCCCCGGCCGTGCTCTACTACGACCTGCGCGCCCGTAAGCCCGGGCTCATCCCCACCTACCAGGTCCTGGTCTTTGACGAGGTGGCCCATACCGCCTGGGAGGACCCATCCATCCTCTCCATCCTCAAGGACTACATGGAGTCGGGCCAGTTCAGCCGCGGCGGGCGATCGCTCACGGCGGAGGCCTCCTTGGTCTTCCTGGGTAACACCGACTGGCCGGAGCCTCCCCTGACGCGGGTGCTCCCGCTGGGGCTCAAGGGAGACACCGCCTTCTTGGACCGCATCCACGGCCTGCTTCCGGGCCACGAGTTTCCCAAGATCTCGCCCGATCTCCTCTACCAAGGGCCAGGGCTCGTGGTGGACTACCTGAGCGCCGCCTTGAAGAGACTCCGACCCCTGAGTTTTGACCCCGACCTGGAGCTTCCTCAAGGGCTTACCCAACGGGATGTTCGCGCGGTGCGAAAGTGGGTTTCCGCCCTTCTCAAGCTCCTCTACCCCAACCGGGACTGGCCAGAAAGCCGGGTTAAACCGCTAACGGAGCTGGCCCTGGAGCTCAGGGAGCGGGTCTACTGCGAGATGAGCTACTACAACCGGGAGGAGTTTCCCCCTCGAGGCCCTTGCCCGCCGAAGCCCGGGTCGGCCCCCATTATCCCGGTGGAGGGCATTAGCTGGGAGGAGCTCTCCTCCCTTCTGGACAAGGCCTATGTCCCCCTCTTTCGGGCCCTCCAGGAGGCCGGCCTTCCCCCGCCTACCGAGGGACCGGAGGACGTTCCCACCCCCCACGGAGAGATGATCCAAAGCCTTGCCCGCTGGGGTACCAAGCGCCTCTTCCCCAAGGGAAGCGGGGGGGAAGGCCTGGAAGTGGAACCCGACACCCCCGTGGAGCGAATCTGGGCTTTTCTGGGGATATGATTGCCCTATGGATATCGCGGACCTTTTGAGGCCAGGAGCCCTCTTCCGGGCCCGGGGGCGGGACTACCGCCTGGAGCACCGCCAGAAGGACCTGCTCCTGGCCCGGGCGGTGGACACAGAGGAGGAAGCCCTCTTCTACCTCCCCCTCGAGGGCCAGGCCATCCGCCTCACCTCCTTGGGCCTGCCGCCGGCGGAGCCCGGAGATCCCGCGCTCCACGACCTCCTTTTGCGGGCCCTGGAGCTCTCCACCCTTCACGCCGACGCCCCCTTCCTGGCCCTCCAGCGCTCCCGGGTGGTGCCCGCCAACTACCAGCTGGTCCCCCTCCTCATGGCCCTGCGCCAGCCAAGGGTGCGCCTCCTCATCGCCGACGACGTGGGCTTGGGAAAGACGGTGGAGGCGGGGCTCGTCCTCAAGGAGCTTTTGGTCCGGGGCAGAGCCCGACGGGTCCTCGTTCTGGCCCCCGCCCACCTCCTGAGCCAGTGGCAGGAGGCCCTGAGGCGCTTCTTCCATCTGGATTTTGAAATCCTCTCTGGCCCCAACCTGAAGCGCCTAGCCCGGAGCCTGCCTCCAGGGGCCAATCCCTGGACCCATTTTGATAGGGTTATCGCCAGCGTGGACTACGCCAAGCAGGACGGGGTGCGCCACCTGGTCCTCTTGCAGGACTGGGACCTCCTCCTGGTGGACGAGGCCCACATGGCGGCCCGACCTCCCACGGAGCGGGGAGGCCAGATGGAGCGCTACCGCCTGTTGCGGGAGCTTTCCCAGAGGGTGCCCCACCTCCTCCTCCTCACCGCCACCCCCCACAACGGCTACACGGAAAGCTTCTATAGCCTCCTGGAGCACCTGGACGCCGCCCGGCTGGGCCTTTTCAAGGGGGGGGTTCTGGACCGGGAGGCGGCCAAGAAGCACGTGGTGCAGAGGAGGCGGCGGGACGTGGAGGAGTGGTTCCAGAAGGAGGGGAAGCGAAGCCCCTTCCCCACCCGGGACGCCAAGGAGGTGCCCGTGGAGCCCAGCAGGGCGGAGCTGGAGCTCTTTGAGGCCGTGCGCCGCTACCAGGCGGAGGTCTTTGACCCGGACCCCGCCAAGGTGCCCCTCTTGGGAAGGTGGCTTTCCATGCACCTTATGCGCCGGGCCACCAGCTCCCCCAGAGCCCTGCAGAGGAGTTTGGAAAGGCGAAGGGACCTTCTGGAAAGCCTCCTAGCGGGGACGGAAAAACCCACCGGGGAGGAGGCGGCGGCCCTCTTTGACGCCGCCCCCGAGCGCCTTCTCCCTGAGGAGGCGGACCTGGCCCTGGAGCTCTCCCTGGCGGACCAGGCCCGCATCCAGGCGGAGAAGGCCTACCTCGAGGTCCTCCTCCGCCACGTGAAGGCCCTGAAGGGGGACAGCAAGCTCAAGGCCCTCCTGGAGCTCCTGCAAGACCCTTTGCGCCTGGGCCGGGGACGCACCTTGGTCTTCACCCGCTACCGGGACACCCTGGAGTACCTGGTGGAGCGCCTGCGGGCCGCCCTCCCCCATCCCGTCTTTGGGGTGCACGGGGAGATGAGCGAGAGGGAAAGGGAGGAGGAGCTTCTGGCCTTCGCCCGCCATCCCACCGCCATCTTGGTGGCCACCGATGTCTTCTCGGAGGGGCTAAACCTCCCGCACTATGCCGCCAAGCTGGTCCACTACGACCTCCCCTGGAACCCCAACCGCCTGGAGCAGAGGAACGGCCGCATAGACCGCTTCGGCCAGCCCGAGCCCGTGGTCAAAATCCGCACCCTCTACTACGAGCGCTCCTTTGACGTGGTCGTCTTCCGCCTCCTTTTGGAGAAGGCGGAGCGCATCCGGCAGGAGCTCGGAGTGGTGCCCGCCTTCTTCGGGGACGAGGCCTACCTGAGGAGGCGCCTCGAGGCCCTCTGGCTCCAGGACTGGCGGCAGGAACGCCGTCTTCAGCCAGGGCTTTTCAGCGAAGAGGAGGAGGCGGAGGTGGAGGCCGCCAAGAAGGCCGTATCCGAGGGGTTCTACGGCCACAGCGAGTTTTCCCTGCCCGACGTGGAGCGCCGCCTGCAGGAGGCCCTGGCCCAGGCGGGAAGCCCCGCCACCCTGAAGGCTTTTGTGCTGGACGGCCTGCGGTACCTGGGCTGGAGGGTGGAGGGGGAGGACCCCTACACCGCCTTTCGGGGAACCGGGGAGGCGGTCCCCGGCCTGGGGGACACCATGGGCCCCTTCAGCTTTGACCTCGAGGCCCCTCTGGGCGTGGAGGTTCTGGACCTGGCCCATCCCCTGGTGGAGCACCTGGTGGCCCACCTGCGCTTCCGGGCCTACCGGGACCTGGACGGGGCCCGCACCGCCCTTTTGGTCTTCCCCGCCCCCCTGGGCACGCCCCCGGTGGCCTTCCTCCACTACCGAGCCCGCTTCCTGGGGGAAAAGGAGGTGCTGGAATCCCTCCTCAGGGTGGGGGTGCGGCTCTTGGACGGGAAGCGCCTGGAGCCGGAGGAGGCCGAGGCCCTCTGGCAGAAAAGGCGCAAGGAGGCCCCGCCCTTGAGCCGGGAGCAGGCCCACCTCCTGGCCCAGGAGGCCCTGAACCTCCCCCTCGAGGCCCTGGGCCGCCAGCGGGCGGAGGAGGCCCTGGAGCGGCTAAGGGCGGAGCGCCAAGCCCTGAAGCGGGACCTGATCCGGGCCTACGGCGCCCTCCCCGAGGCCTTCCAGAGCTTGGACCAGCTGGAGCTTTTGGGCCAGGAGCTTCTGGCCATTACCCTTCTCGCCCCTGGAGGGCGCCCTTGACGAGGGTAGGTGGTTAAGCTATGTTGGCTCCAGATAGCGCCCCTGGCCGCGCGCATTCCCCTTCATCCGAGAATGCCCGCCCCAGGGGCTTTGGTCTGGGGGTTTTCATGCCCACGGCTATCCCTATAAGGTGAGCCCTATGAGCTTCTACGCCATCCGCGTTTCCGGCGGCCTCCTCACCGAGGAGTTTCTGGAAAGCCTGGGCCAGCCCGAGAGGCTCAAGGAGCTGGGGCTGAGCCGGGAATCCTTGGAGGAGCGCTTCTACGCCCTCTTCAGCCTCTACGAGCGGCTCCGGCCCCTCTTCGCCCTCACGGACACCTCCCGGGCCCGGGAGGCCTGGCTCCTCCCCTTTTTCCGGGCCCTGGGGTGGAGCCCCGTGTACAACCGGGGGAACCTTCAGGTGGGGGACCAGGGCTTTCCCATCAGCCACCGGGGGTTTGAGGGGGAGGAGGCCCCGCCCCTCCACCTGGTGGCCCAGGAGCTGGACCAGAAGCCTGGCCGCAAGGAGAAAAGCCCCCAGGCCCTCCTCCAGGCCTACCTGAACCTCCACCCTTCCCAAGACTGGGGCATCCTGGCCGTCCCCTGGGAGGTGCGGCTTCTTCGGAAGTACTACCACGTTTCCCTGCCCGGGTACGTGGCCTTCAACCTGGTGGAGCTCTTTGAGGCCCCCAGGCCCGCCGCCTTAAAGGAGTTCCAGATCCTCTTTCTCCTCCTCTCCCCTTCCCGTTTCCGAAAGGGCAAGGACGGCCGGACCCCCCTGGACCGCTACTACCAGGAGGCCCGGGAAACGGGCACCCGGGCCCGGGAAGCCCTCAGGAAAGGGGTGGTGGAGGCCCTCGAGGTCCTGGGCAACGCCTTTCTCACGGAAAGCCTTCGGGAAGAGCTTAAGGACGAGGAGAAGCTGAAAGCCTACCACGGGGAGCTCCTGAGGCTCGTGTACCGCCTCCTCTTCCTCCTTTACGCCGAAAGCCGCAACCTCATTCCCCACCAGGGGGAGCTTTCCTGGGTGTACGAGAAGGAGTACAGCGTTTCCCGCCTGCGGGACCGGGCCGCCCAGGGCCCCGCCTACGGGGACGAGAGGCGGTATGACCTCTGGGAGAAGCTCCTCCTCACCTTCCAGCTGGCCTACCGGGGGGACGAGGCCCTGGGGGTTCCCTCCTTGAACGGGGAGCTCTTCGCCCCTGAGGCCCTGCCCATCCTCACCGGGGGGGTGCTGGACCCGGGGGAACGGGCGGAAAACCCCCACCTTCCCCGCCCCAGCAACGCCCAGCTTCTCCTGGCCGTCCGCCACCTGACCCACGTGGTGCGGGAAGGGGCCCTGGAGCGCATCAACTACCGCGATCTGGAGGTGGAGGAGATCGGCCACGTCTACGAGGGCATTCTTTCCCTCTCCCCCCGGTTGGTGGAGGGGCGCTACCTTTTGGAAAGCCACCTCCTGGAGCGGAAGGCCTCGGGAAGCTACTACACCCCCAGGGAACTGGTCCAGCTGGTCATCCGCGAGGCCCTGGTGCCCGTGGTGGAAGCCCGGCTCCAGGAAGCGGGGGAGGACCCCAAGGCCCGGGAAGAAGCCCTTCTTTCCCTCAAGGTGGTGGACCCCGCCATGGGCTCGGGGGCCTTTCTCATCTCCGCCCTGGAATACCTGGCGGAAAAGCTTCTGGAGGTGCGGGGCGTGGGCAAGGAGAGCCCGGATGCCCAGGAAGCCCTTTTCGCCGCCCGGCACGAGGTGGCCGCCCGGTGCCTCTACGGGGTGGACCTGAACCCCATGGCCGTGGAGCTGGCCAAGCTTTCCGTCTGGATCGCCGCCGCCGCCAAGGGCCGCCCCCTCTCCTTCCTGGACCACCACCTGAAGTGCGGCAACTCCCTGGTGGGGGCTCCCCGGGACTTCTTGGAAAGGGGCATCCCCAAGGAAGCCTACAAGCGCGAGGGCGTGCCCGCCGAGGTGGTGAAAGGCCTGAGCTTTACCAAGAAGCCCGGCAAAACCCCCCTGGCCCTGGACAACCCGCCCCCGCCCCCACCCCTTGACTACGAAGAAAAAAGCGTGGAGGACGTGGAGAAAAAGCGCCGCCTGTACACCCAGTGGCGCCAGAGCGAGGCCGTGCAAAAGTGGGAGCGCCTGGCCGACTACTGGACCGCTGCCTTTTTCCTGCGCCCAGCCCCTGGCGTGCGCCTCCCCGATGCCCAGGGCCTCAACTGGCTGGCCCAGCAAGCCGGACACGCCAGCCTGGCCCAGTGGGAAAACTCCACCTACCTTTCCCCTCCCACCCTGGCCGCCATTCAGACCGCCAAGGCCCGGCACCGCTTCTTCCACTGGTGGCTGGAGTTCCCAGACGTGATGGAGCGGGGCGGGTTTGACGTGGTGCTGGGCAACCCGCCGTGGGAAGTGCTGGAGCCCAAGGAAGAAGAGTTTTTCCGCGAGAAAGACCCCGAAATCGCAAGTCTGCCCGGGAGCAAACGCAAAGAGAAAATCAAGCAACTGGAAAGGACCAATCCGGGGTTATACGCCGAGTGGCTGGATCATGCTGGGAGCATTGCCGCTACGGTCAACTTTATGCGCTTTTCTGGACGGTATCCGCTAACTGCCAAAGGGGATGCCAACACCTACCGCTATTTCGCCGAGCTGGGGCGGAGCCTCCTCCACCCTCGGGGGTGGATGGGCATGGTCCTGCCCGGGGGCATTGCTATAGACGACTCCACCAAATTCTTCTTCCAAGACGTTGTGGGACAAGACCAGCTTCACGCTCTCTATCTATTCAATAACACGGTCTACTTTAAAGAGGTTGGTCTAAACCAGAAACTTTTTGCCATCTTTTGCCTATCAGCTCAACCTATTCCCGAGATCCGCTTTGGAGCAAACCTTTCTGAAACCTCCGACACAGAAGATTCTCGCAGAATCTTCACACTTAGTCCCCGGGACATCTGGCTAATCAACCCCAACACCCGCACCTGCCCCGTCTTCCGCACCCGGCAGGACGCCGAGCTCACCAAGGCCATCTACCGCCGGGTGCCGGTGCTGTGGAGGGAAGCCCAAGAGGTGCCTAACCTTCCGGAGGAGAACCCCTGGAAGGTGGTGCTCCGACAGGGACTCTTTAACATGACCGCCGACTCCGACCTCTTCCGCACCCGGGAGGACCTCGAGGGCCAGGGCTTCCACCTGGTGGGCAACCGCTTCGTGAGGGAAAAGGAGGTCTACCTGCCCCTCTACGAGGCCAAGATGTTCTGGCACTACGACCACCGCTTCGCCACCTTTGAGGACAAGGACACCCGGGACGTGAAGCCCGGGGAGAAGGAGGACCCCGCCTTCCTCCCCCTGCCCCGCTACTGGGTGCCCAAGGAGGAGACCGAGGCCCGCCTGCGAGAGGCGGGGTGGGAGCGGAGGTGGTTGCTGGGGTTCCGGAACGTAACTAACGCTACTAATGAACGCACGGTCGTCGTTTCCCGCCTCCCTCTGGCCGGGGTGGGAAACTCCGCTCCCCTGCTTCTTCCCTTTCTGGGCCTCCCCAGCCTCCTGTTGGAGGCCAACCTCTCTGCCTTGGTCCTGGACTACGTGGCCCGCCAGAAGGTGGGAGGAACCAACCTCAACTTCCACTACGTCAAACAGTTCCCCATCCTCCCCCCCGACAGATACACCCCGAAAGACCTCCACTTCATCGTCCCCCGGGTCCTAGAGCTCACCTACACCGCCTGGGACCTGGCTCCCCTGGCCCAGGACGTGTGGGAAGAGGCGGACGAGGGACTAAGGGAGGCCATCCGGGCCTGGGAGGCCGGGGCCAGGCTCCGCTCGGACTCGGACACGTCGGACTCGGACGTGCCCCCCGAGTGGGTAGATGGCCTCTATCCCTTCCGGCCCTTTGTGTGGGACGAGAAGCGAAGGGCCCTCCTTCGGGCGGAGCTGGACGCCTACTACGCCCGCCTCTACGGCCTGAACCGCAAGCAGCTCCGCTACATCCTGGACCCAAAGGACCTCACCGAGGAAGAGTTGCGGAACATCCTCTCCGATGATGAAGAGGTGGAAGACCCCCTGGACGAGGAGGCCTACCGGAAGCGGGTGGAGGCGAGCCGCTTCCCCGGCGAGACCTTCCGGGTCCTCAAGGACAAGGACATCCGGCGCTACGGGGAGTATCGCACCCGTAGGTTAGTGCTGGAAGCGTGGGAGAGGCTTAGAGCGGGGAACTAGGCTTCACTTCAACCAGGAGGCGGCCTCGAGGCGAATCTCTTCGGGAATCCGGGGGTCCGAGGCAATCTTGGCCAGGAAAGCGGCCAACCCCAGAATCCCCCGGCCCTGAGGCTCTAGGGTTACGGGCTCTTCTTGAACAACCCTTACCTCAATGACCTTCTCCCCTCCTTTGCCGCCCTCAGGGGCCTGGGTCTCCCTTAGAGGGGGAAGCTCCCGGCGGAGCACCTTGAGAAGCGAAGGCATCACCCGCAGGTACTTATAAGAAATCCCCCTGATCCATTCCCTTAGCATCCTCCCGGCCACCAATGGAAGAGGGCATGGCTCCGAATCAGGCCCGGCTGGGTCTGCAGGTAAGCACAACGGGCCTCCACCTTCTCCCAAAGCTCCCCCTCCGTCTCCACCCGCCCGTTGGCCACCACCGCGTCCACCAGGGGCCAAACCCGCTCCACGGGTTGGAGCTCGGGAGAGTAGGGGGCAGGAAGACCAAACCCACCCCCTCCGGCACCTCCACCCGCCCCGACACGTGCCACCCCGCCCGGTCCAGGACCACCAGCAAAAGCTTCCCCTCCCCAGACCCCC
>Ga0079995_1079752_pt1 | contig 18892 bp, 16 predicted proteins | sample FaiFalFF_MnMetaG_2_FD_69198 | JGI IMG/M metagenome (GOLD analysis project Ga0079995, IMG submission 69198) | Freshwater microbial communities from Yellowstone National Park, Wyoming, USA - Fairy Falls C (FF_Mn_C) (SPADES assembly) (version 4) | ecosystem: Environmental > Aquatic > Freshwater >...
CTGGGTTGGGCGGGTGTTTGGGGCTTTTGGCTGATTTTGCCTTCTATGCGGGGGTGGGGTGGCAGACGACCCGGGGGCTGGGGCAGGTGCGTCCAGGGGCCTTTACACCACGATGACCTCTCCCCACTCGGCCTCGAGGTCCTTCCCCAACGCCAGCCGCTTGGATAGGCATTCCCCGCAGAGGCGATAGAGGTGGCAACGGTCCTCCTCCGGGGCGAGGAGTCTTTTCAAGTGGGTGAGCAACTCCCTCAGCTCCTCAGGGGATAGTTCGCATTCAAACACGCTTTTCTGCACCCGTCGGCCCCAGCTTTCTAAGAATTTTGCGACCCGGTGACGCCGGTGGTCGTCGGCGATGTCGTAGGCGACGACGTACCGCATCTTACAGCTCCAGGACGGTGGGCTGCCACGGGCCACCCTCTTGGATGGCCTCCTTCAGGCCTTCTACTTCCCCCCGTAGCCAGTCTCGAAACGTTCCGACCCTTCCCTGAGGGCCCCAGCGGAAGGGGGTGGTCAACGCCCGCTCGTAGAAGTGGAGGTATCGCTTCAAGCTCCTTTCTTGGAGTCGTACTCCGCCGTCGGGGTGGGGGTAAAAATCGGCGGGAGTGAGGACGCCTCGATTGAACAGGCTGAGCGTCAAGCGGTCCACGATCGGCTGGCGGGCCAGCTCTAAGAGGTCCAGGGCTAAGGCGGGGCGGCGGCGGTGGACCTCGTGGAGGAAGCCGATCCCGGCATGGAGCCCCTGAGCCAGGATGGCGCTCAGGACTTCCCCCAAGACCAGCATGTAGCCCAAGCTGAGGATGGCGTTGACCGGGTCCTTGGGGGGATGGCGGGTCCGTCCCGGAAAGGTAATCCCTTCTTGGCGCAGACAGTGCGCCAGGGCGGAGAAGTACAGCGCCGAGGCCTGCCCTTCTACCCCCATCACCTCCGCCACCGAGGACCGGTGGGGGAGGGTGGCCAGGAGCTGGCCCAGCTGGTCGGCCGTCTGGGTGAGGGAGGGATGGGGGTGGTTGCGGGCCTGACGCCGGAGGAACCGCTGCTGATGGCGGATCTTGGCTCCTACCAAGGCTTGGGCCACGCCTATCCGAAAGGTCGGGTCCTGATAGCGGGCCAGTTGGAGGAGCAGGAGTTCCACATCTTCGGAGCCGACGGACATCGTGCCGTAGTAACGACCCCGTCCGCTGCAGAACAGGACGGGGATCCGGGCTTGAAGCAGGCGACGGGTCGCCGCCGCGGTCAGCTGGACCGGGCCTAAGCATACGATCCGCTCGACCGACCGAAGGGGGAGGGACGTCAGGACCTGTCCATGCCACTTTACACAGAGCCGACCCCCTTGCTTCCGGATCTCCGCTCCCGGCTGGCTCACGTAGAGGACGGCCATTTGAGTTCCTCCCCATCGTCGAATAGGTCCCGGGCCACCTCGTCCCACCCATCGGCCGTAGACTCCTGCGGGGGAGGGGAGGGACGAGCCCGGCGGAGGAGGTCCAGGGGCGAGGGATTCTTCTTGGGGATGCAGGGGCATGTGACCCCCGGGAGGTGGTCTTTCAGCCACTCTTTGAGCGTGGCACAGCGGATGGGCTTGTGCCCTTCCTCGAGGCGCCGGATCCAGCGCTCCGTGATGCGGGGGTCGTAATTGGAGCAGAGGCCGATCACCTGATGGAGGTAGGTCTGGCCTGCTTCCCCCAGGGGACCCAAGGTATAAAGCAAGGCCAAGCGCTCGGTATGGCGCAGGTGGTGGGTTTCGGCCGCTTTCTGGACCAGCCCCCACAGCAACGCGCACCCCTGGACGACGGGCGCGATCGCCTCCGGTGGCTCCGGTACCCCGGGCAGGAGGAATACCTGCCCGTTGACCCATGGCGCGCGAGCTAGCCACGACCATGGGTCGGCCACCGGCTCCCCTTCGGACGTCAGCAAGCGGCTGGGCCGACCCGTCTCGGGATGGCGTCCGAACGGGAGTCGGATGAGGGACCCGAGCCCATTGGGGGCGAGGGCATCCTGCTTGGGGAATACTTCCACCAGCACCCCTTCGGGAAATGGACGGAACGAGTCCAACCACATCCCTATCCACTGCCGGACTGCCTTCGCCGGGACCCGTTCCGTAAAACAGAGCCAGAGATGGAATCCCTTCCCCCCACTGTCTATCCACAGGGGCGGGATCCCGTGCCGGTGCAGGGCGTCCGCCAGCCGCCGGGCTACCGGGAAGGCCCGGGCCCGACCCTCCTCATCGGCGGTCGGCCCGTCTACGTCCAGGACTACCGCCTTCGTCCTGCCATCGGGATGGAGCAGGTACGTCCCCAAGATTTCCTGCCCGGCCAAGTGGGCCCGCAGTTCCTCATCGGTGACGGCCCGGCGTACAGGGGTATAACCCTTCCGGTCCCCCCTTTGCCAATACCGGCCAAATACATCCGGCCGCCCCACAAATCGCTCCCGGTACAGCGCCAGATCCGGCGCTTCCCCAAAGTATCCCTGCCAGCCGGCGAGAATCTGGCGGCGCGTCGTCTCATCGGGTGCAGCCGCTAAGCGGGCCCGCAGGCTTTCCAGCGCCTCCCGACGGGGTCGCTTCCCGTCTCGGGTGAAGGTATAGCCCAGGAAGGTAAACCCCTCGTCCCGGTGGACAATCCGGGTTTTATCCGGATTCAGGGCTAACCCCAACCTCCGGAGGAGGCGCTCGGCCATGCGCCATGCGGCTTCGGCCTGCTGGCGCGTGGCACAAAGGATCACAAAGTCATCTGCATATCGGATCAAGGAGTACCCGGCCTCCAAGAGGGCCGTATCAAAGCGGTGGAGGTACAGATTGGCCAGGAGGGGCGACAGGGGCGCCCCCTGGGCTAGGCCCCGCCCGACCTCAGGACTGGTGGCCGCCACGCACGTCTTGACCAGCTGCCGCACCCGGGGGTCGGGGATCCATTCATCGAGGAGGGCCCATAAGGGGCCATGGGGGACGCTGTCGAAGAAGGACGCAATGTCGGCGTCGACGACCCACACGCGTCCGACGGCCAACTCCCGCTCCACCGCGGCCACCGCCTGGAGGGCCGACCGTCCAGGCCGATAGGCGTAACTGCACGGGGCAAATCGCCGACTCCAAAGAGGGGATAGGATTCGATGGAGGGCCTGTTGGACGACCCGATCCCGCACGCACAACACCGCCACCCTCCGTACCCCACCCTGCCGTTTGGGAACCTCCACCCATCGAGGGGGACGGGGATGGTACGAACCGGCCCGGAGCTCCATCGCCAGGAGGCGCAGCTGTCGCTCTGCCTCCATGGCGAATGCCTCGACGGTGACCCCATCCGGTCCCGGGCCGCCCCCTCGCCGCAGCACCCGTTGCCAGGCGGCCCGCAAGGTAGTCGGGCGGACTAACTCTTCCCATAGCGGAGCGTCCCCGGGCTCCGTACCCCTGGACGCCGGGGGCGAAACGGGGGATGGGCGCCACCCGCGCCGGATCCAGGGGACGAGGCCCCAAAGTCCGCCCCACAGCGCCAGGGTACCGGCGGCTACGCTCCCCAGCGAGGCGCCGCTCAGGGAAAGCCACCCGAGGTGATGATGGACCCACAAGCTCATCCCGAGGGCGGCCAGGAAGCTTCCGACCCGTCCCCATCCGTAGGCACGAACGCTCCAATACAGCAGCCGGACCCCGCAGCCGACTAGCTCTAAGCTGAGCCGCATCCCCCATTCCAGCAGAAGGCGGACGACGATATACACCAGCCGGAAGAACCACGTCATAGGGCTCTTGGGGTCTCTTAGAAGGAATACGAGGGGCAGTAGGGAGATCGGGCACCTTCTGCGGCCTGGCCCTCGATGTCCGATTTCCGGCCGGGGGGTCGTTCTATACAGGGAGGAGGTCAAGATGAAGAAGGCGGTGATGACCGTTCTGTTGGGTTTGGTGGTAGCGGGTGGGGCACCGGCCGGGGAGTGTCGGCGGGTGGTCTATGGGCTGGTGGACCTGTCGGGGTCGTATCGGGGGCAGCGGGATGCGGCCCTCGAGGAGTTGAAGCGGTGGATAGCCGCCTCTCAGGGGGGCGACTGCCTCTTCGTGCGGTCGGTGGGGGCGGAGAGCTGGAACGACCCCAACAGTCTGCTGTCGCTTCGGCTTCCCCCTTCGGCTCGACCCATCGACCCGGTTCATCAGAGGCGGCTGGCCCGGATGAAGGTCCAGGCCATCACCCGTCTGGAAGCCCTCAAGGCTGTGGCTCCGGAGCCCTATACCGACCTTTGGTGCGGGGTGTATGCGGCTTCCCAAGTTCTCCAGGGGTGGAGCGATGCCGAAAGGCAGCTGTTGATCTTCAGCGACTTTCAGGACAACCGCCGGCGGCGAGAGTGCCAGCAGGTCCGCCTGCAGGGGGTTGAGGTGACCGCCCGTCTTGTGCCCCGGGGCAGGGATCCGGCCGCCTTTGAACGCCGGCTCCGTTTCTGGGCGAAGGTCTTCACCGAGACCGGGGCCGTGCGGGTCCGGTTCTTCGATCGGGATGGGAACCTCATCTGGGAGGGGGGTCGATGACGGGCCTGCTGCTGGGGGTGGGGCTCCTTTTCGCTTTGTTGGTTTTGGCCTACCTGGCCGGACCCCAGGGGGAGCGAGCCGTCGAGCAGTTCTTTGTGCTGTTGGGGGGTGTCCTGGCCACGCTGGTGGAGGGTCTTCGGCGGGCCCTGTCCGCCTCGGCCGCCTTCTGGCGGGAGCACTTTGGACCTGCCTTTGGGATTCGCCCTCTGCTGGGTGGCCTTCTGTTGGTGGGGGCCTCGGCCCTGCTGACCTGGACCGACTTTAGCCTGCTCCAGATGACGCTGGCCAGCCTCCTGCCCGGTACGGAGGGAAGCCAGAGGGTGGCCGACCTCACGGCTGGAGCCGTGATCGCCCTGGAGTTTCTCCTGGGATTTTTCGCCTTTGAATTTTTGGGCATGACCGACTTTATGGGTTGGGACCGGCGCATCCCGTCGGGGGTCCGGAGGGGACTTGCGGCCGGGTGCCTCATCCTGCTCCTTGGCTTGGCCTTGGCCCAGGCGGGTCTCGCCGCTTGGCGGACCAAGAAGTTGCAGGAGGCGGACCGGGCGGCGGCGGAGGTGGAGCTGGTCCTTCAGGACGAGGGGGCGGGTCCGACCATCGTCGAAGCTCCCAGTAGCTGGCTGGACCGCCTGCCGGTGCCGGTGGTGGCCCTGCTGAGCTTTCTTGGGCCCCTGGCGGCGGCCGCCGCTGCCGTGGGGCTTTATCCGGTTCTGGTCGGGGCGGTGGGCATCGGGGTGGCGGTGGCATGCCTCTTTCCCCTGGTCTTGATGCTGGGTGTGGCGACGGTAGCCCTGCACTTGGTGGGCTATGCCCAGAACCTGGTTCAGGCCCTGCTGGCCATCCCCCAGGGGTTCCGACGGGCTCCCCGGGGAGCTCCCCAACCCGTTTCCCAGGCCCAGGCTCCCGGCGATGGCCCCGACCGGGGGACTTCCGGCGATGGACGAGACTCGGACCACGGCCTGGAAGCCATCGTGGATGCCTTGCATACCAACCCCTTTGGGGTGGAGGACGAGTGGCTGGATGGGCTCCGGGATGGGGATTCCTTGCACGGCTTGGGCCGTGCCAGCCGTTAATCCCTATGGAGGGAGGCGATGAGTGAGCTGGTACTGACGTCCACGGCGTTGGTCACCGCCGTCCTGGCGGTCCCGCTTTTGACGGCCGCGGGTGTGGCCCTGGCGGCCGAGGCCCTGGCTCGCCTGGGGGTCTCCCTGAGTCAATGGGACGTTCCCGCCATGGCCCAAGAGTTTGTGCGGGAGGCCCAGCGGGCCCGGAGTCGGTTCCTTCGGCAACTGGCCACCCAGGCTCCGAAGGAAGTGGCGGAGGCCCTGGCCCGGGTGCAGGCCATCCAGGAGGCTTGCTCCCGACAGCCCGTCCTGGGCTTGGTGGCCGAAGCCCAGGAGGTCCAACGGGGCATAGACCGGTGGCGGGAGGCGCAAGGAGCCTTCCAGCGGCGGGCATTCGATCGGGCCCTTCGGGCGGCCCGGCAGGCGGAGGAGACGCTGGCCCAGGCGGCTCATCAAGCCTGGAAGCGTCTGAGTGCCGCCCAGCAGGCGGTCGTGGCCCAAGCCGTTCGTAGAGCCCTCCCCTCCTTAGGGTACCGGGTCGAGGAAGCCTCCGATGGGCGGGCGGTAGCCTTTCGGGCCCAGGCCGGGGAGCACGTCCTGGGCGTGGTCGTCCTGGATGGGGGGCGGCTCCTTGTGGATGCGGCCGGTTTCCCGGGGATGGGATGTCGCTCCGCCCTTGAGGCCTTCTATCGACGCCTGCGGGAGGAGGGGGTCGAGGTCCGGCCTACGGCTCGCTGGGCCCACCAGCGGAGGGAGGGGGGTCCGTTGCTCACTTGGGGCAAGGGGGCCCAGGGCCTCCTGGAGGGGGCGGCGCGTCTGCAGGCCGTATCGCCGGCCTGGCAGGAGGAGGGGCGGAAGCGGGCCGCCCTCTGGCTATGGACCCGTCAGACCGCTTGGGAGGGTCGCGGATGAGGAAACCCCGATGGTTTGGGAAATGGGAGGAAGCCCGTCAATCCCATACCCGGGGCTTCATCCTGGTGTACAATACCAATGACTTGGTGTATGCCCCCGACAGCGGCATTCCCCCCTGCCTGCTCAAGTTCTTCATCGCCCAGTACCTGGCGCGGGAGGGGTACGTCGTAGCGGGTTTCTCGCTGGCTCAGGGGCTCCATCCGCTGAACCCGCTGGACAACCGTCGCTTCCCCGTTTCCGTTACCAACCCCCGGGACCCCCAGTCGGTACTGGAGGCCCTCACCGCCGCCCTGCGGCGGCGGGACCCGAAGATGGCGGTCATCTTGGATTATGCCGACCACCTCGCCCCGGCCGCCCAGGGGATGAATGCCGTCCTGAGTCCGGTCCACCTCCATGCCCTGGAGACCCTTCACATGTGGGGTACCGACGACGCTATTCGGTCCACCGACAACCTGGTCCTCCTCATCAGTCACGAAAATCAACTGAACGAACTCCTCATGAGGAACGGCAGCGGGTACCGGGTGATTCCGGTGGACCTGCCCGACGAGACGGAGCGGGAAGCCTTCATTCGCTTCCTCCTTCACCTGCGGTCCCGGGGGCGGGATGAGTTTGGGGCTTTAGGGGACGGCCTGACGCCGGACGAGCTGGCCCGCATCACCGGCGGACTTCGCTATCGGGACCTGGAAGAGTTGTTCCGCCTGGCCGCCGCTCGGGGCACCCCCCTCAGCCGGGGGATGGTCCGGGACCGGAAGGCCGAAGCGATTCGACAGTTGGCCCATAACCTGCTGGAGGTCTATGAGCCCACCTATGGCTTCGACCAGGTGGCCGGCGTTCGGCACGCCGTGGAATACTTTGAGGTCCTCAAGTGGCGGCTTCGGGCCGGCGACTCCAGCGTGCCCCAGGCGATTCTCCTGGCCGGGGTGCCGGGTTGCGGGAAATCCTTTTTGATTTTGGCCCTCGCCAAGGAATTGGGATTCCCCTGCTTGGCCATGCGCAACATCCGGGAGCGGTGGGTCGGGGCCTCGGAGCGGAATCTGGAGTTGGTCTTGTGGGTGGCCGAGACGCTGGCCCCCTGCCTCATCTGGATGGACGAGCTGGACCAGGTGCTGGGGCAACGGGGGACGGGGACGTCCGCCGACGCCGGTACATCGGAGCGTCTGCTGGCGAGGATTTGGGAGTTCATGGGTTCCATGAGGCATCGGGGACGCATCCTGTGGATAGCCACGACCAACCGCCCCGACCTGCTGGATGCGGCGACCCTGGACCGCTTCCAAGTCGTCATCCCCTTTATCCATCCCAGCCCCTCCGAAGTGGCCGAACTCCTCCCCCTGCTGGCCCGCCAGGTCGGCCGGGTGTTGGCCGACGATGTAGACCCCCGGGATATCGCCCTTTCCCCCAATTTGCGGGAGCCCACCGTCCGGGCCCTGCAGGAGGTCGTGGCCATGGCGGGTACCTGGGCCGACCTGGAAGCCGGACAAGTGGGCTCGCCCATCCGGCACCGCCACCTAAAGGAGGCGGCCCTCGACTTCAAGCCCAACTATAACCCCTTGCTCCATCAGTTTATCGCCCTGACTGCCATTAGCATGACCAGTTTTCAGTCCCTCCTGCCTTGGCGGAGGGGGCGGGGCTGGCGGGAGGGATATGAGCTGCCGGGATATTTGCGAGACCTCGTGGATGCCGAGACGGGGGAGGTACGCCTGGGGGAGCTGCAGGAGCGCCTGAATCGATTGCGGGCTCAGCTCTTGACCGACCGGATACTCCGGCAAGTCTGAAGGGGGCGGAAGCCGATGGGGGACGGGCAGACCCTGGCCCTGTTGGGGGGGACTCCTGCCGTGACCCGGTCGGCCCCGAGGGTCCCGCCCATCGGGGCGGCCGAGGCTCAGGCCGTGCAGAGGGTGCTGGCCGAGGCCTGTACGGGCGACGGGTCGGCCCTCTCGGCCATCGCCGGAGGCGGGCCCGTGCGGGATTTGGAGGCCGCCTTCGCCCGGATGGTGGGCGTCCGCTTCGCCCTGGCGCTGGCCAGCGGGACGATGGCCCTGGAGGTCGCCCTTCGGGCCCTGGGCGTGGGTCTGGGGGACGAGGTCATCCTGTCGCCTTACGATTGGGGTGCGGCGGCGGGGGCCGCCCTCCGCCTGGGCGCCATCCCCGTCTTTGCCGATATCGACCCCCGGACCTACACCCTGGACCCCGCTTCGGTGGCGGACCGGGTGACGCCGCTGACGAAGGCCATCGTCGTCACGCACCTTTTCGGCCATCCGGCGGCCCTGGAGCCGATTCGGGAGGTGGCCCGCCGGTACGAACTCCCGGTCATCGAGGACTGTGCCCAGGCCCTGGGGTCCCGGTATCGAGGCCGACCGGTGGGGACTTTCGGGGCCTTCGGCTGCTTTAGCCTCGGTTGGGGGAAAGTCGTCACCGGCGGTGAGGGCGGCATCCTGGTAACGAACGAGGAAGGACTTTTTGAGAAAGCCCTCTTTTGGAGTCAACACCCCCTCCGCCAGCTGGCCGACGCGGGCCGGGTCGGGCCCCTGGGGGACCTGGGGCCCAACGGCCGTATCCATCCCCTGGCCGCGGTGATCGCCTCCGTTCAACTGCGGGACTTAGACCGGAGGCTCCGGTCGCGCAGGGCCCACTGCGAATTCCTCTCCCGGGGGCTGGAGGGGATACCGGGCATCCGGCCCGTCTTTGTCGCTCCGGACTGCGAGTCCACCTATCACCGATATAGCCCCACCTTTGTGCCCGAGGAGGTGGAAGGGATCCCCCGGGACCTTTACATAGCGGCCCTGGCCGCCGAGGGGGTCCCCATCCATCGGGGATTCATCCGACGACCCCTGCATTGGCATCCCGTCTTCCGCCGGAGGAGTTATGGCAGGGGTGGCTGGCCGTGGCGCGCGGCGGGCTCCGGGCGCCGCTATCGACCCGGCGACTGTCCGGTGGCGGAGGCCCGCTGTGGGGCATGGGAGTTGGGTCTGGATGCGGATTGGGAGGGGGCGGATGAGGCCTGGATCGAACAGCTCCTGGAGGCCTTCACGAAGGTGGCGGAGAACTTAGGGCGGCTGCGGCGCATCGCCGGGTCCCGCCGGGAGGGTTTCACACTGGACAATTGTAAGTTATCTTGTCAGAATGAAGTCCATGGGGGTCGATGAGTGGGGTGAGCTGTGAATTGGAAGTCGTGAGCCCGCTGTTTCTGGCGGGGGCCGACCGGACGGAGGCCGAGCTCCGGACGGCCTCCATCCGGGGGGTCCTCCGATTCTGGTTCCGGGCCATGATGGGGGGTCTTACGCAGGGCGACTGGACGAAGGTCGCGTCCTTAGAGGCTGCGGTCTTCGGCGACACGGAGCGGGCGTCTCGGGTCCAAATCCGGGTCGTCCCCACCGGCCTACGCGTCGTAAAACCCGATGGGCCGCCCGTCGCCCTGGAGGCAGGGTTCTTCTACCTTGGATTTCCCTTTTACCAATGGGCCGGCCGGGGACGATACCGCTTGCTCCGGGCCTACTTCAAGCCGGGCTCTGCCTTCCGGTTGGACTTCTCCTTGCGTCCGGGTCCGGACGGGGAGCTCCTCGAGAGGATTCTCTGGGGGACCCTCTGGCTTTGGACCCATATGGGGGGTCTGGGGGCTCGTTCGAGACGGGGATTTGGGGCTGTGCAGGTGCGGTCCGAGACGCCGGATCTGGGCCTGAAATTCAAGCCTCCCCCTGAGCCCCTTCAGCTCGTGGGCCATTTCCGGGACGGCTTACGGTGGATTGAATCCGCCTTCCGGGAGTTTGCCGAAAGGCAGGGGGTCCCGGCGGCGGGGAGCATTTTCAGACCCTCCGGCTCCAGGCCTCCCTTTTCTTCGCTGGCCAAGTGGAGGGCGGTCTTGGTGACGAGGGGGAATTGGAACGACTGGCAAGGGGTCCTGGCCGACCTTGGGCGGTTCATCCGGTGTTTCCGGAATCAGTCCCCCACCGACCTGCGTCGGCCGACCCCCGACTATTCCCGAGTCGTGGCCCACTACTTACAACATGCCAGCGTTGCTTCCTGGGATCTGACGAATGATGCCTTTGGACTTCCGATCCAGTTTCGGTCCAGCTCCCGCCGCCTTTCCGCAACCCTTACGTGGAGGCTCGAGAACGAGGACTATGACCGGCGGGCCTCGCCCCTGATGGTTCGGCTCTTACGCCTGGGGGGCCGGTACGCCGTGGTCTTACTCCTGATGGAATCCGAGTTTCTGCCTTCCGGGGCCGTCGAGTGGTTAAAGCCGACAGGGAATTGGCCGCGGAGTGTTCCCGAGCCGGACCCTCAGGAGATCCCACCGGCCGACTTAGGGGTCCTGCATCAATTCCTGGATAAGGCCAAGGAGACCTTTGACTGCTTAGGCGAGCTGCCGTGATGGCATCCGGCGACCTGTGGAAACGCAAGGTCCGGGCCTTCTTATACACGCCCCCCCATGGGGCGTTGGCCGACGACCCGCAAACCGTCCGGCAGTGGGCCGAGGAACTGGTCCGAGCCGCATTGGGGGAGGATGCCCGTTGGGAGGAGGAAATCGAAGGGGCAGACCGTATCGCCAGGGGTCTGGACATCCCGCCCTTTGTGGAGGGCGCGCCCGCAGGGGTCTTTTGGGAAGACCCCTGCTTGACCCATCCCCTGTCCGGGAAGCTGTATCCCCTTGAGGGCCTTAAGGAGCGCCTCTCCGTCTTGGATTTGCAGAAAATTCATGAATCTGTGGTCAAGGCCGTGGAGGCCATCCGCCGGGAGGTCGAGGGGGTGGGGTCGAGGGATCCCCTGGAGAAGCGCCTCTTCCTGGCCCTTTGGCGAAAGCTTCCGGATGTCCTGGCGGAGAAGGAGCCGTCCCTGGGTCCCTTCTGGGACGTGCTGCCGGCCGACCCCCGCATCCCGTCCCACTCCGTCTGGGATCATGCCGCCGTCACATCGGCCGTCGCCGGTGCGTTACCCGAGCCCGCCCTCCTCATCTTAGACATCGCCTCCGTGCAAGATTTCTTGGCGACCGCCCGCCGCACCCAGGACGCTTGGATGGGGAGCTTCCTCCTCGCGTTTCTCATGTGGGAGGCGCTGAAAGTCGTCGTGGAGAGGTACGGGCCGGACTGCGTGGTCCATCCCAGCCTACGGGAGCAGCCCTTGGTCGACCTGTGGCTGTATGACAAGGGGATCCGGGCCAGGGACGTAGCCGACAGAGGCGAGTTTCTCCGCCGGTATCGGGCAGTCCTCCAGATTGCCAGCCTTCCCGAGCGATTTACCGCCATCGTGCCGGCTGAGGAGGCCCGGGATCTGGCCGAGGCGGCTTGGGAGGCTCTCCAGAGGAAGTGGAAGGCGATAGCCGGGGCCGTGCGGTGCGAAGTAGAGGTTGCGGCCGCTTGGGAGATGGGGCTCTCCCTGGTCGGGGATAAGGATTGGGAAAAGGCGTGGGAGCGGCAGATCGGGGACTGCTTCCCCCAGATGGGGGTCTTCTGGGTGGTCTGTCCGTGGGGGAGGGACCCTAAGGAGGTGAAGGAAGCTTATGAGGGGTTCTTGCCGGCCATGGCGACGCATCCGGCCCGAGCCGAGTACCAATCCCTCTGCACCCTCATCGGGGCTGCGACGGCCGGGGGCGCTCCCTTGAATGCCGGCATGCTGTATCCCCTCCTCTCCCGGATGGCCGCCCGAGCTTTGACGGCGAGGAAGCACCTCCGGGACTTCCGCCATGTCGAGGAGCCGGACTGGAAGTGTTCCCTATGTGGGGTCCGTCAAGCGCTTCGGCCGAGGTATAAGGTGTTAAAGGGGGTGTTTGGGGAGGAGGGCGAGGAGACCCTCCTCCGCCGCTTTTGGGAGGGGCTGGCTGGGGTATCGGGGGGCGGCGTCAAGCTCCAGGGTCGCATCCGCCGGGGGGACCGCCTGTGCGCCGTATGCCTGACCAAACGGCTGGCGCTGGAGGCCTATTTTGAAGGGGCCTTAGGCTTTGACCACCACCTGTTCCCCTCGACGGCCACGATGGCCGCCGCGCCCTTTATGGCCGAAGTGATCGAACGCTATAAGGTCGGGAAGCTTAAGGAGCTTGAGGCCTATGTGAAGGATGTAAAGGCTTTCTTAGAGGAGCATGGGATTTTTTACACATCTTCGGCCCTGCCCCGGCTGGCGGCGATGGGGGAGGGGTACGACGTCGTGGGGGAATTCCTCCAAATCGACGGGGAGTGGCTCTTTGAGGAGTCGTGGGAACCCGAAAGGATCCGGCGGGAATATCGGCAGGTCCAGGGCATCCAGCAAGAGTTACACTCTAAGGCCGTGCAGGCCCTACGAGACCTGTATCGGGCGGTCGGCCGGCGGCCGTCTCATTATTACGCCATCCTGGCCATGGACGGGGATCGGATGGGCGCCTGGGTAGCGGGGACCCTGGCCCCCCGCCTGATCTGGCTTTTCCATCCAGGGGCTCGGGAGGCATTCCCTGCCGGGGTGGATAAGGAGGTCCGGCGCCCCTTGGGACCCGCCCTCCATCTGGCCCTCAGTACGGCCCTGAGGAATTTTGCCTTAGAGATCGTCCGGACGGTGATCGAGGAGGCTCATCTGGGGAAGCTGATTTATGCCGGGGGAGACGATGTGCTGGCCTTCGTGGCGGTGACGGACCTTCTGCCGGTCATGCAGAAACTCCGGCGGCTCTTTCAGGGGGAGGCCTGCTGTCTTTCGGTCGGCGGTCGCACCATCGAGGCCAAGGACGGATGGGCATGCATCGCGTCCGGCGACCGGAAACGCTACCGGCTCTTGGCCGGAACGTTCCACCGCCCGGACGGGGAAGGGTCTTGGCAGGGTCCGACGGCCAGCGTGGGGGCCGTGATCGTTCACGACAGCCACCCCCTGGCTCAAGCCATCGAACGGGCCCGGACGGCCCTAAAGACCCATGCGAAGGAGGGGCTGGGCCGGGATGCCTTCGCCGTCCACCTCCTGAAGCGGGCCGGGGAGCCCCTGGAGGTCGGGCTGAACTGGTATGTGCGGAGGGGGGATCAGGCGGTGGATGTCCTGGCATATGGGATGGAAGTAGGCGGCTTCCTCCGCGATGGGCACCTGAGTCCCCGCCTGGCCTATGCCATGAAGGAGAGGGCGAGGGGTCTTGGGGGGAGTCTGGAGGAGCTGCGGGGGGGTTCGGCGGAGCCTTGGTGGTGGGAGGCTCAAGGGAGGGAGTTCGAGCGTCTGGTGGACCGGCATCTGGCCGGGGACCGGCGGCAGGCGGTCCGCAGTCGGATGATGGAACTCTTTCAGGCCTTGCGGGATGGGATAAGGGAGCGGATCGCAGAACTCCCGCGGGGGCTGGAGGACCCGTGGCATGGGATGACCAAGCTCATCCTGCTGGCCCATTTCATCACGGAGGAGGGGCAGGGTGTGGCTCTTCCTTGAACCGCTGGACGTGGTCTTGTTCCGGGACAGCAAGCCGTTTACGGCGGGGGAAAGCTTCTGGGCTCGGAGTACCTTTCCTCCCTCCCCCCTTCCCTTCATGGGTGCCCTTCGGGCCAAGCTCCTCGTCGAGCAGGGGGTGGACCCGGAAGTGTACAAGCGAGCGGTCACCGGTCGGTCCAAAGGGCTTCCGAAGCTCATCGACCGGATCGGCGGACCCCACGACTACGGTCGGCTTCGCCTGACGGGTCCCTTCCTCGCTCAGAAGAGGGGGAGCCGCCTCGTCCCCTATTTCCCGGCGCCCTTGGACCTGAGGGTCCTTGAGGGCGAACCGGCCGGATTCCTTCGTCCCCGGCCGTTTCCCTGGCCGCTGACGTGGAATCCGCCGACCCTCACCCCGCTCTGGACGACGGAGGCGGGGGATGAGGCCAAGGGGAAGATGATGGACGCGCAGCGTCTGATGCTGGACGCGCAACATCTCAAGTACTACTTAGAGGGCAAGCCGGTGACGCCCACCGACGGCCGGGAGCTCTGGGAAGGGGAAATCCGGGTGGGGATCGAGCTGAGCGGTCGCCGGACGGCGGAGGAGGGCAAACTCTATACGCTGGAGTTCATCCGCCTGAATAGTCGGCCGACGGCCCCCCTCGGCTTCCTCCTGAAGGTCACGGGTCTTGAGGGACTCAAACTTCCCGGGCGGGGTCTGCTGGCCCTGGGGGGTGAAAGCCGGGGAGCTGGCTACGAGGAGGTCTCCGACGAGGCCCTCGCCGAGGACTTTTGGCGCCTGATCCAGGGGGAGACCCTGAAGGTGCGCCTGAAAGGTCAACGCCGCTTCAAGCTCTACCTGGCCACGCCGGGGCTGTTTCGGAAGGGCTGGGTTCCCGACTGCCTTCAGGAGCAGAACGGCCAGTACGTGGGACAAATCGACTCGCTTCGGATCCGCCTGGTGGCGGCGGCCGTCTCCAAGGCCGTAGCCGTCGGGGGTTGGGATTTGGTCCACAATCGACCCCGGCCCCTGCGGAGGGCGGTCCCGGCGGGGAGCGTCTACTTCTTGGAGAAGGTGGACGGCTCGTTGGATGCCGCGGACGTCCAACGGCTCTTGGATGCCTTTCACTTCCAAAGCCTGTCCTCCGCCGAGGACGGCCAGGCCGGTTTCGGCCTGGCGTTGCTTGGGGTCTGTCCGGAGGGAGACCGTGTTTAGGAAGGCCGGGATGTTGTTTCTCTATACGGAGACCCCCCTGCATGCGGGGAGCGGGGCCAGCGTCGCGGGCGTGGACCTCCCGATTCAGCGGGAGCGGCACACCCAGTATCCCATGATTCAGGCCTCCGGCCTCAAGGGGGCCTTCCGGGACCTGACGGAGCAAATCCGGGGGATTACCCCGGAGGAAATCAAGAGGCTAAGTGATTTACGCAAAAAGGAGACCTTAAACGATAAGGAGCAGGAGGAGAAGCAAAAACTGGAGGAAAAAATCGTTCCCGTCGAGGTCGTCTTTGGCCCGGAGACGGACCGGGCGAGCGTCCATGGGGGAGCCCTGGCCTTCACCGATGCCCGGATCCTCCTCTTTCCCGTACGCTCCCTGGTCGGGGTCTTCGCCTGGGTCACCTGCCCGACCGTCATCGAGCGGTTCCGGCGGGACCTCCGCCACGTCGGACGGGAGTTAGACGTTGGGGACCTGAGCCCTCCGGCGAAGGATGAGGTCTTCGTTCCTCGGGACTGCATCGTCCAGACCCCGGACGGGCAGGTCGTCCTGGAAGATTCGGCCTTTCAGGTCAATCGGGCGGGGGAAGGGCAGGTTACGACTTTAGCCTCCTGGCTGGCGGAACGCGCCCTCCCTCCGGCCTACCGGCCGTGGCGGGACCGGCTGAGGAAGGCGCTGGTGGTCGTCGGGGACGACGTCTTCCGGGACTTCGTGCGGTTCTCGACGGAGATCCTCTTCCGGGTCCGGATCGGGGAGACCGGGACGGTAGAGCGGGGGGCGCTGTGGAGTGAGGAGCACCTTCCCTCGGATACGCTCCTTTATACCCTGGCCCTGGCGACCGACCCCAAGGACCGGGACCTGGCGAAGCCGCACGGCCTGGAGAATGCCGAGGCCATCCTCAATTTCCTGAAAGACGTCCTCGGGCAGGCTTCGATGGTCCAGCTCGGGGGAGACGAGACGGTGGGGCGGGGCATCGTCCAGGTCACCTACTACCCCTAAAGGAGGGGAGGTCGTCATGCATCAAACGCTGGAGCAGAAGCGGGCCGAATACGCCTGGTCCTGTGCCCGGGAGGCCCAAGGCCAAGGCCAGCAATGGTTAAAGGAGTACGTGGGCCTGGTCAAGAAGCTGCCGGCCCTCATTACCACCAACGGCCTGGGCCAGACCCTGGCGTTTCTGGCAGCCAAGGCCAAGACGAAGGATGGAGCCCTTCGGCGGGATAAGCCCGAGGGACTCCTCTACCTGCATCTGGAGGGATGGCTCACCCGCCCCGATTCTCCCAGGGGGCCCTACGCCGAGGCCCCTGCCGGTGAGGGGGAGGAAGCTCCGGCGACCCGGCTCCTGTTCCGCATCACCCGCGGAGACAGCGCCACATACCGGTGGGCCACATCGGAAGCCCTGGCCCTTATCGCCTGGCTCAAATCCCTGGCCGAGGCCTTAGAGGAGGAGACACCATGAGGGGGTACCCCTTACCGGGGGATGTGGCCGAGGCCGTTCAAGGGAACCCGGCGTCCAATTTCGGTCTGTTCTTCCATCGCCTCCTCCCCCAGGACGACAAGGTCGAGGTCTGGCGCCAGATGGTCCAGACGGCCCTCCATATCTTCCGAAGCGACGTCACCCAAGAGCTATGGAGGGCCTTTCAGGAACGGATGGCGTGGCTTGAAGAAGCCTACCGAAGGCGGTGGGGTCCCGGGGGAGTCATCGCCTTTCAGGGGAGGGTCGTCGAGCGGTTGGCCGTCGGCCTGGGCGCCCCGAGCGTCCTGGAGACGGGGATCGCCCTCCACCGGGTCTATGGGATTCCGTATCTTCCGGGCAGTGCCATCAAGGGCTTGACCCGCCATTACCGGCTGGCCTCCATCGGGGAGGAGCTGGGCGTAGTGCCCCTCGACCCCGCAGAGATCTCTCGGCGGAGGCGGGAGAAGAGAAAGACTCCCTGGGAAATGCTGGAGGAGTTGATTACGGCAGAGGAGCCGGCCGGGAAGCTGGAGGAGCTGTACGGCTGGCTGGCTACGGACCCCCGGCTGGAGGATGGGCCGATCAAGCGGGGGGGACTGTCGTGGAAGGACTTGCGGCAGGCGCATGCCGACTTTCGGCGGGCCTTCGGGAGCCCGGCCCGCAGGGGCGAGGTTATCTTCCTGGACGCCTTCCCGGTGGAGCTGGTCGTTTCGCAAGACGGGCAGGAGTGGCCCATCCTGGAACGGGACATCATCAATCCGCACTATTCGCCGTACTACACGGGCGGTCGACCCCCGGCGGACTACTGGAGCCCCGTTCCGGTCTACTTCCTTACGGTCCGACCCGGGACCCGCTTTCACTTCCGGCTGGCCTGCCGGGACTCGAACCTGCTGAGGACCGTAGCGGGCTGGCTTCGGGAGGCCCTGCACCGATTCGGCATCGGCGCCAAGACGGGGGCCGGCTACGGGGTCCTCGAAATAAAATGAGGGGCCATGGCCATGAAGGGGAGGTCTCGATTCAGCCTCGTCGGGCATGGCTGCAGGCAGAGGAGGCGCCATGAAGCGGAAAACTGCGCTGGTTCTGTTAATCGGTGAACAGCCCCTGCCCAATTTGCTACCGACACGCCACATCGCTCCGGACATAGTCGTTCTGGTTCATACGAATCGTACCAAGAAAATCGCAGAACGGCTAAACAACCTATTACCGTATGGGAAGCTTCTTTGCGAAGTGGACCCCTATCAACTGCCTCAGATTGAGCAGACCTTACAAGACTTTCTTTCCCGATATGTGGATGAATCTAAGTATCAGCTGCTCTTTAACCTTACCGGTGGAACCAAACCGATGTCCCTGGCTGCTTTCCAGGTGGCCGCTCAGCGCCAAGCTCCTTTTGTGTATTTCCAAACCGAGGGCGGCCGCAGTTTGCTTTATTACTATCAATTCAATAGTCACGGAAGGGTTCTACTTGTGAAGGAGGAAGAATTATCGCAAACTATTACGTTGCACGACTACCTTCGTGCCCAAGTCGGGGACTACACTACCGGAAATCCGAGGGACGCATTTGAGTGGGAAGTGTATCGAGTGCTACAGCAGATTCCTGGTTTACAGGTTCTCACGAGCGTACGTCCCCAGGGCCTGGATGCTTTAGAAGTGGACTTCGTGATTCGCTGGGGCAATCAAATAGGTGTTATAGAAGCCAAGACGAGGGGTGCCAAATCGGGGATTGACCAGATCCAAGCCGTAGCCGAGCAGCGATACCTGGGGACATACGTGGCCAAGTTTTTGATATCAGCCAACCCTGTGGATAGAAACAACAAGAATCTTGCTCGAGCCTATGGAATTGAGGTGATTGAATTGACGAGTTATGCCACTACCGGAAAGATAAGCCGAGATGACGAAGTGATGCTATGCGACCGAATTATTAGAAAGATGATGGGAAGATAACTATAGGTCTCATCTCAAAACTTTGGGCTAATTGCTACTTGTAGTATGCCCCCTTGAGAGAATGGGCTATTGCCCCCGATACGACCCCGACGGGTCCACCAGCCCATAGATCACCCGCCGACACTCCCCAGGACCGGCCGGAACCGGCGCCTAACCCGCCACCACCAAACCCAACAAAACGGTAATCACCGCCTTCCTCATCTTTACCTCCTCACTGTATAGAACGACCCCTCGCCGGAAATCGGACATCACCCCTTGGGCCTCAGAGCCGCGTCCCGGATAACGGTCAGGAGGAAGGAAGCACAGGGCCGGGTCGCAGGAGGAGGAATGGGGAGGAGGATTGTTTCCAAGCCGCTCAGCAGCCTTCACCGATGACAACCTTCCGCTAATCCCCCCTCCCTCCCAAGGCTCCCCAAGGTTAGCGGCTCTATCCTCCCCCTCCCCCAGGACCCTGTCAAGCTACCTCATTTCAGGT
>Ga0079995_1087423_pt1 | contig 18890 bp, 20 predicted proteins | sample FaiFalFF_MnMetaG_2_FD_69198 | JGI IMG/M metagenome (GOLD analysis project Ga0079995, IMG submission 69198) | Freshwater microbial communities from Yellowstone National Park, Wyoming, USA - Fairy Falls C (FF_Mn_C) (SPADES assembly) (version 4) | ecosystem: Environmental > Aquatic > Freshwater >...
ACGGCGTAGGATACTTCCCCTTCGGCGGAGTCAAGGAGTCAGGCATAGGAAGGGAGGGCATAGGATACTCAATAGACGAGATGACGGTACTCAAAACCATAGTCTTCAACCTCGAACCCATCGGCTACGTCAAAAAGAAACGGACAGAACTAATGTAAGCTTCACCCTAGATAGCCAAGGTGATGCAGCCAACAATTTGCATGAAACAATTGACCTCTTCATCAAAAAATCCTCGACATCCTGTAAAATGCGAAACAACGTCACCAGCATAACTTTGGTAGGTATATGTGACTTCTAGCTACTTTTAATCTCTTTCAAAGCCTCTTGAGCGGGCAAACCCATGTGTATAATTTTCCCAATTGCCCTAGCCATACCTGATGGATCTTTATGCTGCCATACATTTCTACCAAACGCTACCCCGGCTCCACCGGCTTTGACACATCCTTCAACCCATTTAAGCACCTCATACTCGTCTTCCGCCTTAGGACCACCCATTATAACAACTGGCTTAAAGCATGATTCCACAACCAGCTTAAAACTTTCAACACTGCCGGTATAGGGGATCTTGACAAAATCACCTCCGATTTCCGCCCCAATCCGTGCAGCAGTAATAACTTTAGATACATCATAAATCACTTTTCCGGAACTGTCCACAGGCACAAGCTCTATCAGGTACGGCAAACCATATTCCTCGCACGCCCTCGCTATTTTTGAAAAGCTGTATAGTTTCTCGTATGCTAATGGTATCTGACCGAAGTATGTGGTTTTCACAGCATCAGCCCCCATCTTCAACGCCCTCAACACAAACTTTTCATCCTCCGGTATGGTGATTATCAGAGAGGCTCTTCCCGCGGCAACATCTATTACATGTTTGGCCGCACCGAAGGAAACCATAACAGCATCAACACCCTCAACCAAAACCCCTTCAACAGCATCTCTCATTTTTTCCAAACCCGGGACAACACCAGACTCAAGCCCATGATCCATTGCAACAATAAACGTCCTACCTCTCTTAAAAATACGGCTAAACCTTACCACCTTACCATAATTTGAATGCATGATCATTGTCAAACTTTGGATTACCCTTGCTAAAAAGGATTTCTTTATATTACTTGATAGTGTCCAAATTAGGTGTTATATTTAAGGGCCGGTTGTTGTGTTTTATTTGTATGGATGCTGTGGCCGTGGTTTCAAACTGTTTTATTCGTAATAAAAAAGTAGGGTGGTTAAGGTCTTAGCTGTCTTGGACTACATGTTTCATGGTAGTTGTAGGAAGGTCTCTAAGTTTTTAGCATTGCTTTGGGGCCGATAAGCAAGTCAGCGGTACACTACCTAGCCAAGAATGTATCTTCTATAAAGGTTGCTAAGGAGCCTAGGTATAGGGGATGTACTAGTCGATAAAGGCCCAAGGTATAGATGGGCGTTTGATAGGCTTGGACTAGAGTATAGGCATGAGAGGTTCTTCAGATACCTAAAGGAGAGAACTGTAGTATCCCACCATAAGCTAAGCGCAAGAGACCATGTACAGGGGAATAAACAACCTAAAGCTATTCCTAAACCTGTTCACAATATACTACCAGGCCGTGAGGGCAGGAGGTGGTGAAAGAGCTTATCCGAACATTACCACCATGTTCAATCAAAAACTTAAATATAAGCATTACAATAAAAAATGACAAGATGAGCGGTGGAGAAAAAGTAGACCGTAGAACTACTCTTAAAATAGTAAGCGGAACTGTTGCAGGCCTTGTCATTGGTGGTGTTGCAGGATGGTTTGCACGACCTGCAGAAGTTACTGCGGAGATAGTAACTCGAACAGTAACCGAGACTGTCAGACAAACAGTGACCGTGACTGCTACTCCCGAACGACAATTTCCGCCCGGATTGGGGCCCGCAGATCAGCCCTATCTAGAGGAAGCTTATAAACTAATAGATTGGATAGGTGCGGACACGGTGCTTTCTCGTTCACAGTTGGAGGAGGAGATCATACACTATGTTAGAGCCTCAAAACCATATAGGGGCCAAACATTAAAAATAATGTATGAAGCGGTGCCGGGAGCTGTTTGGGAGGAAAAGAATCTAGCACCCTGGTTTGAAAAGATTACAGGCATAAGGCTGTCATTTGAGTCTATGTCGAACTGGGAAACTATTGTGAAAAGCCTTGAAGATGCAAGACTCAAATCAGGAATTTATGATCTGCTGGGGACAGACCAAGACATGAATGGATTCTATATCTATAACAAGAGTGCAGTGAATATAAGCGAGTTATTGCGAAAGAAACCTGAAATAACCCCTCCACACTTTGATGTAGAAGACTTTTTCCTCCGGGCAAGCTATAGTGATAGTGCGGGAAATCTTTACGGCCTACATGCGTACAACGCCTTTGCAGGAACGGTTTACAGAAAAGATCTCTTCGAAGATCCTAAGAACAAACAGGAATTCATGAAAAGATATGGTTATGAGCTAAAGACGCCCATGGAGTATTACCGGGAAGCGCAGAGAACAGGAAAAGTAGAGGATGATTGGACAACTGATAAAGCTAAGGATGTGGCGGAATTCTTTACCGACCCGGATAAAGGAATTTACGGGTATATAACGGGTATAAGGCCAGGTGACTGGCTGGGATGGTATATAGCGGACGGCCTTGACGACTGTTTCCAGCTCAGCGACCCAGCACCGGAGGGAAAATACCCATTAGAAGTCACACACATTGATGGTGTTTCGACTCCTTGGGCTATCAACGTAAAGGACAATGTCATCGGAGGTGCCTCTGTAAAAAATGGTGGAAGACTGGATAGTGAGGGTGGTCAGGCCATGTACCAATGGTGGCTTACGGACTCACTGAAATTTGCGCCAAAAAAGGCCTTTGAAATAGGGGTTGTCGAGGCCCACGATGCATTCAAGTACGATGGCAACTATGCAACGATGTGGCCATTTTACTTCCACTGGGCCACCAGCCTTGCTGCAAAAGATTCTAAAGTAATTGGAAAGTTCGAATTCGCACCATATCCAGTGTATGCACCGTACTATCACCCGAGAAAACCAAGGGGTTACATTGATCCATCCGGATGGATAATTTCAGCATATTCGCCGAGACAGGAGGCAGCATTCCTATTTGCTTCATTCATGGTATCTAAAGCGGTGGAACTGAAAAAGAACTTCGATGTCGGATTGCCAGTCAGGTGGTCGACCTTCCAAGATAGAAGATTTAAAGCACTAGACCGAGAGTGGGGTGGAATGATCTCCGTTGTCGAAATGGCGGGGAGAAACTTCTTCGGAACAGATAATGATATAGGCGTGGTCTATCCATACATACTTCCGTTGGCGAGAGATAAGGGTATGGAAGCATTAGGCCGAGGTATGTCGGGAGCCGAAATAGCGAAATACGTCGCCGAAGCCATTGACGACTTTCTGAAGACTAGTGGTTGGATGGGTAAAAAAGTGGGTCCACTATAAATCATGAAATTCGGAAAACTCTGGCTACTGCTACCAGCTGTAATACTGACAGCTTTCGTAGGCATATTTCCAATATTTGCTCTTCTCAATTACGTAGTTCAAACACCCTTTGAGATTGAGAATAGGTTCGTTGGTTTGGAAAACCTAGCGAAGTTGTTTAAAGATTATAGATTTACTGATGCTGTTTTAAGAACAATAGTGTTTGCCGCGTTGTCGCTTCTAATTCAAATTCCTTTAGGGCTTGGACTGGCTTATTTGTTCCGCGGGGCTGGAAAACTAAATGCTATAATGTCCTCAGTAATAATACTTCCGACATTGTTTCCGCCTGTGACAATTGGAATGATGTGGCTATTACTAACTAGAACAAACGGACCATTCGGAATTACATTTAATTTTTTACTTAATTCAATATTTGGCGAACCGTATGACTTATATAAGAACGCGATTCACGCATTTGCCACCATTATTTTAATGGATATGTGGCATTGGACCGGGCTGACATTTTTAGTATCGCTCGCAGCACTAACCAGTATGGATGAAACATATATATTATCTGCCCGATCGGAAGGAGCAACAAGGTGGCAAATATTCAGGTATGCAGAATTTCCTCAGCTTCTGTATCCACTATTGTTTATAACACTACTCAGATTAATAGATTCCTTGAAAATTTTTGACGAAGTTTTTATATTAACGGGAGGTGGGCCAGGACTTTCAACAGAATTTGTTACTCAATACATAAGAACAATAGGAATAGAACAATGGATATTCGGATTTTCATCAGCAATGTCACTTGTATACCTATACATTGTTTTGATTTTAAGCTGGCTACTGATTGTTGGTTTCACAAGAGGGAGGGGGATACTAGAGTGAGCGTTACATCAAAAGCAGTAAAAGTTGTAATTGCCTTAATTATCGCTATAATATTTTTTACACCATTATACTTCACTTTCTCAGTATCATTGTCATCGAAGGCTAGGATAAATGAAGGCGCTTTGGTCCCAGATTTTTATACTGGTAGCTGGGTCGAGATAACTGGTGGATTTGGTTACTGGAGAACCGGAATAGTGAATTCACTGATAGTTTCCACTGCTGCTATGGGTATATCAATTCTCGTTGCATTACCTGCGGCCTACGTTTTTACACGTTACAGGTTTCTAGGAGATAAACATCTTTTCTTTTGGTTCTTAACCAATAGAATGGCACCACCAGTTGTATTTTCAATTCCTTATCTTATGATTTGGCGTGGACTTAACATCTGGGATACCCATTATGGACTTGTTTTAGCATACATGGTTTTTGAAATACCTGTAACAATTTGGATAATAGCAAGCTTTCTAACATCAATACCGAAAGAGATTGAGGAGGCCGCATATATCGATGGATACAGTACTGCAATGTTATTTAGAAAAATTATTTTACCATTGTTGAGACCCGCAATAGGAGTTGCCATGTTCTTTGCGTGGGTGTTTGCTTGGTCTGAGATGTTTTTTGCAAGTGTTTTAACATCATCTGTTGCTAAGACAGTTCCAGCACAGCTACTAACAGCTTTAGGTAAAGTGGGGTGGGGTGTTGAATATGGACCGGCTGCAGCGGCGGGTTTCGTTTCAGTGATACCAGGGTTAGCATTATTGTACTGGATTAGGAGATATCTTCTGAAAGGGTTTGCACTTGGAAGGTTATAGGTCCATGTATTTAGCTGGTTTTTTGCAAACGATTGAAGAAGAACTGAACAAGGCAATGCCATGGATGTATTGGAAGGGTGAAATTTTTTTATTCATAATTTGTTTCTTTATTTTTTTAGGTATTTTAGGTTATATTAGTTATCGTTGGCCATCAAATCCCAAGGTCGGCATCCTAAGAATACCGTTGTCTAGGGGAGACAAGATATTTTTGTCAGCCGTATTTCTTATTGCAACAATGTTAGTTATCATTAGCGTGGGCCTCCCTTGGTACTTAACTTTAATAGTAGGCTCGTTGTTAGTCATTTTGGTCGTAACGAAGCTGTGAGTAGAAATGACAAGCATAACCTTAAAAAACATAACAAAAACTATTCGAGGTAAGACCATTTTTAAAGATCTTAACCTCACTATACCCTCAAAAGAAGTTACAGTTTTATTTGGGTCGTCAGGAGCAGGTAAAACCATTTTACTAAAGGTCATAGCGGGAACGGAGTCTGTAGATAGGGGGAGAATATACTTTGATAGCGCAGATGTAACAAATCTGCCACCTAAAAAACGAGATGTAGCTATGGTTTTTCAAACTTTTGCCCTATATCCCCATCTTACAATTTACGAAAATATAGCGTCACCGTTAAGAATTAAAAAATTACCTGAGAACGAGATCCGTGAAAGAATTAATGAAGTTGCAGAGCTCCTTAGAATCAGACACATTTTAAATAAGATGCCCAGCGAGTGTAGTGGTGGTGAGGCTCAGAGGACGGCTATCGCAAGAGCGTTGGTTAAGAAGCCTAAAATATACCTATTCGATGCACCGCTCACAAACCTAGACTACAAAGTCAGAGAAGTCCTGAGATCTGAGTTAAAAAAAATATTTAGGGAGGTCAATGCAACAGTACTGTATTCAACTTCTAATCCTGAAGAAGCTGCGGCACTTGGTGATAAGCTAGTTTACATTAAAGAGGGACGAGTTGCTCAGATCGGAGCGGTACGTGATTGTTTCCAAAAACCTATCGACCTCGATGCAGCGTCACATTACTCACTTTTTGGGATAAATACACTTAGAGCTACATGTGAACAAATAGACTCTAAAAAATATCTTTCCGTTGGGAGCCTATTAAAAGTAGATGTCACAGGCTACGAATTGCTGAAACCAGGGGCAGAGTACATTATAGGTTTCTACCCACATGACATTAGGATTCAGCGAACTTCAGTTACGGTAATTCAACTACCAGTCTCGGTAGAATTTTTGGAGAATATGGGTTCAGAACTTGTTATTGTGGGCAATTTTGAAGGAACTCCAATTAGGATATTAACCTCGAATATTGAGGAAATTCATGAATTGACTAAACTTAAATATGTATATATTCCAAATGAGAAAATTCTTATATTCTCAAAAGAAAATAGGGAATTGCTAGTGGGTGGTCTTTCAAATGGTTGATGTTTGGCTGCAAAATGTCAGTCATTCCTATGATAATGGTAAAACATGGGCAGTTTCTGACATTGACATAAAGTTTGACTCGGGTAGAACTTATGCATTGTTAGGCCCTTCAGGATGCGGAAAAACTACGTTACTAAAAATAATATGCGGTCTGGTAAAACCAACAAACGGTAAAGTTTATTTAAACAATATAGACGTTACAAGCCTAGGGCCGGAAAAAAGAAATATAGCAATTGTTTTCCAATTCCCCATTGTTTATAAAATGAGTGTTCTAGAAAACCTTTTATTTCCGTTAATAAACTCAAAGCTTGCCAAGGATGAAAAAATAAAAAGAGCTAAGGAAATAGCGTCCAACCTCGGAATAGAAAATTTATTGAACTACCCAGCGCAAAAACTAGGCCTTGCCGATAAACAAAAAGTGGCTATCGGACGAGCATTGATAAGAGATGCTGACGTTATACTGCTCGATGAACCTTTGAGTTCGATCGAACCTGAAAGAAAGTATGAAATCAAGAAACTGTTAATAAATATTAGCAAAAAACCCGGTAAAACAATGGTTTTTGTAACTCATGACCAAACCGAGGCACTGACCTTCGGTGAAAGAATAGCGGTTATGTCATCAGCTGGTAAAATATTACAGTTCGGTACCTTCGAAGAAATATATTACAGGCCTTCACACGAAATGGTAGGCTTCTTTATAGGCTATCCTGGTATGAATATATTCGACGCAACACTAGAAAGCGGCGATACAATGAAAGCAGGCCCATTCACAATGAAAATAAGTAACCAGAATCTTCTACCCAAATTAGGGACTAAATTCAAAGTCGGCATAAGACCCGAACATATAGAAATATCTACTAAACCTATAGATGGCTATGTTTCGTTTAAGGTGTCGTATATCGAGGATCTTGGTCGTGGGAAGAGTATTGTCCATTTGCAGAGGGACAACTTAACACTTAAATCGATCTATGAAGGCGAAATAAGCGTTGGAAATTATGTCTGGGTTAGAATTCAGAGCAATCGCTTAAACTTCTTTGATCAGAAAGGAGACAGGATCGAGCCTTGAGCGAAGAATTGCCTGCAATAGGTATAGTGGGTCTAGGGAAAATGGGAAGAGCTCTTGTCCACCATATTAAGAAAACAAACAATAAGTTAGTAGTTGCAGTGGAAAAAAATTTACCTTTAGGCGAAGAGGTTTTAAAGGGCGCAGGTATAAAATATCAAATAGCTAATGATGTCGAAAGAGCATTCAAAGTCTCTGAAATAGATAAAACTGTTTTAACTGATAAGTTAGACTTAGTTTTTACGCATCCGGAGGTTAATATCGTTGTTGATTGTACTGGTGACATAAAAGCAGGAGCGTATATAGGGTTCAACAGTATTTTGAATAGGAAAAACTTAATAGAAGTAAATGCAGAACTTGACGCAACTATCGGACCGTTATTAACTAAATTAGCGGGTTCTTCTGATGTTGTTTATTCAGGAGATTTAGGTGATGAGCCGGGTACAATAATGTATTACTTGTACAGACCTCTAACGGAAATAGGTTTAGAGGTACTTGTTGCCGGCAAAGGAAAGAACAATCCATTAAATCAACACGCCACTCCTGATGAATTGCTTGAAATGAGTGTTAAAAGTAAACTTAATCCTCGAGTGTTAACATCTTTTGTAGATGGTACTAAAACGGCTGTAGAAATGACGATACTCTCTAATGCTACGGGTTTGTTACCCGACGTGACTGGAATGCATGGACCGGTCGCAAATGTGAATGACTTGATAAAAATATTTCAGTTAAAAAAGGATGGCGGAATACTAGACAACCTTCACGTAGTAGATTACGTTATAGGAGTTGCCCCAGGTGTCTTTGCTGTCGCAACAACTGATGATAATTATATTCTAGAAAATTTAAGATATTTAAAAATAGGCGACGGACCAAATTTCCTATTCTACAGACCGTATCACCTGCCAGGCTCAGAGACATTATTGGCGATAATCAACGCAGTTAGAAGACGTGAACCAGTAATAAAGGCTATCGGATATTATAGTGAAACAATAGCTGTGGCAAAACGCGAACTTCAGGCGGGTGAAATACTTGATGGAATAGGTGGTTACACTGTTTACGGGGTAATAGAAAAGAAATCAATTGCTCAAAGACATGGATATATCCCAATAGGTCTCACGGAAGGCACAAAACTAAAGAAAAATATCAAAAAAGATGATCCAATAACATTGGACGATGTAGAACTTAAGGAGGGATTAGTTACCGACCTCTGGATGATACAAAACAGGTTATTCCACTATTCGTAGGGATAGGACAGTATGCTTTCATTAACTTTATTCTCTAATATATATTTTTTTGTTAGACCCATATCTTTAGATATTTCCAGAATTTTTTGCGAAAATCTCGTTAATTCGTTACTATTTATATAATCTATTCTAATTAAATTGGAAAAGACACTTTTTTCAAATTCAACTAATAACATTTCGACATCGTATGTTTCATCGGAAATAAACCCAAACTGATACCGCAATTTTGTTAGTTTCTCCCACATTTCAAGGATTATTTTAACAATCTGAATTCTATTAAAGTTTTGTGTTTCATAGTTTAACCACATCGACCAGTGTGGGAAATCTTCTATGGCGCTGTAATAATCTGTTAATCTTTTGAATCTTATTTTATAACCATATTCAAGGGGGTTGAAAAAAGCAGGTGAACATGGGTCTAGGAAAATCATTGGACTAAAATCCACCCTAATGTATTCCTGACTTTTATTTAAGTTTAGTAGTTTGCGCCAAAGGGAGAGCATTTCGTTGAGGGAATCGATGTTCTCGTGTCCTAGGACAAGTAGAAAGAAAACTCCTATTGGGAGGTCTGTTCGATTAGCCGCTGTGACCGACCGAAGTAATTGCTCTGTAGTGTAATATCTTCCATGTTTGATTCTGATTTTATCTGATGCTGATTCGGGGGAAATTGAAAAACCTAGGTTTTCAGCTATCCTGCATTTCTTCCATTGTTCGAAGTACGATTCTGAAGCTGGGAAGAAACATTCTACTCCTACATTTTTTATGTTTGACCACCGTGAGTTTCTGAATAATTTAAAAAACCTTTCCAAATACGAGTGACCACAAAGGCGAGGATCCATGAATAAAAATACAGAGTTGATTCCCATTAAGTCTAAATCTATAAAATCCTCTAGAAGTTTTTCGGGACTTCTTATGGCTAACTTAGTCCTATTGAGGAGATCTCTATAAGAGGTTTTGGAGCCACAGCAAGTGGCGCAATTAAATCCACACCCTCGATAAAACGGCAAGTTCCATATTTTAACACCGTTAGTAGGGGATGTGATAGTTCTTTCATACGGTTCAACGAGGTCTAATCTCGTAAAGTTAAATTCGTCCAAGTCATTAAAGATATGTTCAGGAGGCGTTGAAACTACGTTTTCAAGACTTTTATATGTTAAACTGGGCGTGTTCAAAAAGGCTTCTTGTCTGTTGAATTTCTTTAAGTTATCAAACAGGCGGTACAGAGGATATTCACCTTCTCCTCTTATTACACAGTCGACGAAATCAAAATCTCTAACTATCTCCTCGGCAAAACAAGTTGCTGTTAATCCACCCATTAAAACTATGGAATCTGGATGCAATTCCTTGCAAAGTTTAGCAATCTCAATGGCACCGTGTGTGTGTACAGCCCAGTGAAGACCGATTCCGTATATTTCCGAATTTAAAGATTTGATAAATGAACGAAAATCGAAATCCTTTTTTTTCAGTAGCATTTCTGCCAAATTAAATATTTTTACCCTTATACCTCTTTCCTCAAGGTAAGATGCAATACTTATCATACCAATAGGAAACATTATAAAAAGCGGTGTGTAAATAGAGACAGTTCTATGAATTGGACCCGGAAGAATAGGTTTTTTCCAGTAATGTGTCATGCTGGGAGGGTGAATTAGCACTATGTCGTAACTTTTAGGCATTCAACAAAGTAAGGCTTAATACTTGTTTAAAAATTTTTAAAAAAGCAGAGCGGCATATAAAATCTTGTCCGTAGAACTAATCTCAAAACTATTTAAGCTTCTCTTTCCTTGTTTTCTTTATGGAGTTTCGTGGGCTGAGTGTGAGGTGTTATGCCTTTTCTTCCCCCTATGCCTATGGTTGGTAGGCCTAGGGCTGATGATAGGCTCATAATAAATGGCATACTATATGTTCTCACCATGGGCTGTAGGTGGATGGATATGCCTCCAGAGTATGGTTCTTATAATCCTGCTTGGAGGCGGCTTAAGAAGTGGCAGGAAGAGGGGGTATTAGATAGGATACTCAAAGAGATCGCATCTATTAGAGAGCGTGGGGTGGTTGCTGTAGATAGCTTGACTGTCGAGGCTCAAAAGGGGTATAGGTAGTGTTGTACGATGGTTTCAAGCATAGGAATGGGACTAGATACATGTAATTCTCTAGCCTCTTACATGCATCGCTGTACCATGGGGAACCATCGGTCCATGCTGGATGCCTACTATTATAGCCTGACCAGTGTTTTTAGGAATTTCCTAGTCCATGAATGCCATAGTCCAAGGATCATCCTGCTGAAGGGTTCGTAGGCCATCCAAACAATCATCACAGCAGTCTCATCGACAAGAAACAGCGAAACCCTACATCTATAGATGTATAGCTTTCTGAACCCACTTCAGCCACATAAAACAAAGACAACCCTAAAGCTAAGCCCAAGAAAAACCAATTAGAGACCGTACAAAACTACAGGAAAAGCAGTCCACCCCCTCAAAAACATAACAACTAACACGTCCTTTTGCTTACATTGTTATAACTTTGCCCTTCATAGTTTTAAAACTGTACTGGACAAGAATTAGTGTAATACGAACTGAAGTGTTAGTTATCATCCCGCGCGGACTCGCCGCTTATGAGATAGTGTCCAAATAAGGTGTTATGTTTAAAGTTTGGTTGTTGTGTTTTGTTTGTATGGATGCTGTGGCCCTTGTCTCTGGCTGTTTTATGCGTAATAAAAAAGTAGGGAGGTTGAGGTCTTAGCTATATGTTCCATGGCGGCTGTAGGATGGTTGAGAGCTTCTTTAGATACCTAAAGGAGAGAACTATGGTACTCCACCATAAGATGAGTACGAGAGACCACATACAGGGAATAACAAACCTAGAGCTATTCCCAACCCTATTCACAATATACCTCCAGGTCACAAGGGCAGGGAGGTGAGCAAAAATGCTGATTTGGACACTATTGCTTATGATAACAAAAAATTAATATATGCGAGATATAATTAACTACGATGGTGTCTAAGGAGTTTTTATTGGGTGTTGATATTGGTACGCTCGGTTCTAAAGGGGTTATAATAGACCTTGAAGGTCGAGTAATAAAGGAACATTTTGTTGAACATGGAATAAATATAATTAAACCTGGGTGGGTTGAACAAGACCCAGACCCATGTTACTGGGGGGACTTCAAAAAGATAGTTTCGTATTTAATAAATCATGCAAGAATAGATAGTGGAAATATAATAGGGGTAGGTATTAGTAGCTTGTCTCCCGATGTCGTAGCAATCGATGAGAAGGGAGATCCCATAAGACCTGCTATCATATACATGGATAGAAGGGCAGAAGAAGAATGTAGATGGGCAACTCAAATTATTGAAAAAGAAAAATTGCACCAGATAACAGGAAATGCTATAGATTCATATTTTGCTGGCTATAAGATGCTATGGTACAAAAGAAACGAGCCTGAGAACTATAAACGTACATACAAGATATTGAATGTATGCAAATACGTCGTGTTCAAACTCACAGAAATACCATCAATTGACTTATCAAATGCCGCTTTATGTGCTCCTTTCTTTGATTATTTAGGAAAGCAATGGTCAAAAGATATATGTAACAGGCTGGAATTCGATTTTGAGCTGTTACCTGATCTATACGATATGGGCACTATAATAGGGAAAGTTTCTCAAAAAGCATCAAAAGAAACTGGACTCGCTGCCGGTACACCTGTGATTTCATGTGCAGCTGACGCTATAATGTCATTTTTGAGTGTTGGAGGACTCAATGTTGGAGATTCAATATTCATGTACGGAACAACCGGTTGTTGGGGTTTAATAACCGACACTCCGATAATAGATCCGCGTTTTATTAACACATATTATCCAATACCTAACACATACGTAAGTGTTGGGGGAATAGTTGCCGCCGGCGCAATAATTAGATGGTTTAGAGATAATTTTGGTCAGATGGAGAAAGAATTTCAAACCAGTACAGATATTGATGCTTATAAACTTTTAGATCTGGAAGCTGAAAAGGTTCCGCCTGGATGCGATGGACTGGTAGTCCTTCCATACTTCATGGGTGAAAGAACTCCGATTTGGGATGCTAACGCAAGGGGTATTATCTTCGGTCTCACTCTTCATCACACCAGGTCACACATTTATAGGGCACTTTTGGAAGCTATCGGTTATGCATTAAGACATCATATTGAAGTCGCCTCGTCCATTGGTCTAAAGTTTAATCGTATAATTGCAGTTGACGGGGGCGCCAAAAGCCGTCTATGGCGACAAATTGTCACTGATATAATCAATATGCCTCAGGAATACGTGTCAGGGAGTTCTGGGGCTCCTTTCGGCGATGCTTTTCTGGCAGGCATAGGTGTAAAGGCCTTCAAAGACTACAAAGACATAATTAATTTTATAAAAATAGATGAGGTAACAAACCCAAACAGTGAGAACAATAAATTGTACTCACAACTGTACCAAGTTTATCTCAGACTATATAATGCAACAAAAGAAGATGCCCACTATATCAGTAAACTTCTAGGATGAAAACATTGATGGTTTTCATATTCTGGAATGTAAATTAGGTTGATACGGTAATTTAGATTAAAACGCAAAATTTTTATAGCGCGAAAATGAATTGTCAACTATGACGATTTCTCCAAAAATGAAAGCTGCTTTTCTGTATGGGCCTGAAGATGTCAGAATTGAGGAGACAGCCACACCGCTTCCAAAGAGCGGTGAAGTGCTTGTGAGAGTTAGATCTGTGGGGATTTGCCAAAGTGATCTGCGAGTTATAAGGGGAATTTATAAAACCAAATACTTTGATTTCGGAGTCGATAGCTACGGCTTGTCGGGGCATGAGTGGTCAGGAGAAGTTGCGATGGTTGGTGAAGGAGTGGATAACGTTAAGGTAGGTCAACGTGTTGTACCAGAAATAATTATCTCTTGCGGCTTATGTAGATCTTGTAAAAAAGGAATGTCAAATCTCTGCATTAATAAGAAAAATGTTCTAAGAGGGTATGCTGAATATGCTATAGTTCCAGCAAAGAATCTTTATCTTCTCCCAGATAACGTAGGCTTTGAAGAGGCTGCGTTAACTGAGCCTATTGCTGTATGTCTGCGTACAAACGATATAATCTCCCCTCGTCCTGGTGATACTGTACTGATAATCGGTAGTGGACCTATGGGGCTTATTCATTTGCAGGTATCGAAGTTATCTGGAGCTGCTGTTATTGTGTGCGACCTACTGGACGAACGGTTAAAAACTGCAGAAAAATTAGGCGCGGATTACACAGTTAATTCAACCAAACAGGATGTAAAAGATGAAGTTTTGAAATTCACGCAAGGATATGGCGCAGATGCCGTCATTGTAGCGGTTGGAGGGAGAAAGGCCATGGAAACGGCCTTAGCTTGCGTAGGGACTGGTGGAAAAGTGGTGGAATTTGCCGGCTCCTACCCAGCTGAGAATGTAGAGCTAGACCTAAACTTGCTACACTATAAAGAGATAATAATTACAGGAAGTTATGATCATTTGCCAATACACATGGACCGAGCTATTAGATTACTTGAAAAGAAAGCAATTAACGTGAAAGACTTAATAACACATAGAGTAAGCTTAGACAATCTGCATGAGGGAATTCGAATCGCGTCTGGTAAGACTTGTTTGAAAGTAATCGTTAACATTTAGATGATTACAAAACTGGAGTGAGTTTTGCAAGAAACACTTATATATCATAGTACTTGCTATGAGCATCGAGAAATATGGAATACCTAATTGGGGTTGATATAGGGACGCTAGGTTCCAAAGGTATCGTTATCGATGCGGAAGGCAGGATAATATCTCAAAAATTTGTTGAACATGATATTAAAGTTTTGAAACCAGGATGGGTCGAACAGAATCCTGAAGTTTTCTGGAATGACTTTAAAACTATTACGAAAACATTAATCAGTGAGGCAAAAATAGCTAACGGAAAAATCGAGGCTGTAGGCATAAGCGGCCTAGTCCCAGATGTCGTCCCCGTAGACAGCTCAGGAAAACCAATCAGAGATTGTATAATTTACATGGATAGAAGGGCTGTTAATGAGGCAGAAATTGTTAGGCAAAAAATTGGCGAGAAAAAGTTGTATGAGATTTCGGGAAACGCAATAGACCCTTACTTCGCAGGGTATAAGTGCTTGTGGTTTCAACTTAACGAACGGAACAATTATAAAAAAACTTGGAAAGTTTTGGACGGATCGAAATATGTTGTTTATAAACTAACAGAGAGAGCGGTACTGGATTCCGCTACGGGTCCACTTTTTGCACCGTTCTTTAATTTGAGGGCTAAAGGATGGGATAATTGGTTGTTAAGCGAGCTAGGGGTTGAAAAGGAAAAACTCCCAGAAATAGTTTCACCTATTGATGTAATAGGTGAGGTTACGAAAGGCGCTTCAAAGGAAACTGGACTACCAGAAGGGTGTAAAGTAATTGCGGGTGGACCAGATTATCAGTTTTCAGCTTTCAGCGCAGGACTCACGGCACCTGGAGATACTATGATTATGTACGGCACAACAGGTTTGTTAGCTATTGTCTTGGACAGACCTTTATTTGACCCACGTTTGGTAAATAGCTTGTACATATTGCCAAATAGGTATATGTCATTCGGAGGCATGGCAACCACAGGGGCGCTCGTCCGTTGGTTCAGAGATCAGTTTGGTTTCATTGAAAAGGAAATTGAGAGATGGTCTGGGATAAGTGCGTACAGCTTGTTAGATTCCGAGGCTATCAAGACCCCTCCAGGTAGCGATGGACTCGTTGTTCTACCCTATTTCATGGGTGAAAGAACTCCCATATGGGATCCGGCAGCAAGAGGTACAATCATCGGACTTACTTTGTATCATACCCGTGGACATATCTTCAGAGCGTTATTAGAGTCAACAGGTTACGCTCTAAGACATCATCTTGAAATCATAAGAGAATTAAATATAAACATAAAGAGAATCGTTGCGGTAAACGGTGGAGCTAGGAGCGGTTTATGGAGGCAGATTGTTTCAGATATATTAGGGATGCCTCAACAATATATCTCGAATGCTATGGGGGCCCCCTACGGTGATGCCTTTCTGGCCGGTGTGGCTGTAAAAATATTTAAATCAGCTGAGGAAATCAATAAATTCATTAAAATAGATGTAGAAACAAGACCCAATGAGGAAAATAGCGAAATTTATACTAAGCTTTACGATATTTATAAAAAGCTTTACCCCACCCTCAAAGACTACATGAAGAGGTTGGCTATGCTGTAAAACATAAGCTTATATACCTTAAGTGTTATTAAAGAAAACGTCAATGCAGCACGATAAAAAATTCAACTTTAATTGGCGTTTTCTAAAGTATTATAAGACTAGAGGCTATCTAGCCCAAGTCGACCCTAAAAGAAGAGAAGCTGTGATATACTTACCAAATGAAAATATTACATTTATTTCAGATGTTTCTGATTATGTTAACATTGAGAAGGTTGAACCCGGTAGGATATACGATTTGAGTTTTTCCGTGTACATGGGCATTTTGGATCAGCGGCTCAGAGATCTTTTAGTGAAGAAACTAGAGGAACCCTATCTAAGCGAAAAACCATATACACGAAAATATTATTTATCACAACTTAGACCTATAGAAAACTTGTTTAAAAATATAGATGTCATATTTCGGTTTGAACTGTTACAAGTGTCTAACTGGTACTATTCAGAAATTTTGAGTAAAAGATTTGAACAATTTCTCTTTGAACCACCCACTTCACTAACCGGATTTAAATGGAGGCATTTACTCAGATTGTGAGTGATAATCATAACTATTATTCACAGTTTTTGTATAATATTATTCATGTATATTCTTCTTTGGTCTTGAATCTGTTTTGATTTTCCACTTTCTACATGTCAATGGATGAAGTGAAAGCTTATAATGTTGATCACTGTAAGAATCGAGATAAACATGTTAGTAATTTATGGTCTAGATTGCGAAATCATCAGAGTGGGGAGTTGTAAGACTTCCTTATCCTGAAAAGTTTAAAAGTATCATACTGCAGAGAAGTGTGAGGTAATGCTTCCCAATAAACTCCTAGCTATGCTAATGAGCTACCTGATGTGGAGGACGTTGGCCCGAAAGAGACCGCTTATACTCATTGCCTTAATATTCCTATTGGAGATTGCGGTCTACTTGGTTCTCACCCGGCCGCTGGAGGCTCTGGTAGGGCCGCTTGCTGGGTATGCGAGGGTTGTTGGTGTTCTGGCGCCTTAGTTGATACACGTCCATGCACTGATGGTCGCGGACCATTACCTCAGCTGCAGAACACGAAACGGGGACGGCGGATTTATGGCTCACATGTCCTATAACGTGACTCGAGTATTGTGTGGGAAACATTTTAGGCCGGGTTCTCCTTTCTCTCAATTCTAGTCATACTCTATTCTTCCTTCGCCGCGTCGATCTCCTCACACGTCTCCGGGCCGCAGAGGGGTTTGGATATCCTCCCCGCTTCGATACTTTCCACAATTTTGTCGGTAATGGTGTTTTATTCGCTGGAGCTTGCGTTGGGTGAGTTCCTCAGAAGAAACATGATGTCAACAATACTGGCTGGCATGATTTTCTTCACCAGCTTCATAGCCGAGACATACATCAACATAGTTTTCGATCATAAACAACGCCCCATCACTACTTGAGGTGATCAAACACCTGCTCACATACGGGGCGGTAAGGCTTGCCTCGACAACCACCTTTAACGGACTCGGGACACCAGCCCTCAGCACAATCTTCCTCCAGTTCTTCACAGCCCTAAGTCTTCACACTGTCCTCATAGAGTGTGAAGACGTGCGGTGTCTCGGCGGAGGTTGCAGCCTATATTGCCGAGTACGCTTTAGACGCCCTTGAGGCACCCATAGTCCGTCTTAACTCACCTCCCATGCCGACTCCGCAGTCTGCATCCCTCGAGAGAGAGTACATGGTCACGTCCGACAAAATAGTCGAAGCTGTGAAGAAGCTGCTAAAATGAGGATTTCTCAATCTCCGCGATTGGCTCGCCCACCCTGACCTCCTCACCAACTTCATGGAGTATTCTTATAATTTTTCCGTTGACGTCGGAGGGTATTTCGACGGCGGCCTTCTCGGTCTCCACAACAACGACGACCTCGCCCCGGCGGACACTGTCCCCCTCCCTCTTAACCCACTGAGCAATCTTCCCCGACTCCATCGCCACATCAACCCTCGGCAGAATAAGCCTGTACACATCGCCCATGAAAGAGCTTTGACAGCGGCATGATTTAACCTGTTCGCTCTTAATCCATTGTTTGTTGGTGGGTTTTTATATCTTTACTTACTTTTGTTTTGATCTTCTCTATTGTTGGTAGTTTGTTTGATGTTTCTCTGGAATTGGAATAGGCTTAGGTATGTGTCTAGGTTGTCCTTGGATATTCCTCTATGGGCTGATGGCCATGGTCTTAGTATTGATGCCCTGTTCTCGCAGTTGTTTATATGGACATCTCCCCTAGCATATTCTCCTATAGAGTGGTTTACGTAATCATGCTTGTACCCCATGCTTTTTAGTATGCTTTATGATGGGAAGTTGTCCGTGTATATCTTGGATCCTGCCTCTACATGCCTTGACGCTATCCTAGCCACTGTCTCACCCCTAACATCCCTGGAGGGTATATATACCTCATGGCCGTTACGGCCTATTATTGTGAATACCGGGATAACATCCTTATCCCATCCACCCCTCCACCTCCCAGCCCTCAAACCCCTACACCTAGGCCCCCTACCAAGAAGCATTATCCTACCACGGTTACCCTTACCCTTAAGACCAGCATTCACATAGACCTCATCAACCTCAACAGCCCCTGAGAGCATCCTCCCAGAACACCTAACATACCTCCCCACAGAATACGTCATCCTCCTGAACGATCTGATACAGAGCCATAGCTACGCCCAACATCTATAGAGGCCCTCAAGAGAGGGACATTAAGGCATCCAGACAGATAAGTTATGAACAGCCTCTCGTTAAGGGATATCCTTGAGTA
>Ga0079995_1057802_pt1 | contig 18859 bp, 18 predicted proteins | sample FaiFalFF_MnMetaG_2_FD_69198 | JGI IMG/M metagenome (GOLD analysis project Ga0079995, IMG submission 69198) | Freshwater microbial communities from Yellowstone National Park, Wyoming, USA - Fairy Falls C (FF_Mn_C) (SPADES assembly) (version 4) | ecosystem: Environmental > Aquatic > Freshwater >...
GTGTCGCTGCGGGAGTGGCAGGCCATCGTGGGGGGGCGTTGGCCGCCTTCCTGGCCCTCCTCTTCCCCCCCTGTCCCAACTCATGTCTGAACCTCAGTACCTCACAGAGGTTGGGAGTATTGACGCCTCCCCCTGCTCCCCCTTTACTATGGATAAGGAGTGGCCCGGTGGTGTAGCGGCCTAACACACCGCCCTGTCACGGCGGAGAACGGGGGTTCGAATCCCCTCCGGGTCGCCAGTTTTTTTCTGTCCCCTGAGGGAAGGGCCCCATGGCCAAGGAATGCATCTTCTGCAAGATCTACCGGCGAGAGGTGCCGAGCCCCATCCTCTACGACGACGGCCAGGCCTTTGCCATCCGCGACATCCACCCCCGGGCTCCGGTGCACCTCCTGATCATCCCTGTCCGCCATTTCACGTACCTGACATACCTGACGGAGGGGATGGAGCAGATGGTGGGCCACCTTTTCACCGTTGCGGAGGAGATGGCCAAACGGGAGGGCTTGGGCGCCACCGGGTACCGCCTCGTGGTGAACCAGGGGCCCAACGCCGGACAGGAGATCGAGCACCTGCATATGCACCTGCTGGGGGGCAAACGCCTCGGCCCTATGGGGTAGTATGGAGGACAGGCTACCCCCTGCCCTGGCAGAGGCCCTGGGCTGCTTGCCCGACGGTCTGCGGGCCCACCTGCTCCGCACCCAGGCCCTAGCTAGGGACCTGGCGGGGGCATGGGGGCTGGATACCCACAAGGCCGCCCTGGCCGCCCTGACCCACGACCTGTGTCGCGCTGACCCCCCCGCCCTCCTCCTGGAGGAGGCCCGACGGCTGGGGCTGCCCATCCACCCCGTGGAGGAGGCCGTCCCCCTCCTCTTGCACGGCCCCGTGGCCGCCGCCCGCCTCCGGGCCCTGGGCATAACCGACCCGGAGGTGCTGGACGCCGTCCGCTGGCACTCCACGGCCCACCCCTCCCTGTCCCCCGTGGGGAAGGTGGTTTTCCTGGCGGACAAAGTGGACGAGGGGAAGGGGGTGGACACCGACCCAACCCTTCAGGAGGTGCGGCGCCTCCTCTACCGGGATCTGGACGGGGCCCTCCTCCTCTACCTGGGGAGGCAGATGGCCCGCCTCCTGGAGGCCACCGGCCTCCTTCACCCCGCTACGGTAGAGACCTGGAACGCCCTTCTCCTCCGGCGGCGAGGGGGGCAGAGGACCCTCTCCGGGGGGCCAACAGGGTAGGTGTCCCCCCGGGCCGGCCCGCCTGACGCCCGGCACTCATTCGGCGAACATCGCCCCCACCGACAGGCCCTCGTGGATGCGGCGGATGGCCTCCCCCAGGAGGGATGCCACGGAGAGGACCGTGATCTTCGGGCTGTGCTTCTCCGGGGGCAGGGGGAGGGTATCGGTCACCACAACCTCTTTAATAGGGCTGCTGTTAATGCGCTCGATAGCCTTCCCGGAGAAGACCCCATGGGTGGCGCAGACATAAACCTCCCTGGCCCCCGCCCGGAGAAGGGCCTCGGCGGCCGCTACAACGGAGCCGGCCGTGTCGATCTCGTCGTCCAGGGCCACCGCCACCTTCCCCTCCACCTCCCCGATAACGTTGAGGGTTTCGGTGCGCTCCAGGTTGCCCAGGCGGCGCTTCTCAATAATGGCCAGGGGGACCCCCAAGCGTTGCGCCATGTTCCGCGCCGCCTTGCTGATGCCGATGTCCACCGCCACCACCACCGGGTCCTGCAGCCCTTTCTGTTTTATGTAGGAGGTCAGGAGGGGGCGGGCGGTCAGTTCGTCGACGGGGATGTTGAAAAAGCCCTGGATCTGCTCGGCGTGGAGGTCGATGGTGAGCACCCGATGGGCGCCGGCGGCGGTCAACAGGTCGGCGATGAGGCGGGCGGTGATGGGGACGCGGGGCTGGTCCTTCTTATCGGTGCGCCCGTAGGCGTAGTACGGGATAACGGTGGTGATGCGGCCGGCCGATGCCCTCTTGGCGGCATCGATCATGATGAGCAGCTCCATGATGGTATCGTTGACGGGGTAGGCGAAGGGCTGCACAAGGAACACGTCCCGGCCGCGGATGTTCTCCAGGTATTGGACGAAGGTGTTGTCGTTGCTGAACTTGAAGACGGAGGCCTGGCCCAGGGGGATGCCCAGGTACTCGCAGATGCCCTTGGCCAGGGCCGGATGCGCCCGGCCGCTGAAGACCCTTAAGGGGGTGTAGATGGCCATGGAACACCTCGCCGCAAGCGTGTTCTCCTCTCCCTGATAGAGGGGCTTCCTCTTCTCCCGAAAGGCGGCTACCCCCTTCCCCCTCCCTTCCGGAGAGCATTATAGCACCGGGCCATGGGGTAGCCTTGTCCCCGGGGGGTGTGTTATACTCTGGGTGCACGCCCCTGTAGCTCAGCATGGAGAGAGCACCGGCCTCCGGAGCCGGGTGTCGCGCGTTCAAATCGCGCCAGGGGCGCGCTTCTTTCCGGGGCGTGGCGCAGGGGTAGCGCGCCAGGTTTGGGACCTGGAGGTCGTCGGTTCAAAGCCGGCCGCCCCGAGCACGGGGCAGGGGGACAATGGGGTCCTTTCTGCGGGAAACCCTACAGGCCCTCCTCCTGGCGATAGGCATCTTCCTGGCCCTCCAGGCCACGGTGCGGAACTTCCGGGTGGAAGGCTCCAGCATGGAGCCCACCCTCTATCACGGTCAGTACCTTGTGGTCAACAAGATGCGCTACCTGCGCATCCCCATCGGCAGGCTCCTCGCCCGCCTCCCCTTCTCCCCCCTCCCCCGGGACGCCGTGTGGGAGCCCTTCTCCGGGCCCCGTCCGGGGGACGTGGTGGTGTTCCACCACCCCCGTGACTCCCGGAGGGACCTGGTGAAGCGGGTCATCGCCGGACCAGGGGACACGGTGGAGATCCGACAGGGCCACGTGTACGTGAACGGTAGGCCCCTCCACGAACCTTATGTAAAAAGACGGGAGAACTTCACCATGCCCCCCATCTCCTTGGGGAGGGACGAGTACTTCGTCCTGGGGGACAACCGTCCTGTGAGCAGTGACTCCCGCTCCTGGGGTCCTCTGCCCCGCTCGGCCATCATCGGCAAGGCGTGGTTTACCTACTGGCCCCCCTCCGGTATAGGCCTCATCCAGGCCGTAACCCTGCGCCGTCAGTAGGGAACCCGGGGGTCTGCTACACTGAAAGGCGCAGGGCCCCGTTAGCTCAGCCCGGCAGAGCACCGGACTTTTAATCCGGGTGTCCTGGGTTCGAATCCCAGACGGGGCAGCGGCGCCCGGGCAGGCGCCCCTGAGGGAGTCGGACAAGCAGGTGCGCCCACTGTATGGAACGATTTGCGTTTTATTATGGCGCGCAAACCGATCCCTTCAACCGTCATGCCCCATCCCATCCACGGCCCCAGCAGCCGCCCCCCTTGACATCCCCCCTCCCGGTGGGGGTATAATCGGTAAAAATCAACGGGGGGTGGCAACGATGCGAGCTGTTCGGATCTATATACCGGCCGTGGTGGCGTTCCTTCTCCTGGTGGGTGTGGTGGGGTGTGCCCCCCGGGCCGCCCCGACCCCCACGCCCACGCCAACCCCTCCCCCTCGGCCAACCCCCACGCCTGTGGCGGTGGCCCCCACCCCTACCCCCCTGGTAGCCCTCCCCACCCCCACTCCTATGCCCACCCCCCGCCCCACACCCACACCCGGTGAGGTGGCCCGCTATGGGGGGACCCTGCTGGTCGCCCTGCCCGCCAACCCCCCGCACCTGGACCCCCGGCAGGAGACCACCTTCGCCACCATTCAGCCGGCGGCGCCCGTCTACAACACCCTCATCCAGCTCGACCCCTTCCAGTACCCCCGCATCATCCCCGACCTGGCGGAGCGGTGGGAGATGTCCCCCGATGGGCTGGTATACACCTTCTACCTCCGCAAGGGGGTGAGGTTCCACAACGGTAAAGAGCTGACCGCCGAAGACATCAAGGACACCTTCGACAAGGTCATCAACCCTCCGGCGGGGTTCCTGAGCCCCCGGGTGACGGTATACCAGCCGGTCATCAAGGAGATCACGGTCCGGGACCCCTACACCCTGGTCTTCCGCCTGAACTACCCCTCCGGCTCCTTCCTGCTGAACGCCGCCTCCCCATGGAACACCATCCCCCCGAAGGAGTACCCCCACACCGAGGCCAGGCTGAGGCCGCTGGGAACCGGCCCCTTCATCTTTGAACGGTTCATCCCCGGCCAGGTGGTGGACGTGAAGAAGAACCCCAACTACTTCGTCCCCGGCCGGCCCTACCTGGACGCGATCCGCTACTTGATCATCGTGGACCTGGCGGCCCGGGCGGCGGCCATCCGCACCGGGCGCGCCCACATCGAGTTCCGGGACATGCCCCCCACCGTAAAGGACGACATCGTCCGGAGCCTGGGGGACAGGGTGGTGGTGCAGGAGACGGGCTGGTCGTGTCTGTGGGACACGGCGGTCCAAACCCAGCGCCCCCCCTTCAACGACAAACGGGTGCGCCTGGCCCTGAACTACGCCATCGACCACAAGTTGGGGGCCGAGGTGCTGTACCCCATCACCGGGCTGCAGCCCCCAGGGACCATGATCCGCTTCGGGTCCGAGTGGGCGCCCACGTGGGAGGAGCTGGAGAAAATGGTCTCCTGGGAGCCCGATGCCGCCGCCCGCAAAGAGAGGGCGAGGCGGCTCCTCCGGGAGGCCGGGGTGCCCGAGGGCTTTACCTTTGAGCTGAAGAACCGGGATATCCCCAACCCCTACTTCGACTACGCCAACTTCCTCATCGACCAGTGGCGGCAGGTGGGGCTGAGGGTCAATCACCGCGTCCTCGAGACCACCCCCCACCGCACCGATGCCCGTACCGGCAACTTCGAGGCGATCATCATCTTCAACTGTGACGCCTACGATGACCCCGACCGTTTCTACGGGGCGCGCATGCCCGGCAGCCCCGACAACTACTCCTTCTGGCGTGCTGAAGAGTACCCCGATGTGGTGGCCTTGTTCGAGAGGCAGTCCCGCATCCTGGACTTCACCGAGCGGGTGAAGGTGGTGAAGGAGCTGGAGGCGAAGTTCTGGGAGCACGCCCTGTACATCAAAGGGTACTGGGGGACACGGCGGGTGGTGCACTGGCACTTTGTGCGCAACTATATAGCCCCGCCCAACCACTACTCCAACCAGCGTCTGCAGGACGTGTGGCTGGCTCAATAGGACAGGCCGCCGTGGGACCCGGGGTGAGGGGGGATAGGATACCCCGCCTAGGGGTTTAGGGCCGCGGATGCAGTATTACCTGGCCCGCCGCCTCCTCCTTATGATCCCCACCCTTTTTGGGGTGGCCGCCCTGGTCTTCGTCATCATGCGCATCATGCCGGGGGATGTAGCCCTCCTCATCGTGGCGGGGGAAGGGGGGCGGGCCGACCCGGCCCAGGTGGAAAAGGTGCGCCGGGAGCTGGGGCTGGACAAGCCCTTGCTGGTCCAGTTCGCCCACTGGTTCTGGGGGGTACTGCGCTTCGACTTCGGCACCTCTATCTGGACCACCCGCCCCGTCCTCTATGAGATCGGCGTGCGCCTCCCCCTGACCCTCCAGATCGCCGTGATGGCCACCATCGTGGCCACCCTTATCGCCATCCCCGTGGGCACCCTGGCCGCCCTGCGCCAGGACACGTGGGTGGACTACGTGATGCGCGTGGTGAGCATTGCGGGGCTGGCCATCCCCTCCTTCTGGCTGGGCATCCTCATCATCCTGGCCCTCACCCTGGGGTTCCGCTGGTCGCCGCCCATGCTCTATACGCCCTTCTTCGAAAACCCCTGGGAGAACCTGCAGCAGACCATTTGGCCCGCCCTGGCCGTGGGGTACCGGTACTCGGCGGTGGCGGCCCGGATGATGCGCTCCACCCTCCTGGAGGTGCTGCGGGAGGACTACATCCGCACCGCGTGGGCCAAGGGGCTGCGGGAACGGGTGGTGGTGACCCGCCACGCCATGCGGAATGCCCTGCTCCCCGTGGTCACCATTATCGGGTTTGAGTTCGCCTTCCTCATCGGGGGATTGGTGGTGACAGAGACGGTGTTCAACCTGAACGGCGTGGGGCGGTTGGTGGTGGAGGCGGTGTTCCACAGGGACTACACCATCGTCCAGGCCTTGGTGCTCCTCTTCGCCCTGACCTTCGTTGTGGTAAACCTGCTGGTGGACATCCTGTACGCATGGCTCGACCCCCGCATTCGCTACCAGTAGAGGGCAGGGTCCCCCTCCTGCACCCCAGCCCCCTGGGTCGGCTGGCAAAGGCTGTCTTCACCTTTGCGCGGACCAAGCCCCTAGGGGCAGCGGGGGGGATGGTCATCGTCCTTATGGGGATCGTCGCCCTCCTGGCCGACGTCATCGCCCCCTATGACCCCTACGCCACCCATTACGCTTACCAGCTGTCCCCCCCCAGCACCCGCTTCCTGCTGGGCACCGACCAGATGGGCAGGGATCTGCTGAGCCGGCTCATCCACGGCTCCCGGGTGGCCTTGCTGGTGGGCTTTTCCGCCGCCTTCATCGGGGCAACGGTGGGGATGATCGTGGGGGTAGTGAGCGCCTACTTCGGACGCTCGGTGGACCTGGTGGTGCAGCGCCTCGTGGATATCCTGGCCTCTTTCCCCCTCCTGATCCTAGCCATCGCCGTCGTCTCCATGCTGGGGCGTTCCATGCCCAACCTGATCATCGCCATCGCCATCCCCATCATCCCCCTGGCGACGCGCGTGATCCGCTCCGCCGCGCTGGCCATTAAGGAGTTCCAGTACATAGAGGCGGCGCGGGCGTTGGGGGCCTCGCCCCTCCGCATCATCTTCCGGCACATGCTTCCCAACACCATGGCCCCGTACCTGGTCATCCTCACAGCCCACCTGGGCCAGGCGATCCTGGTGGAGGCGTCGCTGAGCTTCCTCGGGGTGGGGACGGCGGAGCCCACACCCTCCTGGGGGTTGATGCTCTCCGGGGCGGCGGTCCGCTTTGTAGAGCGGGCGCCGTGGATGATCGTCTTCCCCGGCCTGGCCATCAGCCTGGCCGTCTTCGCCTTCAACCTCTTCGGCGACTCCCTCCGGGACACCCTGGACCCCCGCCTGCGGCGCGGGGTGTAGGGACCGGTTCCCCAACCCCCCTCCCATTTCCCCAAGGGGCTTTACCCCCGCGGCCTCCCCTGGCGCCGTCAAAGGGGGAGGTGGTATCGTGGGAGAGGGAAAAGGGTAGGCGCCGCGCCTGGGGAAAAGCGTGATAGGGGTATTGGGAAAACTCCTGGGGACCCCCCACCAGAGGGCCATCAGGGCCCTGATGCCCCTGGTACAACGCGTCAACGCCCTGGAGCCCGCCTTCCAGGCCCTTTCCCCCGCGGGGCTCCGGGCAAAGGGGGAGGAGTTCCGGAAACGCTGCGCCCAGGGGGAAAGCCTGGACAGCCTCCTCCCCGAGGTCTTCGCCGCCGTCCGGGAGGCGGCGCGGCGCACCATCGGCCTCCGCCACTTCGACGTGCAGGTTATGGGGGGCATCGTCCTCCACCAGGGCAAGGTCGCGGAGATGAAGACGGGGGAGGGGAAGACCCTGGTGGCCACCCTTGCCGCCTCCCTCAACGCCCTCCCGGGCAAGGGCGTCCACGTGGTGACCGTCAACGACTACCTGGCCCGACGGGATACCCAGTGGATGGGGCCCGTCTACCACGCCCTGGGGTTGACGGTCGGATGCCTCCAGCACGAGGCCTCCTACCTCTACGACCCCACCTATACCACCGATAACCCCTCCCTGCGCCACCTGCGCCCTGTCTCCCGCCGGGAGGCGTACCAGGCGGATATCACCTACGGCACCAACCACGAGTTCGGCTTCGACTACCTGCGGGACAACATGGCCGTGGACCTCTCCCAGGTGGTGCAGCGGGGGCTCCACTACGCCATCGTGGACGAGGTGGACTACATCCTCATCGACGAGGCCCGCACCCCCCTCATCATCAGCGGGCCGGCCCAGGAGTCGACGGAGCTGTACTACACCATGGCGCGCCTCGTCCCCCGCCTGAAGATGGGGGAGGACTACACCGTCGACGAAAAACACCGCACCGTCGCCCTCACGGAGCAGGGCATAAGCAAGATGGAGCGGTGGCTCAACGTGGGGAACCTGTACGAGCCCGGCAACTACGCCCTCACCCACTACATCGAAAACGCCCTGCGCGCCCTCCTCTTCTACAGGCGGGACAGGGACTACGTGGTGAAGGACGGACAGATAGTCATCGTGGACGAGTTCACGGGGCGCCTGATGGAAGGCCGGCGCTGGGCCGACGGCCTCCACCAGGCCGTGGAGGCCAAGGAGGGGTTGAAGGTCCGGCAGGAGACCATCACCTACGCCACCATCACCCTCCAGAACTACTTCCGCATGTACGCGAAGCTGGCGGGCATGACCGGCACCGCCGCCACCGAGGCCGAGGAGCTCTACAAGATCTACGGGTTGGATGTGGTGGTGATCCCCACCCATAAGCCCATGATCCGTCAGGACTTCCCCGACGTGGTCTTCAAGACCGAGAAGGCCAAATGGGAGGCGGTGGTCCGGGAGATCGAGGAGTGTCACCGCCGGGGGCGGCCGGTCCTGGTGGGCACCACCTCCATCGAGAAGTCGGAGAAGTTAAGCGCGATGCTCCAGCGCAAGGGCATCCCCCACCAGGTCCTCAACGCCAAGCACCACGAGCGGGAGGCCCAGATCGTGGCCCAGGCGGGACGCCTCGGGGCGGTGACGGTGGCCACTAACATGGCGGGCCGGGGCACCGACATCATCCTCGGGGGCAACCCCGAGGGCCTGCTGGCGGAGGCCCTCCGCAGGGAGGGCTATACCCTCGACAACGCCCCCCCTCCCCTCCTGGAGAAGACCAGGGCCCGGGTCCTGGCCCAGTGGAAGGAGGAGCACGACAAGGTGGTGGCCCTTGGGGGCCTCCACGTCATCGGCACCGAGAAGCACGAGGCCCGGCGCATCGACAACCAGCTGCGGGGACGCGCCGGCCGCCAGGGCGACCCCGGCTCCTCCCGCTTCTTCGTCTCCCTCGAGGACGACCTCCTCCGCCGCTTCGGGGGCGAACGCATCAAGACCCTCATGAACTGGGCCGGCATCCCCGAGGACCAGCCCCTCGAAAGCCGCCTGGTGAGCAGGGCCATCGAAAACGCCCAGGTGCGGGTCGAGGCCTATAACTTTGAGATCCGTAAATACCTGGTGGAATTTGACGATGTGGTCAACAAGCACCGGGATGTCATTTACGGGGAGCGGCGCAAGATCCTGGCGGGGGCCGACCTGAAGGCCAACATTCTGTCCATGGTGGAGGAGGAGGTGCGGGGGATATGCTCCCTCTACCTCCCGGGGAAGGACCCCGAGGGGTGGGACCTGGATGCCCTCACCCAGGAGATGCGGACCCTTTTCCCCCTGCCTCCGGACCTCCAGAAGGAGGCGCTGGGCGCCTTAAGCCGGGAGGAGATAGAGGAGAGGCTGGTGTCCTATGCCCGCCGCCTCTATGAGGAGCGGGAGCGGGCCATGGGCCCTGACGCCATGCGCCTCCTGGAGCGGCTGGTGCTCCTGCGGACGATCGATGTCCACTGGGTGGAGCACCTGACGGCTATGGAGAACCTGCGGCAGGGCATCGGCCTCCACGCCTATGGGCAGCGGGACCCCCTGGTGGCCTTCAAGACCGAAGGGCACCGGATGTTCCAGGGCCTGCTGGCCCGCATCCGCCGGGATGTGGCCCGCTCTATCTACCATTACACCCTTACCCTTCAGCGCCAGGGGTCTCCCCCCCGGCAGACACCCCCGCCCAGCCCTATGGGCAAGGTGGCCCGCCCCCCACGGCGGGAGGCGGTGGCCGTGGGCCACAAGGTGGGACGCAACGACCCCTGCCCCTGCGGCTCGGGGAAGAAGTACAAGAAGTGTCACGGGGCCAATGGATAGGAGGGGGTATGCCCATCTCCAATGAGGAGATCGCCGCCCTCTTCGAGAACATGGCCGCCCTGCTGGAGGTGAAGGGGGAGAACGTCTTCAAGGTCCGTGCCTACCAGCGGGCCGCCCGGGCCATTGAGCAGCACCCCGAACCCCTGGAGGTAATGGTGCGGGAGGGGCGGGAAGAGGAGCTCCAGGGGATCCCCGGGGTCGGGGAGGCCATCGCCGCCAAGATCGTCGAGCTCATCCGCACCGGGAGAGTGCGGGCCTACGAGGAGGTGAAGGCCCAGTTCCCCCCTGGGGTCCTGACCCTTATGGAGGTCCCGGGCGTCGGCCCCAAGACCGCCCTGCGCCTGGTCCGGGAGGTGGGGGTACAGACGGTGGAGGACCTGGAGAAGGCGATCCTGGACGGACGGGTGGCGGCCCTCCCCCGCATGGGGCCCAAGAGCGCCGAGAACATCTTGCGGGCCATCCACGCCATGCGGCGGAAGGAGCGGCGTATCCCCCTGGGGGACGCCCTCCCGGTGGCCGAGGCGGTGGCCAGCGCCCTGAGGGAGCGCCTCCCCGCCATCACCCATGCCCTCCCTGTGGGGAGCATCCGCCGCTGGCGGGACACGGTGGGGGACATCGACATCATGGTCGTGGCCCCCGACGGCCAGGCGGTGATGGACACCCTGGCGCGCCTCCCTATGGTCACCCAGGTGCTGGCCCAGGGCCCCAAGAAGGGGAGCGTCCTGGTCGCCCAGGGGTTGCAGGTAGACGTGCGGGTGGTGGAAGAAGAGGCCTTCGGCTCTATGCTCCAGTACTTCACCGGCTCCCAGCAGCACAACATCCTCCTGCGGGAGTATGCCAACCGTCTGGGCCTCTCCCTCAGCGAGTACGGGATCACCGACGTGCGCACGGGGGCGCTGGAGAAGTTCTCCTCCGAGGAGGCTTTTTATCGTCGCCTCGGCCTCCCCTGGATCCCCCCGGAGATCCGGGAGGGCCTGCAGGAGATCGAGGTGGCGGCCCGGGGGGAGGCGCCCCGCCTGGTGACCCTGGAGGATATCAAGGGCGACTTCCACGTGCACACCAACTGGAGCGATGGGCAGGACCCCCCCGAGGCGATGGTGGCGGCGGCCAAGGCCCTGGGCTACGCCTACGTCGCCATCACCGACCACTCCCAGGGGCTGGGGGTGGCCAGGGGCCTGACACCCGAGCGCCTCCGGGAGCAGAGGCGGCTCCTGCGCTCCCTGGAGGAGCGCTACGGCATCCGCATCTTCCAGGGCTCGGAGGTGGACATCCGGGCCGACGGCACCCTGGACCTGCCCGACGAGGTCCTGGGGGAGCTGGACCTGGTCGTCGCCGCCGTCCACTCCGCCCTCCAGCAGCCTCGGGAGAAGATGACCCAGAGGGTGATCAAGGCTATGGACAACCCCTACGTGACGGTTCTGGCCCACCCCACAGGGCGTCTCCTGGGGGAGCGGGAGCCGGTGGACATCGACCTGGAGGCCGTCTTCACCGCCGCCCGCGAGAGGGGGGTCGCCCTGGAGGTCAACGCCAGCCCCAAGCGCCTGGACCTGAAGGACACCCATATCATGCGGGCCAGGGAGGTGGGCGTCCCCCTGGTCATCAGCACTGATGCCCACCGGAGGGAGGCCCTGGGGGACATGCGCTTCGGGGTGGCCCAGGCCCGACGGGGGTGGTGCCAGGCGGCCCATATCGTGAACACCTGGCCTTGGGAAAGGGTGGAGGCATGGGTGAGGGAACGGCGCAGGGGATAACCCCGCCCCACCTCCTCCGGGAGGCCGAGGAGGCGATCCGCTACTTCCAGAGGGCGGTGGGGGAGGGGGAGGAATGGGTCTCCGCCCTCCTGGGGGCTATGGGGCTATGGCCTTTGGCGGAGGAGAGGATGGGGTCCCACCTCTGGTGCTACCTGATCGCCGGGGAGGCCCTGGATTGGCCCCTCCTGGCCCGGCGCCTCTGCGCCACCCTGAACGGGCAGGTGCCCCGGGAGGAGAGGGAGGCGGTCCTGCGGGGGTTTTTCCCCCGCCCTGTCTCCGAGGGGGAGCTGCGGCGCAGCCTGGGGCCGGAGAAGTTCCGGGCCTATATGAACTTCTGGTATGGGGTGCAGGTGGAGCGGGCCCTGCAAGAGGTGGAGGAGGGGATGGTCCGCAAGGAGGCGGTGGCCCAGGGCCGGATGCCGGAGCAGGGATGGGTGAAAGAGGTGGCCTTCGCCCGCCTTTATGGGGAGCCCTATTCGGTGTTGCACACCCACTTCTGCCGGGAGAGGGGCCTGCCCCCCGCACGCCCCTTCACCCGCGCCGAGGCCAACCACTTTACGTATCACCTCTTCCGGCGCCGCCTGGCCATCTCGGTCCCGGAGCGGGCTGCCAGCGATACCCGACGGGGGCTGGAGCGCTTCGTGTATCTCCAGTCCCTCTATCTGCGCCGTCGGCTCTAGGGGGGCACGGGTGGCAGGGAAGGCGCTCCCCATAGTGGTGGCAGCCCTGGTCCCCCTCGTCCTTACGGCGTGTCGGGGGACGCCGCCACCCCCTCTTACCCCTACGCCCCAGCCCCCCCCGGCCACGCCGGAGGGCGCCCCCACCCTGCCCCCTCCGGAGCCGACCCCGACCCCTTCCCCACGGGGGGAGACGGGCGGCCGGGCCTTCGCCCGCCCCCATGAGCGTCCCCCTGCCCCTGACTTCCACCTCACCCTCTTCACCGGGGAAGAGGTCTCTCTGTCTTCCCTCCAGGGCAGGGTGGTGGTGCTGAACTTCTGGGCCTCCTGGTGTCCCCCCTGCCGGGCGGAGATGCCCCAGCTGGAACGGGCCTGGTGGGAATGGCAGGAGCGGGGCGTCATCATCCTGGGCATAGCCACCGGAGACCACCCCGAAAGGGCTATGGCCTTCGCCCGGGAGGTGGGGGCTACCTACCCCCTCGCCCTGGACAGGGATGGCCGGAGCACCCTGGCCTATCGCGTGACCGCCCTCCCCACCACCTATTTCATCGACAGGAGGGGAGGGATGGCGCGCCGCATTGTGGGGTATGTCCCCGAGGGGTATCTGCGTTTCATGCTCAGCCTGCTGGTGGAGGAAGAGGGGTGAAGGGGGACGGGGGGCCGATGCCCCGGCAGGTGCGCATCACCCCGGAGGGGGTAGTCATCCACTGGGAGGACGGACACACCAGCCTGTATCCCCACCGTTACCTGCGTCTGCAGTGTCGGTGCGCGGGATGTGTGGGGGAGTGGCCCTCCACCCACCCCATTGACGAAAGGGCGGTGCCGCCCACGGTGGAGGCGTTAGACTATATCGAGGTGGGTCGCTATGCCCTGCAGTTCCTCTTCAGCGATGGGCATGCCACGGGCATCTACCCCTTCCGCACCCTGCGGGCGGCATGCCCGTGCCCCCTCTGCACACCAAAAAACCCCCAAGGAGGAGCCAACCCATGAGCGATGACCGCTTCGGTCTACCCCTTTTGGAGGCGGCCCGTCGGGCAGGGGTCACCATCGCCGCGGAGCGCGAGCCCCAGGACCGCTGGCTCACCCTGCGGGGCCTGCGCTTTCACTACCTGGACTGGGGTGGGGAGGGGTTGCCGGCGCTCTTGTGCCTCCACGGCACGGCCCAGAACGCCCATACCTGGGACTTCACCGCCTTGACCCTGTGCGCCCGCTATCGTGTCCTGGCCCTGGACCAGCGGGGGCACGGAGATACCTCCTGGGCCCCTGATGGCGACTACTCCCTGGAGGCCTACGTCGCCGACCTGGAGGCCTTCGTCTCGGCCCTGGACCTGCCGGAGGTCACCCTGGTCGGGCTTTCCATGGGGGGGCGCAACGCCTTCGTTTACGCCGCCCGCCACCCCCGGAAAGTCCGCGCCCTGGTGGTGGTGGACACGGGCCCCGAGGTCAACACCGCCGGCGTCCAGCGCATCGGGCGCTTTATGGCCATGGAAGACGTGCTGGACTCCTTCGACGCCTTTGTCCAGCGCACCCTGCGCTACAACCCCCTGCGCCCGGAGTGGTTGGTCCGGGGGAGCCTCCGCCACAACCTTGTCCAGCGCCCCGACGGCCGCTGGACGTGGAAATATGACCCCGCCATACGGAACCCCGCGCGGTGGGCCCATGGGAGGCCCTCTCCGGCGGTCCTGTGGGAGGCGTGGCGCTCCCTCTCCTGCCCCGTGCTGCTGGTGCGGGGGGAGGAGAGCGACGTCCTCACCGCCGAGGTGGCCCAGGCTATGGCTCAGGCGCTGCCGGGGTGCCGTCTGGTGACCATCCCCAGGGCAGGGCATCTGGTGCCGGGGGACAACCACCCCGCCTGGGAGCGCGCCCTCACCGCCTTCCTTGACGAGGTGGAGCGGGCTAGCGGACGGCCCCACACCGGCGCAGCTCCTCAACCTCCTGAGGGGTGAACCCCACCTCCTCCAGGACCTCCCGGGTGTGCTGCCCTAAGGTGGGGGCGGGGCGTCGGATGCGCCCCGGCGTCAGGGAGAACTTGACGGGGATGCCGATCTGGGGGACTTTCCCCGCGGTGGGGTGCTCCACTTCCACCACCATCTCCCGGGCGCGGACGTGGGGGTCGTTGTAGACCTCCTCCAGGGTGTAGATGGGACCGCACGGCACCTGGGCGGCCTCCAGGACCTCCAGCCAGGAGGAGGCGGGCCGGGTGGCGAAGGTGCGCTCCAGCTCCTCCTGCAAAGCCTTCAGGTTGCGGACACGGTCTACGCCCGTGGCAAAGCGGGGGTCCTCCAGCAGGTCAGGCCGCCCGATGGCCTGACACAGGCGCCGCCAGTTGGCCTGGTTGCCCGCCCCCACCGTGAAGTACTTCCCATCGCCCCCGCGGAAGGCCTGGTAGGGGGCTGAGAGGCGGTGGGCAGTGCCCATGGGACGGGGGGGTTCCCCTGTGGCCCAGTATTCCGCCGTTTCCCAAATGGCCAGGGAGATCCCCGCCTCGAGGAGGGAGATGTCCAGATACTGCCCCTGGCCCGTCGCCTGCCGGTAGATGTAGGCCGCCAGAATGCTCTGGGCGGCGTACAAGCCGGCCACCAGGTCACAGATGGGCACCCCCACCTTCACCGGGGGGCCATCAGGGTTGCCGGTGACGGAGATGAGCCCGCTCATCCCCTGGGCGATGAGGTCAAACCCCCCACGGTGGCCATAGGGGCCGGTCTGCCCGAAACCGGAGATGGAGCAGTAGATAACAGAGGGGTTCACCCGGCGCACGGAGGCGTAGTCCAGGCCCAGGTCCGCCATTGTCCCCGGGCGGTAGTTCTCCACGATCACATCCGCCCATTGGGCAAGGCGCAGGGCCACCCTCTTCCCCTCCGGGTGTTTCAGGTCGATGCAGACACCCCGCTTATTGCGGTTGATGAGGAGAAAAGGGAGGGGCTCCCCGTTCCAGAGCCTTACCCCCCGGCGGTTCTCTTCCCCCTCGGGCCGCTCCACCTTGACCACATCCGCCCCCAGGTCCCCGAGCATCATGGTGCAGAAGGGCCCCGCCATCACCTGGGTGAAGTCCAGGACCCGCATCCCTGCCAGGGGAAGGTCGCTCATGGCGCCTCCTTTCGGGGGATTACGGGGTATCTAACCCCAGGGAGTCCCCATGACGGCCTGCGCTCCACGCGAGGAAGAGGCGGCAGCAGAGGGAGCCCCTCCGGGCGCCCTCCTCCAGCGCCTCGGGCGTTGCCCACCGCCACGCCACATAGAGGGTAATAGGGTCTCCGGGGTGGGCAGGGGGAAGGGAGCAGACGTCCCTCTCCGCCTCCCCACCGTAAAGGAGCATCCTGTGGGGCCCCCCTTCCTCCTGCCATCCCTCTCCGAGGAGGGCCCACCGGCGCGCCGGGAGTCCCAGTTTGATCCGGAGGCAGCGGTGGAGGGCCTCCTCTGGCGTCTCCCCGGGGGCTATGCCTGTAGCCGGCAGGCCCCAGATGCCGGGGAGGTGGGGGTCCCACGGGGGGCGCAACACCGTAAGGAGGCGGCCGGGGTGGGCCGGGTGGAACAGGGCTATGGCCACACTCTCCCTCACCCCTGCCCCTGCGCCTCCGCCGGGGAGGCGGCCTTGGCCTTTAACACGGCGTTGAGGGCCTGCTGCAGGCGGGACTTGTAGCGGGCCGCCGTGTTCTTGTGGATCACCCCCTTCTGGGCTGCCCAGTCGGCCACCCTCTGCGCCTGCTGGACGGCCGCCTGCGCCTGGGCGGGGTCGCCGCTGGCCAGGGCCAGCCGCGCCCTCTTGATAAAGGTGCGGAAGCGGGTACGGATGGGGCGGTTCCGGAGGCGTCGCCGCTCCGCCTTGGCCGCCGCCCTCTCGGCGCTGGAGCGCCTCTTCTTTTTCGGGCGCTGCTCCGGTGGGGTCTGTTGAGTAGTCAATGGCCCGTCTCCTCTCCAGAACTACCAGCACCCATGATAACGCAATCCCCTGGCCATCCCCCAGGGGGGAGGGGGGTTTTTACCCTCTACCGGTGGGGGATAACCCTGACCATCCGGGTGCTCGCGCCCTAGCTTCCGCGGAAGAGGGGGTTTTACCCTCTACCGTGGGGGATACTCCCTCTCCTCCCCACCCTCGGGGGCGCTACCGTGGGGGTGGAGGGTAAGAGGTGCACGTCTCCCAGCGCCTTGGGGCTGTTCTCGGCTGGCTCATCGTCCTCTCCCTTTTCACCTCCACCGTCGTTATCTATGCCTCCCAGAACCCCGGGGGGGTGGCCCTCCCCTTCTCCCCGAGGGAGCCCTTACCCTCGCCGCCCCCGGAGACAGGGCCTGCCACCGCCGATATAGTGGGGTGGGTTCTGGGGCCGGGCAACAGGGTGCAGGGGGTGGTGGTGGCGTGGACTCCCCCCCGTGGGGGCACCTATGCCCTGCGGGTTGTCCTGAAGGACGTGGTGGACGGCCTTCTCGCCGCCGCCTCCTGTGGGCGGAGGGCTGGGGATAGGCAGACCCGCCAGGACACCGTCCCCTTCCCCATGGGCCCCCCTCTCGCCGAGGTATCCCGGGTGGTGATCAGCATCGTGGAGACCCCGGGCCCCACCGCCGCCTGTTCCTGACCCCGCGCCGGCTCTGGACAGGGAGGGGGTGGCCTGCTATGATGGAGGGCGCAGGCGGGAGTAACTCAGGGGCAGAGTGCCTGCCTTCCAAGCAGGTTGTCGGGGGTTCGAGTCCCCTCTCCCGCTCCACGCTGCTGTTACGGTTCAGCCGGCAGGGCCTGGACTCCCCCACTTTGTGTGCTCTTGTTGGCCGTCGCAGCCCGTTCCGGCCGTAGCCGCATAGGGCAGGCCCCAGGTCCTGCGCCGGCAGCGAGAAGACCTTTTACGGTCCTTGCCGCCCCGGATGAATTTTTAGGGCCCCCGTCCGGGGGCCCCTCGAAGACCGGGCAGGCCGGATGGAGGCGGCAACCCCCGGGCCTGGCGAACCTCTCCAATAATCCCCCGGGGAGGTAGGGGAAATCGTACCGGTGCAAATCTCGGGAGAGGTCGGAGAGTCTTGCTGCCGGGGTCCCGTTGAATTACCATAAAAGCGCCTCGCCCGGTGGACTGGACCGGCGAGGCGGCAGCGCGGGGCGTCCGAGTGCCCCGGCAGGGGAAAGTTTGGTGAAGAGGGCGCCCGTCGCGGGCAAGGGGCCTCGGCGGACGTTTGGTTTGGGGGGGCGGATTCGAAGCGCCAGAGGGTGCCATGCTGACCGGCGAGGATATTGATTTCATCCAGGGATTGCTCCGGGAGTTGGCCCGCATGGACCGGGACCAGCTGGAGCGCCTGCGGGGGGAGATCCGTAGGCTGAGAGACGAGGTCCGTCCCATCCGCCCTCGTACGACCACAACAATAGCCTTGGTGGCAGCCGATGCCGGCGAGAACCTGATCGCCTTCGACCCTCATCTGTTCTATGCCCTGCGGGTGGTGAACTCCTCCGGCCAGACGCTCTTCCGGGATGTCCTCACCCACTGGATGGATGTGGAGGCCCTCAACCGACGACATTTCGATAAGAGCGGCGCTCCGCGCACGCCCCTGGGGCGTCTCATGACCGACCTGGGCGTCCGAACCCTCTGGGAGCTCTCCCCTGACATCCCGGACCCTCAGACCCCGATGGACCGTCGGAACCGGCGCTGGCTTCAGGACTACCGGGATCTGGGGGAATGGGCGGTCCTCTACGACTTCCTGACGAATCCCCATCGGACCTTCGCCACCGCCACCCTGGTGGTGCGGGACGGCCTCCTGCGCAGCAAGCGCTTCGCCCGGCATCCTCGGAACGGGTATCTCTTCGCTCGGATGTGGGAGCGCATCCGGGATGCCGTGGAGCGTCATCGGGAGGCTGGGCGGCGGATTTACGTGGTGGGCATCGCCAAACGGAGCAAGGTGCTGGACCGCTACCGTCTGGCCATGTTCCTGGAGGGCGTGATGGTCCAGCCCGGCCCCTGTTACGTTCGGATCCCCGGGGAGCTGGAGCGCCAGGTATATCGCTGGGAGGAGTTCGCCCCCGGGGAGGAGGGAGAGGAGGGGGAGTTCCGGAAGTTCGTGGCCGGGGCCATGTTCCTGGTGCGTTTCGGGCGCAGCCCCTACGACCCCATCTGGGCCGTGGATGTGTGGGAGGAGCACGTGAGGCGGGGGGAGGTCGCGGAGATCTTCGGCTACCTGCTGGGGGATGCCCAGGCCGGGTTCCCCCGGCCCTTCTACCCCCTCTGCCTCCAGCAGGCCCATGAGCGGGCCCAGCTGAGGGGGCTGGACGCCGAGCTCCTGCAGGACCTGGTGCTGGAGGCCATCCGGGAGCAGATCCCGCCGGAGAAGCGGCCGGCCCTGGAGGCCTTCCGGATCCTGGCCGGAAGCGGAAGGGAGGGCGCGTATGGCCTCGCCTAACCCCTTGATCCGTAAAGCGGTGGGCATCTTCCGGGGCTTCATCGAAGGGCAGATGGAGTTCCATGCGGACCTGGTGCTGCCGTATCGTCCCGATTATCTCCATCAGCCCATGCACGGCCAGTTCCTGCTGGTCC
>Ga0079995_1089952_pt1 | contig 18856 bp, 13 predicted proteins | sample FaiFalFF_MnMetaG_2_FD_69198 | JGI IMG/M metagenome (GOLD analysis project Ga0079995, IMG submission 69198) | Freshwater microbial communities from Yellowstone National Park, Wyoming, USA - Fairy Falls C (FF_Mn_C) (SPADES assembly) (version 4) | ecosystem: Environmental > Aquatic > Freshwater >...
CGCCCGCGCGTTGAATCTGCACGCGCACTTGTCGCTTGCCGCGATAATCGGCGACATCGAACGGCTTGGGGGCAATCTTCTGGCGCACAACGCCGCCTTCGGGCACTTGAAGCGTTGTTTGGTGCGTGTCCTTATTCCACAGATACAGCGACGCTTGGTATGTGCCAGGCGCGACATTCCGCTTCACCACAAGCCCGCCTGAAAATCGGCGTCCCACAAAGGCGTCGGAGTAGAACAGCAGCGTCGATGGCGCTTCTGCTTGCGGTGCAACCCTCAGCGACAGTTCCGAGAGGTCTTTGTACGCTGTACGCCACGCCTCCAGATCGATTTCCAGAACCATCATGCCGGGCTTGGGCAGGCGTACCTCCACCGTGCCCGATTGCCACTCGTTCGGCTCCAGCGTGCGCAGGTAGTAGCGAATCACTTCGGGGGAATGCACCATCAGCACGAGCGCGCCTTCGAACTCTTGCGGTACATCCACGCGGTAGCGTCCGTCGCCCAGCGGGTAGATGCCGAAGTTGAGACACAGCGGCGGTGCCCCCCTAAAGCGCGATTCTTCTGACGACAGCTCGCCCACGGCGCACACAGGCTTGCCGTCCACGCTGCCGATGAGCAGCGGTGAGCTGCGATGCTCCTGATGCAAGTCTTCGCCCATCCGTAGGTTCACAGGTTCCCCAGCCGCCGTCAGCAGGCGCAGTTCGAACGAGCGGGCGGGTTTGAGCGTCGCGTTAATCGTCTCGCGCGGGTTAGCGGCGCGCCCGAAGTAGAGCGGCACATAGCCAGGCGCGGCGACCATCACTTGGAGTTCCACAGGCAGCGTGCCTGCCAGAATCTCGCGCATCTGGAAGCGGTGCGACATCTCGCCTTCCACGACGCACACCCCGCGCGCGTTCACAGCCTGCCACGCGGGCATGGTCGCCATGTGGCGCCTCCAGTCCACCGTCGCCGACACATGCACTTTCGCTGTGCGTATCGGCTGCCCTTGCTCGTCGACCACTTGGATACGCGCCAGCGGCTCGTCGGGAATCTCCAACGCGGACTGTGCATGCACCAGTCCCCCAAACACAACCGTCCCCAGTAGCGTCATCAGCGTTCGCATACGCATACCTCCGAAAGGGAAGTATCCCTTGCGATAGGGCTTCGCCGCGCGCCAAGCAATTCCTGCTGGTTCGAGGAACGCCCCCCTTGACAAGCCCCCTGTGCCGTCGGGTATCTTAATTTTAGCACTCGGACGCCGAGAGTGCTAAATTCAGGTTCAAATTCAGACCGTAAGGAGGTAGATGGGTATGACTTTCAGACCGCTCAACGACAAGGTTGTGATTGAGCTGCTGGAGGAGGACGAGAAGACCGAAACGGGCATCATCTTGCCCGACACAGCGAAGAAACGCCCGCAAGAGGGTACGGTGATTGCCGTCGGTCCAGGACGCTTGCTCAACAACGGAAATCGCGCGCCGATGACCGTGCAGGTCGGGCAGCGCGTTGTTTTCTCCAAGTATGCGGGTAGTGAGTTTGAGTATGACGGCAAGAAGTACCTTATCCTCGACGAAGACCAAATCTACGCGATTCGCGAGAAATAAACAGAGTTAGGAGGTGAGACCTATGCCTGCGAAGATGCTGAAGTTTAACGAAGAGGCTCGACGCGCCTTAGAGCGCGGTGTGAACAAGGTCGCCAATGCCGTGAAGGTAACCCTCGGACCGAAGGGGCGCAATGTGGTGCTGGATCGCAAGTGGGGTACGCCGATTATCACCAAAGACGGCGTGACCGTTGCAAAAGAGATTGAGCTGTCGGATCCATGGGAGAACATGGGCGCGCAACTTTGCCGTGAGGTCGCGTCCAAGACGAACGATGTGGCGGGCGACGGCACGACCACCGCAACCGTGCTCGCGCAAGCCTTAGTCAACGAGGGCATGCGCTATGTCGCGGCGGGAGGCAATCCTATCGCGCTCAAGCGCGGCATCGATAAAGCCGTCGCGAAAGCCGTCGAAACCATCAAGCAGCACGCTATCCCCGTCACCGAGCGTGAGCAAATCGAGTATGTCGCCACCATCGCAGGCAACGACCCCGAAATCGGCAAGATGATTGCCGAAGCGATGGACAAGGTCGGCAAGGACGGCGTGATCACCATCGAAGAGTCCAAAGGCACGCAGACCACGCTGGAGATTGTCGAGGGCATGCAGTTCGATCGGGGCTACATCTCGCCCTACTTCATCACCGACCCCGAGCGCATGGAGGCGGTGCTGGAGGACGCGCTGATCCTGATTCACGAGAAGAAGATTAGCTCCGCGCAAGACCTGTTGCCCGTGCTGGAGCGTGTGGCGCAGGCGCGCCGCCCGCTGCTGATTATCGCCGAGGATGTGGACGGCGACGCGCTGGCGACGCTGGTGGTCAACAAGCTGCGGGGCGTGCTGCAGTGCGCTGCCGTCAAGGCGCCTGGCTTCGGCGAGCGACGCAAGGCGATGCTCGAAGACATCGCCATCCTCACAGGCGGACGCTTCATCTCCGAAGACCTCGGTATCAAGCTCGAAAATGTCACGCTCGACATGCTCGGTCAGGCGAAGAAGGTGGTCATCGGCAAGGAGGAGACCACGATTATCGAGGGGGCAGGCTCTCCAGAAGCCGTGACGGGACGCATCAACCAGATCAAGCGTCTCATCGAGACCACCGAGAGCAGCTACGACCGCGAGAAGCTGCAGGAGCGTCTGGCGAAGCTGTCGGGCGGTGTGGCGGTCATCAAGGTCGGTGCAGCCACCGAGACCGAGCTGAAGGAGAAGAAGCACCGCTTCGAGGACGCCCTGTCGGCGACCCGCGCGGCTGTTGAGGAGGGCATCGTGCCTGGGGGCGGCAAAATCTTCCTGCTGGCGCAAGCCGCGCTGGACGGCATCGGCGACGACGATGACGAACGCACAGGCGTTGCCATCGTCAAGCGCGCCCTCGAAGAGCCGCTGCGCCAAATTGCCGAGAACGCAGGGCTGGAAGGCTCCGTCATCGTCGAGAAGGTCAAAGCGCTCGGTACACACGAGGGACTCGACGCGCGCACGGGCGAATTCGTTGACCTGGTGAAATCGGGTATAATTGACCCCGCCAAGGTCAGCCGCGCCGCGCTGGAGAACGCGGCGTCCATCGCAGGGCTGGTGCTGACCACCGAAGCGATGGTCGCCGAAAAGCCTGAAAAGAAGACGGAGCCGACGCCTGGTGGGGGCGGCGACTTCGACGACTTCTAAGCTTATCCCCCTCCCACCCCCAAGGACCGGGTGCTGTCCCCCTCCACCCGGTCCTTCGAATATCAGACGCCGAGTCTGGTAGCCTTCAGCACAGGGCTAAGGGTGGGGCTTGCAACGCGCGTCGCAAGTTGGGTATACTAATATAGCGTTGCCGGGTCGTCTAACGGCAGGACGCCAGACTCTGGATCTGGTAGTGGTGGTTCGAATCCACCCCCGGCAGCCATAACCACATTAAGGAGCCTCCAATGAAACTCTTCGTGGACACAGGCAAGGTCGAAGAAGTCCGCAAGGCAGCCGAGTGGGGCATCGTAGACGGCGTAACGACCAATCCCTCGCTGATTGCACAAACAGGGCGCGGCTTCAAGGAGACGGTGCTGGAAATCTGTTCCATACTCCCGAATGGTTCCATCAGTGCAGAGGTGGTCGGCACAACGGTTGAGGACATCCTGCGCGAGGGGCGCGAAATCGCTTCGTGGTCGCCCAACATCGTGGTCAAGGTGCCGATGACGCCTGCAGGGATCGCCGCCACGCGCCAACTCACGCGCGAGGGCATCCGCGTGAACATGACGCTGGTCTTCTCGCCAGCGCAGGTGCTGCTGGCAGCCAAAGCGGGCGCGACCTACATCAGCGTGTTCGTCGGACGCGTGGACGATGTCTCCAGCGAGGGCATGCGCACGATAGAAGACGCCGTGCAAATCGTCGAGAACTACGGCTTCAACAGCGAGGTGCTGGTCGCCAGCATCCGCCACCCGATGCATGTCGTGGAGGCGGCGCGTCTGGGCGCGCACATCGCCACGATGCCCTTCAAGGTGATGGAGCAACTGTTCCAGCACCCGCTGACCGACATCGGCTTGCAACGGTTTCTGGACGACTGGCGCAAGGCGGGGCTGCGGATTTTTGAATAACTGTTTGGAGTGCTGAAGCGTTCGCTTCAGCGTGTTGCGGAAGCTGCGCTTCCGCACTCCAAAGTTAGCTTCTGTTCCGCTTCACCTTCAGCAGGCGTCCCAGCGTGTCTTCGGGCGCGCCGTCCGTACTGTCTGCTTTCGGTGGTGCGGCGACAGGTGGCGGCTTTTCGGGCGGTGTGTCGGGCTTCGGCGGCGGCATGCGCACGGTCGCAGTCGCGGCGACGCGCTCACGCGGGGCGGTGGGAACCTGCGTGCGGTGGGCTGCGCGCTGTTTAGCCGCCTGCAACCGTGCAGCAACAGGCGCAGTCGCCCCGCGCCGCTCCCGACGCCAGCGCAACCGACCCAGCAACGCTGCAACCGCTTCGGGAATCGTAATCACCACGCGCCGTACCGTGATGTCCACCATCAGCAGCATCAGCGCAAGCAGCAGCGCCAGCGTCCACAGGTCGCGCGTGAACCGCTGGGGCGCGGGCGGCGGGTCGTAGGCGCGGGCAGGCTCTGGCGCGACGCGACCGCCCGTCAGCGACGCTATCCGCTCCAGCAGCGGGCGGTTCTGACGGTAGAAGCGGTACTCCAGCGGGTAGGGCACTGCCAGCGCGGTGGTCAGCGTTGTCGTGCGCCCCGTGCCGAAGTCGCCCTGCGTGCTTAGCACATACAGCCCCTGCCCGCGCAGCGGGAACTGCGCCGTGTAGCGTCCCGCGCCCTCCATGCTCAGCGTCAGTTCCGTCGTCTCGCCCGACGGCATGCCCACCGTCAGTTTCGGCGTCAGCCCGTTGATCGGCTCGCCCTGCGGGGTGAACGCCTGCAGTTCCACAATTGCCTGCCCGTTGCGCACGGTCGCTGTCAGCCCCAGATTCGGCTGTGCGCTGGGGCGCATCGCGCTGCGGATGACCTGCGTCCAGAAGACCGCGTAGCCGTCCCAGCCCAGCCAGCGTTGTGCCCAGCGCGGCTGCGCGTCCGATGTGAACGCAATCGCCGTGCCCAGCCCGTACCGCCACACCGCCAGCAGCGGGTCGTCCTTGTGCGTGCGCATCAGCGTCTGCGCCAGCGGTCGCTCCGAAACCAAGTTGTACGCCAGCAGGGCAGGCGTGCGGCTCCAGTCCACCTCGCGCAGGCGTTCGTCCGCCGTGTTCACTTTGGGGATGAACGCGCCCTGCTCGATTGCCGTGCGCGTCATCGCGCTCACATCGGCGGTGAACAGGCGGGGCAGCGAACTCGCGTCGCGCGTCTGATAGAACTGCCCGCCGCCCACCCGCGCCAGTTGCTTGAGGAACTGGGTCGCGTCGCCGTCGCCGAACGCCACCACGCTCAGCGTCACGCCCAGCCGACGCAACTGCTGCGCGACTTCAATGCTCCCCTCCTGCTCGTCGCAGTCGTTGGCGTCCGCCAGCATGATGATGTGCCGTGCGCGGTCGGGCGGCTCGGTCAGCATCCCGCGCATCGCCATCTCCAGACTGCCGCGCACGAAGATGCCGCCCCCCGTGCCGTACACCTTCTGCAGCACGGCGATAATCGGTTCGCGCTGGCTGGCGGGGAAAATTGCGCTCAGCGGCTGACCCGCCCGCTGCCCATGACAGCCCTGAAACTGCCGCCCGTCGCAACTGAACGGGTCGAACCCTGTGCGCGCCATATCGGGCAGCAGCCAGTCCGACCCGTGGCTGCTGATAATCACCCCGAAGCGGTCGATGGGGCGCAGCATCCGCAGCGTCTTGATGGATGCTTCCGCCGCCAAGTGCGCCACCTTGTGCTGCCCGATGTAGTTGTTCATACTGCCCGAAGCGTCCACAATCAGGATAACGGTCGCCGCGTGCTGAATCTGCCGATGCTTGATCTCCAAGTCCACGGGCAGCAGTTCGGCGATGGGTGTGCCGTAGTAGCCGCCGGGCTGGTACGAGTTCTCGCCGCCGATCATCACGAAGCCGACCCCGCCCTCACGCACGGCGGACTGCACGGCTTCCATCTGCTGCGGGCTAAGCGCGGTCGCGGGGAAGTCGTTGAACACTATCGCGTCGTAGTCGAGCAGTTTTTCGGGTCGGTCGGGGAAGCCACCCTCGCGCACGCGCGTGACGGTGATTGCGTTCGCCTGCAGGGCGCGTGCAATCGCGTCGCTTGCGCCTGCCCTGCCCTCTGCAATCAGCACATGCGGCTTGCCCTGCACGCGGGTCAGCGCCAGCCCCAGATTGTTGCGCGGGTCGCTGTCGGGTTGCGCCTCCAGCACCGCGCGGATGCGCTGCACGCCCGGCTTGTCGGCGCGAAGCGTGGTCGTTATCAGGTTCACGCCCGGCGAGAGTTTGACGGGGATGCGCTTGATGGGCGCGCCCTCGCGGTCAAGGACGATTGTGCCCTCTGCGTGCTTTTGGGACTGCACCACGATGCGCACCGTGTACGGTTCGCCGACTTTGGCGACGCTGGGCGCCTCCAGCGCTTCAATCAGCGCGTCGTTGCCCGCCTTGCCCGTCGGCAGCGGCACGACATCAATCGGGATGCCCTCCACCGCAGCGACCTGCGCGGCGGCGTAGGCGTCGCCTGCCGTCTCGTTGCCGTCGGTCAGCAGCACGATGCGCCGCGCGTAGCCGTCGGGGAACAGCGCGCTCGCCAAGCGCAACGCGGCGGCGATATCCGTGCCATCGGGGTTCGGCTTAGCGTACAGGTTGTCCATCGTCTTGCGCGGCGCGGGCAGCCACTCCACCATCGGCTCCGCGCCAAACACCACCAGCCCCGTCCGCGCGTCGTCGGGGGCTTGGCGGAGGGCTTCCTGCAGGTACTGCTGTGCGGCGGCGCGCCCCTCGTCCGAGACGCTCGCCGACCGATCCAGCACGAACACCGTGCAGACGCTGCGCAGCGACCCGACCCCCTGCCACCCCGCCAGCGCCAGCACAATCAGCAGCACCAGCGCGAACCGCAACGCCAGAATCACCCGCCGACGCGCCCGACTGACCCCCAGCAGACGCCGACCCGTCCACCAGACCCAGCCCCACGCCACAGGCAGCAACAGCAGATACCACGGCTCGGTGAAACGCATGGCATGGGAGTTATACCCGACGCGCCGCTGCGCGCTGCTGGGATATAGGACCAATCGCCGAGCCAGCGTTCACAAAAAAACAGCAGCTGATGATCCCCTCCATACCGTTCCCCCCTGCACGGAGGAACAGACCAAATCGAGGTTTTGAAAAGTCGCTCGTTTGTGGAATAAACCGTTCGTGAAGCGCATAAAGTATTCGCTTGGGATAGGCGTGATGCTGGTGCTGTTGGCGGGTTGCCATCGTCATGGCAGCGAGTCAGGTGCTATCGTGTACACACCTGACCAATTCGCAGCGCCAGAAGCGACCGAGCCGCCGATTCGAATTGCAGTAACCGCCGCATTTATCTCGGAAGCAGGGGTCGGTGTGTACGAAAAACTGGCGCGCTACTTGGAGGTGCGGACAGGCTACCCCTGCAAACTGGTGAGCGGCTTCTCGTACCGAACAGTGGATAAGATGTTGGCGGCAGGCGCAATCGAGGTGGCGTGTGTTTGCGGGTTGCCTTATGTGTTATCCCAAGAGTTGCCCAATCCCCCCACACGCTTGATGGCAGTGCCAATACCTGCCAACCCGCGGTATCGTGGCAGACCCGTCTACTATTCAGACATCATCGTGCGTGCTGATAGTCCCTATCGTAGGATCGAGGATCTCAAGGGGCGCGTGTGGGCGTACAACGACGAACTCTCTAACTCAGGCTACAATCTCCCACGCGCGTTTCTGATTCGTAAAGGTCTACACAAGGGCTTTCTTGGCAAAGTCATACGCACAGGTTCGCACGAGGAGTCTATTCGGGCAGTTGCGACGGGCGAGGCTGATGTTTCAGCGGTGGACTCGTTGGTGCTGGATTACGAGCGATGGCGCGGCAGCGAGTATGCCCGCAAAGTGCGCGTGATCCATTCGCTGGGACCTTCAGGGATTGTACCTGTGGTGGCGTCGCGTAAGATGTCGCCCGAACGGTTTCGTGCTGTGCAGCGCGCCCTGCTGGAGATGCACACAACGCCAGAGGGAAAGGCAATCCTCCGCGAAGCGGGCTTGCTGCGGTTCACATCTGCTGAGGATACGCTTTACGACGACATCCGAGACGCCTTGAATACCGCGCGTCGTGCGGGCTGCATGGGGTTGCAATTATGAAACAACGATTCTCTGGGGTTAATCGCATAATTGCTCTGGTGGCAGTCGTGTTGGCAGGGTTCGTGTGCTGGCAGACGCTCACTTACGAAACGCCGCGCCAGACTGAGCTCCTGCAAGCCCTTCAGACCAATGTCCGCGCTTATGAATATCATACTTTGGAGACGCTCTCCGCGCTCCTGTTGGAAGATTGGACCGCTTGCTTACAGGCGAAGGACAAAGCGGACGCGCACGCAGAGCATGTAGAGCAGTTGTTTGCCCTGTTGCAACGGGGTGGTTGGGTCAAAGGGAGTATCACTGAGCCTGTGGCGCCGCTTAAGTCCGCCGAGGCGCAGAAACGCCTCAAAGACGCCTACGCTGCCTGGTTGGAGATCAAGCGATTCGCTGTGCGCACGCTTCGCGCGGATACGCAAACGCTCAGCAGCAACACCTTTCTACACGAATTAAGCCTTCTGGAGCAAAAACTTAGCCGTTTACTTAGCCAAGCCGTTCAAGCGGAAAGCGCGTTTGCAACACGCCAAAACCAGCGATTCATCTGGTTAACCTGGGCAAGCTTGGGATTACTGGCGCTTGTGGCGCTCCTGCTGCAGAACACACTTCGTATGCATCGTCAGTCGGAAGCCATGCGCCTTGCAGCCGAGCGACGCCTGACAATTAGCCAACTCCTCTCACAGATGAAGCCCTTGCAAGAGCGGCTGAACGACGCGCTTGCCTACCTCTGTCGGGCGCACCAAACAAGCATAGCCTCAATAAGCCTGTCTGCTGAGTGTGCAGATGAGCCCCTTACCCTCAGAGTCGGAGACGACACAGGTGTAGCGCACACCGATGGCGAGGAGTTCCTCATCCGTGTTCAAGCACAATCCGTCGGCGTGCTACGAGTCCGTTTCGTCAAGTCGCCCACGCCCGAACTGCGTGAGGAAATCGAAGCGATTGTCTCGATGATAGGGTTGGTGGTTCTGCAAGAGTCAGCCCAACGACAAGCTCACAAACTGGCGCAAGCGAAATCGGAGTTCCTTGCGAAGATGAGCCATGAGATTCGCACCCCGCTCAACGGCGTTATTGCCGCTGCGGATTTAATGGCAGCCACACAACTAAACGACGAGCAACACGAGTTGCTCGACACACTCAGGCTCAGCGCCAAGACCCTGTTGGGGATTATCAACGACATTTTGGACTTCTCTAAGATAGAGGCGGGACGGATGGTGCTGGAGACGCTGCCCTTCACCCCTACCGTGCTGGTGGAGGAAGTCGTGTCTATTATGGCGCCTGCTGCCCACTCGAAGGGGCTTACGGTGCGCACGGAGCTGAGTTCGTCGCTACCTCATAGCGTCGCGGGTGACCCGTTGCGCCTGCGCCAAATCTTGCTGAACTTTGTCGGCAACGCTATCAAGTTCACTGCGCGTGGCGAGGTCGTCATCCGTGCTATGCGCCTCAAAAAGGGTGAAGGGCAATCGGCTTGGCTCCGCTTCGAGGTGCAGGATACGGGCGTCGGCATCCCACCAGAGAAGCAGGCGGGCATTTTCGACGCGTTTACGCAAGCGGATAGTTCCGTGACACGCCAGTATGGAGGCACGGGCTTGGGGTTAGCCATCTGCAAGCGATTGGTAGAACTGATGGGCGGTCAGATTGGAGTCTATAGCCAGCCTGGGCAGGGAAGCTGCTTCTGGTTCGAGGTTCCGCTCCCCGTGATTCAGGAGAACGCACCAGAGGAAACGACAGCCCAACCGAGCGGTTCTGCCCTCAACAGCCATGAACTGGACGGCGTACGCGTGCTGTTGGTGGAAGACAACCCTGTCAACCAGAAGGTGGCAATCCGCATGCTCCAGAAACTGGGCTGTGTGGTGGAACTGGCGGAAAATGGGCAGCAGGCGTTGGAAAAACTGGAGCGCGCTTCCTACGACATCGTGCTGATGGATATGCAGATGCCCGTAATGGACGGTCTAACCGCCACGCGCTTGTTACGGCAACGCGAGCAGCAGACGGGTCATCACCAAGTTGTAATCGCACTGACAGCGAACGCAATGCAGACCGACCGCGAACTGTGCCTCGAGGCCGGGATGGATGATTACCTGAGCAAGCCCCTCACGCTGGACGCGCTTCAGGTGATGCTGTTGCGCTGGGTTGCCCAGCACAAGCAACGCGCTGCATAGCCAGCGGTTTGATGAATCCTTTTCCCGCCCTACTGCCTCTAACCCTCACGAAGGTAATGCATATGCAGACCTACACAGCAGTAGGAGCAGCGCCGACCAAGGCGCGAGAGACTTTTCGGCATCGTGTCGCGATTATCGGCGGCGGCACGGCGAGCATTACCGTCGCGGCGCAGTTGGCGCGGCGGGGGATCCACGATGTCGCCCTGATCGAACCCTCGCCGAAGCACTACTACCAGCCGTTGTGGACGCTTGTGGGGGCAGGCAGACGAGCATTTCGGGCTCGCGTTGGGTCCACTGTACGCAGGCGCGCCGACGGTGTGGGGCACGCTGTGGGCGGTAGAGGATGTGGCGACGGGCTTGCTGATGGGCAAGGCGTATGAGCTGCTGCAGGCGGGCGTTGGCAAAGCGGCGGCGCTGCGCGAGGCGCAACTGTGGCTGCGCGAACTGACGGCAGGTGAGGTGGCGCAGATTCTGAAGGCGCACGCGGCAATTCCGCCCGCGCAGGCAGTGGTAGAGATGGCACGGATGGCAGCGGCGCAACTGCTGCCCGTGCAACGCGAATACGCGCTAATGGACGCCTCGGAGCGACCGTTCGCGCACCCGTACTACTGGTCGGCGTTCCAGTGCGTGGGGGTGTGATAGCACGGGCAACCACGCAGGGTTGCCCCTACACACGCGGGCGCACAGAACGGGCAACCACGCAGGGTTGCCCCTACAGAACGGTGCGTGGGTGGGGCGCGTGTGTAGGGGCAGACCTGCGTGTCTGCCCCATTCGCGAAATCGGGCCACTGGTCGGCGTTCCAGTGCGCGGGGGTATGATACGCCAGGCAACCCCGCAGCGGGCAACCCCACAGGGCTGCCCCTACGGAACGGCGCGTGCGTTGCCTGCACTTGCATTTGCGCCCCACAAACGGGTATAATTCGGAAGCCACACGGGGATCGTAGCTCAGCTGGTTAGAGCGCCTGACTGTGGCTCAGGAGGTCGTGGGTTCGAGTCCCATCGGTCCCCCCAGAGTGGGCCGTTAGCTCAGTTGGTAGAGCAGCTGACTCTTAATCAGCGGGTCGCAGGTTCGAGTCCTGCACGGCCCACCATCTCTTTTTTTGTTTTGCGCGGGGTACACTAAAGCTGTGAGACCTGAGACCATCATTCCGATTGAGTCGCTCACGCCGCGCCAAATAGTGGCGGAGCTGGACAAGTATATCGTCGGACAAACCAAAGCCAAGCGCGCCGTAGCGATTGCCTTGCGCAACCGCTACCGCCGCCAGCAGCTCCCCCCCGAGCTGCGCGACGAAATCTTGCCCAAAAACATCCTAATGATTGGTCCCACAGGCGTTGGCAAGACCGAGATCGCGCGTCGGCTGGCGATGCTGGTGCGCGCACCCTTCATCAAAGTCGAAGCGACTAAGTTTACCGAAGTGGGCTATGTCGGACGCGATGTCGACTCGATGGTGCGCGACCTAACCAATATCGCGGTGCGCATGGTGGAGCAGGAGAAGATTCAAGAGGTGCGCCCGAAAGCGCAGCGACGCGCCTACGAACGGCTGGCGACCCTCCTGCTGGACAAGACCGAGCGCCCCAAGCGCGGACGCCGACGCGAAATCACACCGCTGGAGATGCTCTTCCAAATCCTGCACCAAGATGACGACGAGGAGGACGAGGCACCCGCTATTGAAGAAGAGACCCCCGACGAGAAAGCCGACCGCCGCACCCGACGACGCCATATCTTGGAACAACTCAAATCGGGCGCACGCGACAAAGAGACCATCGAAATCGAAGTGGAAGAGAACCTTACCCCATTCGTGCAGGTCTTCTCGCCGCAGGGCATCGAAGAGATGGGGCTGGACACTGACTTGCTGCCGCCGTTCGGACCGCGCAGCCGTAGCAAGCGCGTGGTCACCATCGCTGAAGCCATCGACATCTACACCCAGCAGGAAGCGCGCAAAATGATCGACCGCTCCGCCGTCATCAGCGAAGCCATCCAGCGCGTGGAGCAGACAGGGATTATCTTCATCGACGAAATCGACAAAATCGCAGGCTCTGGGCGCACCGTAGGACCCGATGTGAGCCGCGAAGGCGTGCAACGCGACCTGCTGCCGATTATCGAAGGCTCCACCGTCACCACCAAGTTCGGTCCCGTGCGCACCGACCATATCCTGTTCATCGCGGCGGGCGCGTTTCATACCTCCAAACCCTCAGATTTGATTCCTGAGTTGCAGGGGCGACTGCCCATTCGTGTAGAACTGGAGCCGCTGGGCGCGGAAGACTTCCGCCGCATCCTCACGGAACCCAAAAACGCGCTCACCAAACAATACCAGCAACTGATGGCGACCGAAGGCGTGCAATTGGAGTTCACCGACGACGCCATCGACGAGATCGCGCGAATCGCCAGCGAAGTGAACGCTCGCACCGAGAACATCGGCGCACGACGCCTGCACACGGTGATGGAACGGCTGATGGAAGACCTCTCGTTCGAGGCACCCGAGCACGCAGGCGAGCGCATCGTCATCGACCGCGCCTATGTGCAAGCCAAACTCGCCGATATAGTGAAAGATACAGACCTGAGCCGATATATCCTGTAGGCGGCGGGGGAACTTTCGACGCCACGATGAGATACAATTCACTGATGGAGGGCAGCCGAGCGTGAGAACGAAATGGCTTCGCGGCGGGCTTAGCGTGCTGGCGTTAGCACTGGTGTTCGCCAGCGGCTGGTTGACCCGCAATGTTCTGGTGAGCCACACGATGCAGAGTGGCGGGGCGATGGTGGTGCAGCGCGACTTCGCGCCTGCGCTGGCGGACGCACGCACGCCCACATCTAACCCGCAGGTCTCCGAACCATCGATGGTCACGCTCTTCGGGAATGTGTACCGCATCGTGCGCGATGAGTATGTGGAGCCTGTGGAGCCAGAGAAGCTCACCTACGGTTCACTGGAAGCCCTGCTTGGCTCCCTTAACGACCCGCGCTCGCAGTTTCTGCGTCCCGAGCAGCGCGAGCAGTTCGCCCGCGCCCTCAACGGCGAGATTCAGGGCATCGGCGCGGTGCTGACCGTCGTGCAGCGCAAGACCACCCTGCGCGTCGGCGACGAGACCGCTCCGCTGGAGCAGAACCTGCTGCAGGTGGTCGCCGTGGTGCCCAACTCGCCCGCCGAGAAAGCAGGGCTGAAATCGGGCGACTTCATCGACGCCATCGACGGGCAGTGGATTATCTCCGAAGACCCGTTCGCTGAGATTGCCCAGCTGCAGCGCATGCACAGCCCGCGCGAGCAGATACGCCAAGCCAGCGAGCGCGCCCGCAAGCGACTGGAAAACAGCATCTCGCTCAGCGAAGCCATCCGCCGCCTGAGCCAGACTCCAACAGACACCAAAGACGCTAAGCCGCTCAAGCTAACGATTAAGCGCGCGGGGCAAACGCTGGAGGTGGAAGTCGTTCGTGCCACAACGCGCGTGCGCCCGCTGGAGTATCGGCTGCTGCAGGGGCGCTGGGGCTACCTGCGTCCGAACCTGCTGAACGCCGCTGCCAGCCGCGAGTTCGCCAACGCGCTGCGCACCCTCAAACAAGGCGGCGCGAAAGGCTTGGTGATTGACCTGCGTGGCGTCGCCATCGGACAGCAGGAGCCCGCGCTGCAGATGCTCAGCCTTATCGCCACGAAACAACAGGTCGCCCAAGTCGAGTATCGCGACGGCAACCGCTACAAGATGCGCCCGCTCCGCCTGCCGAAACCGCCCCAGCCCGCCAAGCTGCCCGTCGCTGTGCTGGTGGATCGCGGCACCTACAATGTGGCGGAGCTGACCGCGCTGGCAATCCGACAGACGGCGAACGCCCGCATCTTCGGCATGCCGACCTTCGGGGACGCTTCACAGACGAATTTGTATCAACTCAAGGACGGTTCGGGCTTCACGCTGACCGTCGGACGCTATGTGGGGCTGGACGGCACAAAGTTCCACCAGAAGGGTCTCCAGCCCGATGTGCGCGTGGCGGCTGAGCCGCGTATGCGCGGGCAACTGGGGGGCGACCCCGCGCTGGAACGCGCCATCAACTGGCTGCAATCGCAGGAGAAACGGTCATGAGAGAACGCGGACGCGCTTGGGTCTACACGCTACTGTTGATGCCGCTGCTGTTTGTAGGCGGGTTCGTGGTGTCGGAAGCCTACGCAGTGCTAACCCACAACTCGCCGTCGCTGCTGCGCGACTCGCTGCGCAACCTCACCCGCCGCGAGGTGCTGGAGCCGACAGACGCCTTCCGCAGCGCGCTCGCCGAAGTGGAAGCACACTTCTACGGCAAGCCACCCGCTATCGACAAGCTGACCTACACCAGCATTAACGGAATGCTCAGCGCACTGGAAGACCCCTACACGCGCTTCATGGATCCCGACGCCTTTCGCCGCATGCAGGAGGACACCACAGGCAGCTTCACGGGCATCGGCGCGCTGCTGGAAGACGCCCCTGGCGGCGCGCGCATCGTGCGACCCCTGCCCAACAGCCCCGCCCAAAAAGCGGGACTGCAACCCGGCGACATCATCATTGCTGTGGACGGTAAAAGCTTAGAGCGCGTCGCCCTCGACGAAGCTGTGCGCATGATTCGCGGACCGCGCTTCACAGAAGTCAAACTCACCATCCGCCGCGGCGAGCAAGAGCCGTTTACCGTGACCATCAAGCGCGATCTGGTGGAAAGCCCCACCGTCGATGTCTACCTGGAAGACGACGCCAACAAAATCTACCGCATCTGGCTGCAGAACTTCAGTGAGAAAGCCCCTATTTTGCTCGATCGCGCCTTGCGCCAAATTAAGCAGGAAGGCGGACGCGCGATTATCTTAGACCTACGGGCGAACCCTGGCGGACTGCTCGATTCGGCAATAGAGGTTGCCAGCCGATTCATTCCAGGGGACAAGGTCGTCGTGAGCGTTGTCGGTAGGCAAGGACTGCTGGAGCGCAAATACACCCTGCGCGGGCGATACGCAAACTTAGAGGTGCCGATGGTCGTGCTGATTAACGGCGGCAGCGCAAGCGCATCGGAAATCGTCGCAGGCGCACTGCGCGACCACAAAATCGCCCCCCTCATCGGCGAGGAATCGTTCGGCAAAGGGCTGGTGCAGACGGTCATCCAGACTTCGCATAACACAGCCGTTGCCGTTACCACCGCTAAGTACCTCACGCCGAACGGTACCGACCTGAACGCGAAAATCGTGGACGGCAAGCGCGTCGGCGGTCTCAAGCCCGACATTGAGGTCAAAAACCCCGAAGACTGGCGCATGACCGAAGAGGATAAGGCGCGCGACAAGCAACTTCAAAAAGCGTTGGAGGTGCTGCGCGAACAGCTGAACGCCACCCAACGCGGCGATAGCGTGCTGCGCGCGCAGTCCGACGGGGAGGTGAGCCGATGATCCTGTTTATGGGCGCAGACCACGCGGGCTACTCACTCAAAGAGTTCCTGAAAAACCACCTGATTCAGCAGGGCTACGACATCGTCGATGTGGGCGTCTACTCGGAAGAGCCTGCTGACTACCCCGATATCGCTCACGCGCTGACGGCGCGGTTGGTGAACGAGACGCGCCCCGCGCTGGGCATCCTCATCTGCGGTACAGGCATCGGCATGAGCATTGCGGCGAACAAGCGTCCAGGCATTCGCGCGGCGAACGCCAGCGAGCCTGTCTCCGCCGCGCTTGCCCGTGAACACAACAACGCGAACGTTATCTGTCTGGGCGCGCGCGTGGTCGGTCCCGAACTTGCCCGCGCGACGGTAGAAGCCTTCCTGCGCACGGGCTTCAGCCCCGAAGAACGCCACCATCGGCGCGTGCAGAAACTCGAACTCGTAGGAGGTGAAACGCAATCCCGCACCGACTAACCGAAATCGGACAAGCTGAGCGCGCCATCTTGGTCTTCTGCCGTGCCGACGCGCACGAGGAAGCCTATTGGAGCGACGAGATGCGCGCCTTGGCGCATTCCGCAGGCGTACGAATCGTTGCCGAAACCCGCCAGAAACGCCCACTCCCCGATGTTGCCACCTATATCGGCAAGGGCAAAGCCGAAGCGCTGTTCCAACTCGCCCGCGAACACGAGGCGGATGTCATCCTGTTCGATGTGGAACTCAACCCCGTACAGCAGCGCAACCTGGAGCAGATTACCCAAACGCGCGTGATTGACCGCACGCAGCTGATTTTGGACATCTTTGCGCAGCGAGCGCGCTCGCGTGAGGGCGCGCTGCAGGTGGAACTCGCGCAGCTGCTGTACCTGATGCCACGCCTCTCAGGCAAGGGTGTTGCCCTGTCGCGGTTGGGCGGCGGCATCGGCACGCGCGGTCCCGGCGAGACGAAGCTGGAGATCGACAAGCGGCGCATCCGCGAGCGCATCGCCCACCTACGCCACGAAATCGAAGAAATGCGCCGTCAACGCACCCACCAGCGCAGCTCGCGGCGCAAACTGCCCTTCCCCAGCGGCGCCATCGTCGGCTACACCAACGCGGGCAAGTCCACCCTGCTAAATGTGTTGTCGGGCGCACAGACCTATGTGGACAACCGCGTGTTTGCCACGCTGGATCCCACCACGCGCCGAGTCGTGCTACCCGACGGCTGGTCGGTGCTGCTGACCGACACCGTCGGCTTCGTGGAGAACCTGCCCCCGATGCTGCTTGAAGCCTTCTACGCGACGCTCGAGGAGGTGCGCGAGGCGGACTTTCTCATCCATGTCATCGATATTTCCAGCCCGCACTGGGAACTGCAGCGCGACGCGGTGGAAACCACGCTGGTGGAGCTACAGGCAGACCAGAAGCCCGTGATTACTGTGTTCAACAAGGCGGACCGCGTACGCGACACCGCTTGGCTGCGCCAACTGGTCGCGGAGACACCGAACTCAGTCTACATCTCCGCCCGCTTTGCGCAGGGCATTCCGCACCTGATGGATCGTATCGTGGCGACCGTGCAGGGGATGCTGGTCAGCGTCGATGTGTGGCTGCCGTATGAGGCGACTGCACTGCTCGCCGAGTGCTACGAGTTCGGGCGCGTGCTGTCGGTAGACTACCACGAGGAAGGGATCCACCTGCGGGCACAGGTCATTCCGTCGGTCGCCGCGCGCCTACGCGAAAGCCAGAAGTAGTGGGGTAGAATTGCGCTATGCAGCATCGCAACGCAGGAGGCATGGCTTGATGGTTCGGGTACGCTACGCGCCCAGCCCGACAGGGATGCCCCATGTGGGCAACATTCGCACCGCGCTGTTCAACTGGGTCTTCGCTCGCCACCACGGGGGCAAGTTCATCGTGCGCATCGAAGACACCGACCGCTCGCGCTTCGTGGAAGGCTCCGAGCAGGCAATCCTACAGTCGCTGCGCTGGCTGGGGCTGGACTGGGATGAGGGACCCGAAGTCGGCGGTCCCTACGGACCCTACTACCAGTCGCAACGGCTGGAGATTTACCAGCGCATCGCGCACCAACTGGTGGAGGAGGGCAAAGCGTACAAGTGCTTCTGCACGCCCGAAGAGCTGGAGCAGATGCGGGCGCAGCAGCGGGCGCAGGGTGCCGCCGTCACGATGTACGACCGCCGCTGCCGCAAACTCACCCCCGCCGAAGTCAAAGCACGCGAGGAATCGGGGCTGCCCTATGTCATCCGCTTCAAAATGCCGCTGGAAGGCACGGTGGAGTACGACGACCTGATTCACGGGCACACCGTGTTCCAAAACAAACTCACTGATGACTTCGTGATGCTCAAATCGGATGGCTTCCCGACCTACCACCTCGCGAATGTGGTGGACGACCACTTGATGGAGGTCACCCATGTGCTGCGCGGGGACGAGTGGGTCTCCAGCATGCCGCGCCACCTGAACCTCTACAAGGCGTTGGGCTGGGAGCCGCCGCAGTTCGCGCACCTGCCCCTGCTGCTGGGTCCCGACAGGCAGAAACTCTCCAAGCGGCACGGTGCGGTGGAGTTCACCGAGTTCATCCGACAAGGCTACCTGCCCGAAGCAATGTTCAACTTTCTGGCGATTTGCGGCTGGAACCCCGGCGACGACCGCGAGATTCTCAGCCGCGAGGAGATTATCCAGCTGTTCTCCATCGAGCGCATCTCGGACAACCCGTTCGTGTTCCACCACGACAAACTGCTGTGGATGAACGGCTACTACCTACGCCACTTGCCGAAGGAGCGGCTGGTGGAGTTGTGCCTGCCGTACCTTCAGGAAGCAGGCTTAGTGCCCCAAACACTGGACGAGGCGACACGCGCCTATGTGGAGCGCGTTGTGCCGCTGGAGCAGGAGAAGATGAAGCTGCTCAGCGACGCGCCGCGCCTGCTGGACTTCTTCTTCACAGACGACTACCCCATCGACGAGGCGGCGGTGCGCAAGTGGTTCGGCGAGCCGCACATCCCGCAGATGCTGGAGGAGCTGATTCGCCGCTACGAGGCGTTGGAGCCGTTCACCGCGCCCGAGATTGAGCGCGTCACACGCGA
>Ga0079995_1063333_pt1 | contig 18841 bp, 28 predicted proteins | sample FaiFalFF_MnMetaG_2_FD_69198 | JGI IMG/M metagenome (GOLD analysis project Ga0079995, IMG submission 69198) | Freshwater microbial communities from Yellowstone National Park, Wyoming, USA - Fairy Falls C (FF_Mn_C) (SPADES assembly) (version 4) | ecosystem: Environmental > Aquatic > Freshwater >...
CAGCTCCTCCTCCCCAAGGCCATAGGTATCCGCCTCGGGCTCGAGGACCACCAGGCGGCCCATGTCCCCATCCGGGTAGGCCGCTTTGTGCCGCTCAATCCACCCCCGCACCGCCCTCCCGTCCCCGGTGGCCGCGTCAAAGTCCACGAAAACCGCCCCCGTGGGCTCCACCCTCCGGCCCAGGAGCTCCCCCTCGGGGCGGGTGGCCTGCCAGGCCAGGGCGGTGAGCAAAACGCTCTTCCCCTCCCCGGGGAGGGCCCCCACCACGCTCACAAACCCCCGGGGGATGAGGCCTTCCCAGGCCCAGGCGATTTCGGGGAGGGGGGTGTGGAGGTCAATCCGTTTGAGCCCCATGGCCTACCTCCTCCCCCCCAGCCGGGGCTTGGGGAAGCGGAGCGTGGGTTTCTTACCCTCGTGCTCCCAAACTCCTAAATCGGGTTTTTGCGATGAGGAAGGGCCGGGATTTAGGAGCACCCCCCCGCTCCTAAATGGTTCCGGTGCTCCTAAATGCCCCGGGGATTTGGGAGTTTTAGGAGCACCCCCGCTCCAAAATGCTTTTGCCGTCCAGGACGGGGGGAACCCCTTTTTGAGGAGCGCCCCCCTTGCATCAGAATCCCCCAGGTCCAGGGGGGATTTCGCCCCCGCCTCGAGGCCCCACCGCGCCGCGTCCCGGGCCTCACGCTCAGGCAGGCCGGCCCGCATGGCCGCCCCCACCAGGACCTCTTCCGCTTCCTGCGGATCCAGCCCATGGGGGATGAGGCCTCCGGTGGCCACCGCATACCGGATGAGGGTGTTGTGCCGCGTCCCCTCCGGGGCCCTGGCCACGGCCTCCGCGTAGGCCTCGAGGAGGGCCCGGAGCCGCCTGGGGGAGGACCCCGCCTCCACCACCACCTCCCGAGGGGACGGCGGCGGGGGGAGGAGCCGGAGGAGAAGGGCCTCCGGTATCTGGGGGAGTCTGGCCGGCCTCACCAGGGGCAACTCCCACACATACCCCCGCCCATCGGCCAGGCGGGTAGGCGCGGCCACCACATACGCCCGCCCCATGCCCCTGAGGTCAACCCCCTCCAGGGCCCGGGTGGTGGCGCTCAGGCGCACCCCGTCAGGGAGGCGGAGGAAGATGTGCACGCCCCCCTTGGGGGTTCTTTGCCGGGGGGCGGCCTCGAGGGCGGGGTACTCCCCCTTCAACCTCTCCCACGCCGTGGGCTCATCCACGTCCAGGACCAAGACCCCCTCAGGGGCCAGGAGGCCCACCCCGCACCGGGGGCAGGTCCGCCACCAGGCCTCGAGGGTGGCCGCCTCCAGGGAGGCCCCCTTCAGGCCATGGGGCACCAGGCCGGGGTGAGGCCGCTTCTCCCCCGGGGCCAGGGGGAGGACCCGGTAGCCCATGTAGGCGTAGGCCCGTGCAAACGTGTAGGGTGTTTTTTGAGGGAACAGCCGCATAACGCCCTCCCTAACGCCCCCCGGCCCCACGGGGGGTCTTGTCGTCCTCGAGGGCCAGCCGGCCCTCCTCCACGAGGCGCAGGAGGGTGTCCCGCGGGATGAGGAGCCGCCAGCGCCCCACCCGAGTCCCGTAGCGCCTGATTAGGGCGTAAACATACGCCCGCCCTACCCTGTGGCCAAGGACCCCCTCGAGGACCTCCTTGGCCTGCCGTGCGTTCAACCAACCACCGGAGTTCGCCATAACGACCCTCCAACCTGGACCCTAGCGACCAGGGGGGTCATGTGCAGGGGTTGGAAGGGCGTGGGAGGGGTTGGACTGGGGAGGAGGTTACGGGATAAGGCGTGTTATCCGGGCCTCCCTGAGCCCGTGAAGGGGTCCAGGGGGTGAAGGCGGCCCTCGAGGCCCCCAGGGTGAGCGCACCCCCGCTCACCGCTCAGCGCCCCGGTAAACGCCAGGCGCTTATCCTGAGCGCCCCCTGTAGCGATGAGCGCTCAGGGCGTGCTAGCCTCAGGTCATGGGACAACCCGAGGAACTCCTCTTCCCCGCCCTGGCCGCGGAGGCCCTGGGGGTCAGCCCGGCCACGCTGCGGCGCTACGCCCAGGCCTGGGAGAAGGCCTTCGGCCCCCTCCCCCGGGCCCCGGGAGGGGGAAGGCTGTGGCCACGCCCCGCCCTGGCCCGGCTGAAGGTGGCCCGGGAGCTGGCCCAGAGGGAGGGCCTGCCCCTGGAAGAGGCCCTCCTCCGGGTGGAGGGGGAGGCCCCCCTGGTGGCCACCGCCCGCCCCGAGGAGGAGGCCCTGGCCCTCCTCCGGGAACTGGTGGCCAGGATGGAGGCCTTGGAGGGAGAAGTGCGGGCCCTCAAGGAGGAGAACGCTCGCCTGAGGGAGGCCCTTAGGGCCCTGGAGCCCCCGAAGAGGCGGCCCTGGTGGAGGTTTTGGGGGTAAAATCCCTCCCATGAAAATGGCATGCCCCCCGGGGTGGGGTCTAGGACCAACCCGAGGAGCCTCAGCTTGGCGGACTGAGGCCTTCACCTTACCCCGAGGGGGCGGGTGGAGGCAAGCGTGGAACACACAGAGGCCAAAATCTCCCTTCCCCAAGGGGAAAGCCTTAGCAAGCGCGAACTAGCCCGGATTCTTTTCCAGGAGCCCTACCTTGCGGCCTTCCGGGAGCGCCTTCCCCGCTACCCCTACGCCACGGACGACCCCCGGCAGGGGATGCGCCCCCGGAGGAAGGAGAAGGCCCTGGAGCACGTTTACATCCAGGTTGGCCGCTACCCCCACGCCATCTTCCGCATCGTCCTGGACCTGGACGAGCCCACGTGGTGGGACGCGATGGACCGGATCCCGCCCACCCTCACCATCCCCAACCCCCGGGAACCCTGGAAGGCCCACATCGTCTACGAGCTGGAGCCCCCCATCTGGCTTTCCTCCCCCAAGGCCCACGAGGGCCAGGGCAACCCCTTCGCCCTGGTGCGGGAGGTAGATGCCCTCCTAAGGGCCTATTTCGGGGCGGACCCGGCTTACAACGGGCTCCTAGGCCGAAATCCCCTGGCCCACCCCCACCTCATCGGGGGTGGCAAGCTCTGGGACCTCCCGAGCCTCCTGGAGGAGCTTAGGGAGCTCACCCCCAGGAGGCGGGCCCTGGCCTACCTGGACACCGCAACTTACGGGCGCAACTGCGCCCTGTTTGACCACGTGCGGGCTTTCGCCTACGGCGTGGTGGCCATGTACCGGGGGAAGCCAGGCGGCTTTGACCTCTTCCGGCAAGCGGTGGCCTATGAGGCCCACCGGCTAAACCGGGAGCTCTTCCGGGACCACCCCCAGGGGCCCCTGCCCTGGAAGGAGGTGGAGACCACCATCGTGAAGAGTGTGTCCAAATGGACCTTCTACCGCTACCGGGGGGCGAAGGTGTGGCCGGTATCAGGGACCGGCAGGCCGGACCGCTCACGTCTGTCCCCCGCGGCCCGGGCCCTGGTGGAGCCCCTGGAGGGGGAGGAGCTGGAGAAGGCCAGGAGGAAGCCCCTCGAGGCGGCCAACCGGAGGCGGCGGGGGAAGGCCGAGGAAGCCCTGGTGGAAGCCCTCAAGAGGCTTCAGGCGAGAGGGGAGGCCATCACCGCCAAGGCCCTGGCCCGGGAGGCGGGCGTGCACACTACCACGGCCTCCAGGTGGCTTCAGCGGATGCGGGGGCAGGGTTGAGCGTGGTTGACTCAGGAGCCCCCCCCAAAAATGGGGGGGTTTTCGCCGTCCAGGACGTGGCGGAGAGGGGTCTACGCCGTGGTGGCTATCAAGGTTATCAGGCGGGGGTGGGGGGGGAAGGGGTGGGGGTGCAACCCCCAGGGTTCCTTTAGCCAGGTACTTGGCTAGCTAACCTAGGCGGCGGCCCTCTTTTCCTTGGGCCAGGTACTTTAGCTAGCTGGCTTGGGTTTTTTGCCTTCGCCAGGTACTTGGCTAGCCAACTGAGGCCCGAACTGATGCGGCAACTGGGGTTTTGGGGGGGGGCGGCCCGCGCCGCGCAAATCGGCCATTTTCGCCCTCCAGTACGGCAAAATCCCCGACTCGCCTCCCCGAGGACCCGCCCTGAGAGGCCCGAGAAGGCGGGGGGTGAGGGGGGCAGTCTTCTCCTACCACCCCCCCTCTTCCCGGGCCTTCTAGGCCCCTTAGAGGCGGCTGTAGGGGGCCTTGCGGGAGAGGGTCGGACCTCGGGTTTGGGGTCGCGGGTTGACCCCACCCTTCTTCCAGGACCCCCTAGGCCCGCTCAGAGGCCCCTAGGAGGCCCGTGGGGGGCGGGGGGGTACTTTCCCTTGGCCCCGCCTACCCTCGGCCTTCTGAGGCCTTTCAGGGGCGCTTTCCTACCCCAATACGGGCAGGGCTTCTAGGGCGAAGCGCCTGAGGGCCTCGGGGTCGGCCAGCCTCTTGCTGGCGTCCAGGATCTCGATCCCCAGGAGCCTGCCCTCGCTGTCCCAGTCCAGGGCGATCCCCTCGGCCACCTCCTGAACCGTGGCCGGCCCTTCCCCGAAGGCGATGTAGAGGGCATCCGCCTTTCCGTCGTACGCGATCCTCACGCTTTCTCCTCTGACCGCTTTTCGCCTGGGGCTAGGCGGCCTGGGAGACTCCCAGGGGGACCTCCCTCTCCGGCAGGAGGAGGCGGAGGGGCCTGCCCCCCAGGAAGAGGGCGTAGACCAGGGGCCAGCCCTCGGGGTTGGGAGCCTCATGGGCCCACAGGAGGGCCTTATGGGCCACCTCAGGCTCGTCCAAGGGAAGGGGGACCAGACGGTAGGCCTCGGGGAGTTCCCCTAGGAGTCCCTTCTCCAGGAGTTCTTCCGTCAGAATCGCGTCCAGCTCTGCCAGCCTCTCCGCGGGGTTCACCAGGCCTCCTTTCCCTGGGCCTTGGCGGCCCGGTAGGCCTCAATGTACTCCTCTGCCCGCCTCGCCAGGTCGGTCTCCGCTACCCTAGCCGCCTTCCCTGGGTCCTGGGGCAGGTCCACGGGCTCGTGGGCGGCGATGCGGTTGCGGTCCCGGTGGGGGGTTCCCCCTGCGGTGTCGTACCGCACTACCCAGACCCAGCCCTCCTCCTCGGGGTCGTACCACTCCAGCTGCACCGCCCAGGACCGGGGCCGGCCCCGGTCCAGCTCCATGGTGAAGCGGAGGCGCCGGTCGGGACCGATGAGGACTTCCCGGCGGCGGACCATGGCCCCAGGCTACCCCGGCCGCATACCTTTCCACTCCCGGGAGGCCCCTCTCCCCCCGTCTCCCCTTGCGGGGTTTATGCGGGGATTCCCGGGGATCCGCCGCAACTCCATGCAAGCCACCCCCCGCTCTAGGCCCAGGAAGGGCCTTTCCCTGCGCGAAGGGTGGCTTTCGTGCCTATAGCCCCCCCGCCCACTCCACCCGCAGCCGGAAGCCCCCGTCCCCAAGGCTACCCCGCACCGCCACCTCCCCCTTCCCCTCCGGGTCCAGGCTGTACCCCGCCCGCAGGAAGAGGGCTCCCCCAGGAGGCTCCACTCCCAGGGGCACCCGCAGGGAGGCCCCCACCCCCAGGCTCCACACCTCGTTGGCCACCAGGCCCAGCCCCAGGCCCACCCCCAAGACGGGGGGCTCCCCAGGGCTCCAGTCCAGGCTACCCCCCAGGGTGGCCACCACCGGGTCCCGCAGGAAGGCCAGGGACACGCCCCCCTCCAGCCCCCACGGGTACCGGGCCCCCAGGTAGACCCGGGGCCGTCCCGGCAGCTCCCGCAGCCGGTAGGCCGCCCCCACCTGGAGCCCCCAGCCCCCTTCCCCCCACCAGGAGGCCTCCCGCCTCCCCTCCCGCACCCGCTCCTCCCCCAGGAGGAGGAGGGAGAGGCCCACCGCCCCCTCCAGGCTCACCTCCTGGGTGGCCCGCCAGCTGAGCCCCACCTCCAGGCGCAGGTCGTGCCCCGCCCGGGTGAAGGCGTAGGGCCCCCCCTCGTCCACCCCAATCCCCCGCCCCCCAAAGGGGCCGTACCCCAGCCCCACCCGGAAGCCCAGGGTGGGCTCCTCCGCCGGGCGCAGGGGGTCGATCTGCCCCCAGGCGGGCAGGAGGAGGAAGGCCAGGAGGAGAAGGGTCCTCACGGCAGCCTACCCCCCAGGGCCTCCAGCCGCCGCAGCCGGGCCTGGGCCCAGGCCGCCCACTCCCCCTGGGCCGCCCGCCCCCGAGGCACCAGGAGCAGAGGAGGTTCCGGGACCAGGGTCACCCCGCTCCACCCCTTCTCCCCCGCCAGGGCCGGGAGGGGCAGGATGCGCCGCCCCCAGGAGGGGTCCGCCAGGACCAGGTGCTCCCCCACCAGGGCCACCCCCACCACCCAGTGGAGCTCGGGCCGGGTCACGTGGAGGATGACGGGCAGCCCCCCGCGGGCGAAGTAGGCCCGCAGGGCCTCGGAGTCCATGCGGTAGCCTCGCAGGGGCAGGCCCCGCTCCCCGGAGGCCCGCACCAGGCTCAGGGCGTTGAGGCCCCCCTTCAGCCCCTCCTGGTGGCGCAGGGCCCTCTCCAGCATCTCCCCCTCCGTGGCCTCCAGGCCGAGCAGGCGGTGCAGAGTGGCCAGGGCCGCGGCCCCGCAGGTCTCCCAGGTGGTCTGGGGAACGGTGGCGGTGTAGCGGAGCTCAGAAAGGCTTTTGGAATAGGCAAGTGCCCAAGAGACCGCGAAGAGAGCGAGTATGCGAGCAAGGATTGGTCGTGCCATTAAGTGACATAATAAGTGAAAAAAGGCAAGCGGCAAAAATGGGACAGGTTGGCTACTCATGTGTAATTGAGGCTGATTGGAAAGAAACCCATGTTAATCAAGGCATGAACCAAAGAAGTCATAGAAAGCGATCGTAAAAAGAGAAAGGAGCCGATTAAAAAAAGTGTGATTACTGTGTAGAGCAAAATTAATTCTGGTTCTAATTGAACCCCGGTCCATGGGTTTACGAGATGAACAAAGACAAACGATACCCCCGAGAAAAGAAGTCCTTTGCTTCCAGCTAGTTGGTAAGGAACGTACCGGAACAAGAGCTCCTCAATGTAAGCTCTACTTAACCAAAAGAACAAGGTGATGAATAGGGAGAGGTGCTCTCCGGAGTCAAGCACGTACCAGAACCTACTTGGAGGCCAGTAGGGTAACTTTAAGGCCAGAAGAAACACGAAGAGAAGGTGTCCAAACAAAAGTATAACCGCTAGCCTAAAGACTGGGCTAAAGAGTAGACCCCTGGTGAAGAAGCCCTTCTCGGCTTCAATAAAAGTAAGCCTAGCCCTATACTTCAGGTAGAAAAGCCCTGAAAAAGCGACAATGAGCCAGAGGCCCGTATCGATCAAAAAGGAATCGAGCGGGTGTAGTAAAAAGGCAAAAAAAGAAAACAACGGGCCGAGGAAAAGAAAGATCAGAGGTGCCACAAGGGCCCCCCCGACCTTAGCCTTTACCTGCATTTGCCTACACAAACCGTAGTGGAACTCGAACCATCAGGCTTTGTTTCGTGCTTGACTTCAGCACTACATCCACGCGAAATTAGAAGACCGACAATAGCAGCCCCAGCAAGCACAGCTGGCAATATAGCGCCATGTGTTTCTGCGAGTTCATCAGCTGTAATTTCCTGTAATGAAACGTTCCTACCCTGACTGTGCAGGGCGTAGGAGACCAAGTACCCCTGAGCCAGGGATTGGGCAGGTAAGACCGCCACCAGGGCCAGGGCCATCAGGACCATGAGCACCTTGCGCATCCTTTACCTCCTCGCTGTAGGGAGTGTCCCTACACCTCAAGGGTACCATGCCCCCCCCCCTTGCTGTCAAGGTTCTGTAATCGGTCAATACATCCCTTCGTGTGCTACTTGATCTGTCCCCCCAGGGTGTGAAAAAAGAGGGGGTGCTATGCCACAAGACCGTGAGCACCCCCTCTACCATCTTGACGCAGAGACCCTCATCGTGGCTACCTACATTTGGGTGGATGACGAACTCAAAGCCCTCGTCGCTCAAGGTTTCAAGCTCCCCAAAAAGCAAAAGCACCAAAAGGCCACCCTGGCCGAACTCCTGGCCCTCGCCATCTTCCTCCTCCGCAAGATGTTCCCCTACGGGGAAGCAGCCAGGGCCAGGACCTCGCCAAAGGCTACCTCGCGGCCAAGACTACCCTGAAGGCTTACTTCCCCTCCCTCCCCCACCTCTCCCGTTTCTACCGGATCCTCCAGAAGGCTCATGGGCTGCTGGCCCACCTCGCCTTAAAGCTCTCCGGGGGACAAGGCCTGCTCCAGGTGGTAGACCTCAAGCCCATCCCCCTGGCCCACGGTCACCGTATCCACGGCCTCTCTCTTCCTGAGGCCGCGGTGGGGGTGGGTCCCCTGGGAGCCTTTGGCGGGTACGTCCTTGTGCCGGTGATGAACGAGCGGGGCCTCTTCTTTCGTTGGACTCTTCTTCCCGGGAATGCCCGGGAGACCTGGGCAGGGGAGCTTCTGGAGGGTTTGCCCGCGGTCCTTGGTGACCGGGGGTACAAGATACGCTGACGCGTGACCCGCTGGGTCCAGGGGGTCAAGACACCTTCCTACCGGCTTAGGGGAGGAAAGGTGGTGGAGACGGGGTGGAGAGAGTGGATGGGGAGGGTACGCAACTGGATCGAGACCCGGTTTAGCGTGATGGTACGCTCTTTGGGGCTTCACCGGATAGAGGTTCGGTCCTACTGGGGTCTAGTGGCCCGGGTGAACCTCATCCTGCTGGTCCACAACCTCATCCGTAGCCGGGTGCTCTTGAAAATGGCTAGGGGGGAGCTATGAGGTAGCACACGAAGGCATCTGAGACTGGGGGACCGACTCCGCTTGCATTTTAGCCAAGAACTCCAGGGGCGCCAGCCCCCCCAGGGCCATGTGGGGCCTGCGGTGGTTGTAGTACGCCAGATAAGCGTCCAGCTCGGCCTGCAGGCGCACAAGCCCCCTTGGCAAGGGCAGGGTATAAAACTCGTCGCGGAAGGTGCGCTGCATCCGCTCCACGTGCCCGTTGAGCTTCGGGCTCCGTGGGGGCAGCACAAAGAGCCGGATTCCCAGGCTCCGGCAGGCTTCCTCAAACTCGGCCATGAACTCGCTCCCCCCGTCCACCTGGACGGCCCGGATGGGGAAGGGGGCCTTGGTCACGAGGGCGGAGAGGAATCCCGCCGCCAGGTTGGCCGTGGCCCTGGTGTGCACCTGGGCCAGGGAGAAGCGCGTGACCAGGTCCAGGGCCGAGAAGTGCTTGACCACCTCCCCGGGCCCTAGGGTCACGGTGAGGGTGTCCAACTGCACCAGGTCCCCGGGCGCCCTGGCCTCGTATCCCCGGGGCTTCCTCTGGGCGTAGGGCCTCTGGGGTCTTGGCCTCCCCTTGCCCCGCCTCGCCCGGGCCAGGAAGGCGGCCACCCTTTCCACCCGCCCCCTGGCTTCCAGATGGGCGAGGATGCGGCCCACGGTGCGCTCGCTCACCGCAAAGCCCTCCTTCCTTAGGGTCAGCCAAATCGGCCAGCGGCCCCAGGTGGGGTTCTCCTTCCTTAGGGCTTCCACCCGGATCAGCAGATCGGAAGACCAGTAAATCCTCCTCCGCAAGCGCTGAGGACGTCTTGACCGAGGCTTAAGACCGGCAAGGCCCTCTTCCTTGAGGCGTTTCCGCCAGCGGTAATAGGTGGCCCGGCTGATCCCCAAAAGCTCCTGGATCTCGGGCCAGCTCACCCCGTGCTTCCTGAACGCCTCCACCTGCTTGAGCTTGCGCAGCCGTTCCTGGACCAGGGGGTCGCCGGCCCCCGCCATCTCCAGCTCCTGGGCCTTCCTCGCTCCTCGCCAGATCGCTTTGCCAACCGTGGTAAGCTGCACTCGGGGGGCCTCCTTCCGGAGTCGGTCCCCCTCTTTTTATCCCAGCCCAGAGTCTCACATGTGTTTGTCCGGGTTCAGGTTCCCGGTTGTGTTAGGGCTAGGTCAAGAGGAGGGGCCTTTGGAGAGGGTTTTCCCCGTGCTACCCTGGGGGCATGAGGCGCCTGTTTGCCCTCCTTCTGGCCTTGGGCCTGGCCCTGGCCCAAGGGCCTGAGGCCGAGCTCCAGCAGGCCCTCCTCCGCACCTTCGGGGCATGGGCCAAGCCCTTCTTTGTCCTGGACCAGACGGTCTACCTCACCCCCGAGGGCCAGGAGGCGGAGAGCCTCCTCACCTGGTCCTACGCTGACCCCAAGGCCTGCCGCCTCCGCCTGGAGGTGGCCCCCTCCCGGGAGGCCCCCAGGGCGGTCCTGGTCTACACCCCTGAGCGCCAGTTCCTCCGCACCCCGGAGGGGCGCACCCTCCCCCTGGACGACCGCCTCCTCCTGGAGGTCCTCTTCGTCTGGCAGACGGGGGCCCTGGGGGCCCTCTTCCCCTACGCCCGGGTGGAGCGGGAGGGGGAGGTGGATCTCCCCGGTGGGGAGCGGGCCCTGGCCTACCGGGTGGAGCGGCGGGAGCACCTTTGCCTGCCCAAGGGGGTGCTGGAGGCCCGGCCCTTCGTGGGGCGGATCCTGGTGTGGGAGGGGCGGGTGGTGGGGGAGGGATACTTCTCCCCCGTCCTGGGGGCGGAGGCCCTCCTCCTCTACCGGGAGTTCCGGGAGGTGGAGGGGGTGCGCTACCCCCTGCGCTCCGAGACCTGGGCCCTGGTGGAAGGGAAGGCGGTGCCCTTCGCCCGGGGGGTGAACCTGGAGCTCCGGGTGGGCCTCCCCTTGGGGGAGGAGCTCTTCCGCTGAGGGGCTCCGGCCATGGAGAGGCCCACTTCCCCTCAGGGGTAGGGAAGCCCTACGCCTGCCCCTGGGCCCCCCGTCCCACCGCCGCCTGCAGGGTGGCCAGCTCGTGCACCAGGGCGTGCACCCGCTGGGAAAGGGCCTCCCGCACCGCCTCCAGCTCCCGCACCCGCCCCTCCAACTCCACCACCTGCAGCTCCAGGGCCCGGATCCGCTCCTCCCGCTCCGCCAGGACCGCCTTCAGCTCCTCCTCCCGGGCCAAGACCTCCCCAAGCTCCTTCTCCTGTCCCTCCAACCTCTCCCGGGTGGCCTCAAGCTCTCCCTTGAGGGTCTCCAATAGGCCTTCCTGCTCCTCCAAGAGGGCCTCCCGCTCCTCCAAAGCCCGCAGGGTCTCCGCCAAGGACCGCTCGTAAAGCCCCTGGGCCGCCTGCACCGCCAGGGCCTTGAGGGCCGGGGCCAGGGTCCGCAGGGTCCCCTCGATGGCGCTGCTCAGGGAACGCTCCCGGGCTCCCTCCGCCCGCAGGAGCTCCAGGTAGCGCTGCAGGGTGCTGAGGCTTCCCCGCCCCAGGTGCTGCCGCAGGGCCTGGGCCCCCGCCTCCTCGGGGGAGAGGCCAAGTTCCGCCAGGGCGTGCTTCACGTCCGCCAGGGTCACGCTGGGTGTGCGCGGCATGGTCACCTCCGTTTCGTAAGGTAATCGGGAAAAGTATTTTCTCCGGGGTTCATTACGCTTCCCCACCCCCTTCATTCCGTAATGGACCCCCCTCCAGTACGATTTCCCGGTGAAGCTTCACGACCGGGTGAGGAGGCGGTACACCCACTCCCTGCGGGCCTCCCGGTAAGCCTCCCGCTTGCTGGAGGCCTCCACGGTGTAGGGGCCTCCGGGGCCCTCAAAGGAGGCCACGAAGCGGCCCTCCTCCGTGGGGTGGCGGGCCACGCCCGGGGCCCCGTGGCGGTCCCAGCCCTCCGCCACCACGTCCGCCAGGAGGCGGGCCAGGGCTTCGGTCATGTCCTCCTCCGTCCAGGCGGGTTTGTCTGGGAGGTAGGGCCGCAGGAGGTCCCCAAGTCCCACCTCGTCCGCCAGGGGCCAGTAGTTCGTCAGCAACCGACCTAGGGCGTGGAGGGCGTCCTGCCGCCTCATCCCCGCCTCCTCTCCAGCCACTCCCCCAGGGTCCGGGGGCGGTCCTCCCCCTCCTCCACGAAGAGGCGCATCCCGATGGGGGAGAGAGGGCGTGTGGGCCACTCCTCCACGGCCTTCCGCCATGGGGGGGCCTTCCATTGCCCACCAGGGTCCCGCAGGTGCCGGTCCCCCCAGAGGGCCTGCACCCTCCGGCGGATCTCCTGGAGCTGAGCCCAAATGCCCCGGTACATGGGCAGGTGGCCCAGCCCCTTCAGGTGCCCCACCAGGCGGGGCCAGTCCCCCCGGTGGGCGTGGTGCAGGGCCTCCTCCAGGAGCTCCCGGTAAAACTCGGGCACCAGGCGCCAGGTCCACCGGCCCCCCTCCTCCCGGTAGAGCTCGTAGGTGGGCCGCCAGGCCTCTCCTCGCCAGGCAACCCACCGCAGGGGGGTCTGGTCCACCCGGCGCATGGGCTCGTCCTCGAGGTCGCGGTCCGAAAGCAGCACCAGGGGCCACCTCCCCCCCTTGGGCTCCGGCCCCAAGATGACCTGGGCCAGGGGAAGCCCAGCCTCCCGCCTCAGGTGCCGGGCCTGGGGGTCCATGAGGACGCGGTAGCGGTCGTGGAGCTTCGCCATCACCGCCAGGATCCGCTCCTCCGGGGCGGTCTGCACGTGGTGCCACACGTACCCGTCCCGGCTCACCAGGCGCAGGATGGCGGCCAGGACCGCCGACTGGCTTCGGTAAAGGGGGTAGTCCTCCGGTCTCACAAGCAAATGTAGTCCCCGGGGGAAGGGGGGGACAAAAAACAAAAAGGCCACAAAAAACAAAAAGGCCCATGCCCGCACGCAGTTCCGGGCGGGCGGGCAAGCCTAATGAGGTTCCCTTGGGCGGGCCGCGCTTTTTTTTGGGGTACGCCCCCCTCCCCGCTATAACTCCTTCGAACCCACACCCCGGTTGGCGCCGGGGCCGGATGAGTACCGCAAGCGGGGGTGGCAGCCCCTTGTGGGAAAGCCGGGGAAGCCGCATGCCGGGGGAAATCCTGGCTGGTGCGGCACTCAACGCGGCGCGCCCAGGCACAGCCTCGGGTTCGACCGCACTCCACATCCCCGAGGGATCGGGGGCCAGACGGTTGGGCGACGCGGAAAGGGTCCCAGGGGGGTCATAACCCCTGGGGCTGGGCCTGGGAAAGTGGGTGCGAGTCCCACCCGCGGCGGGGAGTGAACCCATAGCTCCCCGACGCGTGCGGAGCTGGCCGGTGCTGAGGGTGTCGCAAGGCACCAGGGGGCCGAGGGAGACTGGAGGCCCCGCTGACCCGGGAAGCCATAACCGGGGGCGCACGATAGCTAGGCCAGTAACGGGGAGGGTGCGACTCCCTCCCTTCTCCGAGACAGGCCGCCTGGGGTCTGCAACGCCCACGCCGTGCCCGGTAGTACCCCGAGCTCCGGAACCTCGTAGGGGGAAACGGGTAGCAGCGGCGGCGTGGGCCAAGCGAAGGCGGGAACCTGTCGCGTACCAGGTCCTAACGCGGGAACCTCCTGGACCCATGGGGCAAGGTCTGCCACCCGTACCCAGGGGTTTAGCCGTCCGGGAGTAGCCGTGCAGCGTACCGCAAGGGAGGCGGCGGCCAAAACGGCGGCGTGCAGGAGGGGGAGACCGGGCCAGTACGAAGGGGAATGGCCTGTGGGGGGGCCCCGTACCCCCACCGGTGCACGAACCCGGCCAGGGGAACCTGGCCTAGGAAAGCCCGGACCGGCTTACCCGTGCGGCGTCCACCGCACGGGGGCCTCGGCGCCAACTAGGGGGCGGGTCTCCCGCCCCCGAAACACGCGGGTGTAGGTCCCCGAAGGGTGAGGAAGTGCCCGGAGGGGGAAGAATTGGAAGGTTTGGGGCGGAAACCCCAGGACAAGGAGCTTGGCGCTTTCCCCACGTGGGGAAGCCCCCCGGGAGGGGTGGCGGAACCAGGAACGGGGAAGCGTGGGGCCCGTGGCCCTCTCCACGGGGGCGTGTCCCGGCCACACGGGGACAGCCACGGCCGTCCCGAGGCCGAAAATCGGGGGTAGAGCCCACCACACGGGCAGCAGACACCGCCCTGGCGGGTTGCCGTGCGAAGGAGGAAGACGGATTGAGTGAGGATCGGTGCGTGGATGCATGAGCAGATGACCTGACCTAGAACCCTCCAGGGCAGGAAGACAGAAAGCCCAAGAGAAGCCCCCCGGGTTTCCCGGGGGGCTTTGCCTTTTGCCGTGTGGTACACCGCACTTTCTCCCTGCACCAGCAGTACCGAAAGCCCCCGTCTGCACGGGGTGCACGGGGATCCCCTCTTGCCTTTGGGAAGGGGTCGGTATAATAGCCCCCAACGGGTAGACCGGGCCCCCCTGGGGCCCAAGGCGGCAGGGCCGCGCGAGGACCGAAGAAGAGGACCCCTTTGGGAGGGGGAAACCAAAGCCAAAACCCATTGGACGCTTGTTCCTAAGCGTACCCCCTCCCAGCAGGAACGGCAAGAGGCACCGGTTAGGTGCGCGGGGAAATGATGTCCCCGACGCGAAAAGAGGGAGGGGTTTATGACCCCGGAGGAAGTAAAAGGAAACGGATATCAAAAACCAGAAGTTCAAGCAGGCATCTCGGCGGCGAGCCGGGCCTTCCTGGAGGCTTTGGCCCGCAGGAAGCGGGCCCGTGGGGAGGAGGTTCCCCCCCTGTACCAGCAGCTTTTGGGCCTCCTCCCCGAGGGGCCCCTGACCCCTGAGGGGGCGCAGGAGCACTCCCAAGGGACGGAGGCGGTGGCGGCCACCCTTCCCCCGCCCCCTCCTGCCCTTTCCGCCCTGCCGGAGGGGCCCATCCCCACGAGGGAGGAGCTGGCCCAGTCCCCCCCTCCGCCGGAGGTGATGCCCCAAAGCCCCCTGGCGGTGGCGGACCGGCTCCTGGCGAAGGGGGAGGCGGAGGGCACCCTGCCCCCCTTGAGCGAGCGGGCCCGCGAGGTCTACCGGACTCTTCTGGCCCTTGGGGTGGCGTGGCTGCGGCGGCTTCTTGGGGGCAAGCGGCCTCCCCGGAGCCTGAGCCAGCTCACGGTGTTTGTGCCCAACGACGCCCTGATAGCCGTTTTGGGGATCCCCTCGGCGAGCCTGTACCGGGCCTTGGGGGAGCTTACGGAGAAGGGGCTCATCACCCGGGCGGCCTGGCGGACGGCGGCCACCCTGAGGGGGAAGGGCGGGGTGTACGCGGCGGGGACCCTGTACGCGGTGCGCTTGCCGCACCGGACCCGGAGGCCCCGCCTGGGTGCGGAGGACTTTGCCTATCCTTGGCGGGACCTGGAGGGGGATGTGGAGCGCGGGAAAACAGCGTGGCGAGCGCTGAGAGAGTCAAAAGAAAAACCCCTAAAGGGGGATGCTGAGGTGCTGGAGTTTCTCTTGGACTTCTCGTTATCCCCCCCCAGGCAAAAAACCCCGTTAGCTATTGACTCTCTCACCGGTCTCCTACGGGCCAAACCCGCCGACCGCCGCCGCCGGGTGGAGGAGCTCGCCCTGGGCCTGGCCAAGGAGTTCAAGGACCCGGGGAGCGTCCGCTTCTACGCCTGGGTCCTCTGGAACGCCCTGCGGGCCGAAATCTACGGCATGTGGGAAGGAGCCCTGGCCCTCGTGGAGTGGGCCATCGCCCGGGTCCGCGAGGCCCTGGCCGCCTCCCTCATGAGCTCCCGCAAGGAGGGCATCCGCAGACCCGGTGCCCTCCTGGCCCACCTCCTCAACCAGCAGGGCCTCCTCCCCCTCCTCCGCCAGGCTCCCCAGTGGCGGGTGGCCTAGGCGGTCTCAGGGCCTTCCGCCACTTCTGGAGGAGGGGCTCCCGTGGCCAGGCTGTAGCGGTTCATTAGGGGCCAAGGGCCCCCAAGAGGACCAGGGGGTCCAGGTCGATCCCCCCGGGCCAGGCCGCCGTGCCCGTCTCCGGGTCGACCCCCACCTGGTGGAAGAAGGCAGGGTCCTTGAGCCTTTCCAGGATCCCGAGGAGGGGCAAGCCGCTCAGGTCAACCACCCCTTCCCTCCCGTCGGAGAAGCGGAGCCAGAGGGAGAGGCCCTCCAGGGGGCAGACCTCCACCACTTCGGGCCACACCCTCCCCCTCACCCCCTGAGCACCCGCTTGTACCACACCTTCAGGGCCTCCAGGTCCCCGCTGACCACCGCCCTGCTCCCGTCGGGGTAGAAGCGCACCTCGTAGCGCCGGGGGAACTCGGGGAGGAGGCGCTCCACCCTCGGCCACCACTCGGGCACCGCCTGGGGCAGGAGGACCAGGTAGTAGGGCCCCGTGCCCGCCAGGCCCATCACCTGCCCCTTGCCCAGGGCCGGGGGCCGGCCCAGGTCCGGGGGGGCAGGGTCCGGGGGCTCCTCGGGGGCCCGCCACACCCGCACCGGATCCCGGCGGGGGAGGGGCTTGCCCCCGGGGCCCTTCCCCTTGGGGGCCTCCTTGGGCCTGGGCGGGGGCTCTCGCCTGGCCTTCGCCTCTTCCCTGGCTCCTTCTCCCTTGCGGGCTTCCCCTTCCCCTCCTCCTTCCGCCCCCTCCTTGGGCCTCCCCTCCCGGGGCTCCAGGTAGGGGTTCTCCCGGCCCTGGATAGGGGGCGGGAGGGGCTGCCCCTCCTTCTTGGCCTGGAGGTACTTGCCCAAGGGCCAGGCCCTTTCCGCCAGGAGGTAGGGGCCGCCCAGCCTCCCCTCCACCCGGTAGGCCTTCTTGGGCTCCAGGCGGGCGGCGAAGCCCCGGGCCCGCTTGAGGCCCACTTTGAAGCCCTCGCCCCCCTTGGGGAGGATGAGGAGGACCAGCCTTTCCCGGTCGGCGTAGAGGAGGACCCCCTGGACCACGGCCTGGGGCCCCTCGTAGGGCTCCCTTAGGCGGCTGGCCACCTGGAGGGAGAGGATCCTTCCCCCCTCGTCGGTGCGGGGCCAGAGGGCGAAGACGCCCTCCCCCGCCTCCCCCTGGGGGTCCTTGAGGGCCTTGCCCCCCAGGGCCACCGGCACCCCCCGGGGGAGCCTCTCCGCGTGGAAGAGGCCCTCCCTCAGGACGCCGGGGAGGAAGAGGACCGCCTGGTGGGGCGGGTGCGGGGGGCGCTTCTCCCGCCGCTCCTCCCCCACGCCTTCCCTCGTCCCTTCCTCCCCCGCGGGGAGGGCTTCCTGGGCCTCCACGGGCTCCGCCATCCCTTCCATCCTAGGCCCCTACCGCCGCCAGAAGGCCCACCAGGGCCGCCGGGGCCTGGGGGCCTCCAGGGCCTTCAGGCTCTCCCGCAGGGCCTGGTTCTCTGCCCTCAGGGCGGCAAGCTCCCCCTCCACCCGCTCCAGGCGCTCCAGGAGGGCCCGGAGGAGGGCCAGGGCCTCCTCCCCAGAAGCTTGGGTGGCGAGGGGCGGGGGTGGGGGGAAGGCCCCTTCCGCCCCCGACGCCTCCTTGACCTGCAGGAGGGCTTCCCGCAGGGGGATGCCCTCCGCCTTGGCCCGCCCCCGGGCCTCCGCCAGGAGGCCCAGCACCCCCTCGGGCCAAAGCCGCCCCCCGCCCGCATCCCTGGGAAGGGGGTGCAGGACCTCCTCCACCAGGGCCGCCATGCGCCGCAGGGTGGCGGGGGAGACCCCCAGGATCCGGGCCGCCTGCCAGGGCGCGTAAAGGGTGGGGTCCACGGGGCCAGGATACCCCGCCTGACGGGGTGAGCGCTCGCCCAGCCATCCCTTCGATTGCCTGAACGCTCACCGCTCGGGAAAGGCGCTGAGCGCTGAGCGGGGGGGTGCTCACCCCCCTTTGCCCGGGCCAAAAGCCCTTTGGGGCCGGGCACACCTTCCCCTAAGGGCCTCTATGCCCCTCTAAGGGGCCTAAAGGGCCGGGGGTCGGTGTTCCCCCTTGCCCCCCTTCCCCCCGGGCCTTCTCGGGGCCTTAGAGCCCGGAAAACACCCCTTTCCCGAGGGGCAAGCGTAGGATGTCCTCCCGAGGTGAAGCCGTGGACCGGAACCTGGAGCGGGACACCGTGGAGCTCCTCCTGGAGACCCCCGAGCTGCCCCCGGAGAGGCGGGAGGCCCTGGCCCGGGAACTGGAGGCGGTGGTGGCCCGGCACCTCCCGGGCCGCCCCGTGCGCCTCCTCTCCGGGGTGGACGAAAGGGGTCGGCGCTGGCTGCGCCTGGTGGTGCCCCTGGGTCCTGCGGGGCGGGGCTAGGCCCACTGCCCCCCGGCCCCTTCCCACCCCAGCCGATACCATGAGGCCATGGACCAGGGCGACCTTCTGGCCCGCATCAGCGTGGACCCCGAGGTGAACCACGGGCAGCCCACGGTGCGGGGGCTCCGCTACCCGGTGAAGGTCCTCTTGGAGCTCCTGGCCTCGGGCATGACCCCGGAGGAGATCCTGGCGGACTACCCTGACCTGGAGTCCGAAGACCTCCAGGCGGTCCTCCTCTACGCGGCCAGGCTGGCCGAGGTGAAGACGGTCCTGAGGGTGGCGTGAGCGAGCCCCTCTTTTTGGTGGACGCCCACCTCCCCTTCCGCCTGGTGGAGCGCCTGCGGGAGAGGGGCTACGACGCCCTGCACACCCGCGAGCTTCCCCGGGGCAACGCCACGCCGGACCAGGAGATATGCGCCCTCTCCCTGCGGGAACGGCGGGTGGTGGTCACCAAGGACGGGGACTTCGTCCAAGACCTGCTCCTCCGAAAGGAGCCCTACAAGCTCCTGCTGATCTCCACCGGCAACATCCGCAACCGGGACCTCGAAGAGCTCTTCCTGCGCAACCTCCCTACCCTGGCCTCCCTTCTGAAGGACCACACCTTTGTGGAGCTTGGCCGGGATTTCATCACCGTGCACTTCTGAAGCTTCCCCCTCCACCTCCTAGCTGCGAAGGCCGGGTTTAGCCTTTATGCACCCCCGAAGTGGGCCTCTCTCGCCCCCTCCTTCTGCCGCCTTTATGCACCTTTACCCCCCTCAAGTCGCATAAACCCCGCAGGCTTTGTCCCTGCGGGGCGAGTTTTGTGCGCGAAGGGGAACTTTCGCGAAGGTGGCCCCCCATAACGCCGAAACCCCCCGCCGGTGGGCGGGGGGGAGTAAGGGTGGGCCCTTCGGGATAAGGGCATCCCTGAGGCCCGGAGATTCCACGGCTT
>Ga0079995_1035171_pt1 | contig 18722 bp, 23 predicted proteins | sample FaiFalFF_MnMetaG_2_FD_69198 | JGI IMG/M metagenome (GOLD analysis project Ga0079995, IMG submission 69198) | Freshwater microbial communities from Yellowstone National Park, Wyoming, USA - Fairy Falls C (FF_Mn_C) (SPADES assembly) (version 4) | ecosystem: Environmental > Aquatic > Freshwater >...
CCCGTGGGGCTCACCACCAGCCTCCCGTCCGCGCTCCGCTCAAATTGATATCCCGGGTTGCGCTCCGAAAGCAGCCGGAGCTCCTCGTCCGTCACCGGGTGCAAAAGGTCCAGCTCGATGGCCATCGCCCTCACCTCTAGACCCATTGTGCCACCCCGGACCACCTGCCCGGCACGCACCACCCGTCCGGCCCTCCGCCCCCAGTTCTGCCCGAGGAAGGACACCTCCGCTCCCGTGGCGACCCGGTCCCGACTCCTACACAGCTGCGGGGTGCCTGCCGAGTCTAGACGCGTTAAGCTTGGAGAGCGCCCTCGATGGGGAGGCCGAACTCGTAGGCAAGGGGAGGTGGTCCTGTGGACCCCCGAGACGAACCCGCCTGGCTCGCGGACCGGCTGGAACGCACGTACCGCGAAGGGAACTGGGCCGGAAAGGGGCTGGCGCAGGCGTTGGAGGGTGTCACCGCCCTGGAGGCCCACTGGAGGCCGGTCACCGGGCAGCGGACCATCGCGGAACTGGTGGCCCACGTGGCGTACTGGTGCCGCTGGACCGCCCACCACCTGCAGCCCGAGCGCTACCCTCACCCGGGCCAGGACTGGCCCGCCGTCCCCCCCACGGTCCAGGCGTGGGAGGAAGTCCGCCGGGACGTGGAAGAGGCCCACCGGGACTGCGCCCAGGCCGTCCGGGCTGCGGACCCGGCGCTCCTGGACCGCCCGGCGCCTGAAAACTCCGGGACGTGGCGGGAGGCGCTGGTGGACCTGGCCACCCACACCTCGTACCACGCCGCCCAGATTTTCGTGCTCCGCCGCTGGTACGCTACCCAGGACCTGGCCTTGTGAACGCGGCTCCCCGCCCCGAGACCGCTCGCGATTCCGGGGACCCGGTCCGTCCCGGAGGTTTCCAGGAAAGGCTCCTAAGCAGGAGCGCGCCGACCACGGACCTCGTCCAGGTACACCCGCACGATGTCGCTGGCGCTCACGATCCCCACCACCTGGCCGCCCCGGACGATGGGGACCCTCCGGACCATCTCGTCCAGCATGAGCTGTGCCAGCTCCTCCACAGGAGTGTCCTCCATGGCCACCACGGGGTCCGGGGTCATGATGTCCCGGACGGTGCCGCCCGGCTTGCCCACGAGGTCCACCAGGCTCACCATGCCCACCAGCATCCCCGCGGCGTCCACCACCGGCGCCCCGTGGATCCGGTAGCGCACCAGCAGGTCCGCGGCCTCCTGCACGTCCATGTCTGGCGTCAGCACGATGACGTCCTTGCTCATGATGTCCCGCGCTTCCACCGGTCTCCCTCCCTCCACGGACCCTCTGGGTCCGTCCCAGACCACCGTAGGGGTCCCCGGCACCCCGGCCAATCCGACCCCGGACCGATTCGCGTTTCCGGCCGCGGCCCGATGGTGGGTCGGCCGCAGGTCCCGTAGCCTGACCTTGGAACCCGATAGGGAGGAGGGAAAGCCATGGTGGGCCTGGAGGAGCGAGCGGCGCGCACGCGGCTGAGGGTTCGGGACGTGATGAGCTCCCCCGCGGTGACGGTGCGGGAGGACACCCCGGTCAAGGAGGTCGCGGAGCTCCTCGTCCGCCGCCGCATCAGCGGCGTCCCCGTGGTGTCGGAGTCCGGCGAGCTGGTGGGGATTCTCACGGAAGCGGACCTGCTGTACAAGGAGCTCCCGGAGGAACGGGGAGGTTGGTTGTCCCGTCCGGACCCGCAGGGCGTGCGCAAACGGGAGGGGCTTGTGGCCAGGGACCTCATGACCTGGCCGGTCTTCACCGTGGAGGAAGACACACCCCTGCGGGAGGCGGCGCGGCTCATGGCCCGTCACCGGGTAAACCGGCTGCCGGTGGTCCGGGAGGGCCGCGTGGTGGGGATCGTCAGCCGTGCGGACGTGCTGAAGGCGCTGGTGCGGGACGACACGGAGCTGGAGCGCGCCGTCCGGGAAGCCCTCCTCCGGGAGCTCTGGGTGGACCCGGCCACCGTCCACGTACGGGTGGAAGACGGGGTGGTGCACCTGGAGGGGACCGTGGACCGCTGGTCCGACAAGGAGCTGGTGGAGCGGTGGGTGGCGGGGATCGACGGCGTGGTGGCCGTCCGAAGCCAGCTCACGTACCGCGTCGACGACCGCCGCCTGCGGGAGGTTCCGGGCAGCGAGCCCCTCGGGTGGATCCGGTGAAAGGGGGTGCCGCGTGGCGGCAGGTGTAGCGGACCGCCGGCGCTACCGTGGGGTGCTGCGGCAGCTGGCCAACGACGGCCGCGTGGACCCGACCTCGGTGGCGGTGGAGGTGCAGGACGGGATCGCGGTCCTCACGGGGTCCGTGGACAGCCCCCTGGCCAAGCACGCGGCCCAGGAGGCCGCCCACCGAGTTCCCGGGGTCCTGGACGTGGTAAACCACGTGCGGGTGCGCGGGGCCAACCCGGCGCCCGAGTCGGACCTGGAGCTCTGCCGGGCCGTCCGGCGGGCCCTGAGGCGAGCCCTCCCCGACCACCGGCAGGTGCGCAGCAGCGTGGAGCGGGGGTGGGTGACCCTGTGCGGCTGTGTGGCGACGGTGGAGGAGCGGCAGCGAGCCCAGCGGGCGGTGGAGGAGGTCCCCGGCGTCCGCGGGGTCACCAACAGCGTTCACGTGGGCCGGACGGCCTCCTGCACGGGCTCCTCCGCGCGCTGAACCGGTCTGAGGACCTGCCCGGAAAACCGGGACTCCGAAGCTCCGCCAATGCTATAATCCCCTGGGTCTTCGGTCCCAGCCACGGGGCGTTTTGTGCGGCCTCAGCGCCTTCCCTCGGCAAGGGGTTCCCTGCCGGTCCCGACCGGTCCGTTGATCGGCCGCGAGGCAGAGCTGGCCAGCGTACGGGATTGCCTGCTGCGCCAGGACCTCCGCCTCCTCACCCTCACCGGGGCGCCGGGGGTGGGCAAGACGCGGCTTGCCCTCACGGCGGGGGCGAGCTTTCCTGTCCTGCATCCGATCCTGGGACACCGCCGCTGCCCTCGCCTCGGCTTACTCGAGCTCGCTGGCGACGTCCTCGACCTTCCGGACGGACGGAAAGGATCCCGAGACCGATCGGAAGAACCGTTCGTCCCCTGTGGCCAGTTCCCACCCGTGCCGCTTCGCCAGCGCGAGGTACGCGGCGTCGTACGCGGAGCACCCACACTGGGCCGCGGTCCTCAGGACCGCCTCCTCCATACCGTCCACAGCTACCGTCTCCACGCGCAGGGCCAGAAACGCCTGCAGGATCGCGAGGGCCTCCTCCAGCGGCAGCCGCTCTCCGGTCCGCAGCCCCCGCACGCTCCTTACCAGGCCGTTGAGGAACTCATAAGGGGCGAGGGCAGGCACCACCAGCCGGATCCTGCCCTCGGTGAAGGCTTTGAGGACCGCCATGGCGGCTTGCTTGTACGGTTCTGCAGGGAGGTAAAAGGCCAGCAGGACACTCGCGTCCGCCACCACATTCCTCAACGGCGTTCCTCCAGCTCCTCCCGAGCCGCCAGCGCGACCTCCAAAGCGTTCGGGATTCCCGGGTGGGCTGCGAGCCTCTCAGAGATCTCTAGGGCCTCCAGGTACGCCGCAGCCCGCTCCAGGCGCCCATAGGTCCCGGCGGAGACCAACACCGCCACGGGCCTCCCCCTCCGCAGAATGGTCACGGAGCGTCCTGCCTCCGCCTCCCGGATGAGCTCCGCCAGGCGACGACGCCCTTCGGCCACGCTCACGCTCCTCATATTGATCACCTCACATGTACACATAACATGGTCTGAACTTAGTGTCAACCGTGCGATGCACCTCGCCAAGCAGGCCCACGGCCCCGCTCCTACCACGAACCCCCTGCGGCGCCGGAGCAGAACGCCCCACATCGCCGAGGTGGCGGCGGAACCAGGTAAGAAGGTGACCCTCACGTTCACGCCGACCCGGAAGGGCACGTTCGAGATCGCATGCCAGCTCTCCACCGGAGGCGGGGGCTCCCACGCCAAGGCGGGCATGGTGGGCACGCTCGTCGTGAAATGACGGCCTACTCCTCAAAGACCGGCCTGAGCTCTAGGAGGAACCCCAGCAGCTCTGGGTCCAGGGCTACCCGCTCGCGGTCCTCGTGCCGCTCGGGCTCCCGGCCCGGCCGGTACACCTCCACGGCGCGGGCATACGGATCGACGAGGATCCCGATTCGCGCACCGTTCCGGAGGTAGGCCCGCATTTTCTCCCGGAGCTCCTGCGGGGTTTGCGAGGGCGACCGGATCTCGAAGACCGCATCCGGACAGAGAGGCGCGAACCCCTCCTGCTCCTCGGGGCTGAGCGCTTCCCACCGCTCCCGCCGCACCCATGAGGCATCCGGAGAGAGCACCGATCCATCTGGCAAGCGAAAGCCTGCGGAGGAGCCGAAGACCACACCGAGCCCCCTCCGCTCGCTCCAGCGCCTGAGTTGGTAAGCGATCTCCACGCTGCGCCAATCGCTCTTGCTCCCCGTCGGGCTCACCACCAGCCTCCCGTCCGCGGTGCGTTCGAACTGGTAGCCCGGGTTCCGCTCCGAGAGCCGCAGCAGCTCCTCGTCCGTCACCGGGTGCAAAAGGTCCAGCTCGATGGCCATCTCCCTCACCTCTGACCCATTGTGCCACCACCGGGGCGGGAGACGATACGGTGCCCCGCGCGCCCCAGCTTGCCACATCCGGCCTGCCGCCCGGGTCATACTCAAGGACTGTCCTATCCCCCGGCCCCAGCTCCGTCCCCCCAGCCTCCAACCCTTGCCGGGCGAAGCGAGGACCGACCGCCGACGGGCGGCTGCCCCGATGGACGGGGTGCGCCGGTGAACATGCGGTGGATACTCGTCCCCGTCTTGGGTGGAGCCACGGGACTGGCAGGAATTGCGCTGCCCGCGCCAGCCCAGACTCCGAGGACTTGGAGAGTCATCGCGGGCGGTGTGAGCCACTAGGCCGCCGGCCTTGGGGATGAAGGGCGTGGTAGTGGTCCCGTGACCGCCTCGGCCCGCGGCGAGTGCACCGCCTGAAAGGGGAAGCCATGGCGAAAGACTCCCTGTGGTTCCTGGACACGCTGGTCACCGTACGGGTCGCCTGGGCGGAGAACACCGACCACATCTCGGTCCTCGAGCACCGGGCGCCCGCGAGCGACTCCCCGCCCCTGCACGTCCACCACACCGAGGACGAGGTCTTCTGCGTCTTGGAGGGCACGCTGCGCCTGCACGTCGCCGGGCAGGACCGGACCGTCGGCCCCGGACAGACCCTCCTCGCGCCCAAAGGCCTCCCTCATACCTACCGAGTGGAGTCCCCGGAGGGTGCCCGCTGGCTCACCGTCACCACCCAGCGCGACTTCGAGAACTTCGTGCGCAGCATGGGACGACCAGCTCTCCGCCCCGAGCTCCCACCTCCCTCCGGCCCCCCAACGCCGGACGCCGCGGCGGCCCTGGCGGAGACCGCGCTTCGGTTCGGCATCGAGATCATGGGCCCGCCCCTGGGGTAAGCTGAGCTCCTGCTCCGTGGCGCCCGCGGTTACACTCCGAGGCTGCCCCTCCGTCCTCAGCGCGGGGCCTTCCACCCACTGCCCGGAACCTCCGGCTCCCTACGCCCCGGGGGCCCCTGGGACCGGGAGCACTAGCCCGTCCCTGGTGGCCTCCGCCACGGAGCTGAGCTCCGCCACCTTCCTCGCGTACTCCTCCGGCGTGTAGCAGAGAGGCTGGAGGTCCACGTCCATCTCCCAGAGCTCCAACACCATCCCGATCCGGTCGCGCCAGGAGAGCCCCGCGAAGCCCGGGGAGACCAGCACCAGGTCGTAGTCGCTCTCCATCAGCTCGTCGCCCCGGGCCCGCGAGCCCACCAGGATCGCCCGGTGGAGGGGGAACCGACCCTGAACGCGTTTCAGGAAGGCGTCCAGCCGCTCCCGGTCAACGCCGAGGTGACCCATCGCTGTACCCGCTCCGCGGCCTGGAGCAACATGTTGGCGCGCCGCTCGTCGTAGTTCTCCGCCGGCACCCCGTTGGCGGCGTCCGGGTAACGGGAGGTGGCGTACTCGGGATTGAGTAGGCGCAGGTCGCTCATGACGTCCTCGGGCACTTCCAGCACCCGCCCCAGCTCCACCAGGTTGTGGGTTTTGGGGGGCAGGGTCCGCCGGAGATGGATGATGGCACCCTTGAGCCACTTCTCCACAGCCTGGTGGCATGCGAACGCCGCCGCGAAGTAGAAGCCCGTCTGGATGCTCGCCCGCGCGTGGGCCAGATCCGCGTCGCCCTGTACCAGCCAGCGCCTGGCTTCCTCCCTCACCCGTGCCCTCCCTCGCCTCCGGCAGCCCCCCCTCATTCTACCCTCGCTGGACCGCCCACCCGCTGGCCTTTCCGGTCCAAATCCTGATTCCTGGGGATTCCCCCGAGCCCTCACGCGCTTACCCTGAAGCACAGGCCCGCGTGGGTGCAGGGAGGAGTGGCTCCGACCGAAGCCGCCCCTCCGACCAGAGCCGCGGGCACACACCACGGGGAAGCGGGAGGCCGCTGTGGCGCCGATGCACACGTACATGGCCGACTGCGATCTCCCGGGGATGACGCGGGAGCAGCTGGCGGGCTCCCAGGCGCGCATCCAGCGGGCATGCGAGCAGGCCGCTGCCAGGGGCGACGTGGTCCGGTACCTGCGCGCCATCTGGGTGCCGGTCGACGGGCGCGTCATGTACCTGTTCCAGGCCCGCGACGCCACCGCCGTGGAAGCCGTATGCCGGGCCGCGGAAGTCCCCTTCCTCAGGGTGGTGGACGCGGTGGACGGAAACGGGTGGTGAACCCGCCCCTCAAGGGGAAGGAGGGGAATCCGCTCCTTCCGGGCCTGGCTCGCACAGGGTGCAGACCGCCACCGGGGAACCCGCCGCCTCCAACACCGGGGCCCGGCTGCCCTCCCGGAACACCGTGATCCCCTTGCACCCCAGCTCCCACGCAGCCCGGTACACCCGCTCCACCACTTCCCGGCCTGCGGAGGCCGGCAGGTTCACGGTGGAGGAGATGCTCTGGTCCACGTACCGCTGCGCGGCGGCCTGCACCCGCACCCGGCTCAGGGGGTCCACCTGGTGGGCGGTGGGCCAGTCGGGGTCGTCCCTCCCCGTCTCGCGGCGGTAAAGGTCCAACAGAGGGTGCTGGGCGGCATGGCGCTGCCCCGCCACGAGGCGCGTGTACCGGATGCCGAAGATGGGTTCAATACCGCTGGAGGCCCCTGCCAGGAGGGAGATGGACCCCGTGGGGGCGACGGCCAGCAGGGCAGCGTTCCGCAGCCCCCAGCGCCGGAGGGCCCGGCGGAGCCCCTCGGGGAGCCGCTGTACGAAAGGACTCTGCTCGTGCCGACGGGGGTCGAACACGGGGAAGCTTCCCTTCTCCCGCGCCAGCTCCACGCTGGCCGCGTACGCCGCGTCCCGAATCCGGCGCAGGCAGTCCTCCGCCCACCGCAGCGCCTCCTGTGCCCCGTACCGCAGGCCGAGCATGGCCATGGCGTCCGCCAACCCCATCACGCCCAGGCCCACCCGGCGGCTGCGCAGGGAAGCCTCCCGTTGGGCCCGGAGTGGATGCCGAGGCGCCCCCACGGTGACCACGTCGTCCAGGAACCGGACGGCCAGCGCCACGGCTTCCTCCAACGCCGCCCAGTCCACCCTGGCCCGGGGCCGGAAGGGCTCCCGCACGAAGGCGCCCAGGTTCAGGCTCCCCAGGTTGCACGCCCCGTACGCCTCCATGGGGACTTCCCCACACACGTTCACCCCTTCCACCTCCAGGCCGCCGTACTGCGCGGTGGCCTCCCGGGTGATGGTGTCCCAGAACAGCAAGCCGGGCTCCGCGCTGGCCCACGCCGCGCCCACCACGCGTTCCCACACGTGCCTCGCGGGGACCGTACGTTCCACCTGCTCCCGGGGCGTCCGGAACCAAAGCCGCAGGGGTCGGTCCCCGTCCAGGGCCGCGAAGAAGGCGTCGGGGATCCGCAGGGAGATGTTGGCGTGCTGCACCCGCACCCGCTGTGGGTCCGATTTGCTCCCCACGAACTCCACCACGTCCGGGTGGTCCACCCGCAGGGTCATCATGAGGGCCCCCCGCCGTCCTTCCACGGAGCCCATGACCCCCGTGAGGGCGCTGAACACCTCCATGAAGCTCACGGGACCGCTGGCCACCAGCCCCGCGCTGGCGGTGGTGGATCCCGCCGGCCGCAGGACGTCCACGTTGGTCCCCACCCCGCCCCCCGCGGCGTACGTACGGGCTGCTTCCGCCATCCACCGGGTGATCCCCGCCACGGAGTCGGACCGGATGGGCACAAAGTAGCAATTGAAGAGGGTCACCCGGCGCGGGTTCCCTGCCCCGAAGAGGATCCTCCCGCCGGGGACGAACCGGAAACCTTCTAGCAGACCGCGGAACCGGGCCCGCCACGCACGGGGGTCGTCCTCCGCCCGGGCCACGTGACGCGCCACCCGGTCCCACATCTGGTCGGGCGTGACCTCCAGAAGCCGGCCTTCCAGGTCCCGCAGGGCGTAGCGCCGCAGGAACACTTGGGCCCGCAGGAGGTCACCTCCGAACCACTCCTGGGCGCGCGCCAGAGCCCGCTCGTCCACGGTAGGTCCTCGCCCCGTTTCCGCCCCACGGCCCCGCGGGGCCGCCCGTGTACCGCTCCTCCACCACCCCTTGCGGGGTGGTTCGCGGCGATTCCGAGCCGCGTTCCGGCAGACGCCCAGTAGGCGGCCTACGGGCTGCCCACAGTCAGCTCGAAGTTGGCTTCCAGCCGACTGCCCGGGACCCTTCCCGTGACCCGCACCCTCCAGAGACCGTCCATGGAGAACTTGTGGGTCGCTTCATAGGTTCCTTCCGCGGTCCTCTGGAACGGGAGAGGGTCGGGGTCGTGCGACATCTCAGGCATGTCCGCCCGCGCCTCCAGGGCCTCCACGGGCAAGGGCCTGCCGGCCGGATCGCGGACCCTCAACACCAGGCGTGCAGGCTGAAGCGCCTTCGGCCGCTGAGGGGACCACTCCAGGGTCGCGGTCCAGCCTTGTCCGCGCACCTCAGCCGAGCCCGCGGGGACGCTGCAGCTGGCCAGGAGCACGGCCAGCAGGAGGCAGAGCCACCTCACGGCCCGGAGTCCCGGAGGAACCGCCTCAGGCCCACCCCAAGACCCCCTGCGGCCCACACCAGAAGCACTCCACTCAGGGCCACCGCGGTGCCCGTGGCTCCAAGACGGTCTATTGCCACCATGCCCACGGGGCCCAGAAGTTCCGGAGTCCGGGTCACCACCGCCAGGGCCGCCATCCGGAAGGCGGAGACCGGGTTGGCGGCGGCCAAGCTCAACACCACCGCCGCGGGAAGCCGCAGCGCCACGGCGCTGGCCAGCACGCCCAGGTCCGTGAGCACCGTCAGGGCCAGCCACGCCAGGAGTGCAGCGCCCAAGGCCCTGCCGCGGTTGGGCGCCGCCGCGGAGATGGCCAACCCCACCGAAAGGGAGGCCAAGCCCAGCAGGGTGGATAGGAGCACCAGCCACAGGAAGGCCGGCAGGCGGTCCGTGCCCGCGCCCCACGCCAGCACCACGCCCGCGGTGCCGTAGCCCAGCCACGTGGCGCCCGTCACGGCCCCCGCCAGGCCCAGGTAGCGGCCCACGTACAGGGCCCGGCGGTCCAAGGGCTGGGCCAGGAGGAAGTCCAGGGCGCGGCTCTCCCACTCACCCTCGATCCACACGCCCCCCAGGACCAGCCCCAACAGGGGCACGAACAGCATCGACAGGTGCACCAAGGCTGCCGCCGCCCGGTCGAATGACGAAAGCCCCACCACCCGAAGGCCCGAAAGCGCCACCGCGGAGGCGGCCAGGGTCATGGACCCGAAGGCCGCCGCCAGCGCCCACAGCCACTCTCCCGCCAGCCCTCAGGCGGGACCAGTCACTCAGGTCCCATTTCTGCGCCGGAAAGCAGCCGCTCCTTTGCGACCTCCTGCGGATCTTAGGATCTTACAGAAGCCCCCTCGCTCCCGACAACGTCACGCAACCACGGTTGCAATACAGGTACCGCTGTCTGGAGCCCCACATAGTCCACCTGCCCCTTCTCCTCCCCGAACAGAACCAGGGTGCGGACCTCCCGGGCTCCAAGCTGTCGGAGGGCCTCGGCACCCCACTCCAGGACCGAACCATCCGCCTCGCACTCGTCCACCAGGAGCACGCGCTGCCCGTCCACGGCGGTCCGTGGCGGCACATGGGCCGCGGGGGAGATCGCGGTCGGGACCCGCAGCGAATGAAAGTCCCGCCGCAGGAGCAGGGCGATGAGTGCGCCTGGCAGCGTTCCACCTCGCAAAACTCCCACCACCACGTCAGGCGAGTAGTCAGCAGCCACCTGGATGGCGAGCTGGCGGCAGAGAGCCGCCAGCCCGTCCCAGGTGAGCCTGCAGACCAACTCCTCGGGCCCTCGCATGCCCCCTCGGCCGCCAACCCCTCGCCCACTAGCGCCTTGGAAGCACGATGAGCTGGGCCTGCATGCTCGGCCCGTGCGTCCCACACAGTATCCGGTACGTTCCTGTTGAAGCGACCCGGAAGGAGACGTTGCTCTCGCGCCCTCGCGGAGTGTCAAATGCGGTCACTCCCGCGGCAGCCTCCAGCCGCGTCCCGCCCGGCCCACTGATCCAGTACGTGACCGGGACGGGCCGACCTTCCGGCGACACGACAGTCGTCAGATGCCGGTCCCCGTTCACCACGAAGATCTTCAGCGTGACCAGCTCGCCCTGCACCGCAAGCAGCGACGCAGGGGCGTAGATGTAAGACTCGACCTCCCACCGGTCAGGTCGAGCAGGATCAAATCCGACCGGGTGGTACACATAGCCTTTGGAAAGGGTCGATGGGTCCACCGGTGGCGGCGCTAGGGCCGTGGTGCCTCCTCTGGGCTCCAGCACCGTGATGTACCAAATCCGCTCCCCTACCGCTTGTGCTGTCGCCGACCGTGGCATCACCCACAAGGCCGTCAGGCCCACGGCCGCCAGCGCTCCCAGAGACACGGCCAAAGTCAGGCTTCGCGTCCGACGCATAAGCATTCACCCCCTCGAGAACCAGGCCGTCACCCTCAGCATAGCCGGCGCCCTAGACTCAGCTAGGGGCAAAGGTCCCCACGAGTTGGGACTAAGGTCCCGGGACCTTCTTCCGGGCGGCGAGAACTGCGGCCTCGGTTCGCCGCCTCACGCGGAGCTTCGCCAGAATGTTGGAGACGTAGTTCTTTACGGTCTTTTCTGCCAGCCCCAGCGCGTCCGCGATCTCTCGGTTCGTCTTTCCCTCGGCCATCAAGTCGAACACGCGGCGCTCCTGATCCGTCAGCGCTGACAGATCCTCCTGACCGCGGGCCCAGCTCCGGAAGAACGCCAGTAGCCGCTCCGTAGACGCAGGATCCAGCAGGGAGCGACCCGCCGCTGCTTCCTCGATGGCGCGTACCACATCCTGTCCCCGGGTCTGCTTCAGCAGGTATCCCGAAGCACCCGCCAATACGGACGCCACCAGCGCCTCCTCGTCGGCATATGCGGTCAGCATCACCACCCGGCACCCTGGGTTTGCAGCCCGGATCGTCCGGCAGACTTCCACACCATCCCCGTCGGGAAGCCGCAGGTCCAGCAGCACCACGTCAGGTACCAGACGGGCAGCCTCGGCGATAGCGTCCCGCGCTGTCGCCACTTCTCCCGCCACCTTAATCCCCGGGTGGCTCGCCAAGATCGTCCGCAGCCCCACTCGCACGATCTCGTGGTCGTCCACCAGGAGCACCCGTACTGGCCGCCTCATGAACGAACCCCCTCGCTCACCTGGACGGGGAACCGCACCGTCACCGTGGTCCCCTGCCCTGGCCGGGTCTCCACGTCCAGGCGCCCTCCTAATCGCCGCGCCCGCTCTGCCATCGTCCGCAACCCCAACCCGGTTCCGCGCGCCGCCGCTGGCCATTCAAACCCACGCCCATCATCGCGCACGCAGAGCACAAACTCCCCCCCATGCTGCGCAATCCTCACGAGCACCCGCGTCGCCCCCGCATGGCGGGCCACATTGGATAGGGCCTCCCGGAGAATCAGCTGCAGGTGCAGCCGCTGCTCCGACTCCACGGCGATGTCGCTTGCCACCTCGTATTCCACGGGCAGCAAGGTGCTCACGCGGAATTCCTGAACGATGCGCTCCAACGCGGCGCTCACACTTTCGTCGTCCTGGACGGGCCGCATCCCCATCACGAAACTTCGCACTTCCTGGATGACCTGTGTGATGGTGTCGATCAGGGCGTTCAGGCGTACGCTCACTTCCGGCGCAATCGGCGACACCGCTTCCACGCAGTGCTCCAACACCAGGCTGACGCCGTAGAGCGACTGGATAACACTGTCGTGCAGGTCATGCGCGATCCGCTCGCGCTCCTCCAACGCTGCCACAAGCCTGGCCTGGTCCCGGAGGCGCGCACTCTGGATCGCCACCGCCGCGAGGCTGGCCAGCGCGCCCAGCGAAGCCGCGTCCTCTTCTCGGAACGCCCGGGGACGCTCGGACGCAACACACATGTAACCAACCTCTTGGTCCCCCGCGCGGAGCCTCGCGGTGACGTGCATCTGACGCAACGCAGGCGCGATGAAAGGACAGTCCTGCCCGGGGCCCCACCCGTGAGCCAGCGTTCTCCCGCACCCCGGGCCCACGCCTCCCGCACGAAAGGATCCGTCAGGCCCATCCCGCACCGCCGGGACGAGCCGGGCCTGCTCGTCCCACAGACAGATCGCCGCCACCGTGGCTCCAGACAAAGACCGGGCCGCGCCGGCGATGGCACCCAGGATCTCCGGTAACTCCCTCTGCTCGATGATCGACCGGCTGGCTTCGTACAGAGCGCGGGCCTCACGCTCGCGCCGCGCCAGCATTTCTGCGCGGTCCTGAAGTTCGTTTCGCAGGCGCTGCAGGCTCTCCCGCATGGTTTCCAGCGCCCGAGCCAGCGTTCCCACTTCGTATCCCGGCTCCGGTCCGATCGGCGTTTCCAGGTCGCCGGAAGCAATGCGCTGCGCCGCTTCCGTCAAGCGGCGGAGAGGGGCCGCGATGACCCCCGCGTCGCGCCACGCCGCCCAAATACCCACAGTGACCAAGGCCACCGTGAGGAGGAGGATCCCGCGCACCAGGAGGCGTTCGTTCTCGAAAACTTCCCAGTCGGCTTGGCCGAACCCGAGGCCTAAGGCACCGCCCGCGAGCGGCGCGAAGGCCATGACGTGAATGCCGTGGGGCTTGCCGTCGACGATCTCGGGCGTGTGACCCACCGCGGCCGTACCCGTCCGCAGGTGGGCTTTGAAAAAGTCGGGATGGTCTCCCCGGGTAAAAAGCTCCCGCGGATCCGTCCCGGCCACGATTAGCCCGTTCCGGTCTACGATGACGGCATGGCCCGTGTGCCCGTGGGCCAGGGGGCGAATCAAGGAAAAAAGGGCATCATGCCGAAGGTCCACAACCCCGCCCAAGAGCACCGCGCCATCCGGGTGCATACGCCGCAACGGCGTCAGCATGAGGAGGAAAGGGGCGTTGGTAGGACCTAGGCGAATGAGCCCGGTGACAGCTGTCCGGCCACCCAAGGCCTGCTCAACTGCAGGGTCGGCGACTACAGTCCCCCGATACCGGGCGGGCCAGACTACCCGCCCAGTGGCGTCCAGGAGGAGGTACCCGTGTGAGAACAACCTGGACTGCCGCGGCCCTACCGACGTCCCCGCCGACTCTGCCGCGCCGCGTAGGAGGTCCGGGCTGGCTGCCGCCAGGTCCCTCAAAGTGAACTCCGCCTGGCCGAGCTCTCGATCCAGTGTCCGGGCGACCACCTGAGCGAGGAGCAGGCGCTCCGCCAAGACTCTTTCTGTGCTTCGAGCGATAACCGACCGTCCGATCACGCCGGCCGAAAGAAGGGCCCCTGCCAAGCCAATAGCCACTAGGATCATAATGCGCCGCTGAAGGGGAAGCCGCAGTAAGACTTTCATTTTTGGGCGACCGCCCGCACGTCCTCCAGGGTCATGCGCTCCAGGTTCGCCAAAAGCTCCCCCCGGACCGTGGCCCACGCCCCGTGCAAGGCGCAGGGCCGGTCCTCGGAGCACCGGGAGTCCCAGAACACGCACCGCCGGAAGGCGTCCCTGCCCTCCACCGCCTCCAGGACCTCCCGCACGCTGATCTCGGGCGCCGGCCGGGCGAGCCCGTAGCCGCGGCTCCGGCCCCTGGCGGACCGAAGGACCCCGCCCCGTGCCAGCTTGCGGAGGGTCTTGCTGAGGAAGGGGCCAGGCAGCCCGCAGGCCTCCGCCACCTGGTTGGCAGGGCGCACCTGCCCCAGGGGTACAGAGGCCAGGTAGCTCAGGGCCCGCAGGGCGTACTCCGCTTCCCTGGTGAACCGCATGTTCCGCTCCTCGTCCCGCTCTGACAAAAAGACCCGCCGGGCCTGCCGCCGTGACAGACCCAACGGGTCCGCTCCGACCGTAGCGCCCGGCCCTGTCTCCCAGCCATCCGTCCGAGGCCGGATTTTCCGGCGACCTGGGTCCGGCGCAGGACGGATTCTCCGGGTCCGAGCAATCAGACACCGTCCGGATAGCCTGGCGTGCCGGGACCCCTTAGCCTCGAAAGGGAGCGGGAAGGAGGCGGTAGACCATGCGGAAGGTCGAACGGATCCTCGTGGCGGTAGACCTGGGGGAGACCACAGAGGGCACGTGCGCCACCGCGGCGGAGCTGGCCCGGGCCTTTGGCGCGGAGCTGGTGTTCCTGCACGTGTACGACGTCTCCAGCTTCGAGGAGCTGCAGCGGGAGGCCCCCAGCCTGTACCTGGACCAGGTCCTGGAGAACTTGCGGATGCAGATCCGCAGCAAGTTGGGACAGCTGGAGGAAGTCCCCGCGCGGTTCCGGGTGGAGGTGGTGCCCGACGGGCCCGTGGCCCAGGCCATCCTGGACGCCGCGGAGCGCTACGGAGCAGACCTGATCGTCATGGGCACCCACGGCCGCACGGGCCTGCCGCGGGTGCTGCTGGGGAGCGTGGCGGAGACGGTACTCCGCCGGGCGTCGGTGCCCGTGCTGGTGGTCCCGGCCCGGACGGCCCGCGAGGCGGGACAGCTGGTCGGCAGGTAGGAACGTCGGGACCTCGAACGCCCATCGTTCCCACGGCAGCCTGGGTCAATCTCAGTGGGGAGGGGAGGTAGTCAAGATGGGGAACCGGGAGTACTTCGAGGACCCTCCCGTAGTGAAGGAGTTGTTCCAGTCCACGCGCTTCGCGTGGATTTGGCTGCTGCTCCGGCTCTGGTTGGGTTACAAGTGGCTGGATGCGGCAGCGCACAAGTTGGGCAACCCCGACTGGGTACAGACGGGAGCCGCGGTACGAGCCTTCTGGGAACGGGCGGTCCAGGTCCCGTCCCCGCCCGCCCGTCCTCCGGTGGCGTTTGACTGGTACCGGGACTTTCTCCTTTGGCTGCTCAGCGTGGGAGCCGAAGGGTTCTTCGGCAAGCTGATCACCTACGGCCAGGTCTTGGTGGGTGTCGCGCTGATCTTCGGCGCCTTCGTCGGGCTCGCGGCCTTCTTCGGTGCCTTCATGAATTGGAACTTCATGATGGCAGGAACCGCCAGCACCAACCCCATGATGTTCCTGGTGTCTCTCCTCCTGGTGCTGGCCTGGAAGGTAGCGGGATACTATGGGCTGGACCGGTGGCTACTGCCTGCCCTGGGCACCCCCTGGCGCCCGGGAAGGGTGTTCCAGGCCCGGCAGCCCACCAGAGCTTGAGGGGAGGTGGACCATGGCGAGGACCCCGCCGCGGGTGCGGCTGTTAGCCCGGGACGTGATGACCTCTCCGGTGATCACGGTCAGCCCCGACACGCCCGTGAAGGAGATCGCGCAGCTGCTGCTGACGCACCACATCAGCGGTGTCCCCGTGGTTTCCGACGGTAAGCTGGTGGGGATCGTCACCGAAGCGGACCTCCTGTACAAGGAGCGGCCGGAGGTGGCGGAAGAAGGCGGTATCCTGCGGCTGTTCCGGCGGGGCCAGGTGGCGGAAGCGGAGCGCAAGGCGGAGGGAATGGTGGCCAGGGACGTGATGACCTCCCCCGTGGTCACGGTCCCGGAGGACACGCCGGTGCGGGAGGTGGCCGCCCTCATGGCCCGCCGGCAGATCAACCGGGTCCCTGTCGTCCGCGGCGAGCAGCTGGTGGGCATCGTGAGCCGCGCGGACGTGCTGCGGGCTCTGGTGCGGTCGGACGAGGAGATCAAGGAAGCGGTGCGCCGGGCCCTCCTGGAGGAACTGTGGATCGACCCCTCCGACCTGACCATCGAGGTCCACGAGGGGGTGGTGACCCTGGAGGGGGAGGTGGAGCGGCGGTCGGACAAGGAGCTGGCGGAGCGCTGGGTGGGCACCGTGGACGGTGTGGTCCGGGTGGAAAGCCGCCTCAGCTACCGGTTCGACGACCGCCAGGCCCGCATGGAGACCTGGCCGGGAGACCCCTGGCGGAACGTGCCCCGTTAGACCACCCCGGAGATCGCTCCGCGATCTTTGGGGGAACCCGGTTTTTGGGGTGCCCCGGTCTGCCGGGGCAGGTCCCCGGCGTGCTGGCGCGTGATCCAGCCGGCGGAGGGCTTCCCCGGGACGGGTCCCCCCGCGGTTGGTGCAGACCCAAGCCCCGCCCCGGCCCGCCAGACCCCTCGGGTCTTTTTTTTGCCCCGTCGGGTACCATGAAAGGGGCCGCCCCCAGCCTGGCAGGAGCGTCCCGGTGCAGCTGGCCCGGCACACCGCCATCTTCCGGAGCATCTCCGAGGTGCTCAACCGGTCCTACACCCTCCGGGAGGCCCTGGACGGAGCTCTGCGGCGGATCTGCGAGCTGCTGGACGTGGAGGCAGGGTGGATTTTCCTGCACGGCCCCAACCCCGGGGAGTTCCACCTCGCCGCAGACGTGAACCTGCCTGCGCCCCTGGCCGTGGCGGGCAAGCGGCGGATGGCCGGCGACTGCCGGTGCATCAGCATGCTCCGGGAGGGCACCCTCCGGGAACCCGTGAACGTGATTCAGTGCCTGCGGCTGGAACAGGCCCTGCCGCAGAACGCGGACCGACACCGCCACGCTTCCGTGCCTCTCGTGGCGCAGGACGAGACCGTGGGCATCCTCAACCTGATGCTGCCCCCCGGGCGCACCTTCACCGAGGAGGAGCTGGACATGCTGGAAGCGGTGGGCCACGAGCTGGCCGTCACCATCCAGCGGGCCCGGCTGTTCGAACAGGTCCGGGAGCAGGAACACGTGCGCCGGGAGCTCCTCCAGCGCCTCCTGGTAGCCCAGGAGGAAGAGCGGCGAAGGATCGCCCGGGACCTCCACGACCACGCGGGCCAGATGATGACCGCCCTCATCATCCAGCTCGCCCAGCTGGCCACCCAGGCGGAGTCCGACAGCAACCCCCTGGCCGCGCAGCTCCGGCGCCTCCACGACCTTGCCCAGCAGGGCCTGGACGAGCTCCGCAAGCTGGTGCACGAACTGCGGCCGGCCATCTTGGACGACCTGGGCCTCGCCCCCGCGGTCCGTTGGTACGCGGAGGCGTACGTGCGGCCCGCGGGCTTGGAGGTGCACGTGGACACCTCGGGCCTGGACTCCCGCCTGCCCCCGGACGTGGAAACCGTGGCCTTCCGCATCGTGCAGGAGGCCCTCACCAACGTCCTGCGCCACGCCCGGGCCAAGCGCGTGGACGTCCGCCTGGACCGCCGGGGTGACGTCCTCCTGGCCATGGTGCGGGACGACGGGGTCGGCTTCGACCCTGAACAGCTGGACCGCCGGACCCTGGGCCTCGCCGGGATGCGGGAGCGGGCGGAGCTGGTGGGAGGCACAGTCCAGGTCCTGTCCGTGCCCGGGGTGGGCACCACGGTCCTGGCCCGCATCCCCGTGGACTCCGGTCAGCGGTCCAGCACCGGATCCTCTCCGGCTAGCAGCCGGTAGCCTTCCTAGCCCCAGCCGCCTACCTGCGCGCCGGGGGTGGGAAGGTGTCCGGGAAGCGAGGACCGGGGTTTTCGCCAGCCACACGGCCATGCTCGCCCTTCTCGAGCGGCTGCTGCGCGCGGGGCTCTCTCCCCGGAGCCTCTGAGCTGGCTCCCAGGGTGGCCAGTCGGGTCCGGGCCCGATGCCGAAAATCGGTACCCCACCCGATGCCCAGGGCTCGAGCCGGTCCCGCATACTGCCCGCGTGCGGGGGTGGGTGCTGGGCACGACCCGGCGAAGCGGACCCCGGCGTGTGCCATGCTGGTACGCGATGTGATGACCGCCAACCCGACTACCATCGCGCCCACGGCGTCCTTGCGGGAGGCCCTGGAGCGCATGCAGACCCTGCGCATCCGGCACCTCCCGGTCCTGCGGGGCACCAAGCTCGTGGGCCTCGTCACGTGGACAGACCTCATGCGGGCGGCCGTGCCTCCGGCCGCGGGCGACGGAACCGCCCGGCAGGTGGAGCTCCCCGAGCGGTTGCGGGTGTCCGACGTCATGGTGCGGGACCTGCACACCACCACCCCGGACGCCCCCGTGGAGGAGGCCGCAGCCCTGTTGCGGAAGCACAAGATCGGGTGCCTGCTGGTCCTGGAACGCGACCAGCTGGTGGGGATCGTCACCGAGAGCGACCTGTTTGACGCCCTGGTGTACCTGCGCGGGGGAGACCTGGACGGCGTGCGGCTCTCGGTGGCCTTGCCCGGGGGGCTGGAGGACCTCGCCCGGCTGGTCCAGGCCCTGCGGGCCCTGCAACCGGACCGGTGGGGGTTGGTGTTGTCCGTGCGGCTGGACGGCGTGGTCAAGCGGGCGGA
>Ga0079995_1056586_pt1 | contig 18658 bp, 15 predicted proteins | sample FaiFalFF_MnMetaG_2_FD_69198 | JGI IMG/M metagenome (GOLD analysis project Ga0079995, IMG submission 69198) | Freshwater microbial communities from Yellowstone National Park, Wyoming, USA - Fairy Falls C (FF_Mn_C) (SPADES assembly) (version 4) | ecosystem: Environmental > Aquatic > Freshwater >...
TGAGCCCCGGGGGGCAGAAGCCGACCAGGGGCATAGACTTTCAATTCTCTATCAGATTCTCACATCTTTATTCCAACCATCCTAAGGCCACCGGCAATTATCTTTCAATTCTCTATCAGATTCTCACAAAGTTAGATGCCTTATTGAATAGTTATCGGAGACAAACTTTCAATTCTCTATCAGATTCTCACGAGCTTCAACATGATAACCGAAGCGAGATACGCCAAAGTCTTTCAATTCTCTATCAGATTCTCACCGCTGGATGTTGTGGCTGGGAGGATTGCGTCGGCGATTAACTTTCAATTCTCTATCAGATTCTCACCACTCAACCAAAGGGGAAGACACCCGACCCAATCGCCTTTCAATTCTCTATCAGATTCTCACTTCGGATTAAACCGGACAGCACCCAGACAGCCACTGTGATCTTTCAATTCTCTATCAGATTCTCACAGGTTTTGAAGGCGTTTCGAGGCTGGCTACGTCGGCAGCTTTCAATTCTCTATCAGATTCTCACTCGCATACACCGTCGCCAGGATGCTGGCATTAGGGTCTTTCAATTCTCTATCAGATTCTCACCAACTGGAGGCGGTGGAAGGACCGCGACGTGGATGAGACTTTCAATTCTCTATCAGATTCTCACTCCGGCGGGTCCGAGGGCCCGATGCTGGAGTATCTACTTTCAATTCTCTATCAGATTCTCACGCAGTTGCAAATAGGGATGGTGACTTCCTCTGTCTGCCATCTTTCAATTCTCTATCAGATTCTCACAATATGCGGTACATGCGAAACCTGCGCCCCCACCAGATGCCTTTCAATTCTCTATCAGATTCTCACCTCACACCCGAGGACGTGGAGAGGCTGCGGGAGCTTGTCCAGCTTTCAATTCTCTATCAGATTCTCACCTACATCAAAAACCAGGCCCGGGACATCGCTGCGAGAATCTTTCAATTCTCTATCAGATTCTCACTGGAGGATTCTTCCGGGGAATCCCTTGCCATACCCATCTTTCAATTCTCTATCAGATTCTCACAAATGGAGCGGGTGGAGGGGGAGGGGGGTGTTGAGCACGCGTCTTTCAATTCTCTATCAGATTCTCACGGGTGAAGACCGCGAAGAGGGAGCCGAAGGGCATGGTGAGCTTTCAATTCTCTATCAGATTCTCACGACCTTCCTTGTGTTGGCCACATCTTATGCCTACAGGCTCTTTCAATTCTCTATCAGATTCTCACTCCTGAAGGTCTATGTGCATGTGGCGAAGAGGCTCACCTTTCAATTCTCTATCAGATTCTCACTAAGACGGTATATCCCACATCGGAGACCGTGGCCATATCTTTCAATTCTCTATCAGATTCTCACCGGCCTCCAGCAGTGCTTTGTAGTGGTCCCCGCAGAGCCCTTTCAATTCTCTATCAGATTCTCACTAACTCCGTCCGTTCATCCCGCCCTCGCCTCGCACCACTCTTTCAATTCTCTATCAGATTCTCACTAAATCCCCACGTCTTGGCATCTGGAAGTAGATGAGTAACTTTCAATTCTCTATCAGATTCTCACCTGCCTATTGGGAGTGGGGGGTGCTAAAAGGGTGGGGTTCTCTTTCAATTCTCTATCAGATTCTCACCATTATGGGTGACGCCCGCCGTCCGCAGGGCCCTTCTGACTTTCAATTCTCTATCAGATTCTCACTGGCACACGGCGCCCGGCCTCCCGATCAGCACCGTGATCTTTCAATTCTCTATCAGATTCTCACGCTCTCCGATAGGGAGCTCCTCCAGAGATGGATTGAGTCTTTCAATTCTCTATCAGATTCTCACCACCCGAAGAGGCCACCGAAGCTCCTGCTGAAGCACCCCACTTTCAATTCTCTATCAGATTCTCACATATTGAACCCGGGGACTTATTAGAGGCGGAGATAATCGACTTTCAATTCTCTATCAGATTCTCACCCCGACCGGGTGCTCAAGGAAACGCTGACCACCGCCAGCTTTCAATTCTCTATCAGATTCTCACACAAAAACCCCCAGAACATATATATGAAGGGGTATAGGCTTTCAATTCTCTATCAGATTCTCACTGGTGGCTGAGGCATGGCGAGGGGGTGGGTCGGCTGCCCACCTTTCAATTCTCTATCAGATTCTCACGGAGGACGATTCAGGAGTTGAAGAAGGCCCTCCTGGACAGCTTTCAATTCTCTATCAGATTCTCACTGGATATGAGCCAGGAGCAGGAGGGGAAGAGCCTATGGCCTTTCAATTCTCTATCAGATTCTCACATAGGCTGGGGCGGGTTTATGTGGTGGTGCGGTGATGGTCTTTCAATTCTCTATCAGATTCTCACGAAGCTCGACCTGCCCAGGACCGGAGTAAACTATGTCTCTTTCAATTCTCTATCAGATTCTCACTGGAAGCTCAGCGTCTGCTGCGACACACCGGAGAGAAACTTTCAATTCTCTATCAGATTCTCACTGACAGGGAGGTGTTGGTCGAGTGGTGCCGCAGCATGAAGCTCTTTCAATTCTCTATCAGATTCTCACCCAACATACTGGGTGGGACGGTGGGCACGGACTTCTATGCTTTCAATTCTCTATCAGATTCTCACCGGGGGTTGAGCGCAAGTTGGTCCATAGGGCCATGAAGCTTACTTTCAATTCTCTATCAGATTCTCACAGCTGGTGAGGGAAAACCCGGACCTGATAAGGATGGCCAACTTTCAATTCTCTATCAGATTCTCACTGAGCTATGAGTTTGCCGGCCTCAGACTGCCAGCCCTGACTTTCAATTCTCTATCAGATTCTCACTTTCGTTGAGGGCAGGCACACATGCACCTGTCCTCATCATACACTTTCAATTCTCTATCAGATTCTCACTAATTTCGCCCGCCTCTTTCCAGGCCCCGCTATGGCCTTATTCTTTCAATTCTCTATCAGATTCTCACTGTGGATGTTAGGATAAGGAATCTGGATGCCACCAACCCCCCTTTCAATTCTCTATCAGATTCTCACACTGAGATAGCCGGTCTGGGTAAACGCCGCATTCCTCTACTTTCAATTCTCTATCAGATTCTCACACTATGCCAAGCAGCAAGGCTTTCAAAGCAAAGACCTAGACTTTCAATTCTCTATCAGATTCTCACTAACATGCAGCTTGGGATTGGCCGTGGTGAAATCTATCTCTTTCAATTCTCTATCAGATTCTCACTGGATGTAATAGACGAAATAATCATAAGCGAGATGGAGGCTTTCAATTCTCTATCAGATTCTCACGAGCTCCCTCGCACCCGGGTAGAGCTGGAACCACTGTTCGCTTTCAATTCTCTATCAGATTCTCACGTCAACGGAGCAGATCAGGGTGAAGCTCGACCTTGAGTTCTTTCAATTCTCTATCAGATTCTCACCATTGGGGGCCGGTGGGTTTGATACGATTACGGATAGCTTCTTTCAATTCTCTATCAGATTCTCACTAAGATGACCACGATTTTGGTGAGCAAGGCGACGCTGACTTTCAATTCTCTATCAGATTCTCACAAACAGCACCGGCATTCTCCCCAGCCCGCCCAAGCAATACCTTTCAATTCTCTATCAGATTCTCACGGAAGAGGGCTGCCAGTAGGGCCCCGCCCACCACCATGGCTTTCAATTCTCTATCAGATTCTCACGAACTACGCCTACTACACCGAATACTGCACCAACCTGAACTTTCAATTCTCTATCAGATTCTCACTCGAACTACCCACCATCCCCGACCTCCTAGAAATAACACTTTCAATTCTCTATCAGATTCTCACCTCCGTAGGTTTTTTGTCTGTTGGCGGATTGACGAGTATGCTTTCAATTCTCTATCAGATTCTCACTTCGAGACGGCCTTCGGCCTCGACCCCGCCACGCTGACCTTTCAATTCTCTATCAGATTCTCACGGAACGAATACTTGAAGGCAACGAAACACCATTCACAAACTTTCAATTCTCTATCAGATTCTCACCCGATGAAATGTCTCGTGCTGTGCAAGATTACCAAGCAACTTTCAATTCTCTATCAGATTCTCACGCAGAAGTATAGGATGGCTAGGCAGTTCGTGAACACCATCTTTCAATTCTCTATCAGATTCTCACTGCAGCTCCTTCTGCACCGAGGAGACCGCCTGACTGATCTTTCAATTCTCTATCAGATTCTCACCATACAAGGCCATACAGGTCAAGCTCAGCAAGAGGGAGATCTTTCAATTCTCTATCAGATTCTCACCAACGTGGCCGTATCATCATCGCAGGTCAGCGCCACCAGCTTTCAATTCTCTATCAGATTCTCACTCAACAACAGGCTCTACAAGAACCTGTTTGCGATATTGTCTTTCAATTCTCTATCAGATTCTCACTCCAGCGAGCCGATAGCAGGGCGGAGAAGCGCCTCATAACTTTCAATTCTCTATCAGATTCTCACGGAACCATAAAGTCGGCCGAAATCATAAAGACCGCCAGGCTTTCAATTCTCTATCAGATTCTCACGGCTGGCTTCGTCCCCCTACCCAGCGCCGAGGAGGACCCTTTCAATTCTCTATCAGATTCTCACAGTGTCTTAAGTGCGACCAGCCCGCCCGCTTTTATGTTCCTTTCAATTCTCTATCAGATTCTCACCAGCCCTCTCCCTAACCTCCTCCTCCGTCAGATTAGGAGCTTTCAATTCTCTATCAGATTCTCACACTGGTTCGGATGGGAGGAGGGAGACGATGCCGAACTCTTTCAATTCTCTATCAGATTCTCACCGATATGATTTCACGCTCTGCCGGTTATGCCGGCAGGGCTCAACTTTCAATTCTCTATCAGATTCTCACCCACCATAGTTATCCCTCACAAGAGGCTTCCTGTTAACTTTCAATTCTCTATCAGATTCTCACCTCATCCCAGCCCCCCTTGAGAGTGGCCCCTCCAGCACCTTTCAATTCTCTATCAGATTCTCACTCGGCGATGAGAGCCTGAGGGCCCTGATCCAGTGGTGTGCTTTCAATTCTCTATCAGATTCTCACGGCCTGTCCTGACGGAGACGGCCAGTGGACCTTTGAAAGCTTTCAATTCTCTATCAGATTCTCACCTTGTCCAGCTGCTCGGCGAAGTTGGTGGCTCCGACGACTTTCAATTCTCTATCAGATTCTCACCCGTTGGGGCCGAGGATGTCCAAGTGATCCACAGGGCACTTTCAATTCTCTATCAGATTCTCACTCAGAGCTTCCATGGAACGGGTGGCTGGAGGTATATGAGCTTTCAATTCTCTATCAGATTCTCACAGGACGGGGCTGTTCTGGGATTATCTGGAGCACCTTGAACTTTCAATTCTCTATCAGATTCTCACATCTCTTTGCCTACAGGGTCGCTTCTCGAACTCTGAAGGCTTTCAATTCTCTATCAGATTCTCACCAACTATACCGTTTACCTGGATAAGTCGGGCTCTATGGGCTTTCAATTCTCTATCAGATTCTCACCCAGGAGCACACCCGATGCCAGGGCCTCACCGTCTGGAACTTTCAATTCTCTATCAGATTCTCACATCAACGCCACTAATGCACCCACTGGCTGGAGCTATCTCTTTCAATTCTCTATCAGATTCTCACGGAAATAGAGCGGGAAGAGGGGGAGACCATCCAGGAAATCTTTCAATTCTCTATCAGATTCTCACGAGGCCGTAGGGCCCAGGGGACCCTGGCCTCATAAAACCCTTTCAATTCTCTATCAGATTCTCACTGTGGCCCGCCGAGGCATAGAGCTTTGGAGAAAGCTGAACTTTCAATTCTCTATCAGATTCTCACGCCTGCTAGGGTTGCCAGCACGGCCCCGTCCTGCCTCACATCTTTCAATTCTCTATCAGATTCTCACAGGTGCTGGAGGACATCGGCTTCGTGGACAGCGTCCCGGACAGCCACTTTCAATTCTCTATCAGATTCTCACGAAATATGCGCTCATGTAGCTCACTTCGGGATGGTCTTGTACTTTCAATTCTCTATCAGATTCTCACTATGCTCTCATCAGGCACGTATTCGTGGCTTGTAAACATCTTTCAATTCTCTATCAGATTCTCACAGAATAGTCCAGATGAGCAACGCTATGGCCGCTACGGCAACTTTCAATTCTCTATCAGATTCTCACGACTGCTTCTGCCTGGCGTGGCCCTCGGCCCCCAAGCTCACTTTCAATTCTCTATCAGATTCTCACCGGTGAACCTGCCGAGCAGGGCCCTCACCAGCGGAAGCCTCTTTCAATTCTCTATCAGATTCTCACGCCATATACAAGAAGCTAATAATAACCACAGGTAAAGTCAGCATCTTTCAATTCTCTATCAGATTCTCACGGGTCAGGACCCTGGACCCCAAGGTGAGGGAGCCCTACTTCCTCTTTCAATTCTCTATCAGATTCTCACTAAGTTTTGATTTGCTTACTAATATAGTTAGATTTATATATCTTTCAATTCTCTATCAGATTCTCACCTCATAATAGCGATACCCCTGGGAGTCATGGCTCTCATCTTTCAATTCTCTATCAGATTCTCACTTCGGAACGCTTATAAGAGCCGACCGGAATACATGGATCTTTCAATTCTCTATCAGATTCTCACCTCTGGCTCCTCAGAGCTTACAACATCACCCTGGTAACCTTTCAATTCTCTATCAGATTCTCACCATGAATTTTGCTGGCAGGGAGCTACCTGTCCTGATTATCTTTCAATTCTCTATCAGATTCTCACTTATTGCTCCTTCCAACTTATCACCAGGTATACGATTATCTTTCAATTCTCTATCAGATTCTCACTGGGTCTTGCACAGCAGACACTTCAGCGTCCGAGAGCTGGACTTTCAATTCTCTATCAGATTCTCACCCGTCATACAAAGCCGGTTCCTCGACACCTTCAGCTTCATCTTTCAATTCTCTATCAGATTCTCACTAGGGGTGAAATGGGAATCCTCGATGTGCTGAAGGAGATCTTTCAATTCTCTATCAGATTCTCACCCTGTCCTCCTTCAAGGCTGGGTTAATGTGGGACTTTTTCTTTCAATTCTCTATCAGATTCTCACCGCGGTGGGCTAAAGCTTGAAACTGTTGACCCCAAAGCCTTTCAATTCTCTATCAGATTCTCACCATGCAGTAATTGAATATCAAAGGCTTGTCCATCTTTATTCTTTCAATTCTCTATCAGATTCTCACATCATTAAGCTTATGGAATATCCTATCGGTTTTCCGTCTTTCAATTCTCTATCAGATTCTCACCGAAAGCTTATATACCAGTTCCTTCAGGATTCTCTTCGGTAAAAACAGGGCCCCTCTTAATTATTTAAGTCTTTCGAAAAAACCCTTCAGACGGGTCTCTAGACGCTAAGTTTGTTCGTGGCCGTCTGAATCGAAGTTCACGAGCACCTGTCCGAAGCCGGTCGCCCTCGACCTGCCAACCCCTATGTACCGTGCATATTCTAACAGCTTCATCAGCTCCCTGTATGTCCTTCCCTTTCTCTTCCTCCTCACCTGATAAACTATCCAGCCCATGATGCCCCTGGGCCTCCTGATCTTGTCGTAGTAGACTGTCACTGGTCTGAGATTGTAGTCGACTTCCATGAGGGTATAGTTGGAGCTGAGCGGGAGGTGGAGAGAGCTGGTGATGACCTGTGATGCGTCACAATGGGCGTTCCAGTGGTCCAAGAGCGACTTTACCATGAGGGAGGGGACTGGGAAGAGGAAGTGCCTCCCCTTTATGAAGCGGCCGTAGCTGGGCAACTGCAACAGCAGGGGGCTGATGGTCTCGACCCTTACCAGCTTCGGGTCCATGGCGCCCATGTTTTCGAGGGATTTGCACTCGAAGCTGACAGCGTCCAGGATCAATGATGTGTGAAAGAACCCCTCCACGACGCTGGACTCGAGCTTGACTAACTTCTCCAAAGGCAGGTTGTCCTCGGCGACCAACGAGGCCCTGAAGCTGTACTGCTCACCCGCCCTCAGATAGAGGGGGTTGTCATAATCGCCCAGCTTGAGTAGGGGCCTTCCCTTGTACAGGATGGGGGTTATGGATAAGGGTTTGAAGGGGGCCTTTGCCTCGGCCAGCTTCGCGTAGTGCTCCGAAAGCCTGTACATGATGAGCCGGCTGGCCTTGGCGGAGAAGGGTGGGATTATCACATCATTGGCGGGCCGGAAGGTAAACGTAAGCCTAAACACACATTTAGACATATACGAAAATCTACCGGAAGAAGGCTTAAAAATGTTTTAAGGTGGCGAGGCACATGTTTTACACCTATGACGACGTGGTGAGGTTGAACAATATACTCTCGAACCTTCCCTCTGAGGTGAGCGAAGAGCTGAGAGGCTGGGGCTGGAGCAAGTATCCGCTGCTACCGCCCTCCAGAACGCAGCTGCCTGTGAGCGAGGTCCTGGGCGAATTCTGTGAATCTCTCAGGTTCGTCTACGTGAGGAGAGTGCTCAGGGAGCCGGGGGCTGGCGTGCCCAGGCTCGAAGAGGGGCTCTTGATTCACAAGGTCTTCGGAGAGGCCATCTCTACGGCCAAATCCTTGGTGCTGGAGCTCGGACTAAGGGGCCATAAGGAGTTCAGAGGCAGATTCATGGCAGCCTTACCTCAAAAGCTGGAAGAGCTGTCGAGGACCACCAGGCTTGTGGACAGGAAAAGGCTGCACACGATCGCCCAGACCCTCTGGGAGGAGGCAGCCAACGTCTATGCTGCTGCTTACTCTAAGATAGCTTCGACCTCTTTTGCGCTGTCCGCCGATGGCCTCGTGAGCCTCGTGGTGCCTGTCGTGAGCGAGTTCCCGATAGACGGGTCCCTGCTCGGCTTCTCGTCTAACATAAGGGCCGACGCCCTGCTGCCACCCAACATTCTGGTGGAGATAAAGACGCGGGGGCCCAAACACCAGCACGAGCAGCAGCTGGCCGCGTATGCCCTCGCCTTCGAGTCCGTCTACAGGGTACCAGTAAACCACTCGCTCACAGTGTATGTGGAGATCGACGAAGGGGGAGGGCTGAGGCGTCGAGAGAGGATTGTTACGATCTCTGACCAACTGCGAAGCGAGGTGATAGAAAAGAGGGACTTGGCGCTCAAGATAGTGGATGAAAGCTTCGACCCTGGCCTTCCGGTGAAGTGTGACAAGTTTTGCCCATACCTCAAGGTGTGTGGAGTTGACGAAAGTCGCATTGGTTGACGAGTACGGCGCCTACCTCCACATCAAGGATGGACGCTTTAGGCTGAAGGTCGGCGACAGCATCAAATGGGATGCCGCGCCGGTGGAGCTGGACTCGATCGTGTTCGTTGTCGATGGGGCTAGCCTCTCCGCCTCGTCAGTGGAGCTAGCGGCCGAATTCGGCATAGACCTGGTGTTCCTAAAGGGTACTAAGCCCGTTGCGAGGCTCGTCCCTGCTAAGTATGGCTCCACCATGCGGACATGGCAGGACCAACTTGTTTGGTCGAGCGACGAGGGAAGATGCGCGGCGTTGGCTTCCCTCTTCATTTCAGGCAAGATTCACAATCAGAGGATGGTGCTCTACGAATATGCCCAAAAGGCGAGGGCTGCGGGCAAGAGAAGCCCCCCGTTAGATCAAGCGGTGGAGCAGCTGGCCTCTCTACAAGGTGGGCTGAGCATGTGCCAGAGGGTACAGGAGGTCTTGAACGTGGAAGCCCACGCGGCCAACGTGTACTGGAGGGGGGTGGCAAACCTTTTGCCTAGTGAACTCGGATTTCAACACAGGTTGACGAAGCAGAGGCTGGCGGAAGGCGCCGTGCCCGACCCCTTCAACATAGCCCTCAACATAGGCTATTCAATCCTGAGAAAGGAGGTGTGGAGGGCCGTATTTCTGGCAGGCCTCAACCCCTACTTGGGCTTTCTACACAGGCCGAGGGCCGGGCGCATGTCGCTGGTATTGGACCTGATGGAGGAGTTCAGGCCGCACTGCGTGGACAGGCCCCTCATAGCCCTAGCGAGGCAAAAGCCAGACGTCATCCTCAGGCTGGGTAAGGGAGGGTTGGAAGAGGGACGTAAAGAGGTCTGGAGGGCGGTCCTTGAGCGGATGAAGGAGCGTGAGGACATGGTCAGCCTGATCGTGCACCAGGCGAGGCTGTTAGCTCAGCATCTGCGAGGCACCGGCACCTACAAACCCTTCAAATCCAGGTGGTAGCATGCAGGTGATCACCCTCGTCATCTATGACATCACTGAAGACGACCTCAGGCTCGCCGTCGCTAAGTTCCTTAAAGCCAAGGGGCTGAAGAGGGTGCAGAAGAGCGCCTTCGCAGGCCCCTTATCCTCCTCTCAGAGGGCGGATGTGATAGCAGGCTTAAGGAAGCTCGTGAGCGGGGCGAAGGCCAACGTGCAGCTCTATCCCCTGAGTGAAGCGAGCTTCAGGCAGAGGGTGACGATAGGCACTGAGATAGACTACGAAAAGGAGGAACCGCTGCTGACTTGAGCGAGGGCGAAGGCGAAGAGCTTACCGTTGCGGATATAAAGCGCTATGCGTGGTGTCCAAGGATCATTTACTTTACACATGTGCTGCACCTAGAGGAGAGAATCACCGAGGCTATGCAGGAGGGGAAACAGGAGCATGATGAGGCGATCCTCGCGCCTATCATAGCCCAGCTCAGGGGCAGGCGCGTGCTCAAGGGCCTAGAGCTGAGAAGCGATACGTTGCGGCTCGCCGGCAAGCCCGACTTCATCGTGGAGACAAAGTTCGGCGAGCTGGTGCCGGTGGAGATCAAGTGGGCATCGATGACAGAGGAGGGACAGCCGAAGAGGGACCACAAGATACAACTAGCCTGCTATGCGCTCCTGATAGAGGAGCGACTCAAGAGGCCGGTAAAGAGGTGTGCGGTCTATTATCTAAGGGACAGGAGGGTAGCTTATATAGAGCTCAGTACACAACTGAAGATAGAAGCCAAGAGGGCAATTTACGGTGCCCACGGAATAATAGAGAGCGAGGAGATGCCCTACGTGCGCCAGCCTTTGAGCAAGTGCGTTAACTGCGGCTACTTTAGTCACTGTTATCCGCCTAAGAAAGGAACTGCAAGAGAACTTCTCACAAAAACGAAGACCGGCTAGTAATTAGTTCTCGAGCAACCTTCCTAGCTATTTGAGCCAGCCTATGCCTTTCCCGCGCAGCTCGGTCCGAAAGCGCCAAGCTCGTAGCGGCCTCTCTCCTCGCCGCCCTCAACTCCAGCTCTAACCTCTCCCTTTCAAAACCCTGCAGGGCTAAAAAGAGCAGCTTCACGTACTCGTTCGCATCGTCAATCTCAGGCTTGCGACCTGCCATGGCGGTACCCCTGGATAACGCGGCGTGCAGAAGTTCGTAGACTTCACTCGAGCGCCTTTGCCTTAATCTTTCCAGTGCGTCACCCGCCCTGGCTCTCAGTTCGGTAATATGAACTGGTATGCTCGACACTGGACTTGCTTGCCTTTGCCCGCCCGGCTCCTCTATAGCGAGGACCATGATATCCTCCGGGAAATCCTCGGGCACTTTAAGGGCCAACCAGAGGATGACCGCCTCTTCAGGCTTAAGGCCCGGAAGCCGTTCGATGTTATTCCGCAGATTTCTATAGAAGTCATACTTGGTGATACTAAGCCCCATCGGCAACATCAGCACGGCTACAGATTTACGATCACCCCCGAGAATCACTCGAACGGACACATGCCTTGCGGCAACATACCCCGCTATGCATAGCAACAGCTGATGCAGGTTCATCCGGAGCTTTAGCTTATAGGAACCATCAAAAAAGGGCCCTCTGGTAAGCGCGTAGAACTCGAGTAGAAAGGCCTGTAGTGGAGCTAGGTCTCCTTCTGTAGTGTAGGGATAAAGAGCCCTCTGAAGCTCGCTATGTTCAACATCCATTATCGTATCGCTGTACTTGGTCAGTAACTGCTCAACGGAAGCCTCTCGAGGCAATCTTAGTTCTTGTAGTAGCTTAACCCAGGGACCTTTGGCGTCGTTTCCGCTCAGGGGGAACGCATTGTTGAACCCCCGTTGTCTATAATCGGCACCGAGCTCTGCGGCGTACTTAAACGCCTTGCTGAGCACTGCTCTCACATCAGGCCCTCTGGCTACTATTTCTAGGCCGTCCTGAATGAAATTGATATCCGCAGAGTCTAACTCTATCAGCTTCACAAAACTCACATATAATTGCCTCAGATAAGGCCAAGGGGGTAGGCCTATCTTAATGCTCTTCAAGATTCATCAGCTCCTCCACAAACCACTTTCGCTGCGGGGTGAGGTCCTCCCTTCTAGCTTCATAGGCATCTATACTATCTGCTGCTGTTAAAGGGGCTAGCAGAAGGGTGTAAAGCTTTAACCACCTATAATTTTTATCTCTTATTATCCTCGCGGAATTATGCAAAAATTCTTTGGCTTCTCCCCTCTCAACGTCGAAGTTAACGCTTATGTTAAAGTAACCCCTTATGAATTCGTCTAGCTCGGTCCTGCAATCAGCAAACCTCCATGAGTAGGAGATTTCTCTATTAGAAGCCAGCCAGTCTCGAATAGAGCTCATATGCTGCAGGACGAGCAAGGAACAAAGTGTTACTTCCCATTTTGGCAATCTTAGCGAGTTGCAAACCCTCTGACATATGAGGGCGGATGGCACCTCATGAAGATAAAAGGTAGGCTTTGAATCGCCCTCCTGGCTACGAAATCTCTTCTGATACCAATCGGCCGCCTTCCCTATATCATGCAATAGGGCAGCATGTTCTAGAACGCGTTTGAGGTCCTCCGCTGTTGCGTTGAGTCCCATCTGATTAAACCTTTTGCAGGCTATGTCGGCGTCAAAATACTTGACTGCTTTCGATGCTACCCCTCTTAGGTGCGAAAAGAGCTCTTGGCGTCTATCGGCATCGGCATACACTGTCATATAATATCCAGGCCTGTAAGTTCGGCATACAGCCTATTGTCGATAACCAAGCCTTTGTATCCCTGTTTCAACATGTATATGGAAATGCTTTCCTCGCGTCCAAGGTCCTCCCTGGACGCATTTTTCGTGGTCCCCCGATTATCCACTAGGAAGCTGACTTTGGAATCGCCTTTGAGCAGCTCTCTCCTGATTTCATCTTCACTTAAAGCGATCGCCTCCTTTGGGTCATAATTACCCTCGCGGAAGACGCTAACCAGTCCAGCCGAGTCTGTAAAGCCCCGAAAGAACTCGAAGGCCTCCTTTGCTTCCCCCAACCCAACTGAGAGGCTCTGATCGATAGCCTTGAGGGACCGCCTGAGTCTCTCAATAACCCCTAGGTCTCGAACGTTAGAATAAACCTTTGTTATTAGTTCCTTCCCCGTCTCGTAATCGATTCTGTCAATGGACTCCAGCTCATTCCATGTTAGCTCTATGAGTTCTTTGTCATAGGGTTGGGCCTCACCAGCCTTTAACACACATATCTCTCCCTCCCTGCTCTTTCTTGCCACCCTGCCTGCCCTCTGAACGAGCCTGTCAGGCGGACAGCACTCCGTTATCATCAGATCGAAATCTAGGTCAACACCAGCTTCTATGACCTGAGTAGCTACTACCGCAAAGGATTCTTTTTGGTCTAACTCTTCAAGTAAAGGCTTTCTCCTTGATTCCGGCATGCGGCCGTGAACCAGAAAAACCGGTTTGCTTAGTCGTTGTTCTCTAAGCCTCTTATAGCATTCAATAGCCCCACCTACCGTGTTGAAAATGAACCCCACCCTATTGTACTGTCCCACGCCATCGAAAGTCAACTCGCTAATCTTTGACAAACGTTTTATCTTTCCCGCCAATTCCTTATCAAACTCCGAGTCAAAACCCCGCTGGTATTCGATCTTCTCCAATCTCGAGCCCGATAGCTCGACGGTCTCTTTGATTATCTTTTTGATTTGATCCGGCATCGTGGCGGTCATCATAACAATGGGTACACCCGCCTCTAACAAGCACTCAACCATGGCTAAAACGGCCGTCAGCGACTTGCTTTCTTCGCGTATCGTCCCCAAACCGGTGAAGAGGTGAACCTCATCCAGTACGACTATGGAAGAGTAGATCATACCCCTCGGAAACTCGAAGTGAGCCGTATTATGCTTGAAAGCCTTATGGATTTCATGGGCCGGCAACTTGAAGAAATTGAGCACGAAGGTATCTAAAGTTGTGACAACGCATTTCTTTACGAAGAATGGAGAACCAGGCCTTAGCATATACTGTGCTGCGACCTCAGTCGAGATCCTTGCATCGACCCTCTCCGACCCGTCCGTTAATCTTCGACATAAATCGTCTATGATGCTTCGCATGGGCAAGACATGGATGACTCTGCTAAAGTAGGGGTTGAGTTCGAGTGCGTGTTTTGCTAATGTCAACGTCGTCGCCAGAGATTTACCATAACCGGCTGGCAGGTCGACTAGGAATAACGCTCGATCGCCCTCTTTCAGCGCCTCATCGAGTCTTCTGAACAGCTCAAGGACAAAGTATCGTGGTTTCCACGCAAGCTTTTCACACAAAACTTCGTATGTTTTGGTTATCAGAAGCACAGCACCTCACTAGGACCAAGCTCGAAGGCCTTTCCTTCCTTGAGCAGGACTTCTATTGGTTCCGAGGATATTGGTGATCTCTCTCCTGGGATTATATAATCCTCATACTCAGGCGTATCGCCCCTGCCCCATCCCCCTCTCCAAAATCGTTCTATGTAGTACTTCTGGCCTACCAATGACTCAACGTCAACGTTGCGTAAAGGCACATAGCAGACCGTCTTCACTTTATCCTCACTCGGGACGGTGAGTTCTCTTGGGGTTTCAACCACATCAACGGATTCCACCGAGACGATGGACTCCTTGCTACCCATCCTTGTCAGGTTCCACGCTGCCGATGCAACCTTCATTCGCCAGTCATGGCCTACGATCCGTTTCAGATTTTCCTCATCCAGCAAATAACAGGCAACCCCTTTGGCTGATGGAAAGGATATCTTGCCGACTTGAAGCGCACCTGTTCTATACTTTAAGCTATACCTTCGCATATAAGGCTCTGTTTTTACTATATTTTGATAATGTAATGTAATATACTTGTTAATATCGGCAAAAGCATATCCCCTGCGATCCTTCTCCGGCGCGTAATAGAAGGACGCTGAAACCACCGCTTCTTGCAGACGTGCTGCACAGCTCCTTATTCCGCCCTTTTTCTCCACATAAACTTCCCCGTCAGATTCGAAGAGCGGTCTTGCCAGTGCTCCTATTAGCGTTGTGGGCGAAGGCACTGTGAGCGAAGCCTGATAGCGGCTGGTAAAGGGCGATCTAACCCAAAAGCCCCAATGGAATGTCGTTGTTATCCTTAGCCCCAGCAAACTTATCTCTGAGCTTCCCGCAACGCTTCTTCAGAGAGAATCTTCAATGCCTCCTCTGGCGTCGAATATGTAACTACACTTAGGCCCTTTGCGGCGCCTTCCTTATCGTATACAAAGATCTTGATGTCAGGCCTTCCGGCACCCAATCTCTCTAAGGCCTCCGCCAGATTAGCCGACCTCTTGGTTGTAGCGGATACAAAGCTTCTTTCATTGCCCGGCGATACTACAAACTTGACACCCCTAGAAAACGAGGCCACGATCGAGAGCAGCTCCATATTGGGCAGAAATCTAGAGCGCTTCGCCCCAAAAGGCAGATGCGAATAGAACTTGACTAGGGCGGATAAAGCCCCTCTAACCCTCTCTACTCTGCTACGCTCAAGTTGGGCTTCCTCGTCCTGGTCCACATCGCCAAACTTCGTGGACGGCCTACCTATTCTGTCAAGCTCCAGGTTGAACGTGAATGTATATATCGCGCTGCCCACCTCGACGTTGTAAGGTATCTGATACCTTTCCGGGTCTGAAGGAGCAAACCTAACATGGAACTGGCTCTCCAGCGCTGCCGCCTCTCTTTCCCATATGGCAGGTATGGCGTAGCCCACCTGGAAGCACGACGTGCGTTTTACGGGTATCTCCCCCGCATAAAGGAAGCCGCCCACATCGGCGACGTAGTCCCTTAGGAGAACCTTCACCTCGGTTCTTCTAATATCTTCTTCCTTTTGCGGCGGCTCAAGGCCTTCTTCCTTTAGCAGCTCGTCATCAGCAAACTTTAGGAACTCACCCCTTTTGGAACGTTCGCTGAGTGGCAGTCCCCTGTTCTTAGCCTCTTCGACTAAAAGCTCTTGGTATGCATGAGCCAACGACTCGCCCGAAAGTACAGGTAGAAACCTGACGGCAAAGCCATCCGCCTGCGGAAGTACTACAGGAGCCGTCCTATGTCGGGCGAGATTTCCTACGGTTTCAACGCCGCTCAGGCTCTCCAGGTTCATTATTGTCCGCGCCGCTATGCTGATGAAGCCCATATCATCCTGCCTCCTGCTTGGCCGACTCGGATAGCTTGCTAGCAACTACTCCTGCTGCATAAGCCGAGGTATGCCTCGCAATTTTAATGTCCTTGGCTGCCTCCTCAAGGAATTGCCTGTAGTCCTCAGAGGTCGGCAATGGTCCCTCTATCCGGAATTCTCGTTGTTTCTTCTGCCATTCTCCTTTCACCAAGATCTCATCGCCCTTAACTTCTATGCTCTGTCCCTCCTTGGGATTCCCATGGATCACACTCAACGAACGGGTCAATTCGTAGACGGCTTTATCAACGGCATCTAAGGAGATGGCGTTCCCCAGCCGGTCCAAGATGGTGTAGCTTCTCGTCGCCAACGTGACGGCTGCTAAGGCGTTTGCGATCTCCTTATGAACAAGCTCCGAGTCCATCGCATTCATCTGTTGGACCAGGTTTAAAAGTCTAAGCAAGCCACAAAATCTGCGTGATTTCACTTGCTCGAAAAGGATAAGAGAGCTCACCGTCCCCGCGTCAAGGCTCGATGGTTACGCGGACATTTTTGTTCTGGGCTGGCGACAGGAGGCTTTGCAAATAAAGAGGCCTTTTTCACCAAAACGAAAGATATTAAGCTACAATCTATGAGCCTGTCCTAGTGAAGGCCGTGCTCGTCAATATGGGCTTCGACGCTATCCCCGCCATGGATGTGATTAGCTACCTTAAGCTGGGCAGGGGCGACATCATTACCTTGGTTTCGCCCGTCAGCAGGGATGAGGGCGCGATAACGAGAGGGGAGCAGGCCAGGGCCCAGGTCCGAAGCTATGTAGCCGCCCTCAGGGCGGCGGGCAGAGAGATAACGCTAAATGAGCTCGCCGTGGACCTATCAGAGCCCGGCGATGCCTTCAGCAAGATCGCCGCCCTGGCCAAGAGCTACAAGGAACGAATGGGGCACGTCGTGCTGGAGCTATCGGGTGGCGCGAGGATGCTCACCGCGCTGATGGTTATGATGGCCCTCCTTTGCCCAGGCCTGGTGGATGAAGTGACCCTGCTCAACGACGTAACCAGGAACAGGCTAGCGATACCCGTCAGCGGCCTCTCCCTTCTCCCGCCAGGCTCCAAGCTCAGGAAGGTCCTGGGGCTGATCGCATCGAAGGGAGGCGCCAAAAGGGCGGAGATCGCCGAGGCGCTCGACAGCAGCCCTGCTTCGGTGAGCAGGGCGGTCACCAAGCTGAAGAGATTAGGGCTGGTCGAGGAGAGGCTTCGCGTGCTGAGCCTGGCCAGAGAGCATGCGGAGCTCGCGAAGCTCTTCTCCAGCCTATTATAGCGCCTCGAACGCCGCCTTCTAAACGGGCTCCAATGCTCACGGGCACGCCCAAGAGGCAATTGAGGCTCTAAACTTTCGATTCCCTAATGGATTCCCATGTTGGCTGCGGGCGTGAGGAACCCAGCAGGCGTCCGATCTTTCAATTCCCTAACGGATCCTCACAGAAGAGAGGCTTGGAGAAGGAAGAAGTCCGATATCTAAGTATGCGGTTGCAGATGTCCCCAGTCTATCTGAAGTACGCCCGCATGCAGGATGTTTAGACGATTCTACACTTAGGCTCGCCACCTGAGATGGTTTTCCTCCCCCGACGGCTCGCCCCTCGTCGCGGTTTCTCAGGTTCCCCTGAACGAACGGGCTTCCCGCTGTTTCTATATCTTCTCCTCTACTTTAGGAACGTTTCGACAGAGATACTGGCGCTCTTCTTTAGTATCCCGAGGCGGCAGAGCTGGACAGCATCATCCCACATGCGATGCCACCCATCATGGAGAGGAAGGTGGATGGCAGCCTCGTGGGGTTGAGCAAGGAGCTCTCGGTCGACATGTACGAGCCCGGCGGCATGCTCATAGACCTCAAGACAGGGGAGCCCAGGGCCTTCCACAGGTACAGCCTCGCTGGCTAAGCCCTTGCCCTCGAAGCCGACGAGAACGTGGAGGTGAACTTCGGGCTGATCGTCTATGTGAGGCTGGGCGACGGCAGGCCGGTGCCCAGCATTCGCCTCGAGCACTTCGTGATCGGGGATGAGCTTGGTGCCCAACCCTAGCCTACGACATCCCTAGAACCCTACTTTACCAAAATACCCCATAAATCACTCGCCCTTTAGACTGTTTATCCTGGTTTGTATGGAGTGGAAAAAGGTTATCAATAGCTATATCGGTTACTATAGCGGTGATTAAGGGTGCCCAGGCTGGGAGACTACTCGTATCCTCTGTTGAAGTTCACACGGGCGGTGGCTATCGTGGAGAGAATATGCCAGCCACCCTACAAGGGTGAGCTGAGCGTTAGCAGCTTAGCCAGCGAGTTGAAGATGGCGGAGAAGGGTGGAGCGTTCACTTATCTGGTGGCC
>Ga0079995_1062965_pt1 | contig 18654 bp, 16 predicted proteins | sample FaiFalFF_MnMetaG_2_FD_69198 | JGI IMG/M metagenome (GOLD analysis project Ga0079995, IMG submission 69198) | Freshwater microbial communities from Yellowstone National Park, Wyoming, USA - Fairy Falls C (FF_Mn_C) (SPADES assembly) (version 4) | ecosystem: Environmental > Aquatic > Freshwater >...
AGGCTGCTATAGGAAGAGCCCGCTGCGAGGCGATCACCAAGCCGGGAATGATTGTGTCGGGCGCAAAAGCCTCCCAGTTTACTGGAAACAGCTCGCCAAATTCGATTGGCCAGGTCTCGGCTTCCCGCAGATCCCTAGCCCGCAGCGTCACGAACGCCCAGCGCTCTCCCTGCAACTTGTCCGGCAGGGGGACGGGATCCGGCGGATCCGGCTCCACGGGGGGTTCAGGGCTGTAGGTGAACTGGGTTTCCTGGGGGTAAACCTGCTCTGCCCGTTCCCGCATCCAGGCCTTAAGGGCATAGACGCGACGGCTGGGGAGCATGGGGATCCCGACGGCGTTGCAGGCCCGTTGCAGAATGGAGCTCATGCGGGCTCGGAACACCCGGATGGCCGAGGGGGGCTGGGGAGCCGCTTCCAGATAGCTGCGCAACTGTTGGGCCACCCAGGTGCTATTGACCTCTTGGTTGCTGCAGTACTTGGCCTGGCGAAACTGGCCGCCGGGATCGCACACCAAGAGCTCCCAAACTCGCCGATCCTGGGCATCCCGCAGCGGAACGGCGTTAAAGTCCATCTGCCAGACGGGGCCGCGCATAGGGCCAGAACGAGGGGGTTGAATGGCCAAGGCGTTCCTCCCGTTTGCTACGCGCTGCTGGTAGAGGGGTTCGGAAGCTGTTGGCCTGCAATATCCCCGACCACGGCCCATTCCCGCTCCCCAAAAATGGCGGAAGGGTAGCGGTAGTACTTAAACTCCAGCAGGTTGTAGAAGGGATCCTGCAGAAAGAACGTGCCGTGCTCCAGGGGGGTGCCGACGAAGCGCCAGCGTGGCTCCTGATAGAAAGGCAATCCCCGCCCCTGGGCCCGCTCGGCCAGGCTCTGCCACTCTGCTTGGGTGGGAAAGATCAGGCCGAAGTGGCGAGGGTAGATGCCCCGCTGGGGCCTCAGCTCTTCCTGGGTGAGGTGGGCCACCAGTTGATGGCCATAGAGGTTCAAGATGACGGAAACAGGCGTTTCCCGACCAATCTGGCAACCCAAGCCCTCGCCGTAGTAGGTCTTGGTCAAGGCAATGTCGGCAACCGGAAAGGCAAGATGAAAGCGGATGGGTTCCATGGGCTCTCCTGGCAAGCAGCCTGCTCAAGTCGGGATCCCTGCTCTTTATAAGGTAGGCGATTTTGTGCTGAAGGGTGGGATCCCTTCCCCAGCCGACTGTACGCCTTTGCGCAAGAAGCCCAGCCAGGGCGATGTTATAACATTTGAGCTGGAGAGCCAACTCAGTGTGGTGAGAGACTGGGGAGCGCAAAGAGGCAATCTTGGCCATGACCAGTACCTGGACTGAGCAGCGCCGCCGCGAGGAGGAAGCGCGCCATTTTTTTTGGATGGTGGCGCTGTCCCTGCTGCTGCATGGGTTGGCGCTGTTGGGCTTGCTCTCCTGGAGTCGGTTTTGGCCGTTTCGCCAGCAAGAACAAAAAGCCATTGAGTTTATCTTGCTGGAGCCAGAAGATCTCGAGACGCCGGAAGAAGCAGAGCTGGTTTCAGAAGTGGATTCCCGCGATGGGGGCAAGCGGGTAGAAGCCTCTCCTTCGCAAGGCAGTCCACCCCAATCCCGCGCTGCTACCCGTCAGCAAGCCGCTCCGCCGCCTCCGCCTCAGCCCCAGCCGCCACGGCCGCAGCCGCCTGCCCCTGTACCGCCGCCTGCCCCAGCAGAAGTTGCCCTAGCCACTCCTAGACCTACCCCACCCCCTCCACAAACTCCAGTTCCAGCTCCTCCTCGGTCCAGGGCAACGCCAACGGCAGCGCCGCCTCCACCTACCGCAGCCCCCAAACCCACTCCCACTCAGACTCCGCCACCTGTGGCGGCCGCTCCTCCTGCTCCGCCCGCGCAGCCCAGAGAGCGGGCCTCGGATCTCAGCCAATTGCAACCCCTTGCGCCTGCTCCCCAGCCGCCGACAGAGGTTTCCCCTGCTGAGCGGTCCTCCGAGGCTTCTCAGTTGGGACCGCCCATCAGCGCTTCTGCGCCCAGCGATGGAGGCGGGATCCAGGGCAGAGGAGCCAGCGGCTTGGCCAACCCTACCCAGTCGGCTCCCAACCCTCCCAGTGTGGCGGCGCGGGCCAATGTGGATTGGGGCCCCTGGCTGGCAGCTTTGCAGCGCAAGGTGGAACAGAATTGGATCCCAGGCCAGACCGGCACTTCCCGCCGCACCGTGGTGATCTTCACGGTGGGTCGAGGTGGCGAGCTGCAGAGCATTCGCCTGGCCCGCACTTCCGGCAGCCAACAAACCGACGACGCGGCGCTGACGGCAATTCAGCGGGCAGCACCCTTTTTGCCCCTGCCTGAGGCCTATGAGGGCAACTCGGTGACGATCAACTTCACCTTCGACATCAACGTCTTGGGCCAGTTGACGGTGGACGGATCTGCCAACTAGACCCCTGAAGCCAGCTCCAAGAAAGGTACGAGGTTGGGTTTAAAGCTCCCTTCATGAGCCAAACGCCGCTGCAGCGCACCCCCCTGTTCCCCTTGCACCAAGCCTTGGGGGCGCGTTTTGTCTCCTTTGCCGGATGGGAAATGCCGCTGTACTACCAGGGTGTGGTGGCTGAGCATCGGGCGGTGCGGGAGCAGGCGGGGATATTCGACATCTCTCACATGGGCAAGTTCACCCTTTGGGGACCGGAGCTGGGATCCCACCTCAGCCGTCTCGTGCCCAGCGATCTCAGCGCTGTGCGGGTGGGCTCTGCTCGCTACACGGTTTTGCTCAACCCCCTGGGGGGCATTGTGGACGACGTCATCTTCTACCGGCATCCACCGGAAGGAGAGCTGGAGCACTGGAGCCTGATCGTCAACGCGGCCACCTGCCAGAAAGACAGGGAATGGCTGCAGCAGCAAGGGATCCCTGGCCTAGAACTTCAAGACCGCACGGTGTCCCACGTGTTGCTGGCCGTCCAGGGGCCGGCGGCGGAAGAGGTTTTGCAGCCTTTTCTAGAGGGATCTCTGAAAGCTTTACGCCGATTTCAACATGGGCAGTTTATCCCTAAAGCTCCTCAAGGGGAGAGCTCCGCAGAAGCAAGTATCTTCGTGACCCGCACCGGCTACACCGGCGAAGATGGCTTTGAGCTCCTGCTCAGTCCCCCAGAGGGCTGCTGGCTCTGGGAGCAACTGGTGCAGGCAGGAGTCCAGCCCTGTGGCTTGGGCTGCCGCGATACGCTGCGGTTGGAGGCTGGCTTTTGCCTCTACGGGCAAGACATAGATGAGAGCACCACTCCTCTCGAAGCCGACCTGGGCTGGCTGATCAACAACCCGGCAGAGTACCTAGGCAAGGCGGCGCTAGAAAACCAGCGGGCCGAGGGGATCCCTCGTCGTCTGGTGGGATTTCGCATGCTGGATCGAGCCATTCCCCGCAGCGGCTATGCCATCTATGCTCCCAACTCCTCTCAGCCGATTGGCCGGGTAACCAGCGGCACCCACTCTCCCACCTTGGGCTATGGCATTGGCCTGGGGTACGTGGATTCGACTTGGGCCGAGGTGGGATCCCGGCTGGAGATTGAGATTCGGGGCCAGCGCCGGCTTGCCGAGGTGGTGAAAAAGCCCTTTTACCGGAGGCAGGCCCCGGCCTAGTTGGAGGGATTGAGCCGTTTGCCAGTCTTGGGGGTGGAGTATTCCTGCTGCAGCCGCCGCAACTTCCGCAGGGCCCGCCGCTCAATTTGCCGTACCCGCTCCCGCGACAGGCCAATGTGCTCCCCAATCTCGCGCAGCGTCATCCTCTTGGCTCCATCTAGGCCGTAGCGGGCTACGATGACCTGCTGCTCGCGTTCGCTCAGTTGCCTCACAAGGGCGCGGACTTCCTCCCAACGGGCAACCCGAGTGAGATGCTCGACCGGATCGTTGTCTTCGTCGGGGATAAAGTGCTGCAGCTCCGTGCCGTCCTCATCGCCCACACTCACGTTGAGGGAACAGATCTCGGCCATGTGGCGGGTGATCAGCTCGCGGTAGTTGTCGCCAATATCCAGCGAATCGAAAACTTCTTCGGCTGCAGGTCGGGATCCCTTCTGAGCGGATAGCTCGCGGTAGCGCCGCCTCACCTGGGAGACCTTCTCGTACATGTGGGCAGGCAGACGAATGAGGCGCCCTTTGTTTTGGATGCCGCGGTTTACGCTCTGCCGGATCCACCAGGTAGCGTAGGTGGAGAACTTGTACCCTCGCGTGGGATCAAACTTTTCCACGGCGCGGGTGAGGCCGATGGTGCCCTCTTGGATGAGATCCAAAAACGGCAAGCCGCGGTTGCGGTAGCGCTTAGCAATCGATACCACTAGGCGTAGGTTGCACTCCACCATGCGCCTTTTGGCCGCTTCCCCCTCCTGTAGGATCCGCTGCAGCTCTTCCACGGGGATCCCCACCCGTCGGCTCCAGTCCTCGAGCGACTCATCCTGCCGCCGCTGTTCCAGGAGGGCCATCATTCGCTGTACCTGGTAGGCCAGGCGAAGCTCCTCTTCAGGGCTGAGCAACGAGTAGCGACCAATGATTTTCAAGAAACGGCCTACTGCATCTTGCAGGTCAAGACTTTCCGACATATCCAACCCCACACCCTAAACTACGCCCTGTCCGGGCTTTCGCCTCTCCTGTTGCTTTAGGCCTTTCCCCTAGCAGGAGAAGTTGACCGCTCTGCAAGCAGCATCTCCTTCATACCAGAAGGGCAGACTTTCTGTAAAGGTTTTGGCACTCCAAAATTTTAACTTCTGGTAAACGCCTAGTTCAGAAAACTTACTGAGCCTGTCTCGCCTGGCTCTACCTAAAGTGTTTTCAAACTGACCTTTTGGATGTACAACTCTACCAGTAGATGTTGCGAAAGATAAACCAACTTCCCTAGTCAAGAGAAAAGCTCATAGAAATAAATGGGAAAAAATAGCTTACATTGGATACTTCCTGAGGGCCATATTCCTTCGGGCTAAGACAAAAAGTCCAGAAAAATGCTTGAGGATATCTGTATGGGCACGGACATTTGATTGCAGCGATCCGGCACCTGCTTCCGACGGCAGCTAGCCTTAGGGGCTTGCCCAGCAAAATCCTGAAAAAGGCCAGCAGCTACCTCGAGCTTTCAAACCAGCCAAAGCTGGCTCCAGGAAAAGCCATGACTGGGCTATCCCAAGTTTAGAGTATACCGAGGATTCAGGCACTACATATGGGGTCAGCCCTCAGAGCTGAGCTCCTGCTGTAGCTTATTGCCTGAGTAAGGGCTGCGCAGCCCAGGTGGGAAAAGTCGCAGTCCTTGGGGCCGCACCTGCCGCTCCGCCAACGGAATGGGTGTCAGCCGCGGCAAAGGGGTAGCCTCTGGCTGAGATCTGGGCGTGGGTGTTGGGGTCGGTGTGGGCCTGGGCGTTGGCTTAGCCGTGGTCTCTGCTGGAGACGGCGGGGTAGGCTCGGCCGGAATTGCTTCTGGCGTCAGACGACGGCGCGGCGCGGGCGTAGGTGGCGACTCTGGTGTAGGTGTGGGTGCCAGCGGTGGAGTTGGGGTCAGCGTAGGGGTAGGGGTGGGTGTCGGAGTCAGAGTGGGCGTCAGAGTCGAAGTGGGAGTCGGTGTTGGACTTAGAGTGGGAGTGGGTGTTGGAGTCGGGGTGGGCGTGGGTGTCGGAGTAGGGGTAGGCGTCGGAGTCGGGGTGGGCTGGGGCTGTACCATAGCCAGGGCCTCTTCCGCTTTCAGCTCTCCTCGGATCAGCTTGGAGAGGGTATCTTGGCCCCCGGGGGTGTAGGTGATCTCGCGGGCAGCGCTGTTCAACACATTGCGGATGGGATCCCCTTTGCTGTCAACCAGCTCCACTACCATCACGTTGCGGCCAGGCTTCCAGCCCTTCAGGTAAAAAGACTCCCAGCGATCCAGCAGGCCAGACTGACCGTTGAGAGTGTAGCGGATGCGCCAGTCACGGGGTAGGTCAGCCAGCAAGCTCTCCCGCACGGGGGCATTGGCGAGCCAAAAATCGACCAGGATTGGCTCAGCTCCGTAGCTGCCGCTGGGAGAGCTGTAGGTGAGAAGAGGCAACTGCGGCTGCGGCACGTATTCTGGCGTGGGAGCTAGCACATGGAAGCTGACTTGGGCGTAGGCTTCGGAGTTTTTAAAGCTCTCGTGCCAGGGCTTGACGGCAAACACCCGCAGCGTATGGGATCCCGGTTCCAAATCCTCAAAAACAAGAGGGGCATCAGCGTCGTAGTGAGAAATGTAAGGCTGGTTGTCCAGAACCACATGCAAATGGGGACCAAGACCCAGTTGCGGATCCTTAAAAATCGGGTACCCTCGTACTGCAAAGCGAACCGTGACCTGGCGCTCTGGCAAGATCTCGCCGGGTTGTGGGCTGAGGATCTGCACCTGCGGGCGATAGTGCTGCAAGTAGGCATCCAGCTTGGCAATTTCTGTTGGCGTTGGCACCCGCTCGAGCTGAGGTGGTTGGTGCTCCTGGGGTTGCTTGGGCGCAGATCCCCCACAGCCAACCAGCACCAAAGCTGCCAACAGCACCATCCACCATCTCAATCCCCATGCCTTCAAGCTGGCACTTCCCGCGTGTTCTTGCATGAGCCTCCCATTCCAACACTTGCCAAGCCGCAGACAAGCCATCCTCACATTACCAGGATGTGTCCTTTGGGGAGGATCCCTTCCCCGCCCTAGAATGGGATCGGCAGGCTTGGTCCTGTCCGGAAAAGCTTTGGGGTCATCTATGACTTGCTTGGCAGCGACGATAGCGCTCGCGGGCTTGGATCTCACTCAGTGGCAAGCTCTCCTCAACACCCTGGCCTTTGCCATTTGTCTGGGGGCCATGCTCTTTTACTGGGGTGGGGCAGCTTTTCCCCAAGTGCCCCTTTTGGCCGAACTGGGCTTGGCAGGAATGGTGGGGGCCAACTTGACAATAGCTGCTCTGTTGACGGCCCGCTGGATCGAGGCCGGCTACTTCCCTTTGAGCAATTTGTACGAGTCTTTGTTTTTCTTGGCCTGGGGGATCACCGCCTTGCACCTAGTGGCTCTCCAGTGGACTCGCCGCCGTTGGGTGGGAGTGATGACTGCCCCATTAGCGACAGGCATTGTTGCCTTTGCCGCCTTGGCCTTGCCGGAGGATATGCAGGCAGCCCAGCCGCTGGTGCCAGCTCTGCAGTCCAACTGGCTGATGATGCATGTCAGCGTCATGCTGTTGGCCTACGCAGCCCTCTTGGTGGGCTCCCTGTTGGCCATGGCCTTTCTCATCCTCACCCGTGGCCAGGAGGTACAGCTCAAGGGCAACTCCCTTGGCCTGCAATTTCGCCCGTCCCAAGCTGCAGTCCAGCCGGAGCTGATAGCCCGTGCCAGGACTGAACTTCCTCCCCAGCCGACTCCAGAGGAGATCCCTCGGCAACAACTGAGCCTGGCCGAGATCTTAGACAACGCCAGCTACCGCTTCATCGGGCTGGGCTTTCCGCTGCTTACCATTGGCATTATTGCCGGGGCCGTCTGGGCCAACGAGGCCTGGGGTACCTACTGGAGCTGGGATCCCAAGGAAACCTGGGCCTTGATTACCTGGTTGGTTTTTGCTGCCTATCTACACGCCCGCATCACCAAGGGCTGGCAGGGCAGGCGTCCTGCGCTTCTAGCCAGCTTGGGTTTTGGGGTGGTTTGGGTTTGTTACCTGGGAGTGAACTTTTTGGGCAAAGGCTTACACAGCTACGGCTGGTTCTTTTAGGTCCGCCGCCCCATTGACTCTGGTGCTGGCAAGTCGTCGTGGATACCTTTGATTTGAGGAAAACGGCATGCGTCTGTTTAACTACCTAATCTTTTTCTCGGCCCTCCTGGGTGTGGCCCTCTTTGCCATGCAAAACGCCAATCCGGTAACGATTACCTTTGCCCCTGGCGTCAGCATCGAGAGCCCGCTAGTGATTGAGCTTTTGGCTTCTGCTGGGATTGGCGCTGCTTTGGCCTGGATCTATGGCCTCTGGATGCGGCTGCAATTTAGCCTCGAAGCCCGCGAGAAAAATCGGCAACTGCAAGAGAAGGAAGTGGCCATCAGCGAGCTGAAGGAAATGGTGGTGGAGCTGGAGGCAAAAGTTAAGCAACTGCCCCCCAGCAAACGAGCTGAGCCTCAGGAAGACCTCCAAGAGGTTAAGGAAGTGACCACCGAGGGATCCCCTGCCTAGGTTTTCCATGGGTCTTTGCGGTACAATTGAGCCTCTATTTGCCTTTGCACTAGCACCTATGCAGGTTACTCAAGAAAAGCGCCCTGGTAGCCGGCTTGGCTTCAAGATCGTGGTGGAAGCTGACCGGGTTAAGCGCTCTTACGAAAAAACCCTGCGCCAACTGGAGCGGAACATCCAGATCCCGGGGTTTCGCAAGGGCAAGGCCCCTCGCAACCTGGTAGTGCGCCAGGTGGGCCGCGAGAGGGTTATTGCCAGTGCTATCGACGACCTAATCCAGGAGGCTATCCAGGAGGTTCTCCAGGAGGCTCAAGTCACCCCCATCGGCCAGTTTGAGCTGGATGAAGAGGTGAAGCAGCTTCTGGAGCGCTTTAACCCAGAAGCCGAGTTCAGCTTCTCAGGGTATGTGGAAGTGTACCCTGAGGCTCGCGTTGGCCAGTACAAAGGGCTGACGGTTACGGCAACCCGGGTTGACGTCAAGCCTGAGGAAGTCGACCGCCTCATCGAAAAGCTGCGAGATCAGCGGGCTACCCTCTTGCCTGTGGAGGATCGGCCTGCCCAGTTGGGGGACGTGGTGGTGCTGGATTTCCAAGCCCGCGACGCCGAGGGCAGTCTCCTTGAGGAGCTCGCCGCTCAAGACTTGCAACTGGAGCTGAAAGAGGAAAACTTCATTCCCGGCTTTGTAGCAGGCGTTGTGGGCATGCAGCTCGACGAGACTAAGGAGATCACTGCCACCCTGCCCGAGGATTACTTTAGAAAAGAGCTGGCTGGGAAAACGGTTACCTTTACCGTCTGCCTCAAGGAGATCAAAACCAAAGAGCTGCCGGAGCTGGACGATGCCTTTGTCCAGGAAGTCAGCAACTTCCAGACGGTGGCGGAGCTGCGGGAACACCTGAAAAAGCGCCTTGAGCAAGATGCCCTAAGACAATCCGAAGAAAACCTTGAAACGGCCATCCTCAACGCCATTTTGGCAACCACCGAGGTGGATCTGCCCGAGAGCCTTGTTGAGCAAGAGATAACGCAGCTGCTAGCTCAAGACCTGCAGTCGCTGCAGCAGCAAGCAAGGGTTGCCCCGGGAGAAATCCGCAAGCTCCTGGCTCAACTGCCACCTGAGACTCTCAACCAATTGAGGGAGCGCCACCGAGCTGAGGCCATCGACCGGCTGCGCCGCGCCTTTGCTCTCAGCGCCATCGTCCGGCAGGAGCAAATTGCCGTCGGCCCCACTGAATTGGAAGTGGAAATGGAAGCGGTGATGAAAGCCTACGCTCAGCAGGGCCAAAAGCTGGATCGGGAGCGGACACGCCAGGTCATTTACGAAAATTTGCTTACTCGTAAGGTGATGGCCTGGTTGAAGTCTCAAACCACGGTCAACTGGGTCGATAGCGAGGGCAATCCCACCGAGGCACCCCCCCTTCCCGTCGGGGCTAGAGGCGAAGACTTCGAAGAAAAGGCTGGGTCGGTACTGGCAGCAGCAAGCCTTGAGGCTTCTACAGCCCCAGCTGAGGCTGTGGCAGAACCCCCTTCAGGAGTAGCCACAGAAACCGCCACAGTTGCCGCTCCAGAGTCGGAACCAGCCTCTGCCTCTGGGGAGAGCTTAGATCGAGAAGCCGAATCGGCCGTCCAGGACAAGCCCAAGTCGGGTAGAAAGAGCAAAAAGGTCAAGTAAAAGCGGTCAAGCTACAGGAGGCCGCGCCGCATCTGATCCCAGAGGCGGAGGTAGGACTCGGCTTCGGCTAGGCTCAAGGGCCGCCAGATCTCGGCCCGTTCCCAGGTGGAGGGGTGGAAGTCGGGCCGGTGGCGCAGCCGCAGGGAAAGTTGGTTCAAGTCCAGCGGTAACACTGAAGGGATCCCGCTTAAATTGACGAGGCGAGGGGCAAACTCGGGATTTAAGACAAAGTCAATCCAGTTGACCAGCAGGGATGGCAGCTCCGCCTGCAGCTCTTCAGGGAGAGGCTGGGCAGCCCGAGGCCGCACCCAGACATCCCACCAGACAGCAGATCCCGAGGCCGGGATCACCACCTCCAACTCGGGGTAGTTGGCCTGGGTGGCGTAGAGATCTTGCGACCAGCCCACAGCTACCCAGCTATCGGCCAGGCGCAACATGGGCAAATAGTCAGCGGAGGTATAGGCCAAAACTTGACGGTGCAGGGATCCCAGCTCCCGTCGCAACTCGGTTTCTTCCGGATCGAGGGGATCGTTGTAGGAGCGGCCCATCTTTTTTAGGGTCAGCCCAATCACCTCGCGTGGGTGATCCGGCAGCGTGATCTTGCCAGCCAACTCAGGCCGCCACAGGTCGGCCCAGTCCCGGAGGGGTTTGCTGACCCGGTCCCGGCGGTAGGCAATGGCCGTCACCCCCCAGCGCCAGGGCACACCCCAGATCTGCCCCTCCCGCAGGGCTGCTGCTTGCCAACGGGGATGCAACTGCTGCCAGCGTTCTCCCAGGAGACTGCGCGGCAAGGGATCCAGCCAGCCGGCAGCCAGAGCCCAATCCAAAGCGTCGGCCCCCAGCAGGCTGAGAGCTGGCACCGGCAGTCGTTGGCTAAAAGGCCACCAGGAGGGCTGGGGTGGCTGAAGGCTTTGGCGCAGGTAAGCCAACAACTGGCTTCGCTCATCCACCAGCTGCAACCGAAAGCGGGCCCGAGTGCGACGGCGAAACTCGCTGACTAAGCTCTGAGGGATCCCCGGCTTGAGGGCGAGGATGAGGGGCAAATGGGCCCTGGGCCCGCCACAGCCGGCCACCGCTAGCCCGGCTAGGAGGAGGAATTCACGTCGGCTTAGCTGTCTTTTGCCCACGCCAGTACCGCTCCACCAGAATCAAGGCCACCAGATCATCGTAGGCCCTGTCCGGCAGCCGCAGCCCTTTGGGCAGTAGGCGCTGCCACCACCGCGGCCGGTAAACCTCCCAGTAGCGCCGCCGGGCTTCTTCCGAGCTGTGGCGTTCGTCCACCAGGACAATCTGGTGCGGCGGAAGAAGCAGCTCCAGTTGAGACTTCCACTGCCGCGCCGTCGTCTGATCCCCCAGGATGAGCCGCTCTGCTCCAAACTGCTGCCAGAGAGCCCCCAACCTGGGCAGGGCCTCTTGGGCAGGAACCACCTCCCGGTGCAAAACTTGCCAGGCTGGCTGGGTTTGCACAACCGCAAGGCCGCACTTGTCCCGCCCTGGATCAAAACCCACTAATACCCGCTCCATCTTCTTGACCCTCACCCCTCCCTGCGCCTTAGCTGAGCGGGAGCAGGGCCGTGTTGGCTGGAGGCTTGCGCCATGAGAAAACTCACCCGCAGCGGCCCTGCCGTGTAGATGTCGGCATCAGCCACCAGCTTCACATCCAGAGGGGTGGTGCTTTGGCGCAGCTGCTGCACCACTTCCAAAAACTTGACCTGGGAGAACTCTCCGACAGTACCAGTGATGGGATCTGCAAGGAGACCTTTTTCTTGGGAGCGCTGGTTGGCCTCGTTTAGCAGCTCCAGCAGCCGCTGCTGGATTTCACTTTCGCTGAGGCCCGGCTGGATCACTCCTTGAGCCAGCACCGACCCCTTGGCGAAGAGGCGCTGGTTGGGGTAAATCTGAACCACCACAGGCACAGGCTCACCCTTGAGCCGGTTGGTGAGAGAGAGGATGCGCACCGCCCAGCTGCCGGCTTCCTGCAGCTTTTTCAAAGCTCGATCCGCATCCTCGCGGCGGATGAGGATGGCGTTTTCTAGAGGAGGTATAGGCTGGGATCCCAGCGCCAGCGCCCGCTGTTCTGCCTGCGCCAACAGTTGCTCAAACTGCTGCCGGACTGTCTCTGGCTTTGCCCCGGCGGGGGTCTGACCTCCCCCTGTAGCTAAGCCTTCGCCTGCCAAGATGGCAAGCTCGCCCCGCCGCAGCCGCACTGCCAACTGGCTGAGCTGGGCAATTTCCCCCTCGAGCTGGTTTTTCTGGGTCTCCAGTTGGTTTAGGGCTGCCTGCGCCGCCTCCAGGGAGCGCTCCAGTTGATCCCGATCCAACTGCAAGGTCTGCTTTTGGGACTTTAGGGTGGCGATGGTTTGCTGCGCCGATTCCACCTCCTTCTTGACCGCCGCCAGCTCTACTTGGGCCTGCTCCAGCTTAGGCTGCACCTGGGCCAGCTGCTCTTGGGTTGCTGCCAGCTTGGCTTCGGCCTCCTGCCGGGCCTGCAGGGCTGCGGCCAGTTGATCCTGAACTTCACTCAGGCGGGTTTGGGCTGCCGACTGCTGGCTGCGAAATCGATCCAGATCTAGCCGCAGGCGATCCCGCTCGGCCCTGAGGGCAGCATTCTCGGTCTCCAGCCAAGCTTTTTGGCGATTAAGGGCCTGCAGCTCTTGCCTAGCCCGAGCAATTTGGTTGGTGTAGCTAAAAAGGGCTTCTGACAGCGAGCGGTTTAGAAGCAGCAGCGTGCCCAGGGTCAGGGCTGAGATGCTCACCCCCGTAATCACGGCTACCAAAATGGCTGTGTGGCGAGGGCGGAGGTTAAACCAGGTTAGGCGCTTTTTGCCAATGCGATACCCCACCCGATCCCCAACCACGGCAATCAGGCCGCTGACAAACAGCATGTAGAGGATCAGCAGTACGCCCTGCATATCCCCGGATCCCTGCCACGGAAATCTTAGCAAGGCCACCCAGAGGACTTGAGAAATTTTTGGTGCTACTTGGCAAGCGTTTCAGGCGTAGAGGAGCCGCTCCACAGCTGCCACAATATCTTCTGGCTGCACGATGGTAGCTGCTTCCAAGGTGCCGTTGTAAGGAGTGGGAATGTCTTGGGAAGCCAGGCGCACCACTGGCGCATCCAGCTCGTCGAAGAGTTCTTCCATGATGCGAGCAGTCAGCTCTGCCCCAATGCCGCCAGTTTTTACATCTTCCTCCACAATGATCACTCGGTGCGTTTTGCGCACCGAAGCTGCAATGGTCTCCATATCCAGCGGCTTGAGGGAGATCAAATCAATCACCTCAGGATCGATCTCCTGCGCTACCAGGGTATCCACAGCCTTGAGCACGTGGTAGCGCATACGGGAGTAGGTGAGGAGGGTAACGTCGGATCCAGAGCGGACAACTTCCGCCCTATTCAAGGGCAAAAGGTACTCCTCCTCTGGCACCTCTCCCTTCACGTTGTAGAGAAGAACATGTTCGAAGAAGAGAACGGGGTTGTCGTCGCGGATGGCCGACTTGAGCAGACCTTTGGCGTTGTAGGGAGTGGAACAGGCAACGATCTTCAGCCCCGGCACTGCTTGAAAGTAGGCCTCCAGCCGCTGTGAGTGCTCGGCCCCCAACTGCCGGCCCACGCCGCCAGGTCCGCGGATGACAATCGGGACCTTGAAGTTGCCGCCAGACATGTAGCGCAGCATGCCGGCATTGTTGGCAATCTGGTTAAAAGCCAGCAGCAGAAAACCCATGTTCATCCCTTCCACCACCGGGCGCAAGCCGGTTATCGCTGCCCCAATGGCAAGGCCGGTGAAGCTGTTTTCGCAAATGGGGGTGTCCAGGAGGCGCATCTCCCCGTACTTGCGGTAGAGGTCTTTGGTCACTTTGTAGGAGCCGCCGTAGTGGCCTACATCTTCTCCCAAAACAAACACGTTGGGATCTCGGGCCATTTCTTCGTCAAGAGCGGCACGCAAGGCGCTGTAGAGGAAAGTCTCCGGCATAGGGGCAACTGCTGCTCACTAGTCTCTACATTAAACCACCCCTTTGCCGCTGGGAGAGAACTCCGTCTATGCACCCAAACGGCAGCAACCCTTTTGCAAGCGCCCCTTGCGACTAGCTGGGGGCAAAGTGGCCTTGCCTTCCTTGTCCTGCTGGGCTTTGCGGAGGGATCCTTGGAAATTTACTTCATAAGCCAGTCCTCCAAAATCTGCTGGTAAAGTTCGGGATCCAGGCGGGGTGCGTCGTAAAGCCCTGCTTCGAGCCTTTGTCTTTGAGCCTCAAAGAGAATCACGGCTGCTGCCACCGAGACATTTAGGCTCTGCACCATGCCCAGCATGGGGATGTGGATGAGCGCGTCAGCTAGGGCCAAGGCCTGCTCAGAAACCCCCCACTTCTCCGCTCCCAAGACAATGGCAGTGGGCTTGGTGTAGTCCACCTGTCGGTAGCTGCGGGCCCCCTCCTTCAAGGCAGTGGCATAGATTTGGAAGCCTTTTTCCCGAAGGTGCTGGAAGGCCTCTTCCGTGGTGGGGTGAACCTTGAGGTAGACCCACTTGTGGCTGCCGCTGCTGGTCTCGTTGAAAGTGGGTACACCCTCCGTGGGGTTCACGGCGTGAACTCTGAGCACCCCCACAGCATCGCAGGTGCGCAGGATGGCGGAAAGATTGTGGGGTTTGTGGACGTTCTCTAGAAGCACCGTGAGATCCGGCTGCCTCCGCCTTAAAACCTCCTCCAAGCGCCTTCGCCTCTCTGGAGTGCGCTCCTTCATGGGTGCCTCCCGGAGAAACCTTCGCTTTAGCCGCTAAATCGGACTAGCACCTACCCCAGCTCTGCCGCCTGTAAGATGGCTCTTGGTCAGGGTTCCCAGGGATCGGAAAATTGCTGGCCCGCCTTGAAGTTTGCTGCTATCAGCAACCTTTCCGGCAGCCCCTGCGCACCCGCTACGGTCTCTGGTCTACCCGCGAAGGGATCCTAATCCGCCTGACGGATCTGGAGACAGGGCAGCAAGGCTACGGGGAGGTAGCCCCTATTCCTTGGCTGGGCAGTGAGACCCTCGAGGAGGCCCTGGCCTTTTGTCGGCAGTTGCCGGCTGAGCTCTCGGAGGCGCAGATCAAGGAGATCCCGGCAGCGCTGCCTGCTACCCGCTTTGGGCTGGAATGCGCCTGTCTGGCCTGTCGGGATCCTGGCTGGCTAGATAGGGATCTCTCCGGTCTTTCCTTTTGTGGGCTTTTGGGGAAGGATACCCCCTCCGGCTCCTACCCAGTTTACAAGGGCAAGGTGGGAATGGATCCCTTCGCAGCGGAGCGGAAGAAGCTAGAAAGCTGGCTGGAGCGGTTGCCTGCGGGATCCCGGCTGCGGCTAGATGCCAACGGCGGCTTGACTCTAGCAGAGGCGCGGCAGTGGCTGGCTCTCTGCGACCGGATCAATCGGGAGTGGCCGGGCAAGATCGAGTTCTTCGAGCAGCCTTTGCCGCCAGAGCAGTACGCTGACTTAATCCAACTTAGCCGCGAGTTTCAAACCCCCATTGCCCTGGATGAGTCGGTGGTCGGCCTGGAGCAGTTGCAAGCTGTCCATCGCTCGGGCTGGCAAGGGATCCTGGTGGTCAAACCCTCTTTGATGGGATCGGGTCTGGCCCTTAGAGACTACCTCAGCCAACACCCGGGGTTGGATCTCGCGTTCTCCTCAGCCCTAGAAACCCCTATCGGCGCTTGGCATGGGCTAGCTTGGGCGGGATCCCTGCAAGCAAAAACCGCCTGCCCCAGGGCCGTGGGATGGGGGGTGGGGGAGCTTTTCCAGGAGGGGGATCCCCTGGACCTGCTCAAGCTCTCGCCCCACGAGCGGGCCGCTTGGATGCAAGCGGTGTGGGAGCGCCACAGCCAGCCCTAGACTGCGGCGGCTTGCTTGGCGTGTTCCTGCCGTAGGTAGGCCTGGATGAAGTGCATCAGCTCCTCCGGCTCGCCGTTCATAAACGCCTCGACGTTGGTGGTTTCGGCGTTGGTGCGGTGGTCTTTGATTAACTTGTAGGGATCGAAGGTGTAGGTGCGAATCCGACCCCCAAAGCCCTGGGTCACGATCTCGCCGCGGATCTCAGCCAACTTTTGCCGGCGCTTTTCCTCCTCGATTTCGAGGAGCTTTGCCTTGAGGATCTGGATGGCCCGCTCCTTGTTTTGCAGTTGGGAACGCTCCTCGCTGCAGCGCACGGCAATGCCGGTGGGCTTGTGGATAACCCGCACCGCCGTTTCCACCTTGTTGACGTTTTGGCCTCCTGCCCCTCCCGAACGGCAGGTCTCGAACTCCAGATCCTCCATCCGCAGCTCAAACTCGTTCTCTTCCTCCAGGATGGGCATGACCTCAACGCCGGCAAAGCTAGTCTGGCGCTTGCCGTTGGCGTTGAAGGGGCTGATGCGCTCCATGCGGTGGTTGCCCTTCTCCGCGGAAAGATACCCGTAGGCATAGGGCCCCTCAATCAACAGCGTGGCTGACTTGATGCCCGCCTCTGCCCCTTCCGAGTAGTCCGAAAGGGTAACCTTGTAGCCCTGGTTCTCTGCCCAGCGGGTGTACATCCTCAGCAGCATCGCCGCCCAGTCCTGGGCATCGGTTCCTCCAGCTCCAGCAGTGATGGTGAGGATGGCGCCGTTTTTGTCGTAGGGCCCTGAAAGCAGTTGCTGCAGCTCCCATTGGCTCAACTCTCGCTCCACCGCGGCTAGAGATCCCGCTGTCTCGGCCAAGAGCTCCGAATCGGCTTCTTCTTGCAGGAGCTCCAGGGCAGTGGCAACCTCTTCCAGGCGGGCTTTCCAGCGGTGGACCTGCTCCCAGGAGGCCTTGAGGCTGTTGAGCTGCTTTAGGTGGCTCCTAGCTGCCTCTACATCGTTCCAAAATTGCGGCTGGGAGGCTTCCTGCTCCAGAATGGCGATCTGCTGTTCCAGGCAAGGCAGGTCAAAGGTAGTCCTGAGCAGTGCTCAGGCGCGCCGTGAGCGCTTCTAGGCTGCGTTTCAGCTCGGCCAGTTCCATAGGCTTACGAACACTGTCTCATACTTTTGGACCCCGTCCAGAATCTCATCTTAACTTCCCGACCTCCAGAAGGAGGTAGCTATCTATCGTATTCAGACTAAATCCGAGCTTGCTCCAACAAAGCTTGCAACTCTTCCAGGGCCACCTGGGCCGACTGGGCTTGCTGGTGGAGGGATTGCACCACCTCGGCGCTGGCCTGGGCCGATTGCAGGGTGGATTGGCTTTGGCGTTGGATGCGCTCTGCCAAGCCGCGGATGCGGTTGCTGGCCTCGGTAGTGCGCCCCGCCAACTTGCGGATCTCCTGGGCAATGGCGCCAAAACCCCCGCCCCCACCGCTGCGGTTGGCCTCTACAGCCGCGTTGAAGGAGAGCAGACGAATGTAGCCCGCCACCTCTACGATCACGTCGACGATGGTGTTGATTTCTTTGAGCTCGCGGGATAGCTCCTGGTTGCTGTCGGCAATTTCCTGAAATAGGCGGCGCACCGCCTCTACCCCAGCAAAGGTGGCGGCAAAGGTGGATTTGCTCTTCTCCGAGAGCACCGAGCTGTTCGCGTAAGCGGGACGTAGTCCTTTCTGGATGAGGCGAGCGTTGAGGCGGGCCAGTTCTTCCGAGCGCTGCTGGGCCCGGCGCCGCTCTTGCTCCAAAGCAATGTTCTGGCTGAGGATCTCGGCTTTCTGCCGCTCCAGATCGCGGGCATACTGGAGGCTGCGGTTTTTCTCCTGCTCCAGCTCGGCCAAGAGCCGTTTCATCTCCTCCTGCTGTTCTTCGAGCTTCCGCTGGGTGGCTAGATGTACCTGGGACTGAGCCACCAACAACACCGGCACATCCAAAAGGCGATAGTCTTGGGGGCCGACTTCTACCACCACCGGGTCGTAGATAGTCTCCTGAGGCCGCCGGAAAGCCTGGCTGGCCGCCTCAATGACATCGCAGTCGCCGGGCAAAAGGAGAAAACCCTGGCCCTGGAACTCTGCTAGGGAGCTGATGGGCCGCTTCGAAAACACCTCCAGGCCATAGGGTTTGCTCAGCATCCACTCCAAAATGGCACGCCGAGTCAGCATCCCCCGCACCTGCGACTGCTCGTCCAACACGACTACCCCTGAAAGGGTGGGGTCGTCTTCTAGGCGGCGCACCACGTTCTCGCAGGGGGTGGACTCACTTACCTGAAAATCCACTAGCGCCAGATCGCGCAGTTTGGTGTGGATCGACAGGGGGGGAGTGGGCGGATTCGTCAGGGTAGTCATCCTAGGGATCCTCAGCACAGGCTCGGTAGAGACAAGTGGTCAATAGTGTGCTATGTATAGAGGAAAACAGGGACCTACCTCTCCTCGGCTTTTCAAAGGCCTAGCAAAAGGAGGGTCTAGTTACCTTTAGTTTGACTTGGGATCTGGTTTCCTGACTACAGCTCTGTCCGGGGTTATACGGATTTGTGGTTTTTACGGACGGGCAAGGAAGCTGTCCTGACCCCAGGGGCTGAAGCGATCTGAACTTAGCGAGGTTCTTGGTAGCGGTGGTAGACCTCGAGGATTTCGCTGCGACCACGGTTGAAAGCTGCCACCACTTGGGGATCGAAGTGGCTACCGCTTTGGCTTTCCACGAAGCGAAAGATATCTGACAGATCCCAAGCTTCTTTGTAGGGGCGGCGGCTAGCTAAAGCGTCGAACACGTCGGCCAAGGCCACAATCCGCCCTTCTAGCGGGATCTCTTCTCCCTTAAGGCCCCGCGGGTAGCCGCTGCCGTCGAACTTCTCGTGGTGGGTGAGGGCAATGATGGCGCTTTTTTTCATCAGCTCCGAGTCCGATTTACTGAGGATCTCGTAGCCAATCTCGGGGTGGCGGTTCATAATTAGACGCTCTTCGGGGGTGAGGGGGCCTGGC
>Ga0079995_1063370_pt1 | contig 18654 bp, 15 predicted proteins | sample FaiFalFF_MnMetaG_2_FD_69198 | JGI IMG/M metagenome (GOLD analysis project Ga0079995, IMG submission 69198) | Freshwater microbial communities from Yellowstone National Park, Wyoming, USA - Fairy Falls C (FF_Mn_C) (SPADES assembly) (version 4) | ecosystem: Environmental > Aquatic > Freshwater >...
AGAAAAAGGTAATGGTATTATAAAAGGTTATTTAATTTTTATATAGAAATAAAAAAAGATAAATATTTATGGATTTTCAAGAAATAGATTTGCCAGCAGTAGGTAAAAAATATATTATTAATTTAAATGATCTTGATATAGTAGTTATTCATCATAATACTGGAAAAAAAGAGTTATATTTTGTAAAAGATGATGAAGTTTTATATAATATAGAGTTTTCTGAGAATGTTGCTAAAGATTTAGGGATGATCCTAACGGGAACATTTTATCAAACTTTATCCCCTGATAAAGTAGATTTTATAATTAATCAAATGGTTATGGAATGGATAAAGATTAGGGATTATCCTAAGCTGCATAATAAGACTATAGCAGAGTTAGACATAAGGAGAAATACAGGCTGTACTGTTATTGCTGTTATTAGAGGTAAAGAATTCTTTATTAATCCTGATCCTTATAATTTTAAATTTAATCCTCAAGATACTATTATTTTGGTAGCTAATAGAGAACAATTAAAAAAATTCTTTGAATATATCCGTTAATTTATTTACTTTATGGGGAGATTAATTTAAATTATGGCTATGGAATTTGAAAGAGTTAAAAGACAACAAAAAAAAGAGGAATATAAGTGCAAAGCTTTAGAACCTAAAGAAGTATTCTGTAAAATATTAAATAAAAAAATAACTATTGTAGTTGAACATATTGATTATAAAGGATCTTATATTAAATCCAAGATAGGGGAAATATTTTGTAGTAATATGCTGGAATGTTATTATGAAAATATAAAATGTAAATATAGTGGAATAAGTAAGTTTTATCCTGATCCTTTAGAAAAAAATTTTAATGATGAGTTCTATGAAAATTATGTAGGACCTGAAGAATTTAAAAGAATCTTAAAATTAAGACAAAAATATACTAATAAAGAACTGCAAAATGAGATAAATTTAAATGAAGAAGAAAACGAAAGTGAATAGATCTTAATTTATGTCAAAGGATATATCTATAGTTATTCCTGCTTATAATGAAGAAAAATATATTCTTAATTCTTTAAGATCTTTATTAAATCAAAATTTAGTTAATACTATTAGTTATGAGATTATAATAGTAGATAATAATAGTACAGATAATACTTATAAAATTGTTAAAAGTTTTATAGATAAATATAGAAAAAATAATGATAAGATAAGTTTTGAATTAGTAAGGGAATATAGGAAAGGAGTAGCTTTTGCAAGACAAACGGGATTTAGTATGGCTAATTCTAAAATAATTGCTACCTTAGATGCAGATTGTATAGCTTCTCCTTTATGGGTTAGAACTATCTTTAATATATTTAACTATGATTATGATTATCTTTATAATCCGTTTTATAGGAATTTACCTTCTAAAATAATGGATAGTATAAAAAATGCTATTAATAAGAAAATAGTTGCTGCTACTGGAATGATTAAATTTTATGATGCTGATACTCCTGAATTGAAATTTATTAATAATTTAATTCCTTTATTTCTTAAGTTAGCTAATTTTTTTTATTTATTTCCTTCATTACATGGTTCTAATTTTGCTGTTCTTAAAGAAGCTTTTATTCAAGTTGATGGATTTAATCTAAATTTGAAAACAGGGGAAGATTTAGATTTGGGATTAAAATTAGAAAAAATTGGAAGAATTGTTTATTTACCTGCTATTGTATATGCTTCTTCTAGAAGATTTAAAAAGAATATTATAAAAGCTATTTTAATATATACAGTGGCTAATTTTTTATTCCATAAAATTACTGGAAAACCATTAATTAATGAACTAGATACCCCTAGAGGTGAAAAAGATAAATTGTTCGAGTATTTTAAATTAGATAACTTCAATCTATTAAATAAAGATAATCTCCTTAAAGATAATAATTTAATTGAAAATTTATTAACTAATTTGTACTTTAATAATAAAGGCAATAGTGAAGTTAAGTTTAATATAAAAGAGATAATTAACGAATTTTTTGAAAAATTAAAATTAAAAAAGTAATTGATTTATTAAATTCAGGGAAAATGGGTATATAAAAAGAAGGAGGTATTTTTATGGAATTAAAAAAATTAAAAGGTACTGATTTTAATTATGTGGATATAACTAATATTAAAAATGTAGAAAAATTTCCATTCTCTATTAGAATTTTATTAGAAAATATTTTAAGAAACTATGATGGATTTAAAGTTAATGATGAACATGTTAATTTAATAATGAATTATGATCCTAAGAATGTTGTTGATAAAGAGATTCCGTTTGTTGTTAATAGGATATTAATGCAGGATTTTACTGGAGTACCTGCTATTGTTGATTTAGCATCTTTTAGAAAGGCATTTAGTAAATATGGAGATCCTAAATTAGTTAATCCTTTAATTCCTGTTGATTTAGTTATAGATCATTCTGTTGTAGTTGAATATTTTGGTACTTATTATTCATTTTATAAAAATGTGGAATTAGAGTATGAGCAAAATAGGGAAAGATATTCTTTTTTAAAGTGGGCTCAAAAGTATTTTAATAACTTTAGATTGGTACCTCCTGGAACTGGTATATGTCATCAGGTTAATTTAGAGTATCTTTCTAAGGTTGTATATACTAAAGATAATTTAGTTTTTCCGGATACTGTTTTAGGTACTGATTCTCATACTCCTATGGTTAATGGAATAGGTGTAGTGGGGTGGGGTGTTGGGGGAATCGAAGCTGAAGCTGTTATGCTAGGACAACCACTGTATATGACTTTACCTGAAGTTATCGGAGTTAAATTAATAAATGAGTTACCATATAATGCTACTGCTACTGATTTAGTTTTAACTATTACTGAAAGACTTAGAAAATATGGAGTAGTAGGGAAGTTTGTAGAAGTATTTGGGCCTGCTCTAGATCATTTAACTGTACCTGACAGAGCTACTATTTCTAATATGTCTCCTGAGTTTGGATCTACTATTACTTATTTCCCGATTGATAATCAAACACTTAATTATCTAAAATTAACTAATAGACCTAAAGAATTAATAGATTTAGTTGAAAGGTATGCTAAAGAAAATATGTTATTTAGAGAAGATGAAAATAAAATAGAATATAAAGATGTTATAGAGATAGATTTATCAAAAGTGGAAGTGAGTGTATCTGGTCCAAGAAGACCCCAAGATAGAATTAATCTTAAAGATATTAAATCTAAATTTATTGATTTGTTATCTACTTATAAATTAAGTAGTGTTCAGAGTGATTCTTCAGTTTTAGTTAAAGAAAAGGTAATAAATAAAGTATCAATAAGGGAAGATTTGGAGACTTATGAATTAATGGATGGAAGTGTGGTCATAGCAGCTATAACAAGTTGTACTAACACTTCTAATCCTTATGTAATGTTAGCAGCTGGGATTTTAGCTAGGAATGCGGTTAAAAGAGGATTAACTACTAAGAAATGGGTGAAAACTACATTAGCTCCTGGTTCTAAAGTAGTAACTTCTTATTTAGAAAAAGCAGGATTATTACCATATTTAGAAGCTCTCAGATTTTTTGTTAGTGGATATGGTTGTACTACATGTATAGGTAATTCAGGAACTCTACCTAAGGTTATATTAGAAGCGATAAATAATAATGATTTAGTAGTAGCTGCTGTTTTATCAGGTAATAGGAATTTTGAAGCTAGGATTAATCCTAATGTTAAGATGAACTTTTTAGCTTCTCCTGTACTTGTAGTAGCTTATGCTTTAGCAGGAAGAATCGATATTGATTTTGAAAATGAACCTTTAGGTTATGATCCTAACGGAAATCCCGTTTATCTAAAAGATATTTATCCAAAAAGAGAAGAGATATTGGAATTAATTAATAAAGTTGTTGATCCTAAGGATTTTGAAAAAGTATATTCTGAAATTTTTGAAGGGGATGAATATTGGAAAAACTTAGAATTTTATGATAATGAAGTATATGAATTTGATGAAAATTCAACATATATTAAGGAAGCCCCATTTTTTAATGATGAGTTCCTTAATTTTGAAGTAAAAAATATAGAGCAAGCTAGAGTATTATTGCTATTAGGAGATAGTATTACTACAGATCATATTTCACCAGCAGGTAGTATCAAACCTGACTCTCCAGCTGGTAAATATTTATTATCTAAGGGAGTATCTATAAAAGATTTTAATTCATATGGTAGTAGGCGAGGGAATCATGAGGTTATGATAAGGGGAACTTTTGCTAATGTTAGATTAAAGAATTTATTGGTTAATGTTGAAGGAGGATATACTTTGTATATTGACGATGAAACTAATCAGGAGCAAATAATGACAGTATATGAAGCAGCTATGAAATATAAAGAAAAAAATAAAGATCTAATTATTATTGCTGGTAAAGAATATGGTAGTGGATCTTCTAGGGATTGGGCTGCTAAAGGAACTAGATTGCTAAATGTTAAAGCTGTTATTGCTAAAAGCTTTGAAAGAATCCATAGAAGTAATTTAGTAGGTATGGGTGTTTTACCTCTTCAATTTTTAGAAGATCAAGATTATAAAACTCTTAATTTAACTGGTAAAGAATTATATACTATATTAATACCTTCTGAACTTCAACCTAAACAATTAACTGAGGTTTTAGTTTATAATAATGATAAAACCCTAAAAACTAAATTTAATGTCATTCTAAGATTAGATTCTAAAGTTGAAATAGAGTATTACAAAAACGGAGGTATTTTACAATATGTCTTTAAAGAATATCTAAAAAAATATTCAAAATAAAAAAGAAATTTAAAACATTTATATATAAATATGTATAACTTATGTATAACGGGAGGTATTAAAATGAAATATGAACTTACTACTCTTGATAAAAGCATAGTAATATGTAGAATAGATAAGGATCAAGAGATAATAAGTGTTTTAAAAGAAATAGTAAAAAATCAAAATATATATGGTGGTTTTTTTAAAGGGATTGGTGCGGTTGAAGATGTCGTATTATCTTATTATGATTTAAGTTCTAAGCAATATATTGATAAAGAATTTAAGGGTGAGTATGAAATAGTGAGTTTATTAGGTAATATAAGTTATATTTATGCTACTGATGAAGTAGTAATTCATGCTCATATGGCTATAAGTGATAAGGATTGTATAGTTTATGGAGGTCATCTTAAAAAGGCTATTGTAAGCATAACTTGTGAATTATTTATTTTAACTGTTAATGATAAATTAGAAAGAGTTTTTAATGAAGAAATTGGACTTTATTTACTTAAACCCTAAATATTTTTTATTTAAACCCTAAATATTTTTTATGATTAATTAAAACAAAAGAATTCAAGTTTATAATTTTATAATAAGTAATTGGTTAAAAATATATTTATGGGTTATTAGAGTTATTTTTAGAAATTAGTTCTTTTATAATAGAAGCTATGGGAATGCTTATAAACATGCCCATTATCCCAAATATTTTATATCCTATTAACAAGGAAAGCAAAACTGTAATTACTGAGATATTTAGAATTTTCCCTATTACATTGGGATATATTACTTTTGCTAATAATTGATAAAAGAAGGTTATAAGTATTAAAAAGATTATTACTTTATGTATTCCTAAAGGTAAAACAAATATAATGGATAAAAAGAAGCCTATAAAAGCTCCTATAAAGGGTATTAACTCAAATAGTCCTGCTATTAATGCTATTAAAAAGAAATTCTTTGCTTTTAAAAAATATAAAATAAAAAATATAACTATAAAAATATATAGAGCAGCAAATAATTGTCCTAAAATAAATTTCCCTATTGTATCTTCTATTTTTTCTAGTAATTCTTTTATTTCTTCTTTATTTTCTTTTTTTTTACTTAGGATATTTATATAAAAATCTTTGATTTTATTATAATCTCTTGTGAAATAGAAAGTTAAAACACTAATTAATATTGCTTTTCCTATTATACTTGTACTATTTAATACTATATTTACTATAAAGTTTGCTATGTTAGGTATGTTATTATTTAATTCATTTAAGAAGGTTTTATATACGTCTTCTATATTTAAGTTTTGAATATTTAGCTTTTCTATTATTATGTAAAAATATTTTTCTGCTAATAATTTAAAAGCATTTATGGTATATACTATGTTTTCTGTTACTTCTTTTATATATATATTTATTGATGGGATTATAATTAATAAAATACTAATTAACACTAAAAGAAAAGAGATTATTATTAATAGTATTATAAAATCTCTTGAAAAAAGAGATAGTATTTTAGAAAATGGATTTCTATAATTTTTTAGCTTTTCTATATAATCAGATATATATTTAACTGCTATAGAAAAAAAGAAAGTTAAAACCACTATATTAACAATATTTTTAAAAAACAATAATAAATTGTAAATAATAAACAGGATTAAAATGATTAATAGAAATTTAATTATTTTTGATATTATGAGTAAATTTTCTTGTAATTCTTTAGACATTTAATTCTAGTTTTAATTTAAATTTAATCAAAAAATGAAATATTATTATTATTTGATGTGTGAGTTATAATGGAGTTTTCTAAGTATGAGTTATTTATTGTATTATTAGGCCAGATTATTGAATTGGATATATAGCCAGATACTTTACAATTTTTACCTATTATAGCAAATCCATTAACTACTGTATTTGAATTTATCTCTACATTTTCATCAAGAACTAAAGTACTATTTAGTGTTTTAATTATTCTTGATTTTATAAATGGGTGTTTTAGTTCTATTAGTTTTTTATTGGCTTCAAAGTAGGTTTTAATATTTCCTATATCTACCCAAAAGGAGTATTTTAGATTAAATGGTTTGTTGGTAATATTTATCCCTTGGAATTTAGCTTTATCTTCAAGTAAGTTATAAAAAACTTGAGTTCCAAAATCATAGTAATCCTCAGATAAAATATAATCAAATATTTTAGGGCTAAAAATATATACTCCTGTATTAGCTAAATAAGAAATAGGATTTTCTTTTGGTTTCTCTTGAAAATTAATAATATTGTTATTATCATCAATTACAGCTACTCCGAATTGGGAAGGATCATCTACTTTATATAACGCAATTGTTGCTATGTTTTCATTTTTTATATGAGATTCTATTAAATAGTTTAAATCAAAATCAAAAATATCATCACAACCTATTACTATGAAATTATCATCTTTAAAGAAATCTTTTAGTTTTTTTACAGGTCCAGCTGTACCCGATAAATTCTTTTCTTTTAATATATATAGACTACAATCTTTGAACTCTTTTTTAAATCTTGTTTGCACATATTCTTCCATTAATTCTGCTTTATAGCTAATATTAATAGCAAATTCCTTTATTCCAAAATCATATAAGAATTTTATAATATATTCAATAGATGGTCTATTAACTACATAAACTAAGGGTTTTGGTAGTATATAAGTTAGTGGTCTTAATCTTGTGCCTTCTCCTCCTGCTAATATCATCGCTTTTTTTATTTTATTATTTAATAAGCTATTTGATTTACTCATAATTAACTCCCTATATATTTATCTTTGTTTATCTTAATATATTTTGCTTTATTTTTATATCTTTTAATATATTTTTTATTTTTATTAATTCTTCCTTTTCATTATTATTTAGAATGTTATTAGCTTTATCGAAGTCTTGTAAGTAGTTTATTATATCTCTTTCATTTTCTAGAATATCAATATTTAAATATGATAATATTTTAAAAATTATGCCTAATCTTTTATGTCCTATTCCTTTTATTTTAGCTAATATAGAATAATTTGGATTACAACCAAATATTAAACTTAAGATATATCTTTTTAAAAAAAATATTTCATTGTCTTTGTTATTGTAATATTTGAAGATTTTATTTAGGATCCAAGTTAAGTAATTAGCTTCTAAGTATAAATTAGAGTATTCTCCAATAGGTTTGGTAAATGAGCTATCTGAAGTTATAATTGAAGATATCCAACAAAGATATTCCCATATCCCCTTTTCTATTCTCTCTTTATTCTTGGGATCTAATTCAAATAATGATAAATATTCTAATACTTGAGATACTATTTTAATTACCTCATTTGTTGAAAAATCATAGTATTTAAAAAAGTTATTTTTATAATCTTCAATTTTTTCATATAAATCATTAAAAGAATTAAAATTTTTATTATGTAATAGTAATCTTAAAGCTAATATCTTATTTATGTTAAAGTAATTATTTGTTTTGTTATTTTGTAAATAGTATATATCTAAAAATCCTTGAAGATAATGTGGAGGTAAATTAGTTAATAAAGATAGATTACCTTTAAAAGTTAATTCATTATCTTTATTCACAAATTCCCATTTTTTTAGTAAATCTGTTAAATAATATGCTATTTCATTTAAATCCTGTTTTAGGTATTTATAAAAGATTGATTTATAAATTAATCTTTCATCTTTAAATATTTTAAACGAACTTAAAAGTAATAAAAATATATTACTATAAATAACGGAATTATCGAGGTATTTTTTTATAAATAATTTGGAATCAAAATTATCTATATAATAGTCAATATTTTTTTTTATATTATAAGGTAAAGACCAGGTGGTTCTAAAGGAGAAGCCTTCTTCTTTAAGTCCAAATCTCCCAACTCTTCCTTCTTCTTGGATTATATCTAAATTAGAAGGTAATAAATTTATATTGAAATTACTATCGTAAAATGCTTTTATATTAATAAAAGCAGTATCTGCAGGTAAATTCACCCCTAAAGCTAAGGTCTGAGTAGAAATTAATATCCTTAAATTACTCTCTTCTTTTCTAAATTCTTCTTCTATTTCTTTTCTTTCCTCATAAGGTAAATCTGCATTGTGAAATGCTATTTCTATTTGATTTGATTTATTCTCATTATTATTTTGATTATTTTCTATCTCAAAATTTAATGTTTTATTAAATATTCTTAGATTTAATAAACTTGAATATTTTAAGAATTGCCATCCTAATTTTTTTGACCATACAAATATAATTACTTTCTCTCTTAATAATGCTCTATTATATGCTTGACTTAATATATATAAAATATAAATATCATTAGCTTTGGTTATGTTAAGCTCTTTCATTTTTTTTAAAAAATTTCTCTCTATACTGTCTTTAGTTAAATGTATATAATATTTATTTAGTTTAACAGGTCTGAAATTACTTATTATATTTAGATTACTTTTTATATAATCTTTTAGATCATTAATTATAGGTAAAGTAGCAGATAGTAATATTAAAGGAATATTCCTTTCTAAGGATATTGCTAATATTTCGGGAATAAATTTTCCCATACTATTTATAAAACTATGAACCTCATCTATTATTATTAAATTTCTATCTTTGACCCAATCTAAATTATTTCTTAATGCTATTGATAAACTATCAAATGTTGTAGTTATTAATAAACTATCTTTATCTACTTTTTTTGTAAAGTAATCACCTGTTTTAATATCTACGTATTTTTTATCTTCTTTAAAAAGGCTTTTAAAATATAAAGAAAATTCATTATATTTTTCTTCAATTAATGCTTTAGTTGGAGCAGTATATATGAATTTAAAATTTTTATTTAAAAAATAGTTTTTATAAAAACTTATGTAGATTATACCGGTTTTACCTGAAGAAGTTGGGGTTGATATTATACAATTTCCGGATTCATAATATTTTAAAAATATAGTTTGTATCGGATTTAGGTATTCATAAGGTATAAATGGTTTTAAATTATCTTCTATTTTTATACACTTATCTTTTTTTATTTCATTTTCTATTTTATAATAAATATCGAATTGATTTTTGTTAGTATTAAAGGATGAATTTTCTAAGATATGTATGTCCATTTTTTAGTTAAAGTTTTATTATTAAAGTTTTATTATTCTTGCATTAGTAGATTGTATAACAGTGCTTTTTATGTAGGTATTCATGTATGGATATATAATGGTATTTGAATCATTTGTTTGAGTATTTATATCTATTACATTTGATATATTAGTTTGTATTTTGGTGTTTCTTATTATCATTTTATATGGGCTATCATTTACATAAAAGAAAATAGTTATATTTTTTATATTTTTAGTAATTGATAGATTAGATGGATTGATATTAACTGATCCTATTTCATATATGTATCCTTCGTTAAATCTTACATTTCCTAAATCTTTAAAAACAATTGATATTTGTTGTTTATTTATATCTATAATTTTTTTTATTAATTCTTTTTCTTTAGGGTTTAGATTATCTTTAGAAAGTAAATGTTTAAATTTGAAATCACTACTATGGTAGGATAAATATTGAGTTAGATCGACATTTTTAGCTGTTGCATATATTGTAGTATCAGTATTATAACCATATAAATTAAAATCTATATAATATCTAAGTGTACTTAAATTATCTGTGGAGTATAATTTATAAAGCATGTATATATTTGCTAAAGGTGCTGTTATTGGTGTATAAAAAGTTTCACTATTTTTATAAACTTCATATAATCCTTCTTGTTTATATATTAAAGATGTATAATAAAATTCTTGTATCGCTTTTTTTAGTAAGTAATCTAGGATATCTTTCTTTTTTTGGGGATATATAGCTTTTAAGTAATTTTCTCTTTCTCCTTTAGCATATATAACATATCTTTTATTTATTAAGTAAAGAATAATTATAATAGTAAACGAGAATAATAAAACAAAAAGAGCTAATAATAAAACACTACCTTTTATATTGTACTTTTTTAGTTGTTTTTTTAGATTTTTTATAATTTTAATTAAATTCATATTTATCGCTGATAATTATAAAATAATCTATTAAAAAAATGTTAAAATTTTCTAAATAAAATGTTAAAAATTAGGGTTAAAATAATAGATAAAATAATACTTATTAAAATAGAAGTAGCAATAGGAAAATAAAATGTAAAATTATCTTTTTTTATTATTATATCTCCCTTTGATAAAAAATTAAAAAAATTTGGAAATAAGTTTATAAATTTGGAAAATAGAAATATAATTACGCCTATAATTATTAATATTATTCCTATAGTTTCTAAATATCTCAAATTAGAATCTATTTTTTGTATTTTTTTATTTATATTTCCTAATATTTAATTTTCTATTAATTTTATTGTTCCTTTATATTGATAAAGGTTTTATATTAATAAAAAACAAAGGGGAGTATTATCTCCCCTTTTAACTTTATTAATATTTTATTTTTTAATATTTTTTCTTTTTTGTGGTTTTTAGGCTTTATTAAGCTTTTCTAACATTTCATCCCAAGAAGTGTCTTTAGCAAATTGGGTATTTTTGTATTCAGAAGTAACGTTTCCATAAGAGGGTAATTCTATACTTACTCCATAAGCATTTTTATATTTGTCATTACTAAATTCATTAACTATATATTTATTTAGGGCATCCATAATTTCTTTAGCTTTATTTCTTAGATCTTGGGAAATAGACTTATCTTCATAAATTAAATTAGCAAAGTGATAAAGATCTCTAAAAGAACCTATAGCAAAGCTTTGAGTTTGTCTTATTTTTTCTTTTAATTTTTGTATATCTTGCTTAGATGAAGATAATTCATTTAAAAATTCCTCAATTTTTTTACTATCTAAGGATAGTTGAGATTTAGCTAATAAATCGTTTAGCTTATTTTTTAGTTCTCCCAATTGATTTAATAAACTTTTGTAATCTATATTATTTAGATTATTATTATTTTGAGTACCTAATGCTTTAGATAAGCTATCTATTAATGCTTTGTATTTATCTAATTCTTCTATTATTTTTTGTAAATCATTAATATCAATGTTTTTGTAATTAGAAATATCATTTAATGCATTTGAAGTTTCTTTAAGTTTTTGAAAATAATCGTATAAATTAGAATCTTTAGTTTTTGAGATAACAAGTTTGGCGAATTCATCTAATTTAGAAACTAGCTCATTAACTTTATCTAAATCGACAGCGGATATAGTTTGAATATCATTACTATATTCCTTAGCGGATTCTACAATAATTTTAGCAAATTCTTCAGGATCTACATTAACTTTAAATAAAGCGGCTTGTTGTATTTTTGAAATAGCATCTTTTATAGCTTTACTGAAAATGATATTATAACTATAACCTTTACCTCCTTCTACTTCTTCGGAAGCAACTAAATATTTAACAGCGTTTTTAAGTTCATAACCTACTTCAGCCATTGCCATTAAACAAGCATCAAATGCTAAAACATCTATTCTTTTACCAGTTTTTTTATAGATTTCTTCTAATGCTTCCCTTATTTCAGGTAATGACATAAATTTATTGCTGCCTTCATCTTCAATAGCTCCTTGCCAACCTAAACCGTGATCTCCTATAATAATAGCAATATGTTCAGCTGGGAACTTTTTTATTATTTCAGCAATAGAGGAAGCCATAAATTTGGGATCTGCTGTATTGACTTGCCCCAAATTCTTTAATAATGGAGAATTTATCTTACTCATATCATTATCTTTTTTAAGGTAAAAAACTTTAGCTCCTTTAAAAGCAGCGTCCCACTGCTTACCTTGATCTGCTATTGTAACTATGTGAGTATTATTATCTGAACCTACACTTTCTAATTCATTTATATCTTCATGCAAATATGAAGCTAAATTATTATCTCCTGCGCTGTACAAAATGACAAGCCATTTTTTCTTTTGTCCCTCTTCTGGAACCTTTTGTTCATTTATATAATTATCTTCTATTTCTTTTTTGGTATTTATAGGTAAATATTTATCTGATGATCCAAAATCATATACTATCTTTTGATTTGTTAGATTTACTTTATCTATGTTCATATTTTTTCCTCCTTTTAGTTTGTTTTTATTTTACAATTTTAACATACTAAAAAAATATAGAAAAATAATATTTATATGTAAAAAAAATGTTAAAAAAATATATTTGAAGGTAAGATCTAAAAGTAAGGATTTTAGATTAATCCTTTAAATTGAATAAAAATGGGTTAAAATTAGTGTTATAATCATAATAATCTTCGTTTTCTAATTGCTTTATTTTTTTTATTACTTTTATAGTGATTGGAGACATTATAGCTTCTACTGCTACTTTATAAAAATAACCTGTTACTATATAGTTTATCATAGCATTGTTATCAATAATTCCATAAAAAGCTATAAGACAAAATAGAGTAGTATCTGCTGCTTGACCAAATATAGTTGATACTATAACTCTTAAAAATAGAAATTTTCCTTTAGATAATATTTTCATCTTAGCTAAAACATAAGAGTTAATAAATTCTCCAAAAAAATAACCTACTATCCCAGCTATTGCTATTCTATAACTAAAATTAAATACTTTTTCAAAATTTTCTTGTCCTACTGAACTATTCCAAGAACTTTCTGGGGGAAGTAAGATAGTTATGTATAATAAAATGTTATAAATTATTAAAAAAATAAAGCCTAACCAAATTATTTTCCTACTTTTTTTATAACCATAAACTTCAGTAAAAATGTCAGCAAATATATAACTTAAAGGGAATATGAGAGCCCCTCCATCAAAAACTAATTCTTTATTTATAATCGGTAATTTTATTACAAAAACTTTTAATGTAACTATATTTGATATAATTAAAACTGCTATAAAACTACTTAAAATAATATCGTAAATTTTATATCCCTTTACATTATTCATTTTTTTTAAACTTAAAGTGTAAATATCAGCAAAATGCTAATAATATAAATAATCAAAAATAATGAAAAAAGATTTTTTAGTAAAATATTTTTTCTTATATTCATTTATTAAGAAATTTCTATCTTTTTTATATATAGAAAATGGTCTATTATTAACATCTGGGGCATAAAAATAAAAATATATTTTAAATCTTTGTAATTGATAAAGTTTTCTATTTACATGTGATATTTTATAACTGCTGTTTAAATTATTTACTGATGGATTATAAAAAGCATAGCTTGCTATATAATAATTTTTATTATTCTTATATAGTGTTTCTTCTATTTTCCAAAATGTTTCTTCTGGTAAATATAAAACATTTGTAAGACTATTATCTATACTATTTTTTTTATAGTAATGTATTATAACTTTTCTGTAGTATTTATTATTTATTTTAGTAGGATTTATAAAAATTTTAGCTATTGGTTTTGTTTGAGTTTCATAAGTTGTATATATATCATCACTAATTCTATTTGGATCAGGAGGATTAGGAATAACTCTTACAACGTATAAAAATTGAGTAGAAAAATATATATTATTTTTTAGATTATATATAGCTCTTTCTATTTTTAGGCCAACTTCTTTAGTTTTTATATCTGAATCGGATAAGTAGGTTGCTCTTTTATTTAATTTTGAAAAAATCAGCATTATTTGAACCATTATTAAAGTAAGCAATGATATAATTGTTATACTAACTAAAGCTTCTACTAAAGTTAAAGATTTTAATTTTAAAAATTTTTTATTAACTATTTTACTATTTAATTTAGGCTCCATATTTTTGTAATCTTTTTGAATAGGCTAACATTAATGACATATTATATTTCAGTTCAAATGTTCCTAATTCTCCTTTTAAGCATTCTAATTCATTAAAATCTTTGTTTATATCAAGATTAGCATTTAAAACATCTTGATTTTTAGAGTATATCATATATGGGGTTCCTTGGAATGAATGAGATTTGTAAATACAAGGTGTGCTATGATCTCCAGTTATTACCATAACATCAGGATCAAACTCTAAGAATACTCCTACTATTTTATCTGCTTCTTCTATCGATTTTACTTTTAATTCAAAATTTCCATCTTCTCCAGCCATATCCGTATATTTATAATGAAAAAATATAAAATCATAATCGTTTATATTTTCTTTAATAATATTTCTAATGTTTTCTAAATTTTGGTAATCTTCAAGCTTGATTGTATTGAATCCAAAGAGCTTAGCTATTCCTAAATACATTGGGTATTTAGCTATTGCTAATGGCTTTAGTTTATAAACTTCTTCAAAATTAGGTAATAAAGGAATATCTGTTATACCTCTAAATAGTATATAATTAGCTCTTTCATTTTCTAATAGATTATAAATTTTATTATTTAATTCACTAAGTAAATTAGATAATGTATTATTTTTAGTAAAGTTTTTAACATAAGTGTTTTCTTTTTGAGGATCATTGTCTCCTATTTGGATATCTTCAAAATTATAATCAATAGGGGTAATCACTATTCCCAAACGATGCTCTAAACCTGCTTTAATATTTAGTTTAACATTATATTTTTCGTTAATCTCATTGATAATGGGCGTAATTAGATTAAGTAGTTTAATATTTTCTTGTGTAGGTAATCTTCCTGCTCTTCTATCTAATACTAAATAATTATTATTATCTTTTTTTACTTTGGCCCAATTACCTCTAATAGCTACTGAATTTTTAGACACTTCCATATCCATTCCTAAAACTTCTAATATCCCTCGTTTTATTTGATATACAATAGGATCGAATCCAAATAAAGCAGTATGTCCAGGCCCACTACCTGGGGTTATACCCCTAAATACAGGTATCCCTAAACCTAATGCACTTTTGTTTAAGATCTTTTTTATATTATCTTTCTTAGCTACCATTAATGGTGTTTTATATGAGTAATTTATATTAACCATATCTCCTAATCCATCCATTACAAATAATATTAATTTGGTATTATTTTTTATTGCTAATTCCTTTATGATGTTTTCTATTAAGAATGGATTATTAAATTTATTATTTTCCATATGATTTTCCTCCATAATAAATTAATTTTTTTTGTAAATTATTTTTTCATAATTTGTTATTAACTTTTCAAAAAATATAATAATTTTATTAATATTTTCTAAATTTTGGAAAGTATTTATTGAATTTTTTAGTTTAATTAAGTATTCTCTTAGTGTTAAATTAGATTCATAGGGTATAAAGGTTTTAAGGTAATTAAAAAATGAACTAAATATTTTTGATAATTCTTTTTTATCAAGTTTTTCAATATCTTCTAAATTATAATTATTTACAAAGTTGTTTACGAGATTCTTTAGTTTAATAAAATTATATACTTTCAAAGAAATTATAATTAAATAAATGATAAAGCTTATAATGAAAATATTTATGAATATTTTAAAAATAAGGGAGATAATTTTAAGGTTTTCTTTATCAAAGCCGAGGTTTTTAAATACTCCAAATAGCTTAGGAGCTTGAAGATAGTTTAGGGTATTCATATCGATATTTTGAGGTGAAGGGTCAAAAGGTAGCCATCCATAAGGAGTTAGTACTTCTACCCAAGCATGGGCATCATCAGCATAAACATTTATAAAACCAGTCAATATATCTTTTTTATCTGGAGCGTAACCTATAACTAATCTTGAAGGAATACCTACTGATCTTAACATAATTGTCATAGCACTAGCAAATTGCTCACAATATCCTTCTTTTTTTATAAATAAAAAATCATAAACTGCATCTTCTGCTTCTAATTCTTTTATAAATAAATTATATTTATAATTTTGTTCTAAATATTCTTTTATTTTATTTACTTTTTGGATAAAATATGTTTCATTTTTGGTTAAGTTTAGAGCTAATTCTTTAACTTCTTCTGGAGTAGTTTCTGGAATCTGTAAATTTTTATATAATTCTTTCTTATTTTTTTGGTATATATAATTTAAAAAATCTTGATATTCTTTAATTGTAAAATTATTTAAAACATTATAATCAATTTTAGGAAGTTTAGAAATAACAGTATAAGTTATACCTTTAACTAATGGATAATCATTAAAGAAATTATAATCTTTAGTTAAGAGATTTTCACTGGGGATATAAACTTGAGATGGAATAGGTATATGATATAATATATCTGGCATGTCTTGTTGGATAATAAAATATACAGTTATTTCATTGTAATTACTAGCTAAATAGATATCATTAAAAGCTTCTATATCAAAAATTGAATTTTCATAAGAAGTTATGTAAGATTCTTTATTTTCTGCGTATTTCCATTTTTTTCCATCATAATAACTATAATGTACCCCTTTTATATATGTTAGAACAGGGGATTTAACTTTCATTAAAAGTATATGTGGTAATAATCCTCTATTATTTAGATCTACTTCTCCTTTGAAAGCTTTATATGTATATTCTTTATTTAGTATTTGATTATTTAGTTTATTAGATTCTTGTTTTTTTTCAAATAAATTTTTATTTTCTTTTTGTGGTAAATCTTTGGGTGCTAAAACTGTTTTAAAGTAATATCCAGCTTGGGGTTTAGGTAATATAAAATAAAATAATAACGAAGCTAAAAAAAATATAACCCCTAATACCGTATTAATATTAAAATTAAATAAAAATTTAGGAATATCTTTGATATTTAAATTAATTGAATTTATTGAAATAAAAGTTAATACAGTTATCCCTAAAACGAGGATAATAAATATTGGATTAGTACTTATAACTGATAGGCTTATAAATACAATAATAGATGATAATAAAGAATATAATAGATCTCGTTTTCTTGGTAAATCATAACTATGAATTACTAATAGTGTAATTAGTAAGTTAGCTAATGGGATTCTTGGGTCATATAAATTTGATGATAAATCTTTAAAGAAATTAAACATGAATATTACCATTAATAAAGCTAATAAAAACTTTAAAAAATATTGTTTACTTTTTCTATAAAAGTAACTCCATATATATCCTACTGTTATGAAAAACAGATATATAAATGAATTAACTAAAAATACTGGTTCATTTAATTCATTATATATTAAAAAACCATAAGATATTATGGTATATATGCAAACTAAATAAACTGAGAATCTAACTAAAATGGATTCTTCTATTTGATTTTCAATGTCTAACTTACTATTAGACAAGGGGAATTTATTTGTTTTTAAATCATTTATTTCTTGTATCATAGGGATTATCGGATATATTGGATTTATAGACTAGGTCGTGCCTTCCCCAAATATCTATATAATAAATTTGATAATACATTTTATTAAGTGAATCAAAGAAAACTAAAGAAGTGAAAGCTCCTTTTTTATAAGGAGCAAAATATACATCCCTTAACTCTTTTTCTAATACATTTTCACTACTTAAGAAGCCTCCAAATAATTCCTGCCCTTTATCTGTTGAATAAATCTTCCAGTAGATATTCCCTTGTTTTTTATATATAATAAATAGTGCATATCTAAATACATAGCCCCAATATTCTTTTACTCCTTTTGATACTCTTATTATGTTATTTTCCCATGTCTCAGATAAATTTTTTATATATAAACTTTTTTCTTCTTCCCTCATATACAATCTAAAACTTAAACTTATCCCTTCATATTCATAAGTTAAATCAACATAATTATTTAAATCTCCATATTTAGCTTTTTCATATTCTAAAGTTTTATACACTTTTTTATATAAATCTTTATAATCTATTGAGCTTTGATTAGAATATTGATTTGAATTTTGGGATTCAGCATAATTGTTTATAAAAATAAAAACTAAAAACATATAAAATAAAAATATTAAATTTAAAATTTTTAATAAGCTTAGATTTTTTATCATATCTCTTTTATTTATTTCTACTTTAAGATTTATAAAACCTCCACATTAATTTAATTTACAAATCAATTTAAAGGTTAGCTAAATATTTAAAATATTCCACTTAATGTCGTATAGGAAGATAAGGAAAGAAAATATAATACTAAAATGAGAAACTTATTTCTAA